>Ga0105046_10005994_pt1 | contig 19176 bp, 16 predicted proteins | sample MAT03_FD_78385 | JGI IMG/M metagenome (GOLD analysis project Ga0105046, IMG submission 78385) | Freshwater microbial communities from Lake Fryxell liftoff mats and glacier meltwater in Antarctica - MAT-03 (megahit assembly) | ecosystem: Environmental > Aquatic > Freshwater > Ice > Liftoff... | reverse complement strand
TTGGAAACATGGGAACATCACGATGTTGCCGACCGTGTTTGCGGCCATCAGTCTGTCGGGGTTGATGCTCTGTGTGGTGCCGGGCGTCTGCGTGTATCTCTTCTTTTGGCCGTACATCTGGATCTGGGCTGATCGCCAGACTGGGGGGCAAGATGCTCAGGCATTTCCCTTGGCTCGGGATCTTTCCCGCCACAACATCGCGACATCTCTGACGATCGCAGCGATCGGCATCGCGATGTCCGTCGTGGGATTGAACCTCTTCGGGCAGTCGCTCTTTGGGATTCTCAAGGCGGTCGCTTATCTCCGGATGAGTGGCCAGGAAGTCACGGGACTCATTCGTCGTCCGCCCGGCCAGACTCTCGCGCTCCCTGGAGTTGAACCCACATGAAACGTGTCATGATCGTCGCTGCTCGTCGGACTCCTTTCGGGAGAATGTCCGGGCCACTGGCCGCTGTCTCCCCACTGGAGATGGCGACGACAGCGGCCACGGCGACGCTGGCCTGTATTCCGCCCGCATGTGTTGATTTGGTAGTCCTCGGTCAAGTATTTACCGCCGGTCATGGGATGAACCTGGCCCGCCAGGTCGCCGTGCAGGCTGGTGTTCCGATCACGGCCCCAGCTTATACGGTCAATATGATGTGCGGGTCCGGGATGCACGCCGCAGTATTGGGAGCTCTCGCGATTCGAAGTGGGGATTGCCAGGTGGCTCTGGTCGGCGGAGTTGAGTCGATGTCCCTCGCGCCGTTTGCTCTTCCCCGCCCGCCGCGAGGTGAAGCCCTCGACCCCACAGCTGCGAAAGACACTCTGCAGCATGATGGCCTGATCGACAGCTTCAGTCACCGGCACATGGGCCAGACCGCAGAGAGCTTGGCCGGTGAGTTCGGAATCACCCGGCAGGAGCAAGACGCGTTCGCGATTCGCAGTCAGCGACTTTACGCCGCCGCGAAAGAGCAGGGACGGTTGAGCGATGAACTGGTGCCGGTCAGTGGACTCGTTCAAGACGAACCGCCACGCCCAGATGCTACGCTGTCGAGTCTGGCGAACCTGCGACCGGCGTTCGATCCCCAGGGGACAGTCACCGCCGGGAATTCGTCGGGCCTGACCAATGGGGCGGCGATGCTGGTCCTCGCGGAAGAAGAGCATGCCCGACGACAGGGGTGGCCGGTACTCGCGGAATGGAAGGCTGGCCTGACCGTCGGCTGCGACCCCCAGCGAATGGGGTTGGGGCCGGTCTCTGCGATTCGGAAACTGTTCCACAGGCAGGGGCTGAATTGGAGCGGGGTCGATACGCTAGAGATTCATGAAGCCTTTGCGGCGCAGACGCTCGCCTGCGTGCGCGAGCTTGAACTGTCGATCGATCTTTCCGGCTCACTCGACCCGCTGGTGAAGCACGGTCCGTCATCGATTCGCTTCAATGCGGAAGGCGGCGCGATTGCGATTGGCCACCCTCTGGCGGCCAGCGGAGCCCGCTTGCTGACTCACTTAGCGTGGAGCATTCAACGCGGTGAGTCGCGCAGTGCCATCGCTGCTCTGTGTATCGGCGGTGGCATGGGGATCGCAGCTGCGTTGTCGGCTCCTGGTCATTGATGGCCGAGAGAGCTGATCTCTACTTCACCCACCCCTTGCGAACCAGTTCGTCGAACACGACGTTCTTGATCGGAGTGTCACTGGTCAGGCTCATGAACCGGCCGTGTCGCTTTTGACACTCGGACGCCAGGTGGTCTTCGAGCATTTGGCGATGGGCCTGGTACAACCCGAGCAGTTCTCCGACGGATGAGATATCGAGCGTGCCTCCCGACTCGGAATCGACGAATCGGAAATCTCCGGTGAGCTCGGGGTTCCTCTCGGACGGTGCGAGGATCTGAATTGCGAAAATCTCCAACCCCGAGCCATGCAGCAGATTGAAGGCTCGGCCGACATCACCGAATGTGAGGAAGTCGGAGATCACGACGACGACGCCCCGTCCTCGTCGACGTTGCAGCACGTCTTCGATCGCCTGATCGACAGGGAATTCGCCTCCCGGAGTGAGGTCCTCTAGGAACGACAAGAACCGCCGGACCGCAGCTCGCCCGCGCGTGGCTGGAAAGACGGCGGGCGGCTTTCCGATCTGGGCACACGAATAGACGCTGACTTTTTCCACACTCGTGAGAGCCGCCATCCCGAAGGCTGCTGCGATCTGCTTGGCGAGTTCGAACTTGCCTTCGAAATTCATCGAGGAGGACGCATCGAGGAGGATCGGGATCTGCATTTCCTCCTCGTGAGCATAAAGTTTCAAGTAGGGCTGATTGAGGCGGGAAAAGACGTTCCAGTCGACATACCGCAGGTCGTCCCCCGCGACGTAATCGCGGTAGTCCGAGAAGTCGATGCTGGTGCCCCCCTTGCCCGAGAGGTGTTCGCCGTGAGCGCGGTTCGTCTTACGCCGACGCGGGTTGATCCGCAGCCGTTCGAGCCGGGCGAGTAGATCGTTGGGAAGAAGAGTCGTGAGTTGGGGAACCGACATGACTGCCTGCCATCCGGGAGAAGAGCACATGGAGTCTTAGTCATACTCTACGCGAACGCTGGCGGGAATGCTGGCGCGGATGTTCCAAGGCTCCTCATTGACCCCGCGTTGTTGCACGGGGGGGGCCTGAGGTACAGTCGCTGGACCTTCGATGGCTCAGACGAGATGGCACGACCTTGGACGCCCTCCCCCCCGCAATACGAACTCTGCTCCAGCGACTGGAGGTCAACCGGGCGGTGGCGTTTTTATTGGTCTCGCGGGGCTGGCAGTTTCTGTCGGGCTTTTTGACCGTTGTGCTGCTCAGTTCCTGTCTCAACAAGGACCAACTGGGTGTTTATTACGTGTTCCTCAGCCTTGTCGGGATGCAGATGTTTTTCGAGTTGGGGCTTCCGGGGATCGTCTCGCTGGTGACCAGCCACGAATGGGCTCAGCTACGATTTGATGCGGACGGGTCCGTGCAGGGCGAACCGCTGGCGTTGGGGCGGCTCGCGAGTCTTTATCGGTTTTTTACTCGCTGGTTCGCCGTGTGCGCCGTGCTGTTCCTGATTGGCATAAGCATCTACGGGTATTTCGAAATTGTCGCTGGCGAAATCGTGGAAGGCCATGTCAAACCGGTCCCGCTGAAAATCACCGAGTGGCTCCCGCCCTGGTTGGCACTGGTTGCCATCAACGCGATCGCCCTTCCCTATCTGCCGAAGCTGACGATGCTGGAGGGGTGCCATCAAGTCGATACGATCAACTATTACCGCCTGCTACAAGCGGTGAGCGGGACGCTGGTGGTGTGGTTGGTCTTGTACGTCGGGGGTGGGCTTTGGGCACTGGTGGCTTCGGGTGCCGTCCGTTGGAGTTGGGAGTTTTATTTGGTCCAGGTGCGGTATCGCGCGGCGTTTGTGTCGCTGGAGCGTTACCCTGTCACCGACATTGCGGCGTGTTTCCGAGAGATTTGGCCGTTGTTTTGGCGGGTCGCGATTCAGACGATCGGTCAGTATTTCAGTACGTTTTATTTCACGCTGGTCGTCTTAGACATTCTTGGATTCGACGGTACTGGGCCATTCAGTTTGACCTGGACGATTTTGTTCACGCTGCAGGGAGCGGCTCAATCTTGGGTGAACACACGGATGCCCGAGTTCGGGGCGATGGCTTCGCGCGGAGAGCATCAGCGATTGCGGCAACGACTGATCAAGACGGGGCTGATTTCACTCGCGGTCTTTCTGGCGGGGGCAGCCAGCTTCTTGTTCGTCGTGCAGGCATTGCGAAACGCGAAAATCAAATACGCCGCGAGCTTTCTCGACTGGCCGACGACGTGTCTGCTCACGACCGGATTGGGGCTGCTGCTGCTAACCAACATCCTGCAGATTTCGGTTCGACTCTATAAGAAGGACCCGTTCCTGATTCCCAATTCCTTGACCTCGCTGGCGATCGCTGTGTGCGTGTGGCAGGCTGCACAGCTCTACGGGACAGCCGGCGTCGGGGCGGCGTATGCGATCGTCGTGGGAGTGTGGTCTTTACCCGTGAGCGCGTACCTCGCCTGGAGGAACCAGCGGCAACTCGCCGAGATGCGCGTGCTCGCCGAGTCCTGACAGGCTGCACTGTCAGCAGGACAGCGCGAACTCTCGTAACCCAACTGTCGGGAGATTTGCAGGCAAAACCGAATCCGTCGCGGGAAACCCCTCAAGCGGCGGAGTTTGTGGGTTGCAAAAGGTCTGTGGACCGGGCGAAGTCGAGCGGTCGCTCTTGGATTCAACATCCTGCCGAACATGCAGTTACGACACCCGGTAGTTCGCCTTCCTCGCCAGTCGCAATTTGACCACCAACCAAGGTGCGTGTAGAATCTTAATGCAACGGGACGGTCGGAACTGCGGATAAGTGGCAGACGCTTGTTCACTTGTCCGACCCATGTTGCACTGTTGTGATTGGTCTTCGGATTGGTTGACTTCTTCCGCATTCTCGAAGAAGACAATCCGCCGAAGGCCGCTGCAGCCGGGGTTCTTCCCTGTTTGTGACGTGGATGGGTGCCAGTGGACCAGTCGAGCGACATCAAAGAACAGGTCCGTGCCCAAACGGACATCGTCGCTCTCATTGGAGAGGCGGTCGCTCTGACTCCGCAACGCGGGGGGCGCGAACACGTCTGCTTGTGTCCGTTCCACGACGACCACAACCCGTCGATGCGGGTTTACGCGGACCGGCAGAGCTATCGCTGCTGGGTCTGTAATGCGGGCGGTGACTGCTTCACATTCGTTCAGGAACGCGAAAAGGTCAGCTTCCCCGAGGCACTTGAAATCCTGGCCAAGCGGGCCAACATCAAGCTTCCCGAATATGCGGGCAGACGCGGAGACGATGACAGCCGGTCCGCGATCTACGAAGTCCTGCTTTGGGCACAAGAACTCTTTCACAAGACCTTCATGACCGACCCACTCGCGGAACCAGCACGCGAGTACATCCGCGGTCGCGGCATGACTTCCGAGATGGTCAAGCAGTTCCGCATTGGCTACCACCCGAACAACTGGGACTGGCTGCAAGGTCAAGCCCGTGGCAAGTTCAAATCCGAGCTGCTCGTGGCCGCTCGACTGCTGGCCCAGCGCGACAACGGGCCGGGCTATTACGACTTCTTTGTGGATCGCGTGCTGTTCCCAATTCGCAATGAGCGTGGTCAAGCGGTCGGGTTCGGCGGGCGCATCCTGCCCGGCTCGACCAATCCGGCCAAGTATTGGAACAGCCCGGAAAGTGTCGTCTTCCAGAAGAGTAAGCTGGTTTTTGCGCTCGACGCGGCTCGCGACGAGATCCGCAAGACCGAGACGGCTCTGATCTGCGAGGGCTACACCGATGTCATCGCCTGTCATCAGTTCGGAGTGAAGAATGCGGTCGCCACGCTCGGGACCGCGCTGACCGATCAGCACGTCACCATTCTGAAACGCTTCGCTCGCAAGGTCGTGCTGGTCTACGACGGCGATGCAGCGGGACTTTCTGCAGCTGAACGCGTGCTGGAGCGGTTCATCGTTCAAGATGTTGACCTGCGGATTCTAACGCTCCCTCAGGGACAAGATCCGGACGAGTTTCTGGCTGACAAGGGAGCCGATGCACTGCGGTCACTGGTCGAAAACGCCCCCGAGGCTCTCGACTTTAAGCTCCAGTGCCTGCAAGCCAAGTATCCGGTGAAGTCGCTCGATGGACGGCAACGGATTTTGGAAGAGATGCTCGAAGTGCTGGCAGCTGCTCCGCGGATGTCGCAAACGGTTCGCGAGGGACTGCTGCTGGCGACACTCGGTCAGCGGCTGGGATTGCCGGAGGAAAAAGTTCGGGAGCGGTTCCTCGAACTGCGAAACCAAACGGCTCGACGGGCACCTCGCCCGGCGACCATTCCGATGGAGGAAAACCACCGTCCGCTGGAGACAGCGCGGCTTTATGCCGGTCGACTGACATTCAGTGACCGACTGGAATGCGAATTGCTTGAAGTGTTGGTGACTGCCCCCGAATGGCTGAATGTCGTGGATCGCGAGATCGAAAGCTTCACCATTCGACATCCGCAGTTGCAAGTTTTACTTGCCGAGATGCTGTATCTCGGGGAGAGCCAACCCTGGACCTTCGAACGCCTACTCGGGGCGCTGGAAGATTCCGAGTTGAAGCGTCTGGCCGTGTGGCTCGACGAACAGGCCCGGGCGAAAGACCTGGCCAAGAAACTCCGGGAGACTGGAGCCGATTCCGACGAGACTTGTCCTCTTTTCCTTCGGTCGACCATCGAGAACCTCAAATGGCGCCAGGAAGAACAGTCTCAAATGCAACGGGGGGCATTTACGTCCCCCATCCCCGGCGAGGGATCGCCTCCACCTGACGACACTGAGTTATTGCGTCAGGCGAGTCAGTTTCATCTGAGACGTGCCACCAAGAGAACGACTGCGTAACACAGCCGTCCCTTCGGCTGTCACTCATCTCGTTCAACCCCGGAGGAAACCCCCATGTACCAACACGACGACGCTCTGTGTGAATTGATCGACCTCGCTCGCCAGCAGCGGTTCTTGACGTTCACTCAAATCAACTCTTACCTGCCGAACGAGGCAGTCAGCCCGGAGAAGCTGGAAGAAGTGTTGATGTTGATGGAGGAACTGGGGCTGAGCGTGCGCGACGATTTGAAACTGCGCCGCATCAGCCAGCATGCGGGGAAGGCCAAGCCGACCAAGGTCACCGCGAAAGCGAGCGCGAAGCCGAAGCGCGGTTCGGTCGAACTCGACGAGTCAAAGCAGATTGAAGACCCGGTGCGGATGTACCTGACCCAGATGGGCGAGTTACCGCTGTTGACCCGCGAAGAGGAAATCTCCCTCGCCAAGACGATCGAAGTCACTCGCCGCCGGTATCGCCAGCATTTGCTGGAGAACGACTATGTCGCCCAGCAAACCGTCGAAGTGTTGCAGAAGGTCAGCGACGGAGATCTGCCGTTTGACCGCACAATCAAGGTCTCGCTGACCGAAGGATTGGAGAAGACCCAGATCATCGGACGCATGCCAGTGAACTTGGGCACGATTCGCCACCTGCAAGAGCGGAACCACGGCGACTTCGAACTGCTCTCCAATTCGGAGGTCAAGCCAGCTGTTCGCAAGCAGGCGGAAGAGCGGCTCTCCAAGAACCGCCGCAAGATCGCCAAGCTGATCGAAGAGATGGGCGTGCGCACCGCTCGCATCCATCCGCTGATGGAGCGCTTCAGTCAGATCAGCCAGCGGATGGTTCAGCTGCGAGACCAGCTCAAGCTGCACAAGGGGAATGTGGGGGTCCGCGAAGCCGCGCAGAAGGAACTCAATGACCTGATGACGATGACGCTGGAGACGGCCGAGTCGGCTCAGAAGCGAGTGGCGGAGATCCAGCTGCGGTTCACCTCTTATGAGCGGGCAACGCGTGATCTCTCGGGCGGAAACCTGCGCCTGGTCGTCTCGATCGCGAAGAAGTATCGGAATCGCGGGCTGAGCTTTCTCGATCTGATTCAAGAGGGGAACACCGGCTTGATGCGAGCTGTCGACAAATACGAGTACCGCCGGGGTTACAAGTTCTCGACCTATGCCACGTGGTGGATTCGCCAAGCGATCACCCGCGCCATTGCCGACCAGGCACGCACGATTCGCATTCCGGTCCACATGATCGAGACGATGTCCCAACTGCGCCGTGTCAGTAAGGGACTGGTCCAGGATCTCGGGCGTGAACCGACTGTCGAGGAACTCTCTGAGGCTTCGGGGATCTCTCTCGAAGAGACCAAACGAGTCCTCAAGATCTCCCGCCAACCCGTCAGCCTTGACCGCCCCGTCGGCGAAGGCGAAGACAGCTTCTTCGGTGACTTCGTGCAAGACACCCGCGCCGACAGCCCGGTCAGTGCGGCGGCCGCGGAAATGCTCAAGGGGAAGATCGACTGCGTCCTCAAGACGCTCACCTACCGTGAGCGGGAAATCATCAAGCTGCGATACGGCCTGGGCGACGGGTACACGTATACTCTCGAGGAGGTCGGTCGCATCTTCAAAGTTACCCGCGAGCGCGTCCGCCAGATCGAAGCCAAAGCCGTTCGCAAGCTGCAGCACCCCGCCCGCAGCAAGCAGCTGAAGGGCTTCCTCGACCGGATTGCTTCGATCACGGGGACGAATTAGTTCGACCAGTGTCGACATGTAAGGCCGGGCAATACTGCCCGGCCTTTTTTGTCGTGAATCAGTCGTCAGCGAACGTGCCGGGGCATCCATCTGGAACGTTGGGACTCAAGCCCTTGCTAAGGCTGCGGCTTGGTGAGGTCAGCAGTGGCTGGCCCCCTTAAAGTTTCGCTATCTTTACTACTTGTCCTCGATTACTGGACCGGTCCAACCGTTGGAAAAGTTGTGATCCGCGCTTCCCTTAAAACGCATTCCCTCGAAATCTCCGGCATAGATGTCGATCTCAACACGGAGCGACCATGCCAAGGTTGCTCAATCGGACATGTCGAGCGGTGGCATTCGGCAGGAAATGCGTGTCTTTGTGCTGTCGGTACAAAGCGAAGGGTGGGGGGGCGAACATGCTGCGGCGATCTTTGCAGATTGTGGCTTTGTGCTGTGGAGCATTCGGGCTCGCGTTACCGGCTCAGGCTCAGTTCCGGTTCTCCACGGAAGCACTGTTCATGGACCGCGACAACAACGGCAGCCAGTCGCTGCTGAATGGTCCCGATACGATTTCCAGCGGCGGGAACACGGGCTTCGGAAATGGCTATCGTTTTATCCTGGGTGGGTCGTATGGCGACTACGATGTCGAGTTCATCGGTGCTCAACTTGAGAACTGGGATTACAGTTCAGCGGGCACACTGGCGAATCCGCTGATCTTCGACGACACCGCAAACAACCCCATCGTGGTCGCCGCTCCGCCAGCGAATACTTTGGCCTTCAAGAATTCATTATTTGATGCCGCCACAGCTGTCGGTGTGGAAGACACGGAAAGTGAGCGGCTGCAAGCCGGAGCGACTTACATCAATAGCGGTTCGTCGCGGTTCCAGGATTATCAGATCAACTTCGGCAGTAATCCCAGCCGGAACAACTGGCGATTTGGAGTCGGCTGGCGGCAGATGCGACTCAACGAATCGAACAACGTCGGAATCACCGGGACTTTTGACGCACTCGACACGGATGACGCTGCGGTTGCGGGCGACGCCACGGATGATCCCAACAATATGCTGTCGGACGGGGCGATCACAGCCGCGGGTTACACCTTGCGATCGGGAGTGGCAGACGGCTATGACGCGGCGGATGTCCTGCCCGGGGGGCCGGACACTTTGCAGCTGTACTATGCGTCCGGGACGAACAACATCCTGAACGGGGTGCAAGCCAGCGGGGGCTACCAGCTGTTTCCGGAGCGACTGATCAATGTGGATCTGACGGGTCGAGTGGGGATCTATCACAACTACGCGCAGGGGAACGTGGGTGAGTATTTGATCGGGAGTGTGAACGACAACTCGATCTATCAGAGACGATTCAATGCGAGTCACAATGGCGTCGCGTTCGGCGGTTCGCTGGGAGCCAAGGCGGCCCTTCCGGTGACCGACTACATCTCGCTGACCGCCGGATACGAATCGATGCTGGTCACGAATGTGGCCTTGGCCCCCGCCCAATTGGGTGGCCTGTCGGATACCCCTTTCGGGGAACGTCGCTACCATGTTCGCGCAGGCGACAGGCTCATCATGCACGGAGTGACCGTTGGAATGCTGGTCACCTGGTAGCGCTAGTTCAGTGTCGGCCCCAAGGCATCGGTGAGCGAAGAGACTGCTGTGGCCACGGACCCTTGCAGCTTGGTGCAGCGGGCTCTTTGGATCTGGCAGTCTTGAAGTGAGGGAGCCAAAGCTCGGCGCCGAACGAGTTCGAGCGTGATCTCGAAGAGACCGTCCTGAACATCGAAGAGTTTGCCGTGGATCAGTAGAGTCGCTGGGTTAAATAGATTAATCGCTGCGGCGATGGCGATGGAAAGTGATTCGCAAGTTCGGCGGAGCTCGACATCGGCGACGAGTTCTCCCTCTCGGACAAGTCGCGTAATTTCGTCGATGTCGATCGATCGGCCCAGGCGTTCCGAGATCAACGTCGCGAACGCTTGATCGGTGGCGACCGTCTCCAAGCAGCCTCGATTCCCGCAACCGCAAAGCCGGCCATTGGGATCAATCGTGAGGTGACCGAGTTCGCCCGACATCCCGGAATGCCCTGCCAGACGACGACCTCCGGTGAACACACCGAGACCCAATCCGATGCTGATGTCCATCATGACGAAGTCGTCCAAGGACTCGGATGAGTGGTACATGCGTTCGGCCAATAATAACGCATCCGTTTCATGAATCAGGGTACAGGTGATCCCGAGGCGGTCTTGCAGGTCTTGGGCGGGGGTATGGCCGTCGGTCATGTGCAGATTGGGCGAAAAAACCGAGACCCCGCTTCGGCTGCGAATCAGCCCCGGCAAGCTGAGCCCGATGCTCACGATCGCGACCTCCGGGCGGAGAAGCTGGCGGACAAAAGTCTCCAGCGAGTCGAGTAACGCCGCGTAGGTGCGAGGCGTCGGAGCGGTCAGAGTTCGTTCGGACTCTATCGCACCATCCAGGCCAGCCGTCACCATCACGATCTCCACGGCATCCAGAGCGATTCCGAGGACCTGCACTTTTTCTTTCGCGAGTCGCAGAATGCGGGCGGGGCGACCTATGATGGATCGGCGTGCTTCGCCCTCTTCGATGAGGCCGGACTTTAGGAGCGAGTCGACCGCCTTGGAGATCGTCGGTGCGGACATTGCCGCTCGACGAGTCAAATCCGCACGGGAGCAGGGGCCGTGCTCTTGGAGCAACTCCAGAATTCGCCGGACGTTCAATCGCCGAAGTAGCTGGGGCTCAATCTTGGAAGTCACGACAATTCACGCTGGTGGCTGGACTAGAAGTGTTCTGAGTGTCGGAATCGGGAAAGCATCACGACTCCTGTCACACAATGCAACAACGCCGCGAGCGAGCTCGCGGCGTTGAGCAATTCAAATCCCCAAGGAGGGTGAATTCATACTAGAACTGCTTGCCAGTTTCGTTGGCTGGAGCATCGCAAGCGATGTCGCACTGATTGTTGTCGCAATCATCGCGCTGATCTTCGAAGTCCGAACCGTAGGTGACGGCGTGAACGCGACCGAAGTCACGCTTGTGGAAACCACTGAAGCTGTAGGACTGATTCAGTTCACCGATGGCATCGGCGACATCGTTCAGTTCCGAAACGACAGCGTGCTGGACTTCGCTCAGACCGACGATGAGGCCGATGACGAGCAGAGTGGCAACGAGGACGAGTTCTGCGCTGATGATAAAACCAGCTTCGTCGTTCAACAGTTGACGAACCATTGTTCACATTCCTTCAAAGAGTGAGACACATGTAGAGACTTTGAGCATCAGCCATTCGAATACGAATCGCGAATTCGCAACGAAGACTCCGTCACTTGACAAACTCCAGAGTCTGATCACTCCGGAATTCCGTAACGAGACAGCGCACGCACAGCTGTCTATGAGCCACGATGCCACAAGCATCGCGACTCCACCTGCAGGGTGTTTAAATCACCGGTCACGACCGGTTGTGTGTATTGTGTGTGTTGTGTGTGTTGTGTGTATGAGATCGAAAGGAATGCAGAGCGCACATATGATCTGTTGATGGATTTAAGCAACTCCTGTTCCCAATCGCGCGCTGGTATTCGGTAAACATTTCGCCCGCTGACCATTCCCTCAAATCGTTCAATTCATCAGCGATTGCGTGAGTGGGTTCACTCCAAAAATCGGAGGTGAGTGCCAACCTCGCTTGGCAAATCTCGAAGCGAGATGATTCAGGTATTGAACATCAGGAGAGTTGAGCCGCCAGAGGCCGAAGGGAGACTGAACTTGTTGACTCCACACTGGCTGATGACCTCCAGCCAATGCCCGTCAGCATCGGCCCCTCGGTGTCGGAATGAGGCTGGGCCTGAGGGATGCATTCGTGACAGGGGGAGCGTGGGTTCGAAGACAACCAGATCGTCGAGCGCTCCGCCCAGGCTTAAAAGTCGGGGCGACTGGTCGATGATGTGACTGACCGGGACGGCGTAGCCGGTGCTGTGAACATGTTCGGTCCTCCCCAGAACGCGGGTTTCTGCTCTGTGGCTTTTGCACAGCGCGCGTTCTTCTGGGAGCCGAAGGATTGCCAGGCTTGGGCGAAGTCGAGGACGCAACGAAGCCCGCCAACACGAAGCGAGCCACGGGACGGACCACCGCCCTCAGTGACCTTCGCCGCCAACTGAAGCCAAAGGAATTCCAATGACCAATGCAAAATGTGGTGACGCATCAGCCAAGGCATCAGAGAGCCGGCCGACTCCGAAACCGTGGTCGCCCATCCCTGGAACGGAGGGACGAACCCGCCGATGGGGACTCGATAAAAATCCCTCTGAACCCCATTTTCATTTCGCGGATGCGATCCCGAGCTGGCGATATCAGCCTCGATTGGTGCGGAGCTTTCAAGTCGCCAAACAATAAAGTGAGATTCCCATGCAGCCAGCCAATCGTCGACAGTTTCTTTTCCGAGTGGGCCGCGGCATGATCGCCATCGATCGCCTGGAACGATCTGTTAGCGACTGCGGAAGAATCGGTCGATGTGCATCGCGCGGTACTCGTTCACCGCGTGTGGGACATGCTCGATCTGGTGGGCAAAGAGAACGCACTCACGATGCTCCGGCAGTCGCTGCGCTACTGCATGAAGAAGGAAGAGCGGTCCACCAAATACGCGACCGGTATCCGAGCGAAGCTTCCAGCTGTCATCGACCAGTTCAAGCTGCAAGACCGCCCGAGGGGGACCAGGACGGTTGACGACCGATGGGTACACGCCCTCGTACAGCCGCTCTTCACCTCGAATCCGGATCAAGCCGCCGAGGCTGCGGGAGCCGCCCTGGCTGAAGGGATTCATCCGATTCGAATCTTCGAGGCGATCTCTCTGACCGCCAATCAATTGCGGCTGCGGCGCAAGGGCCGGACGGGCAATCAAATCCAGCCGGGCAAACCAGAAGGGAGCGTCCACGGCGATTCGATCGGCGTTCGCGCCAGTGATTCGGCGCACGCCTGGCGCGGTATCGCCATGACCGAGAACGCCCTGCATCGCAACACCGCTGTCGTGCTGGCGGCATACCAAGTGGCCAAGGACCGGGGAGATCGCGGCGGCGGCTTCTAGAACTGGACGCCGCGCCCTTGGGCCGAAGACCTCGAACCGGTACAAGCCGGAAGTGAGGGCGATCTCCTGGCCGCGCTGAAGGCAGCCGTGGAAGGCCCAGACCAGAGCCGAGCCTGCACTGTGGTCGCTCGCTAGGGGGAGTTGAACTTGCCCGAGCGAAACGTGTTTGATCTGCTGAAGACCTCCGCCATCAGCCAGGACGGGGCACTACACGCCGAGAAGTATTTCCACACGACCAGTTCCGACTTCCGAGCGACCCACGCAGCCGCCCGTTGGCGTCATGTGGTGGCCCTCGCCCGCGTTACCGCGAGTGAATCCGGCAAGGAAGCTCGCGGCATCGCCCAATCCCGCGAGCTGCTCGGTGTGTGATCGAATCGTGGGGCACGTTTCCTACATGCCCATCTGAACAAAATCGGCACGTAAAAAACGGGCTCCACAATCGACTCCCGAAGTCTTCTCAGACTGCGGGGGTCTTTTTCGTTGTCACACTTTTTCACGAACCCGCCGCGAGGCTGCGCCTCTGAAGATGAACTATGAAACTGCTCGAAGGGCGAATTCGTCGCTCAGGGACGGCTAAGAAAGGCCGTCCTACGAAGGCCGCGCGCGACCGCTCCCGATGAGGTTACGAGGCTGCATCTCGCAGACTCAAGCTTGATCGAGGCCCCGTCGTGCAGCCCCCGGCGTTTTCATTTCAACCTGGTGATCTCGTCGCCTGCTCGGGCACAGACTGGGTCAGCCGAGGGATTCAACTCGCGACCTGGTCGCCTTATGCAGCCCGCGGTTTGCGGTTCGGTCCGTCCCATGTGGCGATCCTTTCCGAATCCGACCGCGGGCTGCTCTGGGTGGAGTCGACCACGCTCTGTCCGCACCCCTGTGTGATTCGCGGAGAGCGAGTCTCGGGTTGCCAGGCCCACGCTCCCGCAGACCGCGTGCGAGACTATCTCGCGGCGGGCGGCACCGTCGATGTCTACCGGCTCACCGACATTAATCAGTTCGATCAGAAGGAGCGGCGTCTGCTGCGGCGGATTCTGTTTCGGCACTTCTTGTGGACTCCTGTGGGGTATGACTTGGGCGGGGCGATTCTGTCGGGGACACGGGCGATTCGCTGGCTCGGGTTGCTCCCCGGTGCCGACTTGCACTCGCTGTTCTGCTCGGAGTTAGTGGCTGCGATTTTGATGCGGCTGAACCGACTCAATCACGCCAACCCCACGGGGTTCTCCCCCGCGCGGCTGTTACGCACGCTGGTCGTGCAAGGCAAGTACCACCGGGTGTTGAGCTGGTCGAGTCTCTGCTCCTTTGAGGCGGACTTTCATGAGTAATCCAGACGTGTCCGGCGAGATCTTGCCCCTCTGCTCCCTCTCCCCCACGGGTGATGGGACTGGAAAAGCAGGCGTGATTGTGGGGGAGAGGGCCGGGGTGAGGGGGCCGCTCATGGCCCTCTTAAACGTCGCGTGGACTTTAGTCCACGCATGCATGCGAAATCCTCCATTCGCGTGGACCAGAGCCCACGCGACTTCGATTCACGCTCTCCGCGAAGCAGTTGGCTTACTTGGTTTGTCTTCGCCCCCTCACCTCAACCCTCTCTCCCGCAGTCATCATTTCCGTGCCAGCTACGCCGATCGCGGGGGCGAGGGAGCCGGAATCCCTCGCATCTCTCGCTGGCTGGTTGTCATCGCTCGCGTGATCGCGAAGCTCCTTGTCGGATCGCTCCTCTCCCACTCCTCGATCGCCTGCGCACAAAACTTCTCGGCGTGCGAACTGGAGTTGCAGAACTCCGCCGAGGCGGCTCGCGAGCGCTCAGCGCGGTATTGGTCCGGGCAACCCCTCCCCGGTCGATGGTCCACTCCCTGCCCTGTCGACTGGTCACAACGCACGGGTCCGGCCAGTGGACTGACCTGCTTTCAGATTCAAGGAGGCGAGGTCTTTGGCTGGCGGATGACGCTGCGTGGTGACCGCGAAGCAGTCCTCCAGGATGTCATCCCGCACGAGGTCGACCATGCCGTGCGGGCCAGCCTTTGCCGCCGCCCGCTGCCGCGCTGGCTCGATGAAGGGTGTGCGTCGCTGTTCGAATCGGAGTCGTCGCACGAGCAGTTGAGACGCCTGCGGCTGAACTCCCCGCAGCGGTTAATCAACGCCTCGACGATCGATCAGCTGAGCTACCCGGCCTCGAGCACGGAGACGACTCAGCTCTATGCTGAAGGGTTCTCACTCGTCGAATACTTGCTCTCCAAGGGAACTCCCCAACAGTTACTTCAAGTTCAACAGGCTAGCGATCCGCCCTCGCGTTCACTCTCGAAAGTCTACCGCGCGGAGGTGCCCCGAATCTTGTCGGATTGGGACCGGTGGGAGCAGAAACGCCTCGCCCAGGGGACTCGCTGCGACTGCGTAAACTGTCCGTGGCATAGGAGCCGTCAACCATCAGCCATCAGCGGTCAGCCCAGAGCTGTCCCCGCGACGGGCGATGTGAAGCCGACACTCACGATCTGGACCGCCGACTGGTGTGGCCCCTGCCAGCAGTTCCATCGCGACTTGGCGAACAACAGCGACTTCCGCACTCGTTTGGAGTCGAAGTTCCAGCTGCGAGAAATCGATGTCGACCAGTCGCGCGGAGCAGCCCAGCAGGCTCGTGTCACGCGCGTGCCGCAGTTCCAGGCGAGCGATCGGCGCGTGGAGGGCTACCTCGGTCCGGAGTGGCTATTGCGAGAGTTGGGGCTGGAAGAAACAGTGACGCCGGCAATCGTACCCAGCGATTCGTGGCCTCTCATTCCGATCCCCGCGCCAAAGATTGTGCTCCCCGATGTTCCTCGGTTGTTGCCGTCTCTCCCGCCGGAGATCCAGCCCGAGACCAAGCCTCCCGCAGCTCAGCCGATCCCATTGAGTTCGACCTCCCTGTGGAGTCGCATTCTCGGGTTAGCTCCCACCGCGATCACAATTCTGTCGTCACTGGGAATCATCAGCGGGACAGCACTCACGGGGGGAGTCGGCGGGGTCGCGCTGATGTTGATCCTCAAACTTTTGCAGCGCCGCGCAACGCGGGCCTCTCCGGGTAAGCCCCCCGCATTGAACGGAGGTGTGGTCTCTCCGACCCACGCCCCCTTTCCCCGACAGCTGGATGAAGCAGGTGAGCTACTTGGACTCCGCCAATCCGAGGGACGTGTGGCAACACTTGATGCGCTGCGCGGCATGTTCCTCGACGACGAACTCGACAAGCTCAAGGATGACCCCGACCCCAACCGAGCCGCCCTCGTCCGCCAAATCCGCGCCGCCGTCGACAGCCGCGTGGATGAGGTGGCTCCACTGACTACGAAGGGGTGAGGTGAGCTGTCAGCGATCAGCCAGAGGAGGGGGAAGTTCTCAGTTCTCGGTTCTCAGTGCAGAAGAACTCCTCCTCCTCCTCCTTGCCACTTGCCACTTGTTACTTGCCACTCGTCACTTGTCACTTGCCACTTGCCACTTGTTACTTGCCACTCGTCACTTGCCACTTGCCCTCAACCCTCAACGCCTCCCTCCTCTTTAGGCCCCTCCCATGCCCATTGGTGATCCCGGTAAAGAACAGTTTCGACGAGCCATCGTCACGCTGCGAAACTTGCACATTGCAGCGGCTCTCTCTCCCGTCTTCACGCTGCGGTCAGAGCTGCTGGCGAATGACGAGCTGTCTGATCGTGGCGGATTCGACAATCCGACTCGCGACCATTTGATGAAGCTGCTGGTGCATTGTGATCGCTGGCGGCGGCGCGTGACGCACAACCCGGACAATGCTCCGCTCGGCGACAAGATCGAAAAAGCCATCGACGCCAAAGCGACCCTCGATATCGGCGATAAGCCGTTCGGTGGTGACGACATCCAGAACCAGTCGGGCGGGCTGTTGTCGCTGCCGTTCGCGCTCGATGGCAGCGACGCCGACATCCCGCTCCAGTCGCAACTCAAGCTCAAGAGCACCCACGCTCTGGTCCTGGCCGGGGCGATCGACAAGGCCATCGTCGCCTGGACGCGCCTCAACAGCCGCGACCGGACCCGCTTCCTGACCCGCTTCGACTCGATGCGAGTCTACGGCCACTACCAGGAAATTCTGGGCTACCTGACCGCCTTCGGAGGCGAGGACAACCGCATCGACGTCGCCCAGGTTTTACCCAGCGACGAACCCCTAGGGGCCGACGACAGCCCGAACCGGAAGACGGAACGTGTCGGGGTTCCGGGGGCTGTGGCGACCTCGAAGTAGCGTGTCTCGTAACAGCCAGGGGATGTGTTCACTGGAGCACATCCCCTGTGTCATTGGTCTTCCCAGAGACAACCGACTGTAACGGCATCAGTGATCTTTCACGTGATAATGTGTGATATTCGAGTTGTCTGACGCTTATTTTTGTGATATTTCCCCGTAAGATTGATCGAATGAGAAGCATGAGGCTGAGGCGAGAGACAGAGAGATGTCAAAGCTGTTTGGCCAGTTTCAGGTCAAGCCGACCAGTTCAGCATTCGCGGATGCGAGGAGTCTTTTTCCTCGAGTTCGCGATTACCAAGAGTTGCGTCGGCAGGCTTTGAAGCTGGCCCTCTGGCCCTCCGGGGAAACGGTCTCTGGTCAAGTGTGTGATTTGGATTGGGACATCATCAGTGGGATGTCATAGCCCAAAGCCTACGAGCTACGCGTCGATGATGAGATTGGCGGGTTCGACAACCTGCGGCTCATCTTCTAAGTGTTCCACAAGGATTTGACACTGCCCGGTGATGTACTGCCTCGAATGCGGATTCTGGCTGTCATGCAGAAGAAGACTCAGAAGTTTTCTGTGCACAATCTGAAGACGTTTGCAGCTCGCATCACCCTGATCCAGCAACGCTGGTATCGGGATCACCTCTGAAGAAGTTCCTCCCTCGAAACCAGACAACGGAATGTCACTGCCCACAGGAGCGCGATTATGAAAACAGCCACCGGCGGCAAGACGAATCACGCATCCCGGGACGATGGTTCCGATTTGATGAAGCATAACATTCGTATGTTCATCGCGATGGAAAGTGCATTCGAGCAGTGCGAAGATGTCGTGAAGAAGGTCGTTCACGACATGATCGAAATCTACCGGGATGAGGAATCGAGTTCCGACGAAAAAGAGATGGCGATCTCGACAATCATGGAAGCCATCTACCCCAGCCAGTCCGTGGATGATCTTCAAGCTTTCGACCGTCGTGTCAAAGACGACAACGATGGACACAACGCCGAAATGATTCAGGAAGAGGAACATTTCGCCGAAAAACTTCAAGCGTTGATGACCGAGAAAGATATGACGCAAGTGCAACTGGCACAGGCCACCGGCGTCGGCCAGCCCGCGATCTCCAACATGGTGAATCGACAATGCCGACCGCAGAAGAGGACCATCGTGAAAATTGCTGCTGCACTCCAGGTCGAACCCTCTGAACTGTGGACTGGCTTCGTGCAGTAAAGATCGACGTGGAACTTCAAGCACATCGCGAACGCCACTCTCCGAACCAAGATCGCGTCCGTGTGTCGTGACTACGGTTTCGAGCCGCCGGTGATCTGCACACCTGAACAACTCTGGGAGGCTGAACATGATTCCCATTCCGACTCAAGAAATCCGAGCGATCCGGCGCGAACTGGCGACGGAATTTGGAAATGATGTTCACCGCATCGCTGAAGAAACGCGGCGACAGCAACGGGAATCCGGACGATCCTTCATCTCGCTTCCCCCACGACACCCAGTGCCCCGAAACACCACAACCCCAGCGGTGCACCCCAGCGGCCAAGACGCGGTTTCCGGAAATGGGGGGCTTCGCGCGTCGCTGGGTGATCATCGGGTGCCACCCTGCGGCTTCCACTTTCGTCGAGCACCCCGCCGCGACCGGCACGAACAATGAAGCTGAACGCACCCTCCGCTCCCCCGCCCTCGACCGCAAAACCGGTCGCACCAGCAAAACGCCCAGCGGAGCCAAACGCCGATCGATCCTGGTGAGCGTGCTGGAATCGGTGAAACTGCACCTACCAAAGTTCACGCT
>Ga0105046_10005992_pt1 | contig 19178 bp, 13 predicted proteins | sample MAT03_FD_78385 | JGI IMG/M metagenome (GOLD analysis project Ga0105046, IMG submission 78385) | Freshwater microbial communities from Lake Fryxell liftoff mats and glacier meltwater in Antarctica - MAT-03 (megahit assembly) | ecosystem: Environmental > Aquatic > Freshwater > Ice > Liftoff... | reverse complement strand
GCGCGTTTGCGTGATTGGTCGAAGAGACCTTCGGTTTCGAGTTTTTGCCGGAGTTGTTCGAACTGAAGGGCGAACAACCCTTGTCCCGCGTGCTCAATAACATCGACATAAAGCTGATACACGCCGTCGCGTTCATACGTAGTGACGCGACCATGTGCGGCGATTTGATCGCCGACAACTGGAACGATCCGCTGTCGCTGAGCAGCGCCCTTAAAGAGGACGCTTTTGATCTGGCTCTCGGCGTCCCTTAGTGTGAAATAGACATGACCGGCACGGGAAACGAAAACCTCCGACACCTCGCCCTCGACCCATACGTCGCTCAACAGTGCGTCGGTTTCGAAGAGTTGGCGAATATAGGAGGAGAGAAGACTGACGGGGACGACCTGAGAGGTCACCCGTCAGTCTCGTTCGGTGCAATTCGGAGAAGCGGAGAACCGTATTCGACCGCCTGGGCATTCAAAGCAAGAATTTCCAGAACGATTCCGGCGCGTTCGGCAGGAATCTCATTCATGATCTTCATGGCTTCGATGATGCCAATCGTCTGGCCCACTTCGATGCGTTCTCCTAATCGGACGAAGGCTTGTTCGCCCGGTCCGGAAGATGTGTAGTAGGTACCGATCATCGGGGCTGTGATCAGAACCCCGGCCTCGACCGGCAATTCCACTTCCGCAGCCACGTAACGTGTTTCGGGGATGGACCCCAAACTCTTCGTGGCACCTCGGACTCCACCGGCCTCGAGCGTAATTTTGACGTCCCCCACGCTGACTTTCACTGTCCTGAGGCCGTTATTTCGCATCATCTCAACCAGTGCCCGGACCGTTTCGGTTACTTCGCCGAGCTGGCGGTCGGTTTGCTCATCTGCTGACATATCCAACCCTTCAGCCCAGCGCGGGCTAGTTCGAGCGCTCGATGTATGCGGCGGTGCGGGTATCGACCTTAAGGACATCGCCGATGTTGATGAAGAGTGGAACTGACACGACCAAACCGGTTTCTAGTGTGGCCGGTTTAGTGCCGCCGCTAGCGGTATCGCCTTTGAGACCCGGGTCGGTTTCAACCACCTTGAGGTTCACCGAGGTTGGCAACTCGAGATCGATCGGCTCATCTTCGTAGGTCAACAGGTCGACGCTGTCGTTTTCTTTGATGAACTTGATCACTTCAGCGACCGTGGATTCATTCAATGCTATCTGATCGAACGTATCGAGATCCATGAAGTGATATTGTTCGCCATCCGGGTAGAGATACTGCACGTGCTTCCGTTCAAGCCGAACTGCCGGCCAGCGTGAGCCGGCCTGGACGCTGTGCTGCGTAATCGAACCGGTGCGCAGATCACGAAGCGTCAAGCGAACCTGAGCAGAACCCCGACCCTGTTTGTTATGGGCAAATTCGATGACTTTGACAAGTCTGCCATCGAACTCCATCGTCGCACCCTTGCGAAGATCACCCGTGTCAATCATTCTCCGAAACTCCGATCAGATATCCCAACCGCTGTGCTTTGGTGCAGCGGTCAACACGTTACAGCCATCTTCCGTAACAACAACAACATCTTCGATGCGCACGCCACCCCAGCCCGGGATATAAATCCCCGGTTCGACGGTCACCACATGACCGGGTTGGAGGATCTCCTCCGACTGGATCGAGAGACTGGGCGCTTCGTGAATGCGCAGCCCAACGCCGTGACCGAGTGAGTGAACGATGTACTCCCCGAACCCGGATCGTTCGATCTCGTCGCGAGCGAGTTGGTCCACGTCCTTTGCACGTACGCCTGCCGAGATCGCGCCAATCGCGATCCGCTGTGCACGGTACACCGCATTGTAAACCGAGCGGAGCTTCTCTGGCGCTTCGCCCAGCCAGATCGTTCTGGTGAGATCGCCACAGTAGCCGTTGAATGCAACGCCCATGTCAATCACGATCGGTTCGGACTCCCGAAACGTACGGTCGGTCGCTGCGTGGTGCGGTCGAGCAGAATGGGGTCCTCCGCCAATTCCGGATGAGAACGCGACGGTACCCGATGTCGTTTCGCGAATGAGTCGCTCGATCCGCCATACGATGTCGCGTTCGGTGTCGGAGGTGGAGAGCGACTCAGCGACCTGAACGAAGATCTCATCTGTGAGGCGAATGGCGGTCGCCAGGTCACCAATCTCCGATGGAGTTTTGCTGGCCCGAAGCGCGTCAGCCGCGGCGCCAATCGGTATCCATACGATTCCTGACTCCGCCGCTTTCAGCAACTCGAACGAGTTCACGTTGAGCGCGCGATCCTCAAAACCAACGCGTTTCCATCCGAGTTCTTTGATGCGTTGAGCGATGTGCTTCTCCCACGGACGCTTCCAACCTTCGACCGAAATTCCGGGCGCCTCGGACGCAGCCCATTCGGTGTTGTTTGCGCTGACAAAGAGCGTCGAGGCGGTGCTATCGAGCAGAAGCACCCCCGAAATCTCGTCCGGAGCGTGATCTTCGGCGGTATATCCGGTGGCATACCGGCGGTTGGTCGCCCCCGAGATCATCAGACCGTTGACATGCAGTTCCGGCAGCAACTCGCGAAGTTTTGCGATAACGTCCGCACTCATGATGCGAGCAGCGATTTGTTGATTCGATCAAGCAGGTACCTCATCGCGAGCAAATAACCGTCGGCGCCAAACCCCGCGATCTGGCCAACTGCAATCGGTGCGATCACAGAGTGGTGCCGGAATTGCTCCCGGGCATGGATATTTGTGAGATGCACCTCGACGATCGGGCGATCAGTGGCCGCCAGGGCGTCACGCAGCGCAATGCTGTAATGCGTAAATCCGCCCGGGTTGATGATGATCCCAAATGCGGTTCTGCCCGATGCCTGGATTTTGTCGATCAGTGCACCTTCATGATTTGACTGGAAAGCCTCAACTTCAATTGGAGGATTCGATGACGCACCGGCCGCTATCACCGCGTGTTCAATATCCGGCAACGTAGTGTGGCCATAAAGTGCGGGTTCCCGGGTTCCAAGAAGGTTGATGTTCGGCCCGTTGATAAGGAGTATTCGGCGTTCGGTCATTCAGGCATTCCCGGCTACGACGATTCCCACCGGTGCTCCACTGTTGGCAAGCGCCGGGACGTAAGCTCGCACGACGAAACTTCCGTCAACATCGTCAACCCGTAGCTTACCCAGAAAGACGTAAATCGGCTGCAGGTATTGCTTGCCGCCGGGAGGACCCGAGGTCGAGTAAGCAATTGAAATTTCGCTGAAGGTCACCCGGCCCTTGACTTCAGCTCCCGGTTCGAGTTCCGCCTTTGCAAGGCTGGCCTCGATGTACGCCTGACCGCTTTCAACCGTTTGCCAGGCCTGTTCGGCTGGCATCAGCTGGTAGACATCGGTTCGAACCACGGTTGCCCAACGAAGCGAAGCCTCGATGACGGCGCCTTCCGGCCCAACGGTGACGGCGATGCTTGGGTAACCTGCGAGCACTGTCGATGGTTCGGCCGGGCCGAAGAGTACGATGATACGTTTGGTTTCATCGATCCGGCTCGCGACTTTGCCTTCACCGAGGTCCGGCGGGAGCAATCCGGTAACACGCAGCCACTCTTTTGCAAACGCAACGGCGTCATCGTCCTTCGGCAGTTTTCCGTCAGAACCAGGGTTCGGCGAGAAGTACTGAGTCAGTTCCGTCGAGAAATAGAGCTGACCGTCCCCACTGGCTTCAAACGTGCCGTCCCCGCGGTCGGTGACCTCGCCGTTGATTTCCAATTTGTCGGCCAGTTTCTGCGCTTGCTCCAGGGTCGCTTTCTTGCGTCGCAATTCGTAAACCGGGGCCTCGCGAGGGACGGCATCGAGATCGGCTTTCAGCGTAGCGCGAAGATCATAGGTGTAACCCTGTTCGTTGGTCGTAGGCAGGTCGGGCGGAGGCAGTTCGACTGTTACTTCGCCACCAGAATCGGACGAGCCTTCGCCGCCCTCCACGGTCGGACTCAATGGGACCGTGGTGAAAGCGGAGCCAGACGAGCCACCTGCAAATGACGCAAGGATCATGGCGACAACGATCGGCAGAAGCCAGCGCCGGTCGAAGTTCAGACGGGAAACCTTTTTCAATAACGTTCTCCTTCTCAGGATGATGCTTTCCGGCCCATCGCGGCGATCGGGTCGGACTCGACGATTCTCCTTAGTTCAACAATTTGATCGCGGAGGAGCGCAGCCTTCTCGAATTCGAGATCGCGTGCCGCCGCCTTCATCTGCGATTCGAGGTCTTTGACCATTCGAACCACTTCATCACGCGGAAGCTCGGCGATGATGCCGGCCTTGCTCTTTCCCTCGGCACGGTACTCGCTGTGCTCTTCAGCCACCGCGCGCAACCGATCCGAGATGTCCTTGATCTCCTTGACAATACCCCGGGGTTGGATCCCGTGACTTTCATTGTGCGCAATTTGAATTGCCCGTCGGCGATAAGTTTCGTCAATCGCTGCCTTCATCGAACGGGTCATATTGTCCGCGAACATGATCACCTGTCCATCGACGTGGCGGGCAGCTCGCCCGATTGTCTGGATCAGTGACCCTTCAGACCGGAGGAATCCCTCCTTGTCGGCGTCGAGAATCGCGACCAGCGAAACCTCCGGAAGATCGAGACCTTCGCGGAGCAAGTTGATACCGACGACGACGTCATACACCCCGAGCCGGAGATCGCGGAGGATCTCGATGCGTTCGAGCGTATCGATTTCGCTATGGAGATAGTGGGTTCGAACACCCATTTCCTTCAGATAGTCAGCAAGGTCTTCGGCCATCCGTTTGGTCAACGTGGTGACCAGAACACGTTCGTTGCGGGCGATCCTGATGTTGATCTCGGAGAGGAGATCATCGATCTGCCCTTTGGTTGGACGCACTGAAATCGCCGGATCTATCAAACCTGTCGGGCGGATTACCTGCTCGATGAACTTGCCACTGTGGGTATGTTCATACGGACCAGGTGTAGCGGAGACGAAGATGACCTGATGAATCATCCGCTCGAACTCGTCGAAGGTAAGCGGGCGATTTTCGATCGCCGAAGGCAATCTGAATCCATGCTCGACCAGCACATCTTTGCGGGAACGGTCGCCTGCGAACATACCGCGCACCTGCGGCAGCGAAATGTGGGATTCATCGACGAAGAGGAGAAAATCAGCCGGGAAGTAGTCGAGCAGAGTCGATGGCTGTTCACCGGGCCGGCGACGCGAGAGATGCATCGAATAGTTTTCAATGCCCGCGCAATATCCCGTTTCCTGCATCATCTCAAGGTCATACATCGTGCGCTGTCGCAATCGCGCCGCCTCGAGCACTCTGCCGTGACTTTCGAGTTCTTTGAGCCTCCCATCAAGTTCTGTCTGAATATCGATCATCGCCACCTTGAGTTTGTCGGCCGTGGTGACAAAGTGCTTGGCCGGGAAGATGTCGACCTCAAGACGTTCGATCAGCAGTTCACCCGTGAGTGGATCGACCTCCACGATTCGCTCGACTTCGTCGCCGAAAAACTCAACCCGGATCGCGATCTCTTCGTACGCGGGGTAAATCTCCAGGGTATCGCCGCGCACGCGGAACGAGCCGCGTATCAGCGTCATGTCATTGCGGTCGTACTGAATGTCGATCAAGTGCCGGACGACTTTATCGCGGCGCTGCTGCGCTCCGCGACGAAGCGAGACGACCGTGTTTTGATACTCCTCGGGCGATCCGAGGCCATAAATGCATGACACCGAGGCGACGATCAGCGTGTCCTGCCGGGTTAGTAATGATCGGGTTGCGGCGTGACGGAGTTTGTCGATCTCCTCGTTGATATCGGCATCTTTTTCGATAAAGGTATCGGTGCGCGGGACGTACGCCTCCGGCTGGTAATAGTCGTAGTACGAGACGAAGTACTCGATACCGTTGTTCGGAAAGAACTCCTTGAACTCGGCGTAGAGTTGAGCGGCAAGGGTTTTGTTGTGGGCGAGCACGAGAGTCGGGCGATTCACCTTCTCAACGATGTTGGCCATCGTGAATGTTTTGCCGGAACCGGTGACACCACGGAGTGTTTGAGCCTTATCGCCAGCGAGCAGACCCGCGGCGAGTTCGTCGATCGCTCGCGGTTGATCGCCGGTTGGTCTGAGATCAGACACAATCTGAAAATCGGGCATTTGGCCTCCCTGACAAAACGACACCCTTGTCATCACAACGCGGGCGGCGAGAGGCTGAGTATACCCCTGATGAGTCTGTACAAGGTTCAAATGTCGACTTCAGGCGACATAATACAGAAACATATGTGTCAATGTATCCGGTAGTACTCCGCCTCTTCGCCACCCAATCCTATGATCTCCTCGATGTGCCGGATCGCCCAGCGCTGTCCGGCAAAGAGGAGGCGCGCAGTCGCTTCCTCTGTCTCACACCAGGCGTAATCGACAAATTCCTCGCTGAGTGAGATTCGCATTGCCGGGACCGCGGTGAAGGCGAAAACGGGAGCTAGAATAATCGAGTCCGTTTGGGGATCGAAAAACTGATTGATGTAGTCGGCGGAATAGGATGCGTTGATCGAAAGACCGGTTGCGGTAACGACAGCGCGTCTGGCGGACTCGAGTGCGGTTTCATCGGGATCGATTTTGCCGTGAATGCCGTGCCAGGTACCACCGAGCGGAACTTCCTTGCCTCGCTGAAGGAGCAGGAATTGAACCAGACCGTTGTGGCGGCGAAAGACGTACGCGTCGACGATATCTGCTGCGATCTTGCTCACGGGGCACCTTCGATCTGCGGGATCGTTCCTTCGAATCAGATCATGTGACCGTACCACAAAGCTCAGTCGAAGAGCGGGGCAAGTGGACGCTTCCTTCCGAGTCAGGGCAAACGTCTCCACGAAAATGGTGCATGACTGGATCACCCAACCTACACTATCGTTACGTGTCACAAATGAGTAAGAATTACAGTCATTCGGTTGGATTATCGATAAAAATTCCGATTAACCGCGTTCATACGTTCTGTTAAGTACGGACCGTTATCCCATATGACACTGACCGCTTAGGAAGCATCATCGAAGAGAGAGTTAACTGGCTCTTTCCGGAAATGGCTTAAGAGCAGCATTCCGCGAACCCCGCGGGGTGGGCGGGTAAGTGATGGCAACCGTCAAGACCTTCGATACAGATCTGGGCGAGATGGACGAAAAACGATCGCTGATAGAGCGTGCGGTTCTTTCGCTTGAAACCGGCATTATTGTCATTGATCGCAACGAGAAGACCGCATTTGCCAACCCGTATGCCGAAGAGCTGCTGGGTACATCTCAAGGTCACTCAGCCATAGATCCATCGAGGATGCTTCTCGACGCGACAGGTTTTCCGATCGGCTCAACAGAGCTTCCCTGGATCGTGACGCTCCGCACGAAATCGCCGGTCAGTAGCTTCCGGTTGGGAGTGCTCAGAAGTCCGGATGAGCAAGTTGCCTGGTGCGATATCGATACTGCGTTTGTCGAGGGTGATATAGCTTCCTCTTCCGGTTACGTGGCAATATCGATCGCCCCGGTATGCGGGGCTGTCACCACGGAACTTCAGATCCCGGCGATTCTAGAACGAATTGGCGACGCATTCTATACGCTCGATGCGCAGTGGCGATTCAGCTACGTCAATCGTCAGGCGGAGTTGTTGCTTCGGTTGAAGGCAACCGATCTCATCGGCCGTAGTGTGTGGGAGATCTTCCCTGACATTCGTGAAACCGAACTCGCTAGTGCGTTTTGCCAGGTCGCAGAGAGTCATCACGCATCTTCGCTCGAGCTCTTTTATCCCCCGTTCGAGTCATGGTTCGAGGTGAGAATTTACCCGGCGGCAGACGGGCTTTCCGTGTACTACAGGGACATTTCTGATCGATATCGCGCCGAAAGGGCGTTGATGGGTAGCGAGGCACAATATCGTTCAGTGATTGAACAGATACCCGCGGTCATCTACACCGAGACTCCGGACTTCGAAAGGACGCTCGCCTATGTGAGTCCTTTTGTGGAGACATTGCTCGGGTTTCCTCCCGAAGAGTTCCTCGCCACTCGCGGACTCTGGACCCGTTGTATCCATCCGGATGACCGGGAGAGAGTGCACGGCGCCACCGACAATGCAAAGGTGACGAGAGAACCCTACTCATTAGAGTATCGGTTGATCTCCGCCGATCAGCGAATCGTCTGGGTGGATGATCGAGCAGAACTGATTTCTGATGCGTCTGGGGAGAGATTGTGGTGGCAAGGGGTTGCGCTAGACATCACCGAACGAAGGCTTGCGCAACAACGCGTCTCCGAAAGTGAGGAGCGGTTCCGAACGCTTGTTCAGCATGCCGCAGATCTCGTGAGTGTCATCGGACCGGACGGGTCGATACTGTATCAGAGTCCCGCTCTTGAACGTGTCCTTGGCTATTTGCCGGAGGAACGTTCAGGGCAGCAAGGACTCTCATTTATCCATCCGGATGATTCATCCGTAGCACAACAGATACTCGCGGAACTGGCAGGTACAGAAACCGGTACGACCGCGAAACTCGATCTGCGGGCGCGCCACAAGGATGGTTCCTGGCGGTTTCTTGAAGCAACCGCAGCCAATCTCATCTCCGAACCGAGCATTCGTGGATTCGTGATCAACTCCCGGGACATTACCGAGCGCAAAGTGCTTGAGAATGCTCTTCGCGAGAGAGAAGCTCGGCACAAAGCATTGCTGACCGCGATTCCTGATCCGATCCTTCGACTTGATAGGGCAGGCACCTACCGGGATATTGAAGTAAACAATTTTGTCGAACTGATCGCACCGAAAGAGTTCCTGCTCGGCAGAACGGTTGCTGAGTTCGTTCCGGAAGAGATCGCGAGCAGAATCATCTCCGCGATTTCGGCGGCAATTGACGAAGCAGATATGAAAACCCTCGAGTATCAGTTGTCGCGGGAGGAGGGTGTCCGGGACTTTGAAATGCGATTGGTCGCGAGTGGCTCCGAGGAGGTAGTAGGTCTCGTCCGGGATATCACCGATCAGCGCCTGGCTGAGGCTCGCCTGGAGAAGAGCGAAGAGCGGTTGCGGCTCGCCCTTCGTTCGGCGGGCATGGGCGCCTGGGATTTGCACATGCCAACCGACACCGTCGTTTGGTCGCCCACGCTGTGCGTCTTGCTCGGTCTCCCGGCCGAGTCTCGAACGACAACGACGGATGAATACCGTGCACAGTTCGTTCATCCGGACGACGTCGCCCACGCATCGGCCGCGAAATTCACGAGCAACACAGGAGTCGATTTCATTGAAATCGAGTATCGGATTATCCGGCCCGACGGTGAAGTTCGATGGTTGATAGACATCGGAAGTGTGGTCGAGCGTGCCGAGGATAAATCCGCAATCCGTTCCACCGGTGTCACGATCGATGTTACCGCTCTCCGGGAATCGGAAGCAGCACTGAGATTGCGAGACAGAGCACTGAGCGCCGCGTTGGACGGCATCGTTATCGCCGACATGAATCTTCCAGATCAACCAGTGATCGACGTGAATTCAGCCTTTTGTGAAATCACTGGGTACTCTTCCGATGATGTTTTGGGCAAGAACTGCCGCTTTCTTCAAGGTCCGGGCACGGACCTTGATACTGTTAAGACTATTCGACTGGCGCTTGCAGAAGGTCGAGCGGTCACCTCGACGCTCCTGAATTATCGAAAGGATGGCACTCCTTTCTGGAACGAACTTCATCTCTCCCCTGTGCGAGATTCGAACGAACAACTGACGCACGTCGTCGGCGTCGTTCATGATGTGACCGAACGTCGCGCCGCAGAACGGGAACTGAGTTTTCAGGCAGAACTCCTGGATCAGGCGACGGTTGCGGTCATCGCGACAGACTCGATCGGGGTCGTCACGCACTGGAACCGACACGCAGAAGTTCTTTATGGCTGGTCCAGTCGTGAGGCAATCGGGCAGTCCATTGTCTCATTGTCCATAGGACCGTCGGAAAAGGAAACAGCCGCAACGATTCTCGAGCGGCTGCGACGAGGACTTTCCTGGGAGGGTGACTTCACCTGCAGACGAAAAGATGGCACCTCCGTTCCAGTTCATGTCGTTGACTCACCTGTCCGAGATGAGCATGGAAGAACGGTTGGCAAAGTGGGCGTCTCGGTCGACATATCTGAGCGCAAAGCCTTCGAAGAACGCCTTGCCTACCAGGCGACGCATGATCCTCTGACGGGACTACCAAACAGAATGTTGTTCACCCAGCGGCTTGACCACGCGTTGGCTAAGGCTGGCGCGAGTGGACGGGCTGTGACGATCATGTTCATCGACCTCGATGGCTTCAAGCGGGTTAACGACAGCTTTGGGCATGCAGCGGGTGATGAACTGCTTAAAGCTGTGAGCCGCCGGTTGAGTGGTGGACCGGGATCAGACACGATGCTCGCAAGATTCGGTGGCGACGAGTTCACAATGTTGCTCGAAGATGTCTCGACACCAGACGAAGCGCGAGAGAGTGCGGACATGGTTCTGGAGCGGCTTCGCACTCCTTTTTCCATGGGGAATCTCGACATATTCGCAGACGCAAGTATCGGAGTTGCCCAGAGTTCCACCTTGCTTTCCAACCCTGAAGATGTGTTGCGGGCAGCCGATGTGGCGCTTTATCAGGCCAAAGCTTCGGGGCGAGCAACATTTCGGTTGTTCGACCCATTAAGTTCCTCCAATATGCCGGCAAGACTTGAACTCGAGTCCGACCTTCGGCGAGCTGTTGAGCGAGATGAACTGCGGCTCTACTTCCAGCCTGAGGTCGATTTGCAGACAGGCAAGATCGTCGGAGCGGAGGCGCTTGTTCGCTGGCAACATCCAAGCAAAGGTTTGATCGCGCCAGGCGCATTTATTCCTATTGCTGAAGAGAGCAACCTGATTGTACAGATCGGAACATGGGTTTTGACGGAGGCGTGCAAGCATGCGAGAACGTGGCACGCGCTCGGAGCTGAAGAGCAGCACTTGACCGTGAGTGTCAACCTGACAGCCAGACAGCTGCGACAGCCAGATCTCATCGAGACGGTTCGCAGGATCGCAGGCGGAACTGGAATGCTCCCCCGGCAACTGAAACTTGAAATAACTGAACGCACGGTTGTCGAAGATGTAGAAGGTGAAACCAACATGCTGGCACGTCTGCGCCACCTGGGGGTCAAACTGGCAATAGACGACTTTGGAACAGGTTACTCGTCTCTTGGCTATCTTCGAAAATGGCCGGTAGATACGCTGAAGATTGACCGCTCATTTGTCGAAGGCGTGGACCACGATCGGGGAGCTCAGTCGCTGGTGGCCGCCATGGCCGGGCTCTCGACCGCGCTCGGGGCCGATGTGACGGCAGAAGGAATCGAAACCAAAGGACAATTGGCCTGGCTACGAAGTGTTGGCATTCAGCGGGGTCAAGGGTTCTACTTCGCACGGCCTGTGCCGGCTCCGGAGTTTTTGGAGATGCTCTCCAGGCGTACGAGATTCACCGTGAACAATGAACTCGAACGAACAGATCGATCAACTGATCTGGAGACGGCGGGCGCGTTGTTGCCTCGAATGCATACGATGCCAGTGTAGTTCGAAGAATGGAACAAAGGTCGAAACAACCCACAATAGAACCCGACAGAATGTCTTGTCTGATTTTGTAGATGTAAGATTGAATCGATGTTTGCGTGAAGACTCCCAGGGCATCTCGTTCATTATCTGAGCGTGAGGCCTTTGGGCGGTGAGGCGGGCGAGCCGTTCATGCTGGAATTCCTTGAACGGGTCGCAACGTCATTCAGACAAAATGCTCGGGACCTTTTTGTTAAAATCGGAGTCGATCGTATTCGGCTGTCGCTAACCACGGCATAATCATCCAATGTTGTGGCGTCTGCGAATGAGGATGTTCATTTTCGTTCGCCGGTTGGCGATTCTTGTCGGGAACCGCGTGTCCTGAGCGCTGCTCGCCGGAGCCATCTCCGCTATGGGGTTGTTGCTCAGTCACGCCAAAGCTCGATGGAAAACTCGTTTGCGCTGTCGTGCCATCCGATTTTGCATTGGAGGTAAGACGGGAGGAGTGACCCAAGAGTAATCCCTGGGGCTCAGGACGTTCGCATTTGCGGATAACATAGATTGTGCGCATTGCGAATTGCGCTTTCATGAGAGCGTGTGAGCACATTTGACATAACACGATGCCCCAGAATGGCGTGAGGGCGATTGAGAGTCAAAGGATGACCCGGACTATACTCTTCATCACGACGAGACGCCGTTTGCGCGCCAATCACCACGGTGAACGATGAACTCACAACCAGCGCCAATTCACGTTGAGACACTTGTGATCGACAGGTCTAATACCAGAGTCATTGAACCGCTCGTATTTGTCGGCGGTCTCTCCAGCATCGGCATCGAACTCACCGCGTCGCGTTTGATTGCGCCGTATTTCGGAAGTTCCACATTCATCTGGGCCAATCTGATTGGACTCACGTTGACCTATCTGGCGATTGGCTATTACGTTGGTGGTCGTGTTGCAGACCGTTACCCAAACCCGCGTCTGCTCTATTTGTGCACGTCGGTAGCGGCCCTCTTCGCGGGGTTGATTCCGCTGGTGGCGCGCCCCATTCTCGAAGTTTCACTGGATGCATTCGACGATGTCTCCGTTGGCGCTTTCTACGGTTCTTTACTCGGCACAATTCTTCTCTTCGCCTTTCCTATTACATTGCTAGGCTTTATAACTCCGTTTGCGATCCGGCTCCGTATCGGGACCGTCGAAGGCGCAGGCAAGACCGCCGGAAGAATTTACGCGTTATCAACTATGGGATCGATTTTTGGGAGTTTCCTGCCCGTTCTCATTCTCATTCCGATCTTTGGCACGCGGGTAACGTTTCTGATTCTCAGTGGTACGCTGCTGATGCTTTCACTTGCCGGTCTAATGGAATCGAGGTCAGTACGAGGCAGTAGCTTCGCGGCGGTTCTCCTCGCACTTCTGATAGTCAGTTCGGCTGCCGGTCGAGGTGAAATCAAACCTCCATATCTCGGGGAACTGGTCCATGAAGAGGAGTCCGAATACAACTACATTCAGGTACTCAAAGAGGGTGATGATTTTCTCCTTGCGCTCAATGAGGGTCAGGCGATCCATTCCGTCTATAACCCCAATCAGCTTTTGACCGGCGGTCCGTGGGACTATTTCATGGTGGCCCCACTCTTCAATGAGCCAGAAGTTTCCCGTGAACCGACGGCGGCTCTCATGATCGGTCTGGCTGGGGGCACCGCAGCTCGGCAGATGATCACTGCTTACCCGAACCTCAATGTTGATGGCGTAGAAATCGATCAAGCGGTCGCCGACGTGGGGTTGGAGTATTTCGGGATGGATGATCCTCGCATTCATGTGATCATCAACGACGGTCGATATTACCTGCGCACCACCGGCAATACGTACGACATCATTGGTGTGGATGCCTACAAGCAACCATATATACCGTTCCAGCTGACCACTCGGGAATTTTTCGCCGAGGCGAAAGCGAAATTGAACGAATGTGGCGTGGTCATCGTCAATGTCGGCAGAACCGAAACGGACTTTCGATTGGTCAACGTGATCGCATCAACCATGCGCGATGTCTTTCCAGCCGTCTACGAGATCGATGTCAACCGTTACTCCAATACAATGGTCGTCGGAACGACCTGCGATTCGTCCGTGGCGGCATTCGGTGCGAATACGCTGGCAATGCCTGACACGTCGGTTGCACGCCCGGTTGCGATGCGGGCGCTCGAATCAGGTGAAATCCGAGAGGTTGCGCCCGGTGGCCGGGTGTTCACCGATGATCACGCGCCAGTTGAGCTGGTTGTTGACGAGATGATCGTAGAAGCCGCCCGGGAAGGTGGAGATTAAGTTGCAAACCGATTCCCATCAAGCAATCTCTACCAGGATCACTCGTAGGCAAATCCACAGGTCAGGCTTGCTTTCGCAGCAGCAAGGGTTGATTCATGGCATTACCCGGAGGGTTCAGGGCGCGGGGTTGGCGGATGGAAATGTTGGATATAGCGCACCGCGGGATCGCGCTGACGCGTGGAGCATGCGGCAGCGTTGGATGGAGTTAGCAGGAGTAGATTCGGGTTCGATTGTCGTTGCCTATCAGACGCACGGATCTAATTCGATCGCCGTAAACATGTCCGACGCCGGCAAAGGCGCAGGCCCGGAGTCGAAGCCAGTTGGCCACGCCGACGCGTTGATCGTGCATGAACCAGGCGTGGTGGCGATGACGCTGCACGCGGATTGCATGCCTGTTCTGCTCTACGATCCAGTTCGCCAGGTGGCCGCTACCATTCATGCCGGGTGGCGCGGCACCGTGGCCGATGTGGTCGGCTCCACGGTCCGGGAGATGAACCATCAGTTCGGTTGCGAACCGTCTTCCATTCTCGCGTACCTCGGGCCGGCCATCGGCGGATGTTGTTACGAGGTTGGCGCGGATGTCGCGGGTGAATGGAAGAACCATGGCTATCAGGATGGACTTGTCGCATCGGCTGACCGATGGCGATTCGATCTGGCGGTCGCGAACCGACACCTCCTTCTTCGGACCGGTCTTCAAGAAAGCGCAATCGATGAGAGTCGAATCTGCACACGTTGTTCCGGAGATGAATGGTTCTCCCATCGAGGACAGGGAGCGTCCACTGGACGCTACGGGTCATTTGTCGCATTGGTGAAATGAGTTTTGTAGTCTTTCCGGGGAATGGTGGGAATCGTGAGCGATCTGGAACTGAGAGTCCGTCGAACTTTTGAAGCGGTTGAAGCGGCAGCAACGCGTGCAAATCGCGATCCGAAAACGGTAACGGTCGTAGCCGTTTCCAAGACAGTTGGCAGGAATGCTGTCGATGAGTCGTATGCATCAGGGGTGCGTCACTTTGGCGAAAATCGGGTACCAGATGCCGTCAGGAAGTTCGACCCACCACTGCCCGAGGACGCTGTTCTGCACATGATCGGGCAGTTGCAAACCAACAAGGCATCGATTGCAGCGAGGCTTTTCAACCTGATCGAATCGGTTGATCGTCAGTCACTCATCCTGGAACTTGAGAAACAAGGCTCAAAGCTGAATCGCGTTCTGCCAGTGCTGCTCCAGGTGAACGTCGCCGGCGAGGAACAAAAAGCCGGTTGCGAGCTGGCGGAGGCCGATTCGCTCATCGATATGATTATCGATTGCCCGCACCTCAAGCTTCGCGGACTCATGACCATCGCGCCATTGGTCAGCGATTCTGAGGAAGTGCGTCCGGTCTTTCGCGGTTTGCGGACGCTTCGTGACAAACTTGTCACGTCTCGACAAGGGATTGACCTTCCCGAGCTTTCAATGGGTATGAGCAACGATTTTCCGGTGGCGATCGAAGAGGGCGCGACCTTCGTCCGGGTCGGCCGCGCCATCTTCGAAGGTTAGTCCGCGGCGGGGGTGGCGACAGGAGTCGCGCTCGCATTGGTTGCCCCGGAGCTCGATCCATCAGAGAGCGCTTGCAACTCTTCCAGAATCGCTTCCAGTTCAGTTTGAGCTTCCCCGTACGAGTTCCAATCTCCTACCATGAGCGCGGCCTGACCGCGGTCGTATGCCTCGACGGCCTGGTCGACGAGGGACCGGATATCTGGGTTCTCGAGGTCCGGCAGGGCCGCCGTTTCATCGTCTGTCGTATCGGGCGCGGGAATCTCTGCTACGGGCGCTCCGGTCAGCTGGCCCAATGCGTCCTGGAGGGTTTCGCCCATGACGACCTGCTCGTTTGAGGCCACGATCACGCGCTTTAGTTCAGGGAGTGAACCTTCATTGCTCGTCGCTTGAAGATAGAGCGGCTGTACGTACAGTATGCTCTCCCCGACTGGAATCACCAGCAAGTTTCCTCGCAATACCTCGGAACCCGATTGGCTCCAGAGTGTGATCTGTGCCGAAATCGCAGGTTCCTGATTAATTCTGGCCTCGATTTGGCTTGGGCCGAATACCGTCTCCTGACGGGGGAATCGGTAGACGACGAGCGACGTCGTGCCATCTGGTCCGAGTCGCCCCGCCATCCAGGAGGTCATGTTTTGTCGCTGAGAGCGTCCACCCGGAATGAAAGGTCGGATGAGCGCGAACTCCGGATCAGGCTCACCCGGCAGCGTCATCGTGACGTAGTACCCCTCCATCCGCTGGCTTACCCCGCCAACCTGTTCCTGCGGAACTTCCCATTGATCCTCACCGTTGTAGAAGGCCGTGGCATCGTTGACATGGAATGTCGAGAAGATCTCAGACTGAATTTCGAAAAGTTGCTCGGGGTATCTGAAGTGGACTGCAATCGACGAGGGAGCCTCGGTGATAGGACGAAAGAGATCGCCGTAAAGCCTGCTGTATGCGTCGGCGATTGGATCGGCCTCACTGGTTCGATAGTACGTTACAGTACCGTCGTAGGCGTCTATAACCACTTTGACACTGTTTCGCAGATAGTTGATGCCGTTAATCCGGGTTGCGTGCGGGTAAAGATTGGTGGATGTGTAGGCATCGATTATCCAGTAGAGCTTGCCATCGGCGATCACCATGTAGGGATCGGCGTCGTAATCGAGGAACGGCGCGATCAACTCAACGCGATCGATGATGTTTCGGTGGAGCATTACGCGGGTATCGGAGGTTATGTTTCCACTCAGCAGCAGATTGCGATCGCCCAGATTCGCGGCTACCAGCAACTTTTTGAAATAGTTGCTTAGTGTTATCGATCCCTTTCCCAGACCGCTATACCCGGGTTCCTCTGTCGGGTCGGTGTTATCGATCAATCCGGAAAACTCGGCCTGTCCAGTGTTGACCGCGACCCAATCCAGTTTTGCCTCTCCGAAATAGATCTCCGGTTGCGTGATTGCATAGATGCCTTCGCCGCTGGGAGGAATTCTCTCAACCAGAAATGTGGGAAGGCCCTGGCGGGAGACTTCGCCGACCGGACTAACCACGGCGCCATAGCCATGCGTGTAAACCAGTCGCTCATTGGTCCAGGTTTGCGCCGTGGCCGGGAGACCTCCCTGATCAAGTTCACGGGCTGAGATAAGAACCTGCTGATACTTGTCTCCCACGAGATATCGATCAACGTCGACATCGTAGAAGACGTAATAGGGAACAAAGGACTGCAGTTGCTGGAAGGTGCCGCGAATGATCCGATAATCCCAGAGGCGTATGTTCGTCAATGTTTGCGGGTATTCATTCAGTTTTTCGGTGGTGATCGGTTCCTGACCGGAGAGTTCGCGCATATCGACCTGATCGAGGGCATAAGCGTTTCTCGTCATTGCGATATTGTTTTCGATGTACTCCATTTCGCGTTTGAGTTCGCTCGGTTCGACGACTGTCTGCTGGACTGCGGTCGGAACAAGGATTCCCAGCACGACATACAAAACGCCCCAGAGCGCCATTGCGCCAACAAGGTATTTGATTCGCTGCACGAACCCGTTGGCGACCAGCAAACCTCCGATAACCAATGCCATGATCGCCAAAATCCAATTGGCCGGGCGTTGCACATGGACATCCGTGTATCCCGCACCGAAGGCTGAACCGCGAGTCGAGTACGCCAGATCGAAGTTCGCGAGCAAATGAGTTGCGGCCAGCAATACGAAGATGAAACCCGAGAGCGCCAGCACATGAACCCGCATGAGCGAAGGGACACTTCTGAACTTTCGAAGATCGACGCCGAGTCGAAGTGTATAGACCACAATCACCGCCGCAAGCGATGCCAGCGTGAGAAGCATCAAAATATCGACCGTTTGGTGCATTGCGGGAACGGCGAAGACGAAGAAGCCGATGTCACGATTGAAGACCGGATCATTCACTCCAAATGGTTCGCTATACCACCAGAGCAACCAGGCGTCCCAACGCGATGATGCTGCCAAACCAACGATGATCGAAAGAACGAGTGCGCTGCCGACCGCAAGAATGACAACTAATCGATCAGCAATGCTTGTCAAACGCCCGGTTTTGTCAGTCGCCTCCCGGGAGCGCCGGAGCGCGATTGACACATTCACGAGAAAAACGACAGCCGCGATGATCCCGGCAATCGCGAAGACCACACTCTGACCCACGTATCGGCGCATCAATACCGAGCTGTAACCCAAACTGTCGAACCACCACCACTGAACCCAAAATGCGGCGGTGGCGAAGATCAACACGATCGCACCGAGAATGATCGCGGCGGTGATCAACATGCGTTTGGTCGATGGTGAGATCGAAAAGGCTGGTTTCCCGGAGACTGGACGTGCTTTTTGGTTGGCGCCGGGAGTAGGTGCTTTTGACTTCTGTCCTCCTATACCACTAAACACGAGATGGGCCTTTCTGGTTCCGGGTGGGAACGTCGCTACGCTGTGGGCATTGTCTGCAAGTGATCGTACCATTGCAGGGTTGCGCGCGACGAAAGATCGCCAGCCAGTCGCTCCTTCGTATGGCGGTATTCATGATTGTTCAGAGTTTTTGCAGTGGAAGTTCCGGAAATTCGACGATCGTCCGCGCAGCCGGAACAACTATTCTGATTGACTGCGGAATCGGCCCGCGCATTCTTCAGAAGATGCTGCATCCACACGAATCATCGCTGCACACAATTGACGCTGTTCTGGTCACGCACGAGCATGATGATCATGTTCGCGGAATCGAAGCGGTCACCAGGCACGGTTTGGCCGTGCATGCGACCCGCGGCACCGCGGAAGCTCTGGGGATCGGTGGAAGCTCTGGTAGCGGACCCATCACCTATGGTGACGAATTCGCCGTTGGTGGAGTCACCATCACGACTTTGCAAACGTCTCACGATGCAGCGGAACCATGTGGATTCAGTCTGTTTGACGGTACGTCCAGGTTCACGCTGCTGACTGATCTTGGAGTAACTGACGATCGATGTCTGGAAATTGTGGCCGAATCCGATCTTATAGTTATCGAAGCGAATCACGATATCCATATGTTGAAGAGCGGTCCTTACCCCGCTCACCTCAAGCGGCGCGTGCTCTCAGAGCGCGGACATCTCTCAAATGCCGATTGCGGGCAGTTTCTATCCCATGCACTCGACGGTTCGCGCAAGACGCGATCAATCTGGCTCGCCCACCTTTCCGCGACGAACAACCGCCCGGAATTAGCTGAACGTACAGTTTCGGAGGCTCTGATTCGACTTCCTGTACGGCATTCAATCATTGCGTTGCCGCGAAGAGAACCTGGGCCGGTCTGGTGCCCCGGATCGAATCCAGTAGCGACCGAGCAACTCTCGCTCTTCACCTGAATCGTGATATTCAGGTTCTGCTGCTCAAAGTCGGCAAACAATTC
>Ga0105046_10005991_pt1 | contig 19179 bp, 14 predicted proteins | sample MAT03_FD_78385 | JGI IMG/M metagenome (GOLD analysis project Ga0105046, IMG submission 78385) | Freshwater microbial communities from Lake Fryxell liftoff mats and glacier meltwater in Antarctica - MAT-03 (megahit assembly) | ecosystem: Environmental > Aquatic > Freshwater > Ice > Liftoff... | reverse complement strand
TCATCCTAGCAGTGCCTATACTCGATAGTCTTGACGAGTTTCGCTACTCGGCTAGTCGTAATTTTTTGCTGTAACCCTCCCGAAACGTAGTTTGGGGAGGGTCGGGGGGCGATAGCGATGCCGGAGAGGGGAAGATGATGTTATTCAAACCAATGTTACGCCGGCAAACACTTTATGCGGCCAGTTCTCGCCCTCCCCGAAAAACTCGCTTTAAGGCTAGTTTTTCGACCCTACCAACTTCGTTGGGGGGGTAACAGTGGTGGCGATCATTAAGATGAGCCTGAAAGTAACGCTTTTTCCATTTGCTTCCGGATTACAGTCAGTCGCTCGAGGCCGCCCCCTGAAACTTCGGCGGTGGTCCACCCGCAAAATCCGATTTCGTCCAAGCCTTTTCGGACTTCGCCCCATGGAACGTCGTCTTCAGGCGAAGTGATGTCGACGAATTTATCTGTTGCACGGCTGAACCCTTTGATGTCCAACTTTACGGCTCGTCGGCCGAACGCATTGAGCCACTGTCGCGGTTGGCCGTATTTCCAGTGGTTTCCGATATCATAATACATGCCGACCCAGGGGCTGTTAAAGCTATCAACGAAGGCCACAAACTTTTCTGCAGATTGCTCTGCCGGCGCTTCGTGATCGTAATGGATTTTGTTCCATACGTTTTCAATCAGAATAGATTGACCGAGCGAAGCGGCCAGAGGCAGAAGTTTTTTGATCTCGGTTCTCGCTCGGTTATCGACTTCGTCAGGCGTGCCGTCTTCTCCGCGTCCGATGACAATCAGAACCGCGCTTCCACCAATCGCTCTGGAGACGTGCAAGCAATGCTCAATATTGGCGACTCCTTGAGCTCGGACTTTTTCATCAGCCAAGGTTAATCTAGCTTTCCAATGATCGTGGTTGATTGCGTTGTGAGCAAAGACGCCGGACTGTCGCACAGCATCCCGCGCTTGCTCGACAGTAAATAGTCCAGCCTCATCGAAATCAACTCCATCGAAGCCCGCTTGATCGGCCAGTTGTAGACGCTCAACAATCGACAGAGACTTACCCTTTTCCTCTTTCGCGATCATCGATAGCTTGCAAGAAAGCAGAATGCGTTTGCCGGCGGGTGGTTCAACAAGTTCGGGAAGTGGACTAGCCGCGACTTGGCCGATGGCATTCGTTTTGGTTGCAAAACTACTTGCAACGACAGCTGATGACAAGGTGGCTGCGGCAAAGAAACCGCGTCGGCCAAGGCTCTGCGGTGCGGACTCGCGTCGATCAAATAATGGCATGAGATTACCTGGGATAGTCGGCGTTAAACGAACTCGGAGTTCCAGTTCGAAGAGGAAAACAATCCGTCTAATATATCATGTTCGATCTATAGCGTTGGCCACATGGTATCTACCTAATTCGGAGACCTTTCGCTCAATGCCAGCTCAACAAATTGCTGTTACCCTCCCGAAACGTAGTTTGGGGAGGGTCGGCGGGCGACAGCCACGCCGGTGAGGGGAGGATGTGGTGAGTAATGGTGGTGGCGATCACCCGCTGTGTAGGGACCGCTACAATCGAAGTTGCCAGCGATAGCCTAACGCAGTGGTCTGCGGTGACTTTTGTTGCGTCGTTGCTTAGACCTAGCGGAGGACAGATCAGGTTTGATTTCCGATTTCATTGGAAGTTCTGCATCACATGAAGGCGAATGCTCTTCGGGCGAACTTAAGGACGATAAACGATCGTCCGTTGATAGATTGCTGGAGGAAACTGCCGTCGATGGTTCGATTGATTGCGAGAGGAGTTGTTGGAGCGCCGTATCGACGCGGCTTGCCAGCAATTCGAGCTTCGACTCTCGCTCAGCTAATCGGGATTCTCGCTCCACAATGGCTTGTTCGCGGACGTCTAGCTCGTCAATAGAATGGTTCAGATCACGAAGGAGCGTGTCTATACTATGGATCATCGCACCACCATCCTCGAGGTAGGCGGTGGTTGCCGAACGCAGCTTTCGCAGTGATTTTGCTGGTTGCATGGTTTGTGACGCAGGAATTCTCGGAGAGTAGGAACCAATGAGAAAGCTTACGTCACGAATTCATCAAATGTAAAATTTTGCGACCCGGATTTTTCGGAAACCCGAAGGCTTATACGAACCCCATGCGTTCCTTGGGATCCTTGAGACCATTGGCAAGCTTCGCCAGCGCCTCGGTTTCGATCTGGCGAACTCGCTCGCGGGTAAGCCCCAGCTCGACACCGATCTCCTTAAGGGTATGCGGCGTAGTGTCAGCCAAGCCGAATCGCATTCGCAAGACAGTCGCCTCACGCGCATCCAAGGTCCCGAGCAATTCCAAAGCGGTCGTCAAGACATCGTTCTCCAGCATCGTTTCATCTGGACTCTTGACTCGCTCGTCCATAACAGTTTCGCCAAGCGACCAACCAGCCTCGGTTTGGTCGCTTTGAGGATTCGCGTTGTAGACTTGGATTGCCTTTTTAATGATTGGCAGCTTCTTCTTCGGAAGCCCCAAAATACGAGCGATCTCTTCTTGAGTCGGCATTCGCCCTAGCTCGTCAGTCAACCGTGCGGTAGCTCGTCGCCACTTGCTCAAAAGCTCGACCATGTACGCCGGAATGCGAATGGTCTTCGAGGAATTGATAAGAGCCCGCTTTATCGACTGCTTGATCCAGTAGCTAGCGTAGGTGCTAAAGCGAGTTCCCATATTCGGGTCAAAACCTTCGACGGCCCGAAGAAGTCCGAGGTTGCCTTCCTCGATCAGATCCTGGAGACCAAGTCCTTTGCTGACGTAGCCTCGAGCGATGTTCACCACTAATCGCAAGTTGGCTCGCACCATATGATCGCGAGCTTCCGCGTCACCTTTGGCAATTCGATGTGCCAAATTCTGCTCGTCCTGGGCTGTGAGAAGCTTCGTCTCATTGATTTCACGAAGGTAGGTTTCCAAGGGACTCTGGGCGACGCCGCTCGAAACAGGCGCAGTCGTCTTGCGCCGCGAGAGTGTCTTTAGGTCTTCATCTTGGCTAATGTCTGTATCTTCGTAGTATGGGCCAGCGTAGGACATCGATTGATTACCATGGAGCAGAAGGGTGGTTCATTTGTAAAGGTGGCAACACCACCAATCGATCCAGTGCAGATTCCCTTCCACCACAGATCTCTTCGACGAATAGAGATATCGACGAGAAACGCTAGCACAATGAACAAGTCAGTCACTTTGACGTTTGAAACGAATTTTCCGACATTGTGGCCGAAAGCCTTTGCCACATTATTTAAATTCGACTACCAAATACCTGTCCCAATCCCACCGCCCCCAAGCCTAGAAGAATGTTGGCGGCAACAATTATAACTGCCAGTGACCAGTGCTGGGACTGCCCGAGTTGAAAAACCTCGAGCCCGAAAGTACTAAAAGTAGTCAATCCGCCGAGGAAACCTGCTCGAATCGCAAGTTCCCAAGTTGGGCTAAAAGCTTCATTACGCTGAATGAAAGCACTCAAAACACCGATAGCGAAGCAGCCTACAACATTCACAGCCAGCGTTCCAATCGGCATAAACCCACCCAAGCGCTGCCCAATTGCCATAGATACCCAAAATCGCAGAACCGAACCAATCATTCCGCCAATCGCAACGGCTATAGTCTCACGCATGTAAAATTCCAAGAGTTGAAGAAAGGTGGGCTTTCACCTATTCTAATGTAGCCCGCATTTGGGATTACCAAGTTTCTCGTTCTATCGAACGAGACGCCAAAAAATGATTTATGGAGAAGTATTAGGAATGTCGACTCAAGCTGCCCCATTAAAAAGTCCGCGAACCACTACAGTCATGTCGGGTGCTGAGATTGTGGTGAAGTCGATTGTGGATCATGGGGTCGACACGATTTTTGCTTATCCCGGTGGCTGTAGCATGCCAATGCACCAAGCACTTACAAGGTATGCAGATCGTCTGCGGACGATTCTCCCGCGACACGAGCAAGGGGGAGCCTTTGCCGCTCAAGGTCTTGCGCGTTCGACAGGTAAGGTCGGAGTCGTCATGGCAACAAGTGGTCCTGGTGCAACGAACCTCGTTACGGCCATTGCGGATGCAAAGATGGATAGTATTCCTCTGGTCGCGATCACAGGTCAGGTTCCGACTGATGTGATTGGGACTGATGCTTTTCAAGAAACTCCGATGGTTGAGATCTGCCGAGGTATTACAAAGCATCACTATCTCGTTACAAAGACTGACGACATAGCCCGCGTCATGAAAGAGGCGTTTCATATTGCGACAACCGGTCGCCCTGGTCCAGTATTGGTCGATTTGCCTAAAGATGTCCAAATGGACAAATGCGAAGTCGATTGGGATGTTCCGATGAACCTTCCTGGTTACCGAATCACCAAACGTCCAAATGCCCGCCCAGAGCAAATTCGGCAAATGGCGGCAGCGATCAAGCACAGCAAGCGACCGATCATCTACTGTGGCGGGGGAATCATCACCGGCGAAGCATCGGCCGAACTTCGCGAGCTGGCCGAAAAGACTGGTATTCCCGTAACAATGACGGTTATGGGATTGGGTGTCTATCCAGCCGATGGACCACTTTCCTTAGACATGCTTGGTATGCACGGTTCGGCCTACGCAAACTACTGTGTTCGCGATTGCGATCTGTTGATAGCCCTGGGTGTTCGATTTGACGACCGAGTTACTGGCCGTCTTTCGGAGTTTGCCAAACATGCCAAGATCATTCACGTCGATGTGGATCCGTCGGAGTTAAACAAAAACAAAATCGCTCATATCTCGGTTGGAAGCGATATCAAGTTCGCACTTACCGAGCTAAACAAAATCGTCGACGCCCCAGATGATATCTCCGAATGGAAGAAGCAGTGCTTTGCGTTGAAGGCCAAGCACCCGTTTACTTACGATCAACAATTCGATGGTATCCTTCAGCAGCACGCGATTCGAACGCTTTCGGAAATGACCAAAGACCGTGAGACCTACGTTACAGTAGGTGTTGGGCAACACCAAATGTGGGCAGCTCAATTCTTTCAGTTCCGTAAGCCGCGACAATGGCTCAGTAGCAGCGGACTCGGGACAATGGGTTTCGGTCTTCCTGCAGCCATGGGTGTCCAGGCTGCTCACCCCGATGCACTCGTAATCGATATCGATGGGGATGGATCTTTCCAGATGAATATCCAGGAACTGGCAACGCTTCACTGCGAAAAGCTCCCGGTAAAAGTCTTGCTTCTGAATAACCAACACTTGGGGATGGTGGTTCAATGGGAAGATCGCTTCGAAGGAGCTAATCGAGCTCATACTTATCTTGGACCAATCGACCACCAAGAGGCGTCTGGAACCGGAAAGACCGAAGCACACTCTTTTGTCGAAGAACGTTACCCAAACTTCGTCCAAATTGCCAAAGGCTATGGTTGCGGCGGTGGAACAGTTCGAAAGCGATCCGAATTGAAATCGGCGTTGGAAGAGATGATCAATCACCCGGGTGCGTATGTCTTGGACGTTCAAGTCCCGTATCAAGAACACGTTCTCCCGATGATTCCATCAAAGAAAACAGTCGACGACATGATTTTGTCGTAAAGTAAAGGGGACTAAATTGCCTGTTCAGTTGAAAAAGAGCCGAACTCTTGACGCCCTGAATATGACGCCGTTAATCGACGTTGTTTTCATCCTTTTGATTTTCTTCTTGGTCGCAGCCAAGTTTGCAAATGAAGATCGTGAACTGCCAGTTCAATTGCCGGCAGCCAAGAGCGCAATGCCGATGACCATGGAGCCCCAAACCATGATCGTCGGGATTGGTGAAGACGGTCGAATCGTTGTCGACGGCGTAGACATGAAGTTGGATGATGCGGAAACGGCGATTCAGCAAGCGGTGATCAACAACCCATCGAATCAAATGGTCATCATTCGAGGCGACAAACGCGTTGCGTTCCAATCAGTCGTGGCAGTCATGGACATTTGCAATCGACTGAAAGTTCCATCTTATAAAGTCACAACCTCGCCTGAGTAGTTTTAGAATAAAGCCAAAGTTTTTTGAGCTAGCCATGGATATTTTGATATTCCGAGCAGTTGGATTTCCACCACGTCATCGCTTTTCGGGCATTCCACTGATCACTCTCGGACAAAAGCTCTAAAGCATCGGCCAGTTCACGTGTCGTTTGGTAGCGATCGTCAGGGCTCTTTGCTAAGCATTTAAGAACAAGCTTATCCAATTCGGATGACACGGGTTTACTTGTTAGCGATAGAGCGTAGGGGCTTTCGAGCCTGGCAATCGACGGAGCAATCGGGGCCTCGTTAACATGTGCCATGATTGTCCTCATCGTTGCTCCTGTATTGAAAGGAGGGCGGCCCGTTAGCATATAAAACGCAACTCCTCCCAAGGAATAAATGTCGGTCCTTTGATCCGTATCGACTTCCCCTAATGCTTGCTCGGGGGACATGTAAAGTGGTGATCCGGTAACGGATCCTGCCTGGGTAAGCTCTTCTTCATCTTGCTGCAACGGAGTAATCATCGGCTTGACTAATCCGAAGTCAAGGAGCTTGGCAACATCGTAGGCTCCGCCAAGTTCCGTAACGATAATATTCGCTGGTTTGATATCACGGTGAATCAAGTTCTGATCGTGAGCTTCAGAAAGGGCTTCGCAAACTTGAAGCAACAGATAAATGGCTCGTCCAGGTGAGATCGGACCACGTTTCTTGATGACTTCTTGAACGCTCATACCCGTCAAGTATTCCATTACATAAAAAAATGTACCGTCGCTTGTCCGGCCATAGTCGTAGATGTAGATGCTATTCCAGTGAGCAAGTTGGGCTGTCGCCTGAACCTCGCGTTCGAATCTCGCAAGGGCTTTTGGATCGCCCGCTTTTTCGGGGCGAATAACTTTAATTGCGCAGGGACGCTTCATCAGTGTGTGTTCGGCTAAATAAACATCTCCCATCCCACCACTGCCAATCTTTTCCTTCAACCGATAGCGGCCAAGTTGCTTAGCTTCGGCGGCTTCGAAGCGTAGCAATGTAATCATGCGGACCCCTGAAACTGCAGCAAAGATTGCCCCAGTCAAAATGAGTAGCATTTCGATTGCACTGCTGGGGTCAAAAAAAATGGCTGACCTCACATCTGGGTGAAAAATCATGGCACCAATCGTCGCAATCACTGGCAACGCGGCCATGACGAGTACGACCGTCAAGACACGTCGCCATGAGTTAGTCAAAAAGATTGCATAAGCGAAAATCAAGATGACCCAACTGGCAGTCGGCATAGTAGGAATCAAAGAAAAGTCTTTGACAACGAGAACTAATTCGTAATAGTGAAGCACCGTGAAGAACGCAGCAGGCAATCCAAAGATAATGGCCTCTGCACTGATCAAGCAGATTGGAGATAGATTCCTTACACGCGCTAGCCAGATACTCACTCCAATAAGAGCGATGGTCGTGAACGTTTCGAAGCCCAGCACCCAGCCAGGAAAGTGCGTCATGGGAAATGCGAACTCTCGAATCCACGACCATACCGTGAATAGGAAGAACCCAAATCCTAAAGCGGGGCCGGCAACGCGAAGACGAGCACGGACTAAATTGATGGCCTCTTGGCTTGCTTCTGTGTCACCTTCGATAAGCTCCACATGTGGTGCTAATGAGGACTTCGCGTTAGTCGCAGCAGGTCGCTGATGGATAACCATCGGCTCTAGGGTGGCTCGTTCACCGAACACTCCAGCCCCGTCTATCGCGATCGTTCCAGAGGGATTCACTCCTTCGACTTCTAATCCTGCGTCGATCCGATGGTTCAACGGAGCATCCAGGGTAGGTTCGTCGTGAAGCTCAATGGAAGATGATTGCGATGCCGATGGTTGCGATCCTGTTGAATCTTTATCGTCGTTTATACCCGGCGTCCGCGGGACTGAGTCTGAAAGGCTGTTAGACATGACTCTCATTGTAGCGGAACGAGTCGTGCCATACGAATGCTAATTTCCTCTCACTTCAGCCGAATCCATTCCTCGATCTGATACTCAACGCTGGTCTTAAAGACGGCCATGGCATGGGAATCCACAACGGCCGGACGGTCTTGGTAGAGTAGCATTCCAACGGGATTCTGCAGTAGAGGCGATGTAATCGCAATTTCCGGAGCAGCACCTTCCTTGAATTTCCAAATACACTTTTTGTAGCCGTCGCTAATCCATGCGACTCCTTGGCTATCGACTACGACTTGATGAGGAAACTCGAAAGTCCGGCTGGCGACAAGGACCGTCGGATTTCTATCCCGATCGTAGCGGACTAGCTGCTCGGCGTTTTGCGACACGACCCACAAACGATCTTCGCCGTCAACAAAAAGCCCCCTAGCATTGGCATTGGCAATATAAATCTCTGGTGAGGAAGCACCTGGCTTTAGTTGCCAAATCGCACGTTGTTCCAAGTCGGCGATAAATAGCGTGCCGTCTTGACTAAATGCGAGATCCATCGGGACGCCAATTTTTCCAGCAACCATGGGGATCGGTTCACTGCCTTCTATAATTTTGTAGACTTCTCGAGTACTCGTGTCCCCAACAAAGAGATGCTGTGTCGAGTCTCCCTCCGGAGTTCCGCCGACCGGTGAAAGCGGAGAAAACGCTAGGCATCTTGGGCGATTCAATGGCTGCCTATGTCGATTGCTCCCTTGCACTTGAATTTTGGGAACCCCTTGCTCGACCTTCCAAACCGCGTGACCATTCAAGTCAACAACCCATAAATTCTCGTTGCGATCAAGGACCGCATCAATGGGATAAATGTCGGTATATCCTCGGGCGTTTCCTCCTGGAACCGCAGTTGGCGCTGCGGCGGCCGGGGTCGCGTTGGCGGACGGGGCTGCAGGTGTTTCTGGGGGGTTTTCTGGGGATGTCTCTGGGGATGTCTCTGGGGTTTCCTGAGCCATCCCGGTTCCGATCATCGTGATTGCAAACATTACTAGGACGATTCGATAGCAAATCACTGAAAAAGGTAGGCTAGGAAAGATTGGCATTGGAATAAACTTCCACGGCTTTCTTGATCAAGAGAGGGAGTCGGACTTTGGCAAAGCACTGTATCTGTAATTTTTCTACTTGAGAATTGTCCCGAAATAATATGCGGTTTTGCAAAACGTAGGATAGACTTCTAGTCCGTCTTTTTACGGACGGACTGGCGGTCCATCCTACGGCGAATTACGGAAATTATTTCAGGACAATTCCTTAGCCAAAAAATCTGATCAGAACTGAATGATAGCTGATGATTATTGCATCGCCTACGATCACCCGTGAGCAGATTGCGAATATTCTGATACAATCAGAGTCCCCGAAGATCAGCTGTGCCTGCGAATTCCTCAATACAAAAACTGGTTTTTCATGACTAGCCCTTATATTACGGCTAAGAATTCCGGTTGCCTGTGTAGTTATTGCTGTGTAGCGAAAGTCGTCAAGACTTTCGGCGATTGCCAAGCGATCCGAAACTCTTGACGAGTTTCGCTACCCTAAAATTAAGTTGTAACAAAACTCTAGAATATCCGTTTCCTTTCTAAGCATTTTAGCAATGAAATCCATCATAATCGCCTTAGGTTTTGTACTCGCAGCTATTGCCCAATCTGTTTCGGTAATCCATGCCGCCGATAGCGTATCAGCTACTTGGCCAAGTTGGCGTGGCCCGACAATGAACGGAATGTCACCCGAGTTGAATCTTCCCGAATCTTGGTCGACCGAGGGGGAGAATCTGCTGTGGCGGAAGGAAGAGTATGCAACGCGAGCGACACCTGTCGTGATGAACGGTCGAATGTACATTGTTTGTCGCGATAAGCCGGAGACGACTCAAGAGGGTGAGAAGACCGTTTGCTTGAATGCCGAAACTGGCGAATTAATCTGGGAAAGCGTTCACAACATTTTTCTGAGCGATGCCCCTGCGGAACGCGTAGGTTGGTCGAGCGTAGTTTGCGATCCTGAAACCGATCGCGTTTTTGTACTTGGGCTTGGTTGCATTTTTCAGTGCCTGGACGGCAAAACGGGCGAAATTGTTTGGGAGCATTCTCTAAGCGAAGAGTATGGGATGCTCAGTACCTATGGTGGTCGAACGAACTTTCCAACCGTATTCGAAGATCTGGTGATTATCAGCGGGGTCACAACAGGTTGGGGCGATACTGCTGTACCAGCTCATCGATTTATTGCATTCGACAAAAACTCCGGTGTTGCAGCTTGGCTCGTAAGCACCAAACCGCGACCAGAGGATACGACTTACAGCACACCTGTTTTCACTTCATTCAACGGAGAGGCCGCGATGGTTGTAGGAGCGGCCGATGGTGCAGTTTATGCCTTGCAACCCCGAACCGGCAAAACAATCTGGAAGTACCAAGCTTCTATACGAGGGATCAATACGACGCCGTTGGTTGATGAAAACGGAATCGTCTATTGTGGACATGGCGAACAGAACTCGTCTGACACTAAAATCTTGGGCGCAATCTTTGCCTTCGACGGGAATACAACTGGAGATATTCCTGAAGAGAAGCTCCTTTGGAAAGTTCCCAAGCGAACGATTGGCCGCTCGGCTCCTATTAAGATTGAAGATCGGGTTTACTTTCTGGAAGATGGAGCTTTGCTGCTGATCTATGATGCAAAAACCGGTAAGCAAATCGCTGAAAAGAAGCTTGGGCGAATTATGTTTGGCAGCTTGATCTATGGAGATGGAAAGATCTATGCGGCGGAAAACACAGGAAAAATATGGATCTTAAAACCCACTGAAAAAGGGGTCGATGTTGTTAGCCAAAATCGAATTAGCGACGGCGGTGAAATCTTCGGCTCGCCAATCATCGCTAATGGCAGGCTCTACATCCCCTCCAATTCGGCTCTTTACTGCATCGGATCAAAAGACAATAAGCCAGCAGATCCGGTAACGCTCAAGGCTCCTTCTGAAACACCCATTAGCCAAGATCAAGAGATCGCGCACATCCAGTTGGCTCCAGTAGAGCTGATGCTTCGACCAGGCGTGTCGGCACCCTATCAAGTTCGTGGGTACAACAAGATCGGTCAATTTGTCCGATTGGTTTCCGATGCAGCTATAACCGTCGAGGGTCCTGGAGCGATGAGTGATCTGAAGTTTCAAGTGGCAACCGAGGCGGCTGTTCCAGCATCTGTATCGGTCATCACTGCCAAGCTTGGCGAGTTATCCTCGGCCGCGCGTGTTCGTGTCGTGCCACCGCTTCCGTTAAATTTTGACTTCAATGACAAGAAAGTTCCGTCGGGTTGGATTGGTGCTTCTTATCGAACACAGCCCAAAGAATTTGAGACCGAGTCGGTGCTAGTGAAGATTAGCACCATTCCAAAAGGGACACGAAGCCAAGCGTGGATGGGATTAACTTCCCTGTCGAACTATACTGTGACTGGAGATTTTTATGCGAGTGACGTAAAAGGTAAAGAAAATACTGAAAGGCTTCCAGATATGGGCTTAATCGCGCAGCGATACACCCTTGACCTTCAAGGTGGTGCTCAGCGATTGCAGATTCGATCCTGGACGCCACGATTAGAACTCCGATTTGCCAAGACAATTGATTTCCCCTGGCAATCGAAAACGTGGTACACAATTAAGTTCCAAGCGGCATCGACCGCTAACGAAACAACACTTCGAGGAAAAGTATGGAAACGTAGTGAAACGGAACCCGAGCAATGGTCCATCGAAGCAACCGATTCGACACCCAATCGCAATGGAAGTCCTGGCATATTCGGCAATTCCTCGGATGCCGAGTTCTACATCGACAACGTAAATATATCTCCAAATTCGTAAAATAGATTCCGACGATAAGCGACTACAAACTACCCTCCCAACTGAATTCAAATCGACTCATTTCAAAATCATGAAGACTCAGACCTTTCTAGCTCTATTCGTCGCATTGGCAAGCTTCCTTGTTACCGTCGCGGAAACCTTTGCGTACGATCCGGTCGCGGTCGCGCAAGCTTCAATTTCCAAGATGAGCGTTGGTGCTAAGGATTGGCCAATGTGGGGTGGGTCACCGGATCGGAATAATACTCCGATGGATGCAGCCCTACCCGACTCCTGGAATGTCGAAGACGGAACAAACATCCTTTGGGCCACCGACTTGGGATCCGAAACCTATGGCAATCCCGTTATCGCTAACGGTAAAGTTTACGTGGGAACGAATAACGGTGCTGGTTATTTGACGCGATATCCAAGCAATGTCGACTTAGGTGTATTGCTTTGCCTAGATGAAGCAACTGGTAAATTCCTTTGGCAACACAGCAGCGAAAAACTACCAACCGGTCGCGTTCACGATTGGCCGAATCAAGGGATTTGTTGTGCGCCGCTAGTGGATGGAGAGCGGCTTTGGTACGTGACGAGCCGGGGTGAAGTTGTCTGCTTGGATACCGAGGGATTTAGAGACAATAAAGAGAACGATGGCGAGTTCCAGACTGAAGCATTCGTTAACGAAGAAGAAGCGGACATAGTATGGAAGCTGGACATGATGAAGGACTTGAGTGTCTCGCAACACAACATGTGCTCCTGCTCGGTCGCCTGTGTCGGAAACCTTCTATTCGTAAACACTGGTAACGGAGTCGATGAAGGACACGTCACAGTTCCTAAAGAACGTGCTCCTTCATTTATCTGTATTGATCGTGACTCAGGTAAAGTCCTTTGGACCGACAACACACCCGGCGTGAACATCTTGCACGGGCAGTGGTCTTCGCCAGGTTACGGAGTATTTGGTGGTCAAGCTCAAGTTATCTTCGGTGGTGGCGATGGTTGGCTTTACAGTTTTGATCCGGCAGGTGTGGATGGCAAATCGAAACTACTTTGGCAATTTGATTGCAATCCTAAGGAGTCCTTTTACGCACTCAATCGAGCCACACGAAATCACATTATCGCAACACCTGTTGTTTACGACGGTTTGATTTACGTAGCCGTTGGCGAAGATCCAGAACATGGTGAAGGACAAGGCCATCTCTGGTGTATCGACCCAACTAAACGCGGAGACATCAGCCCGTCTGTGGTTTTCAATAGCAAAGAACCGACTACCGCCCTTCCCCATCGACGCTTGCAAGCGATGGTTGAAAAAGAAGGAGACTTCGAGCGAGACAATCCAAATTCGGCTGCCGTTTGGCATTATTTGGGAAACAACCCGAAGGTATTCGAAGAGCAAATGCACCGAACTTGCGGTACGGTGGCGATCAAGAATGACCTTTTAGTGATCGCCGACTTTAGTGGTGTCATACACTGCCTAGACGTCAAGACAGGGAAGGCTTACTGGACACACGACATGTTGGCTGCGTCCTGGGCTTCAGCATTAATTGTTGGCGACAAAATTTACTACAGCGACGAGGATGGCGATATTGTTATCTTCAAGCTCTCTTCGGAGATGGAATTGCTGGGCGAATTCAACATGGGTTCGGCCGTCTATACCACCCCGGTAGTCGCCAATGACACGCTTTTCATCGCCAATCGCAACCGAATATTCGCGATTAAAGAGGGAGCTAAGAGCGAACCGGCGAAGTAGCCAGAAAATCAGCCAAAGAACTTGTCCTTGGATCCCGCCAGATCTAAGCTTTCGTAATCTATGGGGACGCGATATATTGTTGCGTGACGATGCGTAACCATAGCTCGGCTAGTTGTCTAGCCGCCTCGCCGGTACCTTTCCTTCAAATGCCACTGGCATCGATTCCTAATACATGTCCGATCATTGGAATTCTCTCGCCGACCAACTCGGCACACCTTCGCTCGTTCCTCATCAGCGCAAGCCCTCCACCGCTCCCGCGAAGGCCAAAGAGCCCCTAAATACAAGCAAACCAGCATCCGAAAGCGCTCCTAAAGCCCTTCCAGAGTCGCCCGCTGGGAATCCTGCGCCGCCTACGAAAAACGAATCACCATCGCGATTACGGTCATCGTGGGATACCGTTGCACGCATGTTTGGCGTTGGAAGCGTTTCGGACACTGCACAAGCCGCAGAAGCTGCATCCCCACAGGCAGAATCGGACGCGAGCAAAAATTCAGATAGCGATTCAGACAGTCTTTTTTCTGGCTTTGGAAAAAAGAAGGACCGAAAAACAGCCTCGATGTGGGGCGAAACAGTCGAACCGGCAGTTGTTCCGCCGGCACCGCGGAATGAAGAAACTAGGAATGAAGAAACGAAGCTAGCATCTCGGAGCCCCGCGAATCCAGCACCGAAGAAAAAACAAGGGTTTTGGGACTCCGTCGAGGAAACCGAGTCGCCCAGTCCGACTGAAGCAGTTTCTGATGCATTTTTTGACAGTGGACGTCCGCCAAGATCTCGACAGCCGGATTCCGGAAGAAGTCCCCGTCAAGAGCGACCAGACCGTCCAGAAAGGACAGAGCGACCAGACCGTCCAGAAAGGGCAGAACGACCTGAACGAGCAGAACGAGCAGAACGACCTGACCGAGCAGAACGCCCCGAACGGAGTACTGCTCCTCGATCTGAATCTCGATCCGGTGCTCGTGAAGAGCCACAGAATGTCAATGAAAACGATAATGTGGTAGACGGTCCTGTCGAAGCGGATTCAAACAATGCTTCGGGAGAGCAACCAGAACGCCGAGGTCGACGCAGAAACATTCGTCGAGGACGAAATGCAGAATCAGAATCCAGGCCTGTAACCGACGCGGATGAACTTCCATCGGTCGATTCCGAGGATAGCTTGGATGCACCCGTTGCTCGCAACCTAGATCGTGAACCTCGACCAAATCGCGAGCCACGAAACCGCGGCGATCGTCCCCGAGAAGGTCGTTCCAGCGAACCACGCAGCTCAGAACCACGCAGCTCAGAACCACGAAACAGTGGCTCTCGTATTCCCGAGCGAACCGAATCCAGATCATCCGAATCCAGATCATCCGAATCCAGATCATCCGAATCCAGGCCAGCGCGCCCCCCGCGAACTGCGGATTCGGACAGCCCTGCTCGCGATCGTGAAGCAAATCGATCGGATCGTCCGAATCCTTCTCGTGAGCGTCCAGTTCGGAATGACCGTGCTGATAGATCGGATACGCCTGCTGAGACGGCTCCCCGGTCAAATTCTCGTCCTCCTGCAAAGCGAGGCTGGGATGATATCGATGTAGTAGACGAACCGTTTGTTGAGGTAGGTGACGACGACTCTGACTCCGATTCAGAAGTTACTGTAGAATCGAAGTCCAGCTCGGAGGATCCTCGCAAGCGGCGCAGACGACGTCGTAGCGGCGCGACAAAACGGCCCATTAGCGATGAAACTCCTGGTGATGACGATAGTCCAGAAACTGGCGGCGGACGTCAAGTTTATGGTCGACATGCTGAAGATGAAGACTTGGATGGAGAAGATGACTTGACGGGGCTCGATCGTGGATTCAAGGTAACGGCATGGGCTGATGCTATCTCAAGTATCATCGATCGAAATATGGAAAACCACAAGCGACCGAGCAGCAACGATCATCGTGGCCGGGGCGGAAATCGCAACAACGGCAGCAGCCGTCGCCGAAACTAATGCTCTTATGGTAGAGAAACTCGTCAAGAGTTTCGGTTGGCTTGGCTATAGCCGAAAGTCTTGACGACTTTCGCTACGGGATCATTCGGAACTTTTCATCGTAGGATGGGACCGAAGTCCCGTCCGTTTCACTCGGCCCTTGTAATCTAACGCTGGCTAAAGTTGGGTTGGGTTGCCATTTGTTGATTCGGACGCGGGGCTTCAGAGCCTCTCTCCTCGATGCTGAATTCTGCCCAGATTGGATTGTGGTCGGATAGCTTGAGTGCGTCGTTCATGGTGATCCCAAACAGGTTTCTGAGAATCAAAACACCAGATCGACCCGTGTACTCGTTGGTGAGAGTCGGCTCAATTAGGATATTGTCATAGAGTTCAGATTCACGAACATTTGTCGGTTGATTGGAGATTAGTGGATAAACTCCGCCGACACTTTGTAAGGCTGCCATCTTTGCCGGGGCCGCATTCAAGTCACCAAGTAGCAAGCAATCGTCTTCTCGAGCGGCAGCGAATTCGTAGTTTCGAATTTCTCGCATAATTCCACCCATGGAATTTACTTCTTGAATAGCTTCATCAGGGTCGGTGTGCAGATTCACTAAAGTGAAGGTCCATGGACGATTCGTAAGATTAGATTTGGCAACAAATCTTCCAATCAGGGGTTCTCTGTGCAGTGCATCAATATCATCGTTGAGCGTGTAGGTCGCATTTGGACTCGATGCTATGCGATCGGAGTCGTAGATGTAAGCATATTGTTCTTTGCTGACGGTACGTCCTAATCGCGGCCCAATCACGTAGGTATATCGGCCTCCTGACGAGTTTACGTAGCCAATGAGGACATCGAGAATGGTTTGATCGATAGATCTTATTTCTTGAATTCCCACCACATCGAACATGCGAATGACCTCGGCCAATCGTTCCATGACCCAAGGATCCTTTACCTTTGAAGTTCCGAACGTCTGAATGTTGAAGCTACCGACGAGAATAGTTTCTGGCCGACGAGGCGGCATTGCCCCAGCACCTGCATTGAACTGGGCTGAATCGACCTGCGGTGATCTAGCTGCGTTAGTGAAGCGGCCCTGAGGAGTTGGCTGGCCGTATTGCTGCGAGTATGTGGCCGGATCGACTGGTTGCTGCTGGCTATACGGTTGCTGAGTGTAGCCTTGCTGATTGTAGTTGGGTTGGTTGGGTTGCCATGATTGGGCAATGCGAGGGTCGGTTGGTCGTCCGAAATCCTGTACCGCGGTGTGAAACCCTCCTGTCGCCGAATCGATTTGAGTTTGGAGACCTTTATCAGGCTCGCAACCGGCGTACGCGGCCAGCGATGTGACTACCGCTAAAATTGCCGGTAGAGATGCGTTGTTTCGCATACCCCCGAGCCTCCTTGCTCTGGTTCGCTTCATAGTATTTGGGCCTCATGCCCGTGGGTAAATTCTCAAGCTGGTTGCAGTAACTCTTTGGCCAGATTTGCTAGCTGAGAATCACCAGAAATCATCGCAATCCTAATCGCCGATTCCGTTGCATCGCTCCGAGCGTGCACCTTGGCTAGGGCCGTAATGGCACGACGACGAGTGATAGCGATGGATTCGTTGGAAGCAACGATCTTTGCTAAGTCGTCTTGAACGGCATCGATGGAGTCGTCGCATCTGGAGAGCAGCGTAACAGCCCAATAAACAGCATCTGCTGAACTGAATGAAGTTACCGAGCCGAGCCAGCCAATATCGTCCGCCGATGGCGGCCCCATGTTTTCAAGAGCTTCCGTCGCCCAGTTGATCGCTTCCTCTTGTGTGCCTTGGATGGCTGCTAATAGGCCTTTGACGTTTGCTCGTGCAGTATCGCTATCATTAGCCCATGTTTGGAGATCATCAGCTGTCGGGACAGGCGTATTTTCAGCTTTATACGTAGCCATACCTACTCGCAGCCTCCGTGCAGCGACTAAATTGACAAAAAAACCCGCTTGACTACCAAGCGGGTTGTTCGTACAAAATTCTTGTTCGCGAGGGCAATGGCAATCTGGGTTTGCTTCTTATTTCTTCTTAGGAAATAACGAACCACCGTATTTTGCACAATCGCCTAGACCTTCTTCGATTCTCAAGAGTTGATTGTACTTGGCCATTCGATCGGAACGCGATGCCGAGCCTGTCTTGATTTGACCTGTTGAAAGAGCCACTGCTAGGTCGGCAATGGTGCTGTCTTCGGTTTCGCCGCTTCGGTGACTGGAGATGCTGGAGTAGCCATTGCGATGAGCAAGCTGGATCGCTTCGATAGTTTCCGTCAGCGTTCCAATTTGGTTGACTTTAATAAGAATGCTATTGGCAATTCCTTGATCGATGCCTCGCTGAAGCCGTTCCGTATTGGTGACAAACAAATCGTCACCAACGAGTTGGACTTTATTGCCTAAACGATCCGTCAACTTCTTCCATGTATCCCAATCGTCTTCGCTACATCCATCTTCGATGGAACAAATGGGGTACTTGTCAGCCCAACCAGCCAAAAAGTCGACCATTTCATCGCCACTGAGTTTCTTGCCATCGATCGCGTAGGTCTTGGACTTCTCGTCGTAGAATTCTGTCGCAGCTACATCCAAGGCAATAAAAATTTGTTTGCCAGCTTCGTAGCCCGCACGGCCAATGGCGTCCATGATCAAATCAAGAGCTTCTTGGTTGCTGCCCAAATCGGGAGCAAAACCACCTTCGTCACCCACGGCCGTATTAAGCTTCTTCTCATTAAGAACTTTTTTCAGGCAGTGAAAGATCTCGGTGCCAGCTTGTAGGGCGTCGCTAAATCTATCAAACCCAAGTGGCATAACCATGAACTCTTGAACGTCAACAGAATTATCCGCATGCTGCCCACCATTAATGATGTTCATCATGGGAGCCGGGAGGATATTGGCACCAGCACCACCAAGGTATCGATAAAGCGGCTGTTGAGTATATTCTGCTGCGGCCTTTGCTGTCGCCAGTGAAACTCCCAGAAGAGCGTTTGCGCCAAGGTTTTTCTTGTTAGGAGTACCGTCCATTTCAATGAGCATCTTGTCGATGAAACACTGGTCGAGTGCATCCATCCCCAAAAGATTCTCGGCGACAATCGTATTGATGTTCTCAACTGCTTTGAGAACACCTTTGCCGTTGTAAACTTTTTTGTCACCATCGCGAAGTTCCCATGCCTCGTGAGCACCGGTGCTAGCACCACTGGGAACTGCGGCTCGACCCATTTCACCGCTGACGAGAGTAACTTCAACTTCTACAGTTGGGTTACCTCGTGAATCAAGAATTTGGCGACCATGTACATTTTCAATAAGGCTCATAAACGTGGGTCCTGTAAGTTAGAAATACGGGCGAGCTCAGTTCTCATCAACTGGAGTTCTCATCAACTGGGCAAAATACGGTCGTTTGCCCTTCGATGAATACTCGCCCGCACGCCGTAAGGCTACAATTGCGACCGATACCTTCAAGAAGTTCGTTGGGCCACCATCCGAAACAGGACCGTATTTTGTACCATTTTGGGTGCTGCGCGAAGGGTTCTTTGGGTACTACACAAGTGGTTCTTGAGATGCTGCGCAAAGAGTTCGTATTAGTGTTTCTCGCTTTAACTGCTGAAAGCAGCGTGGAAGAATCACGATAGACGCACTGAGCTACGTTAGTGCGATCATTTGCTTCGTTAGACAAGCGTCGAGTGCATTTAGGCGATCGGCAGAATGAAAAGTACCGTAGGCTGGGACCAATGTCCCGTCCGTTGATTCGTTGGGGACAATGGTCCCAAACTACAACT
>Ga0105046_10005988_pt1 | contig 19183 bp, 14 predicted proteins | sample MAT03_FD_78385 | JGI IMG/M metagenome (GOLD analysis project Ga0105046, IMG submission 78385) | Freshwater microbial communities from Lake Fryxell liftoff mats and glacier meltwater in Antarctica - MAT-03 (megahit assembly) | ecosystem: Environmental > Aquatic > Freshwater > Ice > Liftoff... | reverse complement strand
TTGGTGCGGGCCAGGATACGAGCGGTCTTGTCGCCGATAGCCTGGTGTTGGCTCTTGCTTTCGACGGGGCGAATTACGCTTACGGGAACCTGAACCCGCAAGTGTTCCAGGTGTTCGAATTGTTCGAGTCCCTTTCGCTGGATTCCACCTATCGCACCGACGACGTGCCGCAGGTGGTGGCGACCGATCTGGTGGCCGACCCCGGACGCAGTGTTACCCCGAAGCCCTTCGAGCAACCCTATATCGGTGGGGACAGTCTGGCTCCTCAACTTCGGATCAAGCTCCACCCGACCCTGGCCGAACGATTCCTGAATAAGTTCGGGACAAGTGCTTTCGCTGACAACACCGCCTTTCTCGACTTCTTCAAGGGTGTGTATGTCACGGTGGACAATGGATCCCAACTTCCCTTCCAGCAAGGCATCCTTTACTTCAACCTGCTCTCTTCGGCCACAAAAGCCACCCTCTACTATAAGGACACCCTGAACGAACCTGGAACGCAGCGCACGCTCGACTTCCTCATCAATACCAGCAGCGTACGGTACACGGTGGTGGAACATGATCGCACGCAAGCGACGGATCCCACGCTGCAACTCGCACTCGGCGACACGACCTTGCCAGCACCCGTGGTGCATGTTCAGGCGCTCGGGGGAACACGCACTGCCATCCGTTTCCCGAACCTGATGGGGCATGCTGGTGTGAACAGGATCCTGGCCAAGGCTGAACTCGTCGTACCCATCGACGGTCCATATTATCCATACTACCCTCCTCCTTCCCTACTCTTCCTCTTCCTCAAGGACTCCCTGGGCGCGGATGTTTTCCTCCCCGATCAATTGACCGGGATAGGCATCATCGGCGGAAACTACCAGGCCACCGAACAGGAATATCGTTTCAATATCACGCGGTACGTGCAAGGTGTTCTGAACGGAACGTACCCGAACAATGGCATAGAACTGTTATCGGGCAGCACGGGCGTTACCACGAACCGCGCTGTGCTCGCGGGTCCTGACGGGCCGGAGAACGCGATGCGGCTGCGGCTTACTTTTACCACATACTGAACGGACCATGTGTGGGATCGTAGGATACATGGGCGACAAGAACGCCTACCCGATATTGATCAACGGGCTTCGTCGCTTGGAATACCGTGGCTATGACAGTGCCGGTGTCGCATTGATCGACGGCGATACCCTGAACATATACAAGTGCCAGGGTAAGGTAAGCGACCTTGAGGCCCATGTGGCGGCACGCGACGTGAAGGGCACCATCGGTATGGGCCATACCCGTTGGGCCACGCACGGGCCACCGAATGATGTGAACGCGCACCCGCACCAGAGCACCAGCGGCGATCTCGCGATCATCCATAACGGGATCATCGAGAACTACGCGGCGATCAAGGAAGAGTTGAAGCACCGCGGGCACCGGTTCCACAGCGACACGGACACGGAGGTACTCGTTCACTTGATCGATGACATCCAGCGAACGGAGAGCGTTGACCTGCCCGAGGCGGTGCGACTGGCTCTGAACAGTGTTGTTGGCGCTTACGCCATCGTGGTCATGGACCGCAAAAGCCCGGATCTTCTCGTCGCAGCGCGCAAAAGCAGTCCGCTGGTGATCGGGATCGGGGAGAACGGTGAGCACTTCATCGCCAGCGATGCCACCCCGATCGTGGAGCATACCAAGAACGTGGTCTACCTGGAGGACGGCGAGATCGCTGAGATACGGCGGGTCGGTGGGCTCAAGGTCAGGAACATCAAGAACCAGGAGAAGACCCCGTTCATCCACGAGCTGGAGATGCATTTGGAGGCCTTGGAGAAAGGTGGCTATGATCATTTCATGCTCAAGGAGATCCATGAGCAGCCACGGAGCATCCGGGACAGTCTGCGCGGGCGATTGAACCTGACCAAGGGCGAGGTCGTGCTGGGGGGGATCAAGGACTACGAGCAGAAATTCGTCAATGCGAAGCGCATCCTCATACTGGGCTGTGGCACGAGCTGGCATGCCGGCTTGGTGGGCGAATACTTGTTCGAGGATCTCGCGCGCATCCCGGTGGAAGTTGAATACGCAAGTGAGTTCCGGTACCGCAACCCGATCGTGAACGAGGACGACATCGTGATCGCGATCAGCCAGAGCGGTGAAACGGCGGACACGCTCGCTGCCATCGAGCTGGCCAAAAGCCGTGGAGCCACCATCATCGGCATCTGCAACGTGGTGGGCAGCAGCATTCCACGCATCACACATGCCGGTTCATACACCCACGCCGGCCCCGAGATCGGCGTAGCCAGCACCAAGGCGTTCACCGCGCAGGTCACCGTGCTCACCCTCATGGCCTTGATGATCGGCCAGAAGAAAGGCACCATCAGTGGCAGCAACTTCTACCGCTTGCTCAACGAACTGGAAGCCATCCCGGACAAGGTGCAGCGCGTGTTGGGCAACGAAGACCAGATCCGCTATATCGCCGACATCTACAAGGACGCACCCAATGCCTTGTACCTGGGCCGCGGCTACAGCTTTCCCGTGGCGTTGGAAGGGGCGTTGAAATTGAAGGAGATCAGTTACATCCATGCTGAAGGATATCCGGCGGCGGAGATGAAACACGGCCCCATCGCATTGATCGATGAAGCCATGCCGGTGTTCGTGATCGCCACCAAAGGAGCCAGCTATGAGAAAGTGGTGAGCAACATCCAGGAAGTGCGGGCCCGCAAAGGCAAGATCATCGCCATTGTGACCGAGGGCGATACCGTGGTGAAAGGGCTGGCGGATCATGTGATCGAGATCCCTGAGACACCTGACCCCTTAGTACCCCTGTTGAGCGTGATCCCCTTGCAGCTGATCAGCTACCACATCGCCGTAATGCTGGGCCGCAATGTGGACCAGCCCCGCAACCTCGCCAAGAGCGTTACGGTGGAGTGACCTCCGGTTCTTCCGCCCCGTTCCACATGAACACCCGGTCACTGTTCCGGTAGCGGTCCAGGTCTTTGGTACAAAGCAGGTGTCCCAAGTCCACCAAGGCCAGGATCCCGAAGCCACCGAACGTGATGCCGTAGATGATGGCCACCTTGGGCGTTGTGCCCAGGTATAATCGATGCGCACCGAACGGTCCTAGCACAATGGCCAGGGTACTGCTGATCAAGCGCGCGTTCTCGGTACCCGAATTCGCGGTGTCCAACACCCAGCCTTGCGCAGCGAGACTGTCCAGCGCATGAGCATCCAGTTCCGACCAACCCCGGTAAGGGCCGCCTGCCTTGGAAATAAAAGCGTGGAATGAGAAGAACAAGATCAAAAGCGCACGCGATCGCGCACCCCGGCCGAACGAGGAACGTATGCCGGTCATCCTGGAGTTGCGGTTATTTGCCCGCCTCGTAGCGCCGTCCCACCTCGGCCCAGTTCACAACGTTCCAGAAGGCGGTGATATAATCCGGGCGCCGGTTCTGGTAGTTCAAGTAGTAAGCGTGTTCCCAAACGTCCATGCCCAGCACCGGGGTTCCACCACAACCGGTATTCGGCATCAAGGGATTGTCCTGGTTCGGGGTGCTGCACACCTCCAGTTTGCCCCCTTTCTGCACACACAGCCACGCCCAGCCACTTCCGAACCGGGTAGTGCCCGCCTGTGCGAACTTCTCCTTGAAGGCATCGAACGAGCCGAAGTCCCGGTTGATGGCATCGGCCAATTCGCCCGCAGGCGCCCCGCTAGCGCCAGGGGCCATCACCAGCCAGAAAAGACTGTGATTGTAGTGACCACCGCCGTTGTTGCGCACGGCCATGTTGTTCATATCCAAGCCACGCATGAGATCCTCGATGCTCTTGCCATCCATTGGGGTACCCTCCATGGCCTTGTTCAGGTTGGTCACATAGGCATTGTGGTGTTTGCCATGGTGGATCTCCATGGTACGGGCATCGATATGGGGCTCCAACGCGTTGTGCGCATAGGGGAGTTCGGGGAGGGTGAAGGGCATGATCGGGGGTATCAGGTTCGACAAGGGTCGAAGATAACCAACCAATGAAGGGCTTTTTGACGTTATGTGGAATATCCAATTACATTTGCAGCCACTTTCACCAAAAGCACTACGTAAAATGATCAAGAAGTTCGCCCTGCTCGCCACGATGGCAGCACTGTTCGTTGCCTGTGGCAGCGACAACACCGAAGCGATGGAGCAACAAGCCAAGGAGGCTGAAGCCGCTGCCCAGGAGCTCCTGGACAAGGCCGCTGCCGAAGCTGAAGCCGCTGCTGCTGCTGCCGCTGTTGTTGTTGACACCGCTGCTGCCGCCACCGAGGGCGCAGTGGAGGAAGTGAAGGACGCCGCACACTAAGCGCATCCGACCTGATATGAAGTCAAAGGGGGCCTTCCGGCCCCCTTTCTTCGTTCATGCCGCACATGAAGTGTGGATCACAGGCCCTTGGCCAGTTCCGTCTTGGCGCGCTCGTAGATCCTGTCATCGTCCAGCATGATCCAGTAGTATCCGGTGTTGCCCCATATGTTCCGGGCGATCCCGGCCTTCAGGCGATCGGCGATCTGGCCTCGGGAGCGCTGCAATTCCGCCGCCGGGGTTGCCATTCCCTGCTTCCGCGCGTACCGGCCGAGTTCCTCCAAAAGCGCGTCCGAGATCTGGTAACGCTGCCCAAAGGCCTCCGGTGAGCCGAGAGCGAGCAGCCGGCTCCTATCGCGGTCGGCCACATCGAAAGCGAACTGGTTCAACGCACCGCTGAAGAACAACTCGGTGAGGTAGTTGGATCCTTCGGCGGTATCGGTGGGCACGAAGATGTCCGGCATGATCCCTCCTCCACCGAAGACCTTACGCCCCTCCAGCGTCGTGAACACCTGGGTCGAATCCAATTCGATACTGTCCGCGGAAAGCAGTTCGCCGTGTTCGAAACGTGCTTCAAAGTCATCACTGTAGTCGATGCCCTCACCATAAGGGCGTTGAATGGAACGGCCGCTGGGCGTGTAGTAGCGGGCCGTAGTGAGACGTACGGCACTGTGATCGGGCAGATCCACATGTTCCTGCACCAGGCCTTTTCCGAAAGAACGTCGGCCGACGATCGGCCCCCGGTCGTTATCCTGCATGGCCCCTGCGATGATCTCGCTGGCGGAGGCTGAACCTTCATCGACCAATACCGCCAATGGTATCTCCTCGAACGCACCGCCGGCCGTGGAGTGGATGTCCCGGCGTGGTGAGTTGCGCCCTTCAGTGTACACGATCGCCCGGCCGGCGGGCAGGAATTCATCCGCCAGGTCGATGGCTGAGTTCAAGAAGCCGCCACCATTGCCGCGCAGGTCGAGCACCAGGCGCCGCATCCCACGGTTCTCCAGGTCCTGCGCTGCTTTCATGAACTCTTCATGGGTGTTCTTAGCGAAACGCACGAGCTTGATGTAACCGGTACCATCCTCGTCCAGCAAGGCAGCGGCTATACTGTTGATGGGGATCTTGCCACGATCGATGACCACTTCGAACGGCTTGCTTCGCCCTCGACGCAGGAGCATCACCCTTACCTCGCTTCCCTGCGGGCCGCGCAACTGCTTCATCACCCCGTCGTTCGTAATGCCCACGCCGGCAAGCTTCACAGAATCAGCGGAGAGGATCCGATCACCGGCGCGGATGCCCAGCGCCGCGCTGGGGCCTCCTTCCACTGGCGTGATCACCACCACAGTATCCCGTTGGATGGCGAACTCCACGCCGATGCCATCGAAGCTCCCCTCGAGCGGTTCCTGTGCGGCTTGCAATTCGGCCGCGCTGATGTAGTAGCTGTGCGGATCCAGGCGTTGCAGGATGTCCTGAAGCACCTCGTCCACGAGGGCGCTCTTCTCCACCGTGTCCACATACTGGCGATCGATCAGGTCCAGCACCTGCCCCACTTTGTCGGCCGCGGAAGGATCACGCATGCTGAACAGGTTGAGTTGTGCGCCCGGACTGGTGGACATCTCGCGCCCGATGAACAAGCCACCCACCAGCACAACGGCCAGAAGCAAGGGATACAGCGGGGATACCGGCCGACGGGGTTCGGACATGCTCAAAGGGCTTCGAATTGACGAACCAGCACGCCGCCGTTCTCCAACAGATCCAATCCAGCGGTGTCCTTGTATGTGTCCAGGAACACGAGGCGTCGGATGCCTGCCTGCAGGATCAGCTTGCTGCATTCCTTGCACGGTGAGTGCGTGAGGTAGAGGGTGGCGCCGTTGGCGCCGTTGGTGCTACGGGCAACTTTCATGATCGCATTGGCTTCGGCATGCAGAACGTACCAGAGGGTGATCCCTTGTGCGTCTTCACAATCATTGGGGAACCCGGTCGGTGTGCCATTGTATCCGTCGCTGATGATCATCCCCTCCTTCACAAGCAAGGCACCCACCTTCCGGCGGGTGCAGTGGCTGAGCTTCGCCCACTCCGCGGCCATTGTGAGGTAGGCGCGGTCGTAACGATCCTGCTTCAAGGGATCGGCGTGTACGAGGGTGTCGCGGTTGATCGACATCAGGTTCAAAAAGGCGGCCGCACATGGCGGCCGTTCACGGTACCCGGTTGGGTGCTCAGGGTCATTGGTTGTTCTCAGCGCCCAATTTTCCGATCGGCCATTTGACCGCTCCACCAACTGGCTTTGTACCCAGGGCGGGACTCGAACCCGCACGAATTGCTTCACTGGTGTTTGAGACCAGCGCGTCTACCGATTCCGCCACCTGGGTGGGTATTGGGGCTGCGAAGATAATGTCGCGGGGCGCGTGGGCTACAGCGAGAAGAAACCCCACAGCACCCCCACCAGCATCAGCAGGAAAAAGACGAAGAAGTAAGGAATGCTCATCAGGGCGAAGCGCAGTGCTGTGGAGAACCAGCGCATGCCATACACACGCTTCAACGATAAGAGCAGGTAGACCACACAGGGCAGGATCACGAACATGCCGGCCCCGTCCGGCCAATTGACCGGGATAATGATGACCAAGAGCAGCACGAGGATGAAGAACAGGAAGTAGATGGTATGAAGGTGCACCGAAAAGATCAGGTGTTCCCAATAGAAGCGGCTGCGGTAGAAGATCCACAAGAGCAACACCGCCATGAACGGCATAAGCAGGAACATGATGATCGAGACGGCTTTCACCACACTGTGACCGAATTGCTTCTTGCCGGCGGGGGTGACGAGGTCCAGCCGACTCAGGGAGCGAATAGCGCGGCGCTCGATCCAACTCACCGAATCGCGCTCCACGCCGAGCAGTGAATCCAATCCCGCCTCGGTCATGTCCCCATTGCGGAGCAAGGCCTCATCGCTCCGCTTGGTGAACGACGTGGGTATACCGTTCATGAACACCCGATACTGCACGTTCACGCTGTCGGCCACAGGGAGGTTCTTGAGCGCAGTGCGCAGTGCGGCCCGCGTCCCGGGAACGGTATCCTCCACTTGGGCGAGGAGCGAATCAAGCACCGCCTCATGGGCCGGGCGTAAGTGATCGGATATCGCCCGGTAGTATGGCTTGTCGATCGGCAAGCGGAGATCGAGTTCGCCCATCTTCGAACGCGACCACTGGGTATGAGCCGCGACACTGTCACGAATGACATCTCCCAACAGGGCAGTACGTCGGTGGATGTCCGATGCGTTCGTCGTGATCAGGGCGGAAGACTCCAAGGAACGGTCCAACTGAACGGTGAGCAGGGCGAAGAAGATGACGCTCACGAAGACATAGAACCGGGCGGGGTTCACATAGCGCGCCCGCTTCCCTTCAACATAGTCCTTCGTCAACTGCCCGGGCTTGGTGAAGATGACCTTCAGCGTGTTCCACAGCTTGGTGTCCAAGTGCGTGAGGTTCTCCACGAACTCGTACAGAAAGGTCCTGAAAGGAACGCGCAAGTCGTGGTTCTCCTGGCCACAATGCGGACAGAACTCGAACTCCTTGCGGAGCTCCGTGCCGCAGTTCGGGCAGCCGGGGGTCTTGTTGCGGTGCTTGCGGGGCATCGGCCCCGAAGATCACCAATGCAACCGCAAGTTCCGCGTCCTACTCCTTGACGAACCGCCCGATGCGGATCGCGTTCCCATCCGCCGCGCTCACCGTGTAAAGACCCGCTGGCAGGGCACTGATGTCGAATCCGGTGACCGCACCGGCGGCGCCCAACTGCATCACCAAGGCACCACGACCATCAATGATGCGCACGTACGTTCCTGCCTTCAGATCACCAGTGCGCACGATGATCCTATCGGTGGCAGGCACCGGGAACAGTTCGAGTGGCGTGGGTTCAGCAATGACCTCAAGCACACCCGTGGGCAGTTGATCGCACAAGCTGCCTGGCGCCATGATCCCGGGAATGTTCGCCGCGAAAGCACGAACGCTGTCCGCACGGCTCCGCAACGCATCAACGCTCGAGTGCGGCTCACCTAGCGGTGAGCGCGCGTAGATGAAGGCCATGAGGATCTCCTGCACCATCCCTGGTTCCAAGGTGAACGGCGCCATCGCCGAGACGATCCTTGGGTCATAAGCGGTGTTGCCCGCGCTCTCTTCGGTCCAAGGCGGCAGAACGACGCCACCGGTACCGACACCGAGTGGGTCGCTGTCACCGGGGAAAACGAACCGGGCGGGTACGGCGTTCGGATCGACCGAATAGCCGGTGCCGCCATAGCTCTGTGGGATGTTGTCCTTCCATATACCGCTCAAGGCATTGTAGAAGTCGATCCCGGTATAAGGGTCTAGAACGGCGGGATCACCTTCCCGGTAGAAGTGGTGCGAGTAAGCCAGGCCACCGCGCTCGTTGTCGATCGGACCGTCTCCGAAACCCGTTCCGTTCCAAGCGGGGATCGTGTTCTGCTGCAAGTTGTCCGTGGCATCGGCATCCATCAGTGGGCCTTTTAGGATCACGCTCCCGAACGTCGGCGGTTTCTCGCCATAGCCCGCGCTGCCCAGACAATCCTCATCGAAGTTGTCGCTGTTGAGTCCGTAGGTGAGGTTGCGCTTGGCGTCGGTGCCCACGTAGTCGTCGTTCGCGCAACCGATGTCGAAGTCCTGGAACATCCCGATGCGCGTGCCGGTCAACGTGAGGGTACCGCGGTTGATGATCCGGTAATGCACGAACACGGTCTGATCGATGGCGGGATCGCCGGTGTGGTAGGCGAACGGCATCATGTGTATTTCAAGGCCGATCGGCGGGGACCCGGTAAGAACGTGCGGGCCGGCCGCGTCGTTGAAAATGGCATAGAGCGCTTGGTCCCCGGGCACGCAGGGATAGTCGCCTGAGAACGGGTCATAGTTGCCGTCCCCATCAAAGTCAATGAAGGGCGCGAGGTACAGGTCCTGTCCGGCCTCCACATCGCCCAAAGCGGGCCAATTCAGGAACGATGCTGGCATGATGTATCCGTTAGGGAACTCTGCTTCGATATCGCAGTTCGGATCGGAGAGGCATGCGATCCAAGCGAGGTGCTGGTCGATATCAGACCGCAGGACGCTCCACACCTGATCATACTGCTGCGATACTTCCGGTGTGATGGAGGCACTGCCGTCGATGGTCAACGGACCGGGATAAAAATCGCCCGCGCCCAACGCCTCATACATCTGCGCGGCGATCCGCAGCTGGCTGTCTGATGTGATGCCTCCGATCCAAAGTCCGGCGGAGTACAGGGTGTGCGCCCCATCACCAGCAGGCACTTCGAAGACGGGGCCGTTGTTCTGGAGATCTTCGCTGATCAAGCCATGCGAATGGAACCGGGCACGTACATCGTTGATGTCCAGTTCAGCGTAGTTCTGTGCGAAAGTGATCGGAGCATGGAGGCCGATCGCGACAAGAAGTGGGAGGTCTTTACGATCCATAGGGAGAGCGGGTGTTCGTAGAACGGAGAACGCGTCTTGAAACTATCCGGAGCGCGCTTGTCCGCCACCGCGAACAGGGCATCGGTGCCAACCAACCATCCAACGGTCGGTACCGGCCATCGATGAAGTCGGCTGCGTCGTCGGACCCCTCCGACCAACCGCCCCCAAGAACGACCGATCATATACAGGTCCAAGGAAAAGGCATCATCACGGAAGTGTGCGCCAATCCCGGATCACATAGCCCAGCGCGGACACCCGATCCGCCTCCATGGGTGTGAGAGACCGATCGTAAGCGGCCACGACGGCGGTATGGTACATCACCTCGATCGGGACCGGGCAGTTGGTGATCACCGTTCGGGAGGAAGCCCGGACCAGCTCCTGGGGGATCACGTACCGCTGCTGAGCGGCAGCTAATGGGCGTGTCCTGTCCAATGAGAAACGGAGGGGCAGGAGGACCAACCCCACGGCGCCGATAAGCGCCGGAACCCGCAGGACCTTCGGCCACGTGGTCGCGGAGGACCATCGTTCGATCGCCATGGCGATGATGATGCACAACGCCGGTGCCGCGATCGCCGTATAGCCAGGCATTTTCGTGAGCGCGAGGGAGAAGACCACGTAGGGGATCAGCCACCAGAACAGCAGCCCGGCATGTTCACGGGGCCGCTCGCGGAAGGGGCCTGCCAGGAACCAGATCAATGCGATGGGCGCCAGTTCACCGTGGATCATCGGCAACTGGCTCCAGTAATAGGTCCACGGTCGTCCATGCTCTTCGATGCTCACCGTGAAATGCCGCCAATGTGCCGCGGCCGCGATAGCGGATGCCTCCGGGAAGGTCGTTGTGGCATACACGCTCCAGGGTGCGGCCACGATCAATGCAGCGAACAGTATCGCACCCAGGCACTTGAGTGAACGGGACAGGCGAACATCAGATCCGTACATGAAAAGCACGATGACCGGCACGATCACCAACGCAGGCCAGGATTTGCTGAGAAAAGCGAGGCCCGCCAACACGCCGCAACCAACAGCCCATGGGAGGGACGCGGAGCGCGCCATGCGCACTCCGGCGAACATCGCCGCGAGCACGAGCACAACAAGGAACGTGTCCGGATGATCGTTCGAGGTTCGGCCCGATGCCAGTTCGATCAGGTGCCCCTGGATGGCGAACAAGAAGGCTGCCCAGAACGCGGTCGTGCGCGATGCGAGCATTCGCGCAAGCGCATGCAGCAAGGCGACCGCAATGGCCGAAAGGAACAGCGAGGGCATCCGCACCGCCCAGGGTGAGAGGCCGAAGCACTTCAAGGAAAGCGCGATCGTCCAAAGCGAGAGAGGAGGTTTGTTCAACCACACGTGGGTACCTGCCCACGATCCATCCCCGTGCGGGATATCGGGGTCGTCGTAAAGCGTGGGCTTCAGCGGATGGGCGATCAGGTGCTTGGCGACCAGCGCGTGATAGCGCTCATCCCATTCGTGCAGGCACGGATCGAGCGAAGGACCCAGCCGCAGGAGGCCCGCACAGAACACAAGAGTCGCCAATGCCCAGCGATCACCGCCCCGCCGATGCCACCAGAACGCAAGGGGAAGCAGGGCATAGCCCGCAATGGTCAGCCATCCACCAGCAGGAATTCCAGCAATGCCTTCGCCCATCAGGGCGAAGATGCGATGAACGCCCTCAGAGCTGCTTCAACAGCTTTCGCAAGTCCACCTTCTCGCTCACGATGCGATCGAGATCGGCGATCGACACACGCTCCTGGAGCATCGTGTCGCGGTCACGGATCGTCACCGTGTCGTTCGTCATCGTGTCGTAATCCACGGTGATGCAGTACGGTGTTCCGATGGCGTCCTGGCGGCGGTAGCGTTTGCCGATGCTGTCCTTCTCGTCGTACTGGCAGTTGTGCGAGAGCTTCAACCCATCGATGATGGCGCGGGCTTTCTCCGGCAGCCCATCCTTCTTCACCAGCGGCATCACGGTCACCTTCACCGGTGCGAGCGGCGCGGGAATGCGCAGCACCACACGGTCCTCCCCGTTCTCGAGTTTCTCTTCCTGGTAGGCTGCACTCAACACCGCGAGGAACATGCGATCCAAGCCGATCGATGTTTCCACCACGTACGGTACATAGCTCTCGTTGCTCTCCGGGTCGAAGAACTGCAGCTTCTTGCCGCTGAACTCTTCATGCTTCTTCAGATCGAAGTCGGTGCGCGAGTGGATGCCTTCGAGCTCCTTGAAGCCGAAGGAGAACTTGAACTCGATATCGCACGCTGCGTTGGCGTAGTGAGCCAACTTGATGTGATCGTGGAAGCGGTAGTTCTCCACGGGCATGCCGAGCGCGCGGTGCCAGGCGATGCGCTTTTCCTTCCAGCTGTTGTACCACTCCATCTCCGTGCCCGGCTTCACGAAGAACTGCATCTCCATCTGTTCGAACTCGCGCATGCGGAAAATGAACTGCCGCGCGACGATCTCGTTCCGGAAGGCCTTGCCCGTTTGCGCGATGCCGAAGGGGATCTTCATGCGTGCGCTCTTCTGCACGTTCAGGAAGTTCACGAAAATGCCCTGTGCCGTTTCAGGTCGTAGGTAGATCGTGCTGCTCTCGCCGCTCACACTACCGAGCTCCGTGGCGAACATCAAGTTGAACTGGCGCACCTCCGTCCAATTCGCAGTCCCGCTCACCGGGCACTTGATCTCCTCGTCGATGATGAGCTGGCGCACCGCTTCAAGGTCGTTCGCTTCGAGCGCGGTCTTCATCCGTCCTTCCACCGCATTGATCCGCTCCTGTGCGCGCAGCACGTTCGGGTTCGTCGCGCGGAACTGCTCCTCGTTGAACGCGTCACCGAACTTCTTCTTCGCCTTCTCAGTCTCCTTCTCGATCTTGTCCGCGTACTTGGCCAGGTGATCTTCGAGGAGCACGTCCGCACGGTAGCGCTTCTTGCTGTCCTTGTTGTCGATCAACGGATCGTTGAAGGCATCCACGTGGCCACTGGCCTTCCACACCATGGGGTGCATGAAGATCGCCGCGTCGAGGCCCACGATGTTCTCGTTGAGCTTCGTCATGGCAGCCCACCAGTAAGCGCGGATGTTGTTCTTCAGCTCGGCGCCATACGGGCCGTAATCGTACGTGGCGCTCAGGCCATCGTAGATCTCACTGCTCTGGAACACGAAGCCATACTCTTTCGCATGGCCGATAAGGGTCTTGAGGCGGTCTTCTTGATTGCTCATGGTGTGGTGCGATCGCCCTGGAAACCTTCGACGTCGCGGGCGCAAAGATGGGATAGTGGAGCTAGAGAGTGACTGACCCATGAGAAGGCGCGGAGAATGCTGGCGACTAACTTCGCTGCGTGCCGAAGCAGCCACATCCTGTCCTTGCCCGCCGCATTTTCTGGGATGTCGACTTCGACAAGCTGGACTATGATGCCAAGGCAAGCTTCGTGATCGAACGCGTGTTCGATCGCGGCGATGTGGAGGACGTGCGGAATTGCCGCAGGTACTATGGGGATGAAAAGGTTGTCGACGCGTTGTTGAAGGCCAAGTTCCTCCGTCTGGACACGCTTCATTTCGTCAGTGCCATCTTTGAAAAGCCACTTGTGGCGTTCCGATGCTACGCGTTGAGACAGTCGAACCCGGAGCTCTTTCCGTACTGAAGCGGTTGATGCGCCTGCCTGAACTCCAAGATTTCTGCTTGGTCGGGGGCACTGCGCTTTCGCTTCGTTACGGTCACCGGAAGTCCGTGGATCTGGACTTGTTCTCCTCGGAAGGGTTCGATCAAGAAATGTTAATAGGGGCGATCTCCAATGAATTCGGCCCCTCCTTCGCGCTCACCCCGTCCAAGGCGACATGGGCCATCTTCGGGTTCATCGATGAGGTGAAGATCGACCTCGTTAAGTATCCTCATCCGCGTATCGCCGACCTCATCACCGATGATGGCTTGCGTATTTACGCGGACGACGATATTGCGGGGATGAAGATCCAGGCCATTCTCGGTCGTGGGAAGAAGAAGGACTTCTGGGACCTCAACGAACTTTTGCAGCATCATACCTTGCAATGGTTGATGGACAAGCACAAGGAAAAATACCCGAACCAGCTTCTAGCCATCAGCATCCCAACCGCTCTCACCTGGTTCACCGACGCGGAAGAAGGCGAAGACCCGGTGAGCCTGAACGGTCTTTCCTGGACGGATGTCAAGCACTCCATCTCTCGCATCGTGAACGGTTTTCTATTGTCAGCCCTGGTCTACTTCATCCAATGATCGAGCACCGCGGCACCCTGATCAGCGAAGACCTCTTCGAGAAGCGTTTCGTTTGCGACCTCAACGCCTGCAAAGGCGCGTGTTGTGTAGCGGGCGAGAGCGGCGCACCGCTGGAGCCCGAGGAAGCGCAGGAGCTGAAGAAGCTCTGGCCGAAGATCAAGCCGTACATCCCGAAGAAAGGACAACAGGCCATCGAGGCGCATGGTGTGAGCGAAGTGGACAGCGACGGCGACTTGGTGACGACCCTGGTTGAAGGACGAGGCGAATGCGCGTTCACCGTGTTCGATGAGAAGGGCATCGCGCTGTGTGGCGTGGAGAAAGCATGGAAGGATGGAGCCATCCCCTTTCGCAAACCGATCAGCTGCCACCTGTACCCGATCCGCGTGGTGAAGCTCAAGGAGCACGATGGACTGAACTACCACAAGTGGCCGATCTGCAAACCGGCCTGCACCTGCGGAGCGAAACTCGATGTGCCGGTATACCGCTTTCTGAAGGACTCGCTGATCCGCCGGTACGGCGAGACCTGGTACACCGAGTTGGAGGAGATCCACGCGGAGTGGCTGAAGCGGTGATCCCCTCGTTGCCCCACCCTTCGACCTCTCGCACGCTGTGCGTGCTGCGATCTACACCTTTGGCATTGCTCAGGGCGGCCGAACGTTGAGGGGCACAGTGCGATCGGATGATCACGACGGAAGCCGACCGATCCTGAACGTAGTTGGAGGATCACATACCACCGGGCTTTTCATTGCCATGGGATCACCGCTTCACGCATCCGCCGGGCGCTTCAGCGAACCCTGCTTTCCACAGGGCGCACGATCGTTAAGGAACTGTGCGACGCGTCGTTGCAAAGCCCTGCGATCACTGTAACTTAATGGAGCGACACACCGTGTTCCGCCCTAGAGCCGCGCGGTTCCCGCGTTGTTAACTGATCGTGAAAAGAAAAGGTTGCACGGATCGATCCCCCTTCCTTCCCGCGCCCATCGTAAGGAACCGGGCCGTGTTGAAAACTCCGGCAACATACCTGACTTCCGCTCTTGTCAGAGGCGGCCCGTCGATCCACATTTGTAACCCGACGGCGCCGCACCACCACGACACCGTCGGAACCAACAACAAGCCCGAGTGATCGAAAAACGGGGGCCTTCCCCCGCTGGAATAGTCATCCCCTTACGCGACCATGAGCACAACCACCAAGCAGTCCCAAATGAGCATGGAGGATATACTTCCCGCCGACGTCGACGCGGCCAACGAACCGCTGCTCAAGGAGAACAAGGACCGCTTCGTGATCTTCCCGATCCAGCACAACGACATCTGGCAGTTCTACAAGAAGCACGAAGCCAGCTTCTGGACCGCCGAAGAGATCGACCTGCACGCCGACCTGGTGGACTGGGCCACCAAGCTCAACGATGACGAGCGCTACTTCATCAAGCATGTGCTCGCCTTCTTCGCCGCCAGCGACGGTATCGTGAACGAGAACCTCGCGGAGAATTTCCTGCACGAGGTGCAATACACGGAGGCGCGCTTCTTCTACGGCTTCCAGATCGCCGTGGAGAACATCCACAGCGAGACCTACAGCCTGCTCATCGACACCTACATCAAGGACCCGATCGAGAAGGACAAGCTCTTCCACGCCATCGACACCATGGACTGTGTGAAGGAGAAGGCCGACTGGGCGCTGCGCTGGATCGACAAGGGCAGCTTCGCCGAACGCCTCGTCGCCTTCGCCGCCGTGGAGGGCATCTTCTTCAGCGGCAGCTTCTGTAGCATCTTCTGGCTGAAGAAGCGCGGCCTGATGCCCGGCCTCACCTTCAGCAACGAGCTTATCAGCCGGGACGAGGGCCTGCACTGCGACTTCGCCTGCCTGCTCTACACCAAGCACCTGATCAACCGGCTGAGCAAGAAGACCGTGGAGAAGATCATCATGGACGCCGTGGAGATCGAGAAGGTGTTCGTGAGCGACGCCCTGCCGGTGAACCTGATCGGCATGAACGCCAAGCTGATGCAGCAGTACATCGAGTTCGTGGCCGACCGCCTGCTGGTGGAACTGGGCAACGAGAAGGTGTACAACGCCACCAACCCCTTCGACTTCATGGAGATGATCAGCCTCCAGGGCAAGACCAACTTCTTCGAGAAGCGCGTTGGGGAGTACCAGAAGGCCGGTGTGATGAACCCGAACAAGGAAGGCAACAAGTTCGCGCTGGACGCTGACTTCTAGCACCCACGAGCCTGCGCACGTTACGAGTTGACGGGTTACGCGTTGCGGGTTGAATACCACTGAGTACGAACACGTAACCCGCCAACCCGTAACCCGTCAACGCATTTCACGGATCCCACATTGACCAGTTGAAGAACACCCGACGAACACCTTCGGGAACGATCCAGATCAAAGGAATTTTAGGACCGAGAGAGTGAAGGAAGCCGAACACGCGTCACGTAACACGCCAACGCATTCCTCTTACTCGCAAGGAACCAGCCAATGAACCACCCTTCATCCAACGCGGGAGCCACGGAGAAGGGTAAAACCAGGAAAAGAAGCATGTATGTCATCAAACGCGACGGACGCCGGGAGGCGGTGAAATTCGACAAGATCACTGCCCGTGTTAAGAAACTCTGTTATGGGCTGGACCCCACCGTGGACGCCACACAGGTAACCCTCAAGGTGATCGACGGCATCTTCGACGGTGTAACCACCAGTGAGCTGGACAACCTCACCGCCGAGGTGGCCGCCACCATGACGGTGAAGCACCCGGACTACGCGCAGCTCGCGAGCCGCATCGCCGTGAGCAATTTGCACAAGAACACCAAGAAGTCCTTCAGCGAGACCATGAAGGACCTCTATACCTATCTGGACCCCAAGACCGGCGCGAAGGCCGCCCTCCTCGCCGACGACGTCCACAAGATCATCAGTGAGAACGCGGACCTGCTGGACAGCAGCATCATCTACGACCGCGACTTCACCTACGACTTCTTCGGTTTCAAGACCCTGGAGCGCAGCTACCTCCTGCGCCTGCACGGCCAGGTGGTGGAACGGCCGCAGCACATGCTCATGCGTGTGGCCATCGGCATCCACAAGAACGACCTGGACAGCGCGATCGAGACCTACAACTCATTGAGCGAAGGCTGGTACACGCACGCCACGCCCACCCTATTCAACGCCGGCTCACCGAAGCCGCAGATGAGCAGCTGCTTCCTGCTGCAACTGAAGGACGACAGCATCAGTGGCATCTACGACACCCTGAAGCAGTGCGCCCAGATCAGCCAGAGCGCCGGTGGCATCGGCCTCAGCGTACACAACCTGCGCGCGAAGGGCAGCTACATCAAGGGCACCAACGGCACCAGCAACGGCATCGTGCCGATGCTACGTGTCTTCAACGACACCGCGCGTTATGTGGACCAGGGCGGCGGCAAGCGCAAAGGCAGCTTCGCCATCTACCTGGAGCCCTGGCACGCCGACGTGTTCGACTTCCTGGAACTGAAGAAGAACCACGGCAAGGAGGAGATGCGCGCACGCGACCTCTTCTTCGCCATGTGGATCCCGGACCTCTTCATGAAGCGCGTGGAGAGCGGCGCTGACTGGACCCTGATGTGCCCGAACGAATGCCCGGGCCTGGCCGACACCTGGGGCGCCAAGTTCGAGGAGCTCTACGAGCGCTATGAGCAGGAGGGCAAGGGCCGCGAGACCATCAAGGCGCAGGACCTCTGGTTCAAGATCCTGGAGAGCCAGATCGAGACCGGCACGCCCTACATGCTCTTCAAGGACGCCGCCAACGGCAAGAGCAACCAGCAGAACCTGGGCACCATCAAGAGCAGCAACCTGTGTACGGAGATCATCGAGTACACCAGCCCCGATGAGGTGGCCGTGTGCAACCTCGGCTCCATCGCCCTGCCCAAGTTCGTGGACCGTGGCAAGTTCGATCACGACAAGCTGTTCGAGATCACGATGCAGTTGACCAGGAACCTCAACCGCGTCATCGACCAGAACTACTATCCGATCCCCGAGGCGCGCCGCAGCAACATGCGCCACCGCCCCATCGGCATCGGCGTGCAGGGCCTTGCTGATGCCTTCATCCTTATGCGCTATCCCTTCGACAGCGTGGAGGCGAAAGTGCTGAACCGCGAGATCCACGAGACCATCTACTACGCGGCCCTCACCGCCAGCAAGGACCTCGCGCGGGAGGAAGGCCCGTACGAGACCTACGAGGGCAGCCCCATCAGCCAGGGCGTGCTGCAGTTCGACATGTGGGGCGTGAAACCCAGCGACCGTTGGGAGTGGAACGTACTGCGCAGCGAGATCAAACAGCACGGCGTGCGCAACAGTTTGCTGCTGGCACCGATGCCCACGGCGAGCACCGCGCAGATCCTGGGCAACAACGAGTGCTTCGAGCCTTACACCAGCAACATCTACACGCGGCGTGTGCTGAGCGGCGAATTTGTGGTGGTGAACAAGTACCTGCTGCGCGACCTCGTGCGCCTCAACCTTTGGGGTGAGGACCTCAAGAACAAGATCATCGGTGCCAACGGCAGCGTGGCCAACATCCCGGAGATCCCGCAGAACCTGAAGGACCTTTACAAGACCGCGTGGGAGATCAGCCAGAAGGTGATCATCGACATGGCGGCGGACCGCGGCGCCTTCATCTGCCAGAGCCAGAGCCTGAACATCTTCATGGAGAACGCCAACTTCGGCAAACTCACCAGCATGCACTTCTACAGCTGGAAGGCGGGCCTGAAGACCGGCATGTACTACCTGCGCACCAAGGCCGCCACAGACGCCATCAAGTTCACCGTGGACAAGGCGAAGTTGGCGCAGCCCGCTACCAACGGAACGCCCGTGCTGAGCAACGACGAAGTCGTGGATCGCAGCACGCGAAGCGTGCGAGAACTCGAAGGGCAGAAGGGTGAGAGCGTGAGAGAGTTGGAGACCGTGCGCGAAGCCGTGATGAGCGCACCCACCACCACCCGCGTGGCCAGCCCGGTGGAAACACGTGTTGTCGAACAGCAAGGGAGCCTCAACGCGAGCGCTAACGAAGGCGGTCATCGCATGACTGCGAGCGCAGCGAAGCAGGAAGGAAACGACCTGCCCGTAAGCGCCGTGGAGAAACAGAACGGCGAGCGCATGACCACCCTGAGCAAGCAAGCCCAGGCCCAGGCGGAGATCAGCTGCTCACTGGATGATCCCGAGGG
>Ga0105046_10005987_pt1 | contig 19187 bp, 12 predicted proteins | sample MAT03_FD_78385 | JGI IMG/M metagenome (GOLD analysis project Ga0105046, IMG submission 78385) | Freshwater microbial communities from Lake Fryxell liftoff mats and glacier meltwater in Antarctica - MAT-03 (megahit assembly) | ecosystem: Environmental > Aquatic > Freshwater > Ice > Liftoff... | reverse complement strand
GGGCCGACGCGGCCCGCCCTGCCGCGGCGCTGTTCGGCCTCGGCTCGCGTCACGCGTTCGGTGACGAGGCGCGCCATGCCCGAGCCCGGATCGAAGCGCGAGCGTCGGGCGCGGCCGGCGTCGACCACGACGCGCACGTCCGGGATGGTGAGCGACGTCTCGGCGATGGCGGTGGCCAGCACGACCTTTCGGCGATCGGTCAACGGCGTCAGGGCGGCGCGCTGACGGGCGAACGGCAGGCCGCCATGCAGCGGCTGGAGCGCCACGTCGGCGGCGATCCGGGGGGCGAGGGCGGCCTCGACGCGGGCGATCTCCGCCTGCCCGGGGAGAAAGACGAGCACGCCGCCCGCCGTCTCGGCGAGTGCCCGCAACGTAAGCTCGGCGGCGGCGGCCGGCAGGCGCGGGCCGCCGGCGTCCGGACGCGCCAACGGCTGGTCGAGCCAGCGCGTCTCGACCGGCCAGGCGCGGCCTTCGGCGGAGATCAGCGGAGCGTCGCCCATCAGGGTCGCGACGGGACCGGCGTCAAGGGTGGCGGACATGACGATCAGGCGCAGGTCCGGGCGGATCGTTGCGCGGATTTCGAGCGCCAGGGCGAGGCCGAGATCGGCCTGAAGCGCGCGTTCGTGGAACTCGTCGAAGATCACGCAACCGACGCCGGGCAACTCGGGGTCGGACTGGATCATCCGGGTCAGGACGCCGTCGGTGACGACCTCGATCCGCGCGCCGGGCACGCTCTCGCCGCGAATCCGGTAGCCGACGGCGCCGCCGGGGGTCTCGCCGAGCGTGGCCGCGAGGCGTTCGGCGGCGGCGCGGGCGGCGACGCGGCGCGGCTCGAGCATCAGGATACGGCCCGTCTGGCCGCGCTCGAGCAGATAGAGCGGCACGCGCGTGGTCTTGCCGGCGCCGGGCGGCGCCTGGAGCACGGCGCAGCCGCGGGTCTCGAGCGCCGCCCAGAGCTCCGGCAGGACCGGCTCGATGGGCAGCACGACGGCGCGCTCAGCCGCGGCGATCGACCACGGCGAGGCCGAAGCGGGTGCGCGTCTCGATCCGCTGCAGTTGCACCTGACCGGCGGCGGTCGGCGTGAACGTCAGCGTGAACGGATACTCGGTCTGGCTCGACAGGCTGTGCGCCTCGCCCTCGAGCCGGGCGTAAAGTCCGGTGCAGGTGACGCCCGCTCCGGCGGCGACCGGTTTGCCGAGCGACAGGCGCGAGCGGCGCGACCCGTCGAAGACGTCAATGGTCGTATCGCAGATTTCCGACGGCGCGTTGTCGCGCAGCAGCGCGAACCCCGCCGAGACCGGGTCGAGCGCGCCGGCGACCCGCGCCGGATCGGCGGCGTACTGGCGCGGCGGCTCGACGGAGACCCGCACGGGCGCGCCGTCGCGCCATTCGATCTCGGTGCGGCGGCTGGCGCGGGGCGACGTGCTGTCGGCCTCGAACGTCAGCGGCGAGATCCTGCCCTCCGCGTCGATCCGGCCGGTGGCGCGGCCGTCGAACGCGTAGCCCGCGACGAGGTTGACGACGCCGTTCGGCGTGATCCTGCTGACGGCCGCGTACTCGGCGCCCGATTGCTCGGCGTCGAGCGTCACGGTTCCGAGCGGGAGGCCGGCGAGGGTGAGGTCGAACACCGTCAGGGCCGGCGCTGCGGTTGCGACGACGACGACGCAGGCGGCGCCGAAGCAGGCGGCGAGGCTCGCGGAAAGCGTTGGGCGAAGCGGCATCCGTGATTTTCCTCCGTGGCGTCGACCCGGGCGGCTTACCACGCCGTGGAAACCGCGGTTGCATGTGATCGGGCGGCGAGGATATGCCGGGAACCGACCCGAAAGCCATGGGGCAAGGCGTGACACTCTCGTGAAGGCGGCGGACATCGACACGGCGGCCATGCTTGCCGCGCGGCTGGCTGCGGGCGACCGACGGGCGCTGGCCCGGGCGATCACGCTGGTGGAGTCGACACGGGCCGATCACCGTCGGCTCGCGCGCGACCTGATCGCGCGGCTGGGCGCGCGGGATGCGCCCGCGCTGCGCGTGGGGCTGACCGGAACGCCGGGGGTCGGCAAGTCGAGCTTCGTGGAGGCGCTGGGGCTGCGGCTCGTCGCGCGCGGCCTGCGGCTGGCGGTGCTGGCGGTCGATCCGTCCTCGACGCGTTCGGGCGGCTCGATCCTCGGGGACAAGACCCGGATGGAGCGGCTGGCGCGGGCGCCGGGCGCGTTCATCCGACCGTCCCCGAGCCAGACGGCGCTGGGGGGCGTGGGACGGCGGACGCGCGAGACGATCCTCGTCGTCGAGGCCTGGGGCGCGGACGTGGTGCTGGTCGAGACGGTCGGGGTCGGTCAATCCGAGACGCTGGTCTCCGAGATGACCGACGTGTTCGTGCTGCTGCTCGCGCCGGGCGGCGGGGACGCGTTGCAGGGGGTCAAGCGCGGGATCATGGAGATGGCGGACCTGATCCTCGTGAACAAGGCCGACGGCGCGGGCGCCGTGCAGGCGTCGGCGACCTGCGCCGACTACGGCGGGGCGCTGCGGCTGCTGCGCCGGCGCGCGGGGGATCCGGACGGGTTCCCGAAGGCCGCCTGCGTCTCGGCGCTGACCGGGGCGGGGCTCGACGCCGCGTGGGACGACGTGGAGCGGCTGGCGGCGGCGCGGCGCGCGAGCGGGACCTGGGCGCAGCGCCGCCGCGAGCAGGCCGAGCGCTGGTTCGCCGACGCGCTGGAGGCGGGTCTGATCGCGCGGCTGAACGCCGACCCGGAGGTCGCCGCGCGGCGGGCGGAGCTGGCGCGGGCGGTCGTCGCCGGGCGCATCGCGCCGGAGGCGGCGGCCGAGACGCTGCTCGACGCGGCGGGCCTGGCGGCGAGGGACCGGTCCGGCCTGTCGTCGCCGGAGCGGTCATGCTAGGGCGTGGCGACCCTGGCGTTCGAGGCGCGCGCGTGACCCAGACCCTGACGATCCGGCGGCCCGATGACTGGCATCTGCACCTGCGCGACGGGGCGTTGCTGGCGGGGGTGGCGCCGTCGAGCCGGGATTTCGCGCGAGGGATCGTGATGCCGAACCTCGCGCCCCCGGTGGCGACGGCGCGCGACGCCGCGGCCTATCGCGCGCGGATCGTCGGGGCGCTGCCCGAGGGGCAGGCGTTCGAGCCGCTGATGACGCTGTATCTGACCGAAGCGACCGATCCGGCGGATGTGGCGGCCGCCGCGGCGGAGGGGCTGGTGCGGGCGGTCAAGCTCTATCCCGCCGGGGCGACGACGAATTCGGCGAGCGGTGTGCGCGATATCGGCGCCGTCATGCCAGTGCTCGAGCGGATGGCGGCGATCGGGCTGCCGCTCTGCGTGCATGGCGAGGTGACCGACGCGGACGTCGACATCTTCGACCGGGAGGCGGTATTCGTCGAGCGGGTGCTGGCGCCGCTGATCGCGCGGCTGCCGGAGTTGCGCGTGGTGATGGAGCATGTGACGACGGCGGAGGGGGCGGAGTTCGTCGCGGCGGGCGGGCGATGCGTCGCCGGGACGCTGACGCCGCAGCATCTGATGCTGAACCGCAACGACATGCTGGTGGGCGGCGTGCGGCCGCATTACTACTGCCTGCCGATCCTGAAGCGAGAGCGGCATCGGCGCGCGCTGCGGGCGGCCGCGACGGCGGGCGACGGGCGGTTCTTTCTCGGGACGGATTCGGCGCCGCATACGGTGGCGACGAAGGAGGCGGCCTGCGGCTGCGCGGGGGTGTTCTCGGCGCCGGTGGCGCTGGCGTGCTATGCGCAGGTGTTCGAGGAGATGGGGGCGCTCGACCGGTTCGAGGCGTTCGCGAGCCTGAACGGGCCGGCGTTCTATGGGCTGGCGCCGAACGAGGGGCGGATCACGCTGGAGCGGTCGGAGGCGGCGGTGGCGTATCCGGCGCGCATCGAGACGGAGGCGGGGCCGGTGGTGGTGTTCGATCCGGGGTTTGCGCTGCATTGGCGCGTGGTCGAAAAGGACGCGGCATGACATTTTGCGCAACTTCGGACGCCGAGATCGCGCGGCTTACGGCCCGGATGCTCTGGGAGGTCGAGGCCGTGCATTTCCGGCGGGGGGAGCCGTACATCTTCACGTCGGGGCTGGCCTCGCCGGTCTACATCGATTGCCGCAAGCTGATCTCCTATCCGCGGGTCCGGGCGGCGCTGATGGATTTTTGCTGCGCGAAGCTGATGCGGGACGCGGGCTTCGAGGCGTTCGACGCCGTGGCGGGCGGCGAGACGGCGGGAATTCCGTTCGCGGCGTGGATCGCGGAGCGGCTGGGGCTGCCGATGCTCTATGTCCGCAAGAAGCCGAAGGGGTTCGGGCGGGACGCGCAGATCGAGGGGGTCATGCCCGACGGCGCACGCGTGTTGCTGGTCGAGGATCTGGCGACCGACGGCGGCTCGAAGGTGCGCTTCGCGGAAGCCATCCGCGCGGCGGGCGGCGTGGTCGCGCATACCTCGGTGGTGTTCTTCTACGGGATTTTCCCCGACAGCGAGGCGGCGCTGGCCGGGCACGGGCTGCGGCTGCATTATCTCGCGACCTGGCGCGACGTGCTGGCCGAGGCGCGGGCGGCGGGGCGGTTCGATGCGGCGACGCTGGGCGAGGTCGAGGCGTTTCTCGACGCGCCGCTCGCGTGGTCCGAGGAGCATGGCGGCGTGGACCGGCTGTCGGCGTGAGTGGGCGGTCGCGGCATTATGTCCGCGTGTGCGACATCGTCAAGGCATTGATATTGCATGATTTGATGTGGCCGAGTTTTTAGTGGCGGCCGCATCGCGCGGCGCGTGACGCGCGGATCTAGCCTCGATCACTCCGTCAGTTCGGTGGCGAGCGCGAAGGCGGTCAGTTCGGCTTCGACGAGGATGTAGATGTCGCCCGGCGGCGTCGCCATCGCCTTGGCCATCAGCAGCGGGTCGACGCCCATCGCGTCGAGATAGGCCATGACCTCGGCCTGGCCGCGCTGGACGTCCTCGATGGCGAGAAAGGCGGGGAGGACGGCGCTCTGGCCGAAATAGTGCTGGTGGACGCCGACCATGGCGCTGCGGCTGACGTGGCGCGCAACACCCGCGGCGAGGATGTAGGGGCAGGCGGAGAAGCAGGCGGCGTCCGGTGTGATGCGGGTCGCGATCCCGTCCGCGCGGAGGCGGCGGCCGATGACGAGCGCGTCGGCGACCGAGCCGCCGGGGGAATGCAGCGCCACGCTCGCCGGGGGCGACGCGAGGCTGTCGAGGTGATCGGCGAAGCGGGCGGCGTCGCCGGGCGCGATCTCGCCGGTCAGGACGAGCGCCGGGGCGCCGTCGAACTCGGTCGGGGTCCAGGTCAGGCGCGGGGGCGTGTCGCCGCTCGGAAAACCGGGGCCGGCGGGGGCACGGCGCAGATCGGCGGGCGCGAAGCGGCGGGTCTGGTCGCCGGGGCGCACCGGCGCATCGAGGCCGGGTGCGGCGCCGCCGCCGGTGAAAAGGCCGGGCGCGATACGCTGGAGATCGCCGCCGACGATCGCCGCCGCGAGGGCGATCTGCGCGCCGAGCATCCAGCGGACGCCGCGCGCCGCGCCGGAGCCGTCGCGCCGGGCCGCGCGCCGAAGCGCGGCGGCGCCGGTCGTGTCGCGCGGCGCGGCGGCGCCGGTCGTGTCAAGCGGCGCGGCGGCGCCGGTCGTGTCGCGCGGCGAGGCGGAGCCGGTCATGCCTCCGGGCACGGCCGCGCCGGTCATGCGAGCGGGGCCTCGCGCGGCTTGCGCGGCTCGAGTTTCTCGACGCGGCCGGGCTCGGCTGTCGGCGCCTCGAAGGCCGGGGGGTCGGGCGGCGGGCGATCCGCGGCCTCGAGGCTGCGCAGCGCCGCGACGGCGGCCCGCATCTCGGCCAGCGTCATCCGCTCGGCCAGCGGCACCGGATCGCGGCTGGCGCGCGCCGCCGACCGGGCCACCATCAGGATGAAGACGAGGACGGCCGGGAGCAGGTCGATGGCGATGGCGCCGGCCCAGGCGGGAACGAAGTTGCCGGCGTAGCGGATCACCGCGTCGGCGCTGGAGATCGGGGTGTAGGTGGTCTCGGCGGGCGCGGGCATGGCGAGAACCTCCGCCGCGGCGCGCCCGAGGGTCTCGGCGCGCTGGCCGAGCAGCGTCAGCACCGACTGGATCGTCGATTGCTGGCTGGTGCGGATGTCGGCCGTCGCGCCGTCGAGTTGGGGCAGCACGACCGACTGCGCGAGGTCGCGCGCCGCCCGGTCGACGAGGGGCGCCACGGAGAGCTGGCGCAGTTGCGCGATAAGTCCGGCGAGGCGGACCGATTCCTCGGAGAACTCGACCGACCGCGCCGCGACCGGGCCGGTGGCGACGGTCAGCGCGCGCATCCGGCTGAGAATGGCGTTGCCCTCGACGAAGGCCGCCTCGACCAGCGGACCCTGCGCGTCGATCTGGGCTTCGAGCGCCGCGAGTTCGTTGGCCTTTTGCGTCAGCACGCGGAACACCGCGCCGCGACCGCCGACGCCGGAAAGATCCCCGGTGGCTTCCTGCGCCGACAGATCCTCGAAGCTCTGGCGCACGCGCGCCACGTCGCGGCCGAGCGCCTGGCCCGAGACCGCCGCGGCGTGGGATTGCTCGAGCGCCGCCTGGTAGTCCTGGACGGTGTGGGCGAGGTGCTGCTCGACCGCGGCGCCCCCCGCAAGGGCCGCGGCGTTGAGCCAGGCCGACATCGCGACGATGGCCGCCGAGCCGAGCGCCATGCACAGGACGAGGCCGGTGCGCGCGGCCGCGGTGCGGACCGCGGGCAACAGCCGGATCATGTAGGACCAGAACACGAAGATCGCGACCGAAACCGCGACCGAATAGGCGACGGCGGCGAAGAAGCTGAGCGCGCCGTCGTCGTCGAGCAACCCGGAGACGCCGAGGTACGTGTAGATGCCCGAGGCCGTCGCGAGGACGCCGAGCGCTGCGGGAGTGATCGCGTCGAGCGCGGCGATATGCGCCTCCAGCTCGCGCGAATGGGCGAGGCCCTGTCCCGGGGGCCCGTCGGGAGCGTCGGAGTCAGGCATCGGGGGTCCCCATACGTTGCGGGGCGACGCTACAGCGCGGCCTAGGCGCGCGCAAATCCCGGAAGCGTGAAACGTTCCCGGTCCCGGTGCGCCGAACCAAGTTGCGGCGCTGTCGGACGGGCTTGATCGGCCGCGCAACATCGGCATACTTCTCAAACCGATTTGAGAAAACCGGCCGCCGCCCGATTCGAGGGAAAAACCCCATGCCGGACACCGAGCACCCCCTTTTCACACCGAATCCCCGCTCGAGCGACCCCGAGGCGCTGGCGCGCGAGATCGTCGACCGCCTGACGTACCGGATCGGCAAGGACCCGATCGTCGCCAAGCCGCACGACTGGCTGCAGGCGACGGTGCTGATCGTGCGCGACCGGGCGATCGAGACGTGGATGCCCTCGACCCGCGAGACGTACCGCAACGAGGACAAGCGGGTCTATTACCTGAGCCTCGAATTCCTGATCGGGCGGCTGATGCGCGACGCGGTGTCGAACCTCGGGCTGACCGAGCCGTTGCGGGCGGCGCTGAAGCGGCTCGACGTCGATTTCGACGTCATTGCGGAGCTGGAGGCCGATGCGGCGCTCGGCAACGGCGGCCTCGGGCGGCTGGCGGCGTGCTTCATGGAGAGCATGGCGACGGTCGGCGTGCCGGCCTACGGCTACGGCATCCGCTACCGGCACGGGCTGTTCCGGCAGGAGATCGTAGCGGGCGCCCAGGTCGAGTTTCCCGAGACCTGGCTCGAGCACGGCAACCCGTGGGAGTTCGACCGCCGCGAGACCGCCTACGAGGTCGGCTTCGGCGGCGCGGTCGAGTACCGCGAGGCGAACGGGGCTGCGGAGAAATACATCTGGACGCCCGCCGAGCGGGTGATCGCCACCGGCTACGACACGCCGATCGTCGGTTGGCGGGGCGCGCGCGTGAACACGCTGCGGTTGTGGTCGGCCGAGCCGGTCGACCCGATCCGGCTCGACGCGTTCAACGCCGGCGATCATATCGGGAGCTTGCACGAGAGCAACCGCGCGGACGCGCTGACCCGCGTGCTCTATCCGGCGGACGCGTCGCCGTCGGGGCAGGAACTGCGGTTGCGGCAGGAGTATTTCTTCTCCTCCGCAGCGCTCCAGGACATCCTGCGGCGGCATCTCCAGCAGTACAAGTCGCTCGACAACCTGCCCGACAAGGCGGCGATCCAGCTCAACGACACGCATCCGGCGGTCTGCGTGGTCGAGCTGATGCGGCTGCTGGTCGATATCCACGGCTACGATTTCGACGAGGGCTGGGACATCACCCGGCGCACGATCAGCTACACGAACCACACGCTGTTGCCCGAGGCGCTGGAGAGCTGGCCGGTTCCGCTGTTCGAGGCGTTGCTGCCGCGGCACATGCAGATCATCTACGAGATCAACGCGATCCTGCTGCGCGAGGCGCGGGTCAGGCACGGGCTCGACGAGCGGATGATCCGCAACGTCAGCCTGATCGACGAGAACGGCGAGCGGCGGGTGCGGATGGGCAACCTCGCCTTCGTCGGCGCCCATTCGATCAACGGCGTGTCGGCGCTGCACACCGAACTGATGAAGGAGACGGTGTTCGCCGATCTGCACCGGATCTTCCCGGACCGGATCAACAACAAGACCAACGGCATCACGCCGCGGCGCTGGCTGGTGCAGTGCAACCCGGGGCTGACGAGCCTGTTGCGCGAGACGATCGGCGACGGCTTTCTCGATGTCACCGACGCGTTGAGGGACGTCGAGAAATTCGCGACCGACGCGGCGTTCCAGGACGCTTTCGCGAAGGTCAAGCGCCTGAACAAGGACCGGCTGGCACGCGTCGTGCGCGAGCGGATGGGGGTGCGCGTCGATCCGAACGCGCTGTTCGACATCCAGATCAAGCGGATCCACGAATACAAGCGCCAGCTTCTGAACATCGTCGAGGCCGTGGCGCTCTATGACCAGATCCGGTCGCATCCGGAGAAGAACTGGACGCCCCGGGTCAAGTTCTTCGCCGGCAAGGCGGCGCCGAGCTATCATAACGCCAAGCTGATCATCAAGCTCGCGAACGACGTGGCGAAGGTCATCAACGGCAATCCGCTGGTGCGAAACGTGCTGAAGGTGGTGTTCATCCCGAACTACAATGTCAGCCTCGCGGAGGTGCTGGTGCCGGCGGCGGATCTTTCCGAGCAGATCTCGACCGCGGGGATGGAGGCGAGCGGCACCGGCAACATGAAGTTCGCGCTGAACGGCGCGCTGACCATCGGCACGCTCGACGGCGCGAACGTCGAGATCCGCGACAACGTCGGCGCTGACAACATCGTGATCTTCGGGCTGACCGCACAGCAGGTCGCCGAGCGGCGCGCCGCGGGCGACAACGCGCGGGCGATCATCGAGAACTCGCCCGAACTGAGCCAGGCGCTGAACGCGATTTCGTCCGGGGTCTTCTCGCCCGACGATCCGGGCCGCTACCGCGAGTTGATCGACGGCCTCTACGAGCGCGACTGGTTCATGGTCGCCACCGACTTCGACGCCTACGCCGCGGCGCAACGCGAGGTGGACGCGATCTGGTCCGAGCCGTCGGAGTGGTGGCGGAAGGCCATCCTGAACACCGCCCGGATGAGCTGGTTCTCGTCGGACCGGACGATCCGGCAGTATGCGCGAGACATCTGGAAAATCAGTCTGTAGCCTGTCGAAAAAATTGCAGGTCGGCAAAGGCGCGAAGGCCCAGGGGAGGACGTGTCCCGTGACTACGAAACCCGTCAGGCGAAAGGCGTCCGCGTCTTCGCTCGACCCCGCCGCGGTCGAGGCCGTGGTGAGCGGATCCCACGGCGATCCGTTCGCGGTGCTCGGGATACAGGAAGTGGACGGCAAGCTGGTCGCGCGCTGCTTGATCGACGGCGCCGTGGAAGCGGAGGCCTTCACGCTCGACGGCGCCCCGGCGGGCGTGCTCGCGCGGGTCCACGAGGCGGGGTTCTTCGAGGGCAGGCTCGACGTCAAGGCGCGCCAGCCGCTTAAGTACCGCGCCCGCAACGACGGCGGCGAGTGGTGGGTCTGGGACGCCTATTCGTTCGGGCCGGTGCTGGGACCGATGGACGATTATTTCATCGCCGAGGGCAGCCACCTGCGGCTGTTCGACAAGATGGGCGCGCATCCGATCAGCCACGAAGGCGCGGACGGCGTGCATTTCGCGGTCTGGGCGCCGAACGCCAGCCGGGTTTCGGTGGTGGGGGATTTCAACGGCTGGGACGGGCGGCGCCATGTGATGCGGCTGCGGCGCGACACCGGGATCTGGGAGATCTTCGTGCCGGCCGTCAGCGCCGGGCTCGCCTACAAGTACGAGATCGTCGGGCCGAACGGCCTCGTTCCGCTGAAGGCCGATCCTTTCGCGCGGGCGGCGGAAATGCGGCCGGCGAACGCCTCGGTCGTCGCACCGTGGATGGATCACGATTGGGGCGACGCCGATCACCGCGCGTTCTGGAGCGCTGCCGACGCGCGCCGGCAGCCGATCTCGATCTACGAGGTTCATCCCGGCTCGTGGCGGCGCGACGGGGAGCGGTTCCTCACCTGGGACGAAATGGGCGACCAGCTGATCCCCTACGCGGTCGAGATGGGCTTTACCCATATCGAGTTCCTGCCGGTGAGCGAGCATCCGTACGATCCGAGCTGGGGCTATCAGACGACGGGGCTGTTTGCGCCGAGCGCCCGGTTCGGTCCGCCTGAGGGCTTTGCGCGGTTCGTCGACGGCGCGCACCGGGCCGGGGTCGGCGTGATCCTCGACTGGGTGCCGGCGCATTTCCCGACCGACGCGCATGGGCTCGCGCTGTTCGACGGGACCGCGCTTTATGAGCACGCCGATCCGCGGCAGGGGTTTCATCCCGACTGGAACACCGCGATCTACAATTTCGGGCGGCGCGAGGTGTTCAGCTATCTGGTGAACAACGCGCTCTACTGGTCGGAAACGTTTCACATCGACGGCCTTCGCGTCGATGCGGTGGCCTCGATGCTGTACCTCGATTACTCACGCAAGCAGGGTGAATGGGTGCCCAACGTCCACGGCGGCCGCGAGAACCTCGAGGCGATCGCGTTTCTGCAGGCGACGAACGCGGCGGTCTACGGCAGCCATCCCGGGACGATCACCCTGGCCGAGGAGAGCACCTCGTACCCGAAGGTCAGCGCGCCGGTGCACGAGGGCGGGCTCGGGTTCGGGTTCAAGTGGAACATGGGCTGGATGCACGACACGCTCGAGTACATGGCGCGCGAACCGGTCCACCGCCAGCATCACCACAACGAGCTGACCTTCGGGCTGCTGTACGCGTTCACCGAGAATTTCGTGCTGCCGCTCAGTCATGACGAGGTCGTGCACGGCAAGGGAAGTCTGCTCGGCAAGATGCCGGGCGACGACTGGCAGAAATTCGCCAACCTGCGCGCCTACTATGGCTTCATGTGGGGCTATCCGGGCAAGAAGCTGCTGTTCATGGGGCAGGAATTCGCGCAAGGCGCGGAATGGTCGGAGGCGCGCGGGCTCGACTGGTGGCAGCTCGGCATTCCCGCGCATCGGGGCGTCAAGGACCTGGTGCGTGACCTCAATCACGGCTACCGCGCGATGCCGGCGCTGCATGCGCGCGACTGCGAGGGCGAGGGCTTCGAGTGGCTGATCGCCGACGACGCGGCGAATTCGGTCTACGCGTGGCTGCGCAAGGCGCCGGGCGCGAACCTGGTGGCGGTGATCGCGAACCTGACGCCGGAGCCGCGGACCGGATACCGCGTGCCGCTGCCGATGGCCGGGCGCTGGCGCGAGGCGCTCAATACCGACGCGACGCTCTATGGCGGCAGTGGCATGGGCAACATGGGCGGGGTCGAGGCGCGGGCCGACGAGCGCGGCGTCGGCGCGTCGCTGACGCTGCCGCCGCTCGCGACGATCTGGCTGGAGTTCGTACCGGCGACTTGACCGCCCGACGAAAAAAAGACAGGGGAAGGAAGTCGTTTGGATAACAGGACACAACCGCTGGCGCGCGACGCCATGGCCTATGTGCTCGCCGGCGGGCGCGGCAGCCGGCTGAAGGAGCTGACCGACAAGCGCGCGAAGCCGGCGGTCTATTTCGGCGGCAAGACGCGGATCATCGACTTTGCGCTGTCGAACGCGCTCAATTCCGGCGTGCGGCGGATGGCCGTCGCGACGCAGTACAAGGCGCATTCGCTAATCCGGCACCTGCAGCGCGGCTGGAACTTTCTGCGTCCCGAGCGCAACGAGAGCTTCGACATCCTGCCCGCGAGCCAGCGCGTGTCCGAGACGCAGTGGTACGAGGGCACGGCGGACGCGGTTTTTCAGAACATCGACATAATCGACAGCTACGGCCCGGAATTCATGATCATCCTCGCGGGAGATCACATCTACAAGATGGACTACGAGCTGATGCTGCGCCAGCACGTCGACAGCGGCGCAGACGTGACGGTGGGCTGCCTCGAAGTGCCGCGGATGGAGGCGGTGGCCTTCGGCGTGATGCATGTGGACGAAGCGGACACGATCACCGCGTTCGTCGAGAAGCCCGCCGATCCGCCGGGCGTTCCAGGCCAGCCGGACGTGGCGCTGGCCTCGATGGGCATCTATGTCTTTCACACCGCGTTCCTGATGGACCTGCTGCGCAAGGACGCCGCCGAGCCGATGTCGAGCCGGGACTTCGGCAAGGATCTGATCCCTTATGTCGTCGCGCACGGCAAGGCGGTCGCGCATCGCTTCGGCAAGTCCTGCGTGCGGACCACGCGCGAGGCGGAAGCGTACTGGCGCGATGTCGGCACGGTGGACGCCTATTGGGAGGCGAACATCGACCTGACGGACATCATCCCCGAGCTCGACCTCTACGACACCTCGTGGCCGATCTGGACCTATTCCGAGATCACGCCGCCGGCGAAGTTCGTCCACGACGAGGACGGCCGGCGCGGCATGGCGATCTCGAGCCTCGTGTCGGGCAACTGCATCGTCTCGGGCGCGAGCCTGCGCCGGTCGTTGCTGTTCACCGGCGTCCGGGCCAATTCGTATTCGCATCTCGACGAGGCGGTGATCCTGCCCGATTGCGAGATCGGCCGGAAGGTCCGGCTGACGAAGGTCGTGGTCGATCGCGGCGTGGTCATCCCCGAGGGGCTTGTGGTCGGCGAGGACCCGGTGCTCGACGCGAAACGCTTTCGCCGCTCGGAAGGCGGGGTCTGCCTCGTCACGCAGTCGATGATCGACAAGCTGGGGTTCTGAGCCGTTGCGCGTGCTCTCGGTCGCCTCGGAGATCTATCCGCTGATCAAGACCGGCGGGCTCGCCGATGTGGCCGGCGCGCTGCCCCCGGCGCTGGCGCGGCTGGGCGTCGAGGTGCGGACGCTGGTTCCGGGCTATGCGCAGGTGATGGACCGGCTCGAGGGGGCGCGGCAGATCTGGGCCTGGCCGGCGCTGATCGGCACGCCGGCGCGGCTGATCGCGGGGCGCGCGGCGGGGCTCGACCTGATCGTGCTCGACGCGCCCGAGTTCTTCGACCGGCCCGGCGGCATCTATCTCGGGTCCGATGGGCGCGATTATCCCGACAACTGGCGGCGGTTCGCGGCGCTGTCCAAGGCCGCCGCGGAGCTGGCGCGCGGGCTGGCGCCGGAGTTCGTCCCCGATATCGTTCACGCGCATGACTGGCAGGCCGGGCTCGCGCCGGCCTATCTGCGCTATTACGACATCGACCGGCCATCGGTGTTGACGGTGCACAACCTCGCGTTCCAGGGGCATTATCCGGCGGCGGTGTTCGGCGGGCTGGAGTTGCCGCCGCAGGCGTTCGCGCTTGACGGCGTCGAGTACTTCGGCGGGGTCGGGTATCTGAAGGCCGGGCTCGCCAACGCCACCGCGATCACCACGGTCAGCCCGACCTACGCCGAGGAGATCCGCACGCCGGCGCTCGGCATGGCGCTCGACGGGCTGATCGCGACGCGCTCGGCGGTGCTGCACGGCTTCGTCAACGGCATCGACACCGAAGTCTGGAACCCCGAGACCGACCCGAACCTCGTCGAGACCTATACGTCCGCGCGCCTGAAGGGCCGCGTCTCGAACCGGCGCGCGATGGAGGGCCTGTTCCGGCTCGACATCGACGACGCGCCGCTGTTTTGCGTCGTCAGCCGGCTGACCGGGCAGAAGGGCATGGACCTGGTGGTGGCCGCGGCGCCCGAGATGGTGGCCGTCGGGGGCAAGCTCGCGGTGCTCGGCACCGGCGACCCCGAGCTCGAGAGCGCGCTGCTCCGGCTCGCGGGCGAGTATCCGGAGCGCATCGGCGTGATCGTCGGCTTTGACGAGGCGCTGGCGCATCGCATCCTCGGCGGGTCCGACGCGATCCTGATCCCGTCGCGCTTCGAGCCTTGCGGGCTGACGCAGCTTTACGGGTTGCGGTATGGCTGCGTTCCGGTGGTGGCGCGGGTCGGCGGGCTCGCCGACACGGTGATCGACGCGAACACCGCGGCGCTGAACGCCGGCGTCGCGACCGGACTGCAGTTCGCCCCCGTCGAGGCCGACGCGCTGCGCGCGGCGATCCGGCGGGCGGTCGGCTTGTTCCGCTCATCGCATTGGGCGCAGATCCGGCGCCAGGGCATGCGGTCGGACGTGTCGTGGGACCGCTCCGCCGCGCGCTACGCCACGCTTTACAAGACGCTCGCGCCGAACGCGGGCAAGGACGGGGACACCGGGGAGCCATGATCGAAACCATCGCCACCACGCCTTTCGCGGACCAGAAGCCGGGGACGTCGGGTCTGCGCAAGAAGGTGCCGCATTTCCAGCAGCCGAACTACGTCGAGAACTTCGTGCAGGCGATCTTCGACAGCCTCGAAGGGTTCGCGGGCCAGACGCTGGTGATCGGCGGCGACGGGCGCTACTTCAACCGCGAGGTGATCCAGATCGCGATGAAGATGGCCGCCGCCAACGGCTTCGGCCGGGTGCTGGTAGGGCGCGGCGGGTTGCTGTCCACGCCGGCGGCCAGCCACGTGATCCGCAAGCACCGCGCCTTTGGCGGCATCATCCTGTCGGCGAGCCACAACCCCGGCGGCCCGACCGAGGACTTCGGGATCAAATACAACATCGGCAACGGCGGACCGGCAACGGAGCGGATCACCGAGGCGATCTATGTCCGGACCAGGGAGATCGAGGAATACCGCATCCTCGCCGCGGCGGACGTCGATCTCGACGCGGTGGGACGCCAGCCGTTGGGCCCGATGACGGTCGAGGTGATCGACCCGGTCGCCGACTACGCCGAGCTGATGGAGACGCTGTTCGACTTCGCCGGCATGAGGGCGATGTTCTCGGGCGGCTTCCGGATGTGTTTTGACGCGATGAGCGCAATCACCGGACCCTATGCGACCGAGATCCTCGAGCGGCGGCTGGGCGCCGCGCCTGGGACAGTGATGAACGCGGTCCCGCTGCCCGATTTCGGCGGGCTTCATCCGGACCCGAACCTGGTCCATGCGCGTGAGCTGTTCGACACGATGATGGGCGAGGACGCGCCGGATTTCGGGGCGGCGTCGGACGGCGACGGCGACCGCAACCTGATCATCGGCCGGGGGATTTTCGTCACGCCGTCGGATTCGCTGGCGGTGCTGGCGGCGAACGCGCATCTGGCGCCGGGCTATGCGTCGGGGCTCGCCGGGATCGCGCGCTCGATGCCGACGAGCGCCGCGGCGGACCGGGTCGCGCAAAAGCTCGGGATCGGGATGTACGAGACGCCGACGGGGTGGAAGTTCTTCGGCAACCTGCTTGACGCGGAGCTTGCGACGATCTGCGGCGAGGAGAGCGCGGGGACGGGGTCGAACCACGTCCGCGAAAAGGACGGGCTGTGGGCCGTGCTGCTGTGGCTCAACGTGATCGCGGCGCGCAAGGCGAGCGCGCGCGACATCATGGCGGCGCACTGGGCGGAGTACGGTCGCAACTACTACGCACGGCACGATTACGAAGGGATCGACACCGAAGCGGCCAACGGCCTCATGGCCGATCTGCGCGGCCGGCTGGCGGCGCTGCCGGGGACGGAGGTGGCGGGACTGACGATCGCCGCGGCGGACGATTTCGCGTATCTCGATCCGGTGGACGGCTCGCAGAGCAAGCATCAGGGCTTGCGCGTGCTGTTTCAGGGCGGCAGCCGCGTCGTGTTCCGCCTGTCGGGCACCGGCACCTCCGGCGCCACGCTGCGCGTCTACATCGAGCGATACGAGGCCGATCCGTCGCGCCACGGCATGGCGACGGACGTGGCGCTTGCCGATCTGATCGAGGCGGCGGAGGCGCTGGCCTCGATCCGCGCGCGCACCGGGCGCGAGCGGCCGGACGTGATCACCTGAGCATGCGGCTGGGCGCGGAGGTCACGCCCGAGGGCGTGCGGTTCGCCGTCTGGTCGGGCGCGGCGGAGCAGGTCTGGGTGTGCGTGTTCGACGAGCACGATCGAGAGACGGCGCGCGTGCCGCTCGACCGCGACCGCAACGACGTCCATTCCGCGCTGGTCCCAGGCATCGACGCCGGCACGCGCTATGGTTTTCGCGCGGACGGGCGATATTACCCGGCGCATGGCTGGTGGTTCGATCCGGCGAAACTGCTGGTCGACCCGTACGCGGTGGCGATCGACCGGCCTTTCGCGTACGACCCGCGCCTCGGGGCGGTGCGGCAGGGCGCGCCCGACACGGCGCCGCTGATGCCGAAGGGGGTCGTTACCGCCCTGCCCCCGCCCGTCCAGCCGCCTCCGCCCGTGTTCGGCGCCGGCGGGCTGATCTACGAGGTTCCGGTCCGGCCCTTCACGATGCTGCATCCGGGCGTGCCCGCGGCGCTGCGCGGCACGGTGGCGGCGCTGGCGCATCCGGAGATCATCGCGCATCTGACGCGGATCGGCGTTTCGGCGGTCGAATTGATGCCGATCACCGCCTGGATCGACGAGCGCCATCTGGGGCCCTTGGGCCTGACCAACGGCTGGGGCTACAATCCCGTTGCTATGATGGCGCTCGATCCGCGGCTGTGTCCGGGCGGCGTCGCCGAGTTGCGCGTTACGACGGCGGAGCTGCGCGCGGCGGGGATCGGGGTGATCCTCGACGTCGTGTTCAACCACACCGGCGAGAGCGACGTGTTCGGACCGACGCTGGGCTTGCGCGGGCTCGACGCGCGGGCGTACTTTCGCCACGCCCCCGACGGGACGCTGATCAACGACACCGGCACCGGCAACACGCTCGCCTGCGATCATCCGGCGATGCGACGGCTCGTGCTCGACAGCCTGCGACATTTCGTCGGGCAGGCGGGGGTGGACGGGTTCCGCTTCGACCTCGGGCCGATCCTCGGCCGCACCGACCACGGGTTCGACCCGCGGGCGGCGCTGCTCTCCGAGATGCTCGCCGATCCGTTGCTCGGGGACCGCGTGCTGATCGCCGAGCCGTGGGACATCGGACCCGGAGGCTACCAGCTCGGGAACTTTCCGCCGCCGTTTCTCGAATGGAACGACCGCTACCGGGACCGGACGCGGCGGTTCTGGCGCGGCGACACGCATTCGATCGGCGCGTTCGCGACGGCGCTGGCGGGGTCGGGGGACGTCTATCCGCCGCCCGCGACGCGCAGCGTCAGCTTCATCGCCGCGCACGACGGCTTCACGCTCGCCGACCTCGTCGCCTGGCGCCACAGACACAATCACGCCAACGGCGAGGACAACCGCGACGGGCACGGCGAAAACCTGTCGTGGAACAACGGCCACGAGGGGCCGACGCGCGATCCGGCGATCCGCGCCGCGCGCGGCCGGGATATTCGGGCGCTGCTCGGAACGCTGTACGCAACCCGGGGGACGATCATGCTGACCGCGGGCGACGAGTTCGGGCGCAGCCAGCAGGGCAACAACAACGCCTACGCGCAGGACAATCCGATCACCTGGCTCGACTGGGCGGGGCGCGATCACGAGATCGAGGACCACGCCACCCGACTTGCGGCGCTGCGCAGCGCCTGTCCGGCGTTGTCGGACCCTTCGTTCCTGACCGGGGCGGCGGGACCGGACGGCGCGCCGGACGTGGTCTGGCTCAGCGCGCGGGGCGAGCCGATGACGGTCGCGGACTGGGAGGCGCCCGAGGGCGGCGTGCTCGCGATGGTGCTGGCCCAGCGCCAGCCGGGAGATCCGGCGGGACGTCTGGCGGTGCTGTTCAACCGCAGCCATCACGCCGTGCGCTTCGGCCTGCCGAGCCGGCCGGGCCACGTCTGGCTGGAGGCGGACGACGGCGGCGTCGAGGTTCCGGCGCGGTCGGTCGCCTTCGTCGCCGAGCGCGCGGCGGCCGGCGCGTCGCCCGCCCTTGAGACCGGAACCGCGGCGCCATAGGTCAGGGCCGGGGCGACGACGCCCGAATTTTGGGAGATACGCGTCATGGACCGCCGCACCCTTCTGCAATCCGTGTTCGCCGGCGCTTTCGGCAGCCAGCTGCCGCTGCTCGCGGCGGCCGCCCGGTCGCAGGACGCGCCGGGCGCGCCGTTCGATTTCTCGACCGTGGTCGAGCGGGCGCGGGCGGCGGCGGCGGGGCCGTTCGTGCGACCGGCGATCGCGCTGTCCGAGCCGTTCGCCGATCTGAAGTACGACCAGTTTCGCGGCATCCGGTTTCGCGACAGCGAGCGGCTGTTCACCGACGGCCAGGGCTTCCAGATGGATCTGATGCCGCCGGGTTTCTACTATGCCGACAAGATCGAGGTGAACATCGTCTCGGGCGGCATGACGCGACCGCTGGCGTTCTCGACCGATTTCTTCGTTTTTCATCCCGACTATTTCCCGTATCCGGGCGGCCGCGCGCCGGCGGGCCTCGCCGAGGATCACGGCTTCAGCGGCATCAGGTTTCGCCATCCGGTGAACCGTCCCGGCGTCTGGGACGAGGCGGTGGTGTTCCAGGGCGCGAGCTATTTTCGCGCGGTCGCCCGCGACACGCTTTACGGGCTGTCCGCGCGCGGGCTCGCCATCGGCACCGCGAGCCCCGAGGGCGAGGAGTTTCCGCTGTTCACCGCGTTCTGGGTCGAGGAGCCCGCGCCGGCCGCGCGCACGCTGAAGCTCCATGCGTTGCTCGACGGCCCGTCGGTCGCGGGCGCCTACAGCTTCGTAATCACACCCGGCGTCGAGACGGTGATGGAGATCGACAGCGTGCTGTTCCCGCGCGTCGAGATCGCCACCGTCGGCGTCGCGCCGCTGACCTCG
>Ga0105046_10005986_pt1 | contig 19187 bp, 19 predicted proteins | sample MAT03_FD_78385 | JGI IMG/M metagenome (GOLD analysis project Ga0105046, IMG submission 78385) | Freshwater microbial communities from Lake Fryxell liftoff mats and glacier meltwater in Antarctica - MAT-03 (megahit assembly) | ecosystem: Environmental > Aquatic > Freshwater > Ice > Liftoff... | reverse complement strand
CTCCGGCGGTGTGCCGACAGCACCCGCACGGGAAGAGAAGCTACTCACCACGAGCGAGCCTCCCCGATGCGTGAGTCTTGAGTTGCTGCCCGAACGCGGCAATGTCCCACGCCCACAGAAGGTGACCTTCGACGAGACCGTAGAGACGGGTCGCCGCGGCATAGTCTTTTGCGCTTGCCGACCGCATCACGGCATCCGTCGCCAGGTCGATCCGTGGACCCTTCACCTGGCCCAGGTACAGCTCGCTGACGCCGGTCGGCTGCACAATCGAGACCTCGATGTCGAAGCCGTCGTCGGCATTGCGCAACGTCTCAACCGCGCGCGAAGTGGTGAACGGCCGCTCTCCGACGCCAGCGAGCAGACCGGGGCCGTTGTCTCCGGGGCCGGCCGGGCGGCTCAGGCGCCAGTAACCCGTTTCGGTCGTGAGAGGAGTTTTCGCGGCATCCAGAAGCCACACATACGAGGTGTAGTTAAGCCACGGCAAACCGTCGTGGGTGAAACTGACGCGCTGTCCGAACTCGAGCTCGCGCGTCTCGCCACCGATTGTGTAGTTGACGAGGCCGGTGCCCTCCCAGAGCCCGATAAGCCAGGAGAGCGGAACGAGCTCGGCCGGAACATCCGCCCCGAGTTCAATCACAGCAGCGCCTAGCGCTGGCCGCGGTAGAGGTTGTACAGCACAACGACCGAGACGAACCCGATAGACAGGGTCGCAAGAATCAGCAGGCCAACGAAGAAGAGCTCAAGGGCGAGAAGCATGACCCAATCTTATCCACCGAGAGCGAAGATGCCGGTGGCCGCGGCGAGCACAATCAGTGCCCCACCGATGCTCGACATCGCTCGCACCACAAAGCCGTCTTTTTTCTGGATTCCCAACTGAATCGCGAACGTCCCAATCACCGCTCCGGCGAGGGCAACACTGATCCAGGTGAGGTGGGCGTCGGAGCTGGTCGTCAATCCGATCACGATTGCGGCGGCCAACGACAGCACCCACACGGGGAGCACGCTCAAGATCTGCCACGTCATAGTGTGATCTTAAGGCGCTTGTAGACTGTGTGAACGCACTTTGGAGGACTATTGGCGCAGTTGTTGATCCTGACCTCTGCGGTCGACACTGAGGTCCTTCCCGCGCTGGGGCTTCTCAGCCATACCACGAAGCAGATTCCCGCCTCCCCGGCGTCGCTTATTTCTGCCCCCAGCTGCGACCTGATCTTTGTTGATGCGCGACAGGATCTGGCCAGTTCCAAGTCACTGTGCAAGATTCTCACCACCACCGGCGTGACCGTTCCGCTCATCCTTATTCTCACTGAAGGCGGCCTCACCGCCGTCAGCGCCGAATGGGGTATCGACGACGTCATCCTGGTTTCCGCCGGCCCCGCCGAAGCGGATGCCCGCATCCGACTCGCTCTCGGACGACAGGCCCTTGACACCTCAAGCTCGAAAATTCACGCCTCGGGCGTGGTCATCGACGAAGCCAGCTACTCGGCGAAAGTGCACGGCCGACCGCTCGACCTCACCTTCAAAGAGTTCGAACTGCTGCGCTTCCTCGCCACCCACCCGAGCCGCGTGTTCACTCGCGAACAGCTGCTGAGCGAAGTGTGGGGCTACGACTACTTCGGCGGCACCCGCACGGTCGACGTGCACGTGCGTCGCCTGCGCGCGAAACTCGGCGACCTCGAGTCGCTCATCGGCACGGTGCGCAATGTCGGGTACCGCTTCAACGTCTACGACGACGATAATGAGCGACTCCCCGCACCCGCCGTCCCGTAGGGACGCACTCGACAGCACGGGCGACCTCGCCGAGCTGATCCGGCGCGCTCACGACGCAGACGGGCAGCCCCCGTTCTCCGACGGATCCCTCGTCGCCCTCAACCGCGATGAACGCCGTCTGGTGTGGCTCCACGGAGTCGCCGCCGCTATCGTCTCCGACACCGAAGCCGAATTTGTTGTCGACCCGGATGCCCGGCTCCGCGGCCACGGACGCGCGATGCTGCACGAACTGCTCGTCACGGCATCGGGCGACCTGTTTATTTGGGCGCACGGCGATCACCCGGCAGCTCGGGCCCTCGCCCGCAAGCACGGGATGCCCGCCGTGCGCGAGTTGCTGCAGCTGCGGGCGGCAGTGGGTGCGGGTGTGGGTGCGGGTGGTGCGGTCTCGACAGGCTCGACCCGCGGGTTTCGCGTTGGCGTCGACGAGGACGCATGGGTGGAGCTCAACGCGAGAGCATTTGCGGGGCATCCGGAACAGGGGGCCGTCACGCGGGATGACCTGAACGTGTTGATGGCCGAACCGTGGTTCGACGCCGACGACTTCTTGCTGATGTGGGATGGCGAGAAACTGGTGGGGTACTGCTGGTTGAAGATCGACGGGGGGGAGGTCTCGACAGGCTCGACCAGCGAGAGGCTCGGGAGCGTCGGTGAGTTCTATGTGGTGGGAGTTGCGCCCGAACGGCAGGGCGAGGGGCTCGGCCGCCGACTCGTGGAAGCGGGGCTAGCGCACCTGGCCGAGCGCGGCATCCGCGAAGCCAGTCTGTATGTCGAAGCAGACAACACCCCGGCCCTTCGGCTGTACCGGTCGTTCGGATTTGCGAATCACTCGATCGACATCCAGTACCGGTGGCGAAGCGAGCCAAGTGACACGTTCATCTAACCGTCACCTGACGGATGTTTCGGGCGACCGCACGGCTGTCTAGCGTGAATTCACCACCCGTCAACACGCTAGGAGAACACCATGAGCGAGATCATCGAAGAAGAAGTTGTCGAAGTTGTTCCCGAGGAAAACATCGAGATCGTCGAGCCCACGGATGAGGCCGACATCGACGAAGACACCGAAGACGAAGACGAAGATGACGACGACGAGGACGCGGCCGGCGAGTAGTCACCTCGTCACCAGCGGCGCCCGCCCGAATCGGCGGGCGCCGCTGCCGTTAACAGCGCGCACCATGCCGTAACCCAAGACGTACACGTTCAGAAGCCGCGACGACACCTCATGTTGGCTTGACGGCAATGCGGATGCTGTCTGCTGGGGTGATGACTCCCACCCGCCTTGAGCCGCTCGCGGGCACCGACTTCACCGATCGCGCCGACCACTACGACGTGGTCGTGGTCGGATCCGGGATCGTCGGCCTCGGCCACGCCTTCGAAGCGCACGCGCGCGGGATGACGGTCGCCGTCGTCGACCGTGCCGCAAACATCGCCGGCGCCTCGGTGCGCAACTTCGGTCACATCGGTGTGACCGCCCAATCGGGCCTCGCCTTCGAGTACGCCAAGGAGACCCGAGACCGCTGGGAGCGCCTTGCGGTGCTTGCCGACTTCTGGCTGAGCGACGCCGGCACAATCGTGGTGGCTCGCACCGCCCGCGAACTGCAGCTGCTCGAGGAATTCCGCGCCACTCGCGAGGGTGGGGATGTCGTGCTGCTGTCGCGGGAACGGCTGCTCGAGTGCTCACCGGTTGCCGAGGCATCCGTTGTCGGCGGAGCCTGGCTCACTCGTGACCTTCAGGTCGACCCGCGCACCGCCGCCCCGCGCATCGCCGACTGGCTGCTGGTCGCCGGGGTGGACTTCTTCTGGCTCACCACTGTCACGGCGATCGATGACGCCACCGTGCACACGGCCCGCGGCGACCTGCACGCGGGCACCGTGATCGTCGCCGTGAACCACGACGTCGACGGACTCTACCCGGCGGTCGCGGCGCAGGCGGGCCTTGAGCGCTGCACGCTGGAGATGATGTCGGCCGGTGCGGATCTGATTCGTGACCTCGCCTCGCCCGTGCTCACCGGCTTTTCGATGGTGCGGTATTCGGGCCTGGCGTCGTTGCCCTCGGCTGCCGCGGTGAGAGAAGATCTGGCTGCCGAGTATCCGTACCTCGTGAACCTCGACGTCAACCAGATGTACACCCAGCGCCCCAACGGCGACCTGCTCATCGGCGACACCCACACGATCACCCCGACGGCGTCGCCGTTCCAGCCCGAGACGTCGTTCGAGCAGCTTCTTGCCATCACGCGCGAGCTGTTCGGCGTGCGCGAGCTTGAGGTGCGTGAACGCTGGCAGGGCGTCTATGCGAAGGGCCGGGAGGATTTTCTGGTTCATTCCCCCTCGGCGAGCGTGACAGTGGCCTCGGTGACGACCGGCATCGGCATGTCGACGGGGCTCGGCCTCGCGGCATCCGTGATGCAGCAACGGTTCGGCGCGGCGAAGGAGTACGCGTGATCCCCGACACCGACCTGGTGGTGCTCGACATGGCCGGAACCACGGTGCTCGACGACGGGCTGGTCGAGCGGGCGTTCGTCTCGGCGCTAGATTCGGTCGAGATTGCGATGGCACCGGATGACCGCGCCGTCGCCCTGCAATTCGTGCGCCGCACCATGGGCCAGTCGAAGATCAGGGTGTTCAGCGAGCTCGCGGGCTCCGACGTCGTCGGGGCTATGGCCAATGCGGCATTCGAGGAGGCGTATGGCGAGTTGCTCTCTGAGGGCCTCGCCGGGCCGCTGCCTGGCGCGTTCGAGACGATCCAGCTGCTGCGGCGCGCGGGCATCGCCGTGGCACTGACTACCGGCTTCGGGCAGTCGACGCAGCGCGGCATCCTGGCCGCTCTCGACTGGCGGCATGCCGTCGACCTGGCGTTGACACCCGCGGATGTTGGGGGGCGCGGTCGCCCGCACCCCGACCTCAACCTGATGGCACTGGTGCGACTGCGCACGTCGTCGGTTGCCGCCATGACGGTCGTGGGCGACACGAGCTCTGATATGAAGGCCGGTGTCGCCGCGGGCGCCGGTCGCGTGGTCGGGGTATTGAGTGGTGCGCACTCTGAGGAGCGCCTGCTGCAGGCCGGCGCGACCCACGTCATCCCGGATGTGACGCACCTTCCGACCCTGTTGGGAATCGCAGAGCACGTTGTGGGCTAAGCAACTCATTGCGCTCATGGCCCGCGCGACACCACACTTGCCTCGTGATTGAGCTGCGGTGGGCCAGCCCCGCCATGCCTGAGCGTCCAGACGCTCTTACCATGCTGTCGCCCGCGGAACGCACTCGCTGGGGCGAGACGCCCGAGAATCAGCGCGCCACTTTCGTGGCCGGCCGGGTGCTGCTTCGGGAGCTGGCGAGTGACCTGCTGGGAATCTCACCAGCGCTCGTGCAGATCGCCGCGATGTGCGTGGATTGCGGCGGTTCGCATGGTCGACCCGAGTTAGTTGGGGCGCCGTACTTCCTGAGCCTGTCGCACACCCCAGAGGCCGTCGTGGCGGTGGCCAGTGACTCTCGCGTCGGCGTGGATGCTGAGCCGAACGCGGGATCGGCGGCGCGGGTCGATGCGGTCGAGAAACTCACCGGGCGGGCATCCATCGCCCACTGGACCGCGGTCGAGGCGATTCTCAAAGCGGACGGTCGGGGCTTGCGGGTCGACCCGCGCGAGGTTGAAGTCGATGGCGCCGTCGGAAGCCTGCACGGCGCCCGCTATCGGTTGCTGGCCCCCGACATCGACCCGGGACTCACCGTTACGGTGGCGCAACGGCTGGCATAGTTACAGCCGGGGCAACGCCGTGGAGAACAACCACGAGTCAAACAGTGAATCCAGCGACGTCGAGCTGAACGTGCCGGCGAGTGCGCGGAACTCCTCGGTCGTCACCACACCAAAGCGGTTCTGGGCGACCCACGCCCGCAGCAGGTCGAAAAACGGCTCGTCCTTGATCGCGCGACGAAGAGCGTGCAGGGTGAGCGCCCCGCGCTTATAGACGCGATCGTCGAACATCAGAGCGGCACCCGGATCACCGACCGTGATGTCGAGAGGCAGTCCGCTTAGCTGGCGGCGGTACTGGCGGGCGAGACCGTCTGCCGTGGTGCTGCCCGACTGCTCTGACCAGAGCCACTCGGCGTAGCAGGCGAATCCTTCGTTGAGCCAAATATCTTTCCACGCGGTGAGACCCACGCTGTTGCCGAACCACTGGTGGGCAAGCTCGTGGGCGATCAGGCGCTCGGCACCACCGGCGCCGTCGGCGTGGTTCGACCCGAAGGTGGCAAGACCCTGCGATTCCAGCGGGATCTCGAGCACGTCTGGCGTGACGACGATCGTGTAGGCCTCGAACGGGTACGGCCCGAAACGGTGCTGAAAGAGGGCCATCATGCCCTCGAGCGCCGCGAAGTCTGCGAGAACTCGCGCCTCGATCGGGGCGGGGTAGGCGAGCACTCCTGGCACGCCCGACCACGTCGTTTTGACCAGTGCGTAGCGCCCGATCTGCACGGTCGCCAGGTAGGTCGCGGTCGGCTCCGGCTGTTCGTAGTGCCACACGCGCTGGCCCGACACGACGGCGCGCGAGACGAGCATCCCGTTGCACACCACCGTGTACGCGGGGTCGGTGGCGATCCGGATGCTGTAACCGGCTTTGTCAGAAACGCTGTCGTTGCACGGAAACCAGGTCGGTGCCCCGGAGGGTTGTGCCGCCACGATCACGCCGTCGGCAAGTTCTTCCCACCCCACGGTGCCCCACTTGCTAGAGCGCGGTGCCGGGGCTCCCCCGTAGTCGATCACCACGGTGAACGCGGTATCGGCCGGAATTGGCTTGGCTGGAACGATGGTGAGCTTGTGGGTGGTCTGCGTGAACCGCGGAACGCGGTGTCCGGTAATGCGCACCTTGCTGGCCCGCAGCCGGGTCAGGTCGAGACTGAAGCGCTCAAGCACCTGGGTGCTGGTCGCGCGAATGGTGGCGGTGCCGTCGAGTCGATTAGTGACAATGCGGTAGCGCAGGTCGAGTTCGTAGCGCACGACACCGTAGCCGCCGTTGCCACTGCCCGGGAGGTACGCATCGCCCGCGGTGGCGGCGCCGACCGAACGGGCGACCATCACGCGGGGGTCGCGTGGTAGTCCGCGAAGGTCACCTCACGCCACGGCCCGATGGGGTTACCACTCCACCGACTTCCGACCGGAACCAGCTCGCCACGCATCACCAGCGACGCCGGACCCACCGTGCCGTGTTCGCCAATTCGCGCGGCAGGCAGAATGACGCTGTGCGGGCCGAGCGTCGCACCCGCGTCGAGTGTCACCGTATCCATGCTCATGATTCGATCATGGAAGAGGTGTGTTTGCACAACGCAGCCGCGATTGACGGTCGAACCGTCACCCAGCCACGCCAGGTCTGCCTCGGGAAGCCAGTAGGTGTCGCACCACACACCGCGCCCGATGTGGGCCCCGAGGCTGCGCAGCCAGAGGTTCAGGGCGGGGGTTCCCGCGGCCGCCTGCGCGAACCAGGGCGCCGCCACCATCTCGACGAAGGTGTCCGACACTTCCGTGCGCCACACGAACGATGACCAGAGCGGATGCTCGCCCACCCGTATCCGCCCGACGATGACCCACTTGGCCACGGTGCTCACCGCCGCAGCAACACCGCCTGCGGCGAGCAGCACCACGCCACTAACGAGGATCGTTGGCACGAGTCCCCACGCCTCGACCAGCGCCGCAAGAACGAACAGCACCGCAAGGCCGATTCCGCACGTGACGAACACGGGGAGAACCCGACACAGCTCCCACAGGGCGCGGGCGAGCCGCAGTCTGGCCGCCGGGCGGAACGTGCGCCCCTCATCGGCGGCGGCAACGGTGCGACGCAGACGCACGGCGGGCGACCCCAGCCACGATGATCCCGCTTTCGACTTGCGCGGGGCTGCGGACAACACGGCGACCAGGCCGTCGCGCGGCACGGAGTGTCCGCCTGCAGCCATGCCGGAGTTGCCAATGAAGGCGCGCTTGCCGATCTCGACGGGCCGGATCCGCATCCACCCGCCGCCCAGTTCGTACGAGCCGATCATCGTGTCATCGGCGAGAAAAGCCCCGTCGCGAATCGTGGTCATTGAGGGCAACAGCAGCACCGTGGATGCTTCGACATCACGCCCGACAGTGGCCCCGAGCATCCGCAGCCACACCGGGGTGAAGAGGCTCGAGTACACCGGAAAGAGGAAGGTTCGGGTGAGGTCGAGCACCCGCTCGATGCTCCACACCTGCCACCCGATGCGGCTGCGCACCGGATGCACGCCCTCGTGCACGGCGATCGACAGCAGTCGCACGGCAGTCACGACGAGCGCGGCGAACACCACGCCGGCGAGCAGGGTCGCGGGAACAAGTACCGCGACGGCCCGCCAGGCGGCATCGCCGAGAGTGGCCGCATCGCGGATCGCGAGCGCCACCACGATGCCGCCGCTGAACAGTGCCACCAGGGGCAGCAGCGACAGAGCCGCGGATGACGCACCAAACGCCACAACCCAGCGCGTGCCGCGCGGCGGGCGGGCCGCGGGCCACCAGCCCGTACTGGTTCCCGAGCGCTGCGCCGGGGATCCCGCCCACAGCTGCCCCGCGGGCACCCGGCCGAAGACCGCAGAGCCCGGTGCGATCTCGGCGTTCTTTCCGATGCGCGTGCCGGGCAGGAGGGTGCTGCGAGCGCCCACCGAACTGTTGGCACCGATGCGGATCGCCCCGATGCGCAGCAGGTCGCCGTCGATCCAGTAGCCCGACAGGTCGACCTCGGGCTCGATCGATGCTCCGGCGCCGATCGTCAGCATGCCGGTAACGGGCGGCAGAGTGTGCAGGTCGACGTCGCGGTCTATGCGCGCACCGAGGGCGCGCGCATAGTAGGTGATCCACGGGGCACCGGCCAGGCTAACGGCTCCCACCAGGTGCGCGGCCTGCTCGGCGAGCCACAACCGCAGGTGCACCCCGCCCCCGCGCGGATAGTCACCCGCGCGAATGCCGGTCAGCAGCAGCCGGGCGCAGACCACGGCGATCGCCATCCGGCCCAGCGGTGTGGCGAACACCAGCAACGCCGGGATCAGCGCCCACAGCGAGACGGTCGGCAGAAAGTCGTATCCGGTGGAGAACTGCAGCACCGTGCTCGCGGTCAGCAGATACACGAGCCAGCGCGCGCCGCTCAGAATGTACAGCGGTATGCCGAGCAGTGTCTGCAGCACCTGCATCCGGCGCGGGGTCGGGGTGATGCGGTGGAACGCTTTCGGCTGCGCACGGGGCTCAGTGCCGATACGGGCAGCGAGGGCGTCGGCCATAGCTCCGAGCCGAGGATGCGCGTAGATCTCGGCAACCGTGAACTCCGGGTCGTCTTCACGGATGCGCGCGACCAGCTGGGCCGCCGCGAGCGACCCGCCACCCAGGTCGAAGAAGTTGGATGCGGCATCCGCTACAGGAAAGCCCAGCACGGCCTCCCAGTGCTGGGCCAGGGTGTGCTGCAGCGGATCGAGCGTCTCGCCGTCAGGCGCAGCGTCGGCAAGGGGCCACGGCAACGCGGCCCGGTCGACCTTGCCCGACGTGCGCACCGGCAGCTCGTCGATCACCGCGAGAAGCGGCACCAGGGCACCCGGCAGCACGTCGCGAAGGGCTGCGATAGCGGATGACCGGTCAAACAACGACGCATCGGCGACCTCGATGTACCCAACCAGCACCTGGTTACCCGACGCCGTTTCGCGCACCGCGGCCGCAGCAGCGGACACCCCCGGCAGCGACTGGATCGCCGACTCGATCTCCCCCAGTTCGATGCGACGCCCGCCCACTTTGACCTGGTCGTCGACGCGGCCCTGGAACACGAGTCCCGCGCGCTCGAATCGCACGAGATCACCGCTGCGGTATGCCCGGCTCCAGCCGAGACCGGCGTGGGGGGCATACTTCTCGGCGTCCTTGGCCGGATCCAGGTACCGGGCGAGGCCGACCCCGCCAATGATCAGCTCACCGATCTCGCCGTCGGCCACGGGTATGCCATCGGCGCCCACGACTCCCAGATCCCAGCCATCGAGCGGCAGACCGATGCGCACGGGTGCGCTGCCATCGAGCAGCGCGGCACACGAGACGACGGTCGCCTCTGTGGGGCCATAGGTGTTCCACACCTCGCGACCGTCCACGGCAAGGCGGGCCGCGAGTTCGGGTGGGCATGCCTCCCCGCCGAAGATCAGCAGTCGCACGTTTTCGAGCGACTCGGCGGGCCACAGCGAGGCGAGTGTTGGCACGGTTGAGACGATCGTGATTCCGCGCGCCGTGAGCCACGGGCCGAGGTCCATTCCGCTGCGAACGAGCGACCGGGGTGCGGGAACCAGGCACGCGCCGTTTCGCCAGGCCAGCCACATCTCTTCGCACGACGCGTCGAATGCCACCGACAGTCCGGCGAGCACTCGGTCGCCGGGACCGATCGGCTCCGCGGCCACAAACAGGCCAGCCTCGGCATCCACAAACGCCGCCGCAGATCGGTGCGTCACCGCGACGCCCTTGGGGGTTCCGGTTGAGCCCGACGTGAAGATGATCCACGCGTCATCCGCGATGCTGGGAGGCTCGACGATCGCGATCGACGCCGTGCTCGGGTGCGGCGGCGCGCCCGCGAACAGCGAGCCGTCGTTAAACACGACACTCAGGTCGGGTGGGGCTTCGACGCTCGGCACGTAGACACCGTCGCCGGCGATGACACCCTGCACCCGCGCCTCACCGAACACCAGGGCTGCCCGCTCCTCGGGGTCGTCCGCGTCGACCGGCACGTAGGCGGCCCCCGCAGCCATGATGCCGAGGATCGACACGTACAGCTCACGCGACCCGGACTGCATCCGCACGCCAACCCGATCACCACGACGAACACCCGCGGCGTTCAGTCGGGCCGCGACCCGGATCACCCGCGCCATCAGCTCGCGATAGCTGAGGGCCCCGGCGCCGTCATCGAGGGCCGATGCCTCGGGATGGCGCGCCGTAGTCTGCCGCAGGATGTCGAGCAGGGTGCGAGGCGCGGAGGCAAGCGCGCCGGCGCTCAGTACTCCCGGGGTGTTGTCAGTCACAGGACTTTCCACGTTACGGGGAGCATACGTGACGGATTCGGCCTGGGGCCAGACGTTCATCCGGCGTATGCCGATCGTTCACCAACGCTCAGGCGCGGGGAATAGGATCGGCGCGTCGGGCAATTCGCGCCCGGCCAGCACCGTCGGGAGCAACCGTGGCGAAAAACAAGAAGACCGAAAGCACGTCGGCCAAGGAAGACAGCAAGTCTCACCTCAAGAAGCTGGCGAAGAAAGAGAAGCGCGCCGCCGAGAAAGCCGCGGCCACCGCCAAGAAGGCCAGCGACCGTGCCAGGAAGCAGGCGAGGAAGGTGGCCGAGAAGGCGAAAGAGAAGGCGAAGAAAGACGCCGCCGCAGCCAAAGAGAAGCTGAAGAAGGCCCGCAAGAAGGCGAAGGCCGAGAAGAAGAAGACTCCGGATGCCGCGGCAGCAGCATCCGCAGCCCCGGCATCCGCCACACCCGACGACACCTGGACGGTCACAGCCCTCCGTGCTCTTGCCCGCGAGAAGAGTGTTCCCGGATACTCCCGGATGCCCAAGGCCGACCTGCTGGATAAGCTCTCGTGACCACCGAAGCGACCGACGAAGACACCATCCTGCAGGTGACCGAGCGTCTCGTCGACAAGAACCCGGATCTTGCACGAGGCGACGTCGAGAGCGTCGTTCGCGAGGAATACAACGCGCTCGCCGGACGCCCGGTGCGTGACTACCTCTCGGTGCTTACCGAGCGCGCCGCCCGCAAGCGGCTTAAGAAGTCGGCGAAGAAAGCGTAGTTAATCCGCAGTTCATCACGGGATGGCATCATGGGCTGATGGACAGCTCCAACAACCTCGCCGACGCCGGTGCAGCCACCGACTCTCTCGACGAATACGACCTCGATGAGTCATCGAGTGTCGACGACGGAACCTTGCCCTACGATCGGTTTCTCGACCGCGAACTGAGCTGGCTGGCGTTCAACCAGCGCGTGCTCGAACTCGCGGAAGACCCCGACCTTCCGCTGCTTGAGCGCGCCAACTTCCTCGCCATTTTCGCCAGCAACCTCGACGAGTTTTTTATGGTGCGGGTCGCCGGGCTGAAGCGCCGCATCCTCACGGGGCTTGCCGTGCCCACGAATGTCGGTCGCACGCCCGCCGAGGTGCTCGCGGATGTGAGCGCCAAGGCCCACGAACTGCAGGAGCGTCACGCACTCGCGTTCCGCAACTCTATAAAGCCGGCACTGGACCTGGCGGGCATCCACATCGAAGGCTGGGCCGACCTCGACGCGGCTGACCGAAGTCGCATCGACGAGATCTTCTCCAACCAGATCTTCCCGGTGCTGATGCCGCTGGCCGTCGACCCGGCCCACCCGTTTCCCTACATTTCTGGACTGTCGCTCAACCTCTCCATTCGGGTACGCAACCCGAAGACCGGTAAGGAGGAGTTCGCTCGACTGAAGGTTCCGCCGAACCTGCCCCGGTTTGTGGAACTGCCCGACGACAAGAGCGGCGATGTGCGCTATATCCCCCTCGAAGACCTGATCTCCAATCACCTCGACGAGCTCTTCCCTGGAATGCAGATTCTCGAACACCACGAGTTTCGGGTCACCCGAAACGAAGACGTCGATGTCGACGAAGACGAGTCTGAGAACCTGATTCAGGCGCTCGAGAAGCAGATTCTCAATCGTCGTTTCGGCCCGCCCATTCGTCTGGAAATCACCGACGATATGGATCCCGTCACCCTCGGCCTGCTCGTGCGTGAACTCGACATCACCGAGCAGGAGGTCTACCGGCTCCCCGCTCCCCTCGACCTCGGTGGGCTCTTCCAGCTGACCCGCATCAATGAGCCCTCCCTCAAGTACCCGCGCCACGTTCCCACCACGGCCGTTGCGCTGCTGCCAGCCGAACCCAACGCGGCGCCAGATATTTTCGCGTCGATCGCCAAGCAAGACATCCTGCTGCACCACCCCTACGAGTCGTTCTCGACAAGTGTTCAGGCGTTTCTGGAACAGGCGGCAAGCGACCCCAACGTGCTCGCCATCAAGCAAACCCTGTACCGCACGAGCGGTGACAGCCCGATCGTCGAGGCCCTGATCGCAGCAGCGGAGGCCGGAAAGTCGGTGCTCGCCCTCGTCGAGATCAAGGCCCGCTTCGATGAGACCGCCAACATCAGCTGGGCACGCAAGCTGGAGAAGGCCGGCGTGCATGTCGTCTACGGTCTCGTGGGTCTGAAGACACACTGCAAGCTCGCGCTGGTCGTGCGTCAGGAGCGCGGCGGTGTTCTGCGCCACTACGCCCACATCGGCACGGGCAACTACAACCCGAAGACCAGCCGCCTATACGAAGACCTTGGGCTGTTGACGGCGGATGACCAGGTCGGCAAAGACCTGACCCGACTGTTCAACGAGTTATCGGGCTACGCGATCGAGAAGAAGTTCAAGCGCCTGCTGGTCGCTCCGCTGCACCTTCGAAAAGGTCTGCTCAAGCGCATCAACTCCGAGTCGGAGAACGCCCGCAATGGGCTGCCCTCGGGCATCCGGATCAAACTGAACTCGATTGTCGACGAGGCGATCATTGACGCGCTCTACCGCGCAAGCAGCGCTGGCGTGCCGGTCGAACTGGTCGTGCGCGGCATCTGCGGCATCAAGCCGGGTCAAGAGGGGTTGAGCGAGAACATTCGGGTGCGGTCGGTTCTGGGTCGCTACCTCGAGCACGCGCGCATCTTCTCCTTCGTCAATAACGGAGATCCGCAGATCTACATCGGCAGCGCAGACATGATGCACCGCAACCTCGACCGCCGCGTCGAGGCGCTCGTTCGCATCACGGCGCCCGATCACATCGAGCAGCTTCACCAGCTTTTCGACCTGTCGATGTCGGATGCCACGTCAAGTTGGTGGCTCGATGAATCGGGCACCTGGACTCGCCACAGCCGTGCGGAAGACGGCTCGGTGCTCGCCGACATGCAGGATGTACTCATGAAGCAGATCTCCGCCCGCAAACGCGGCGGAGCTCTGCGTTGAGCATGACGACGCCGCCTGTGCTGGCAGCCGGCGCCGTCTGCTGGCGTCTCGTGGGGGGAACTGCCCGCGTGCTCGTCGTGCACCGCGGCGCACACAACGACATCTCCCTGCCGAAGGGCAAGGTCGACCCGGGCGAAACGCTTCCGCAGACCGCCGTTCGAGAGATCGCGGAAGAGACCGGACTCTCGATCACCCTTGGTGCGCCGCTCGGCACTGTCGAGTATTCGCTGCCGAGCGGACGGGACAAGGTCGTCTACTACTGGTCGGCCGAGGTGAGCGAGCATGCCCTGCAGCTGGCCAGGTTCTCCCCGAATGACGAGATCGCCGGCCTCGAGTGGCTCCCCCTCGAGAAGGCGCGCAAGAAGCTCAGCTATGCCCACGACATCGACGTGATCGACAGGTTCGCCGAGCGACTGAAGTCCGGGCGAGCTCGCACCTTCGCGATCATCACGGTGCGCCACGGCAAGGCGGTGCCGCCGACCACCTGGGACGGCCCCGACTCCACCCGCCCGCTGATGCAGCGCGGAACCGACCAGGCGATAGCGATTGCGCCCGGTATCGCGGCGTTCGGCCCCGAGCGCATCGTGTCGAGCACGGCCGCCCGGTGCCTGGCCACGATCGATCCACTGGCTCAGCTCACCCAGCTCGGGGTCAAGGCCAACACCGGCATCAGTCAGGATGCCTACGAGCTCGGTTCGGCGCGCGTGCATGAGATCGTGCGTAAGCGCCTGAAGAAGCAGCTCACGGCTGTGCTCTGCAGTCACGGACCCGTGCTCCCTGTTATTATCAGCGAGATCGCAGCGCAGACGGGTACCCCGATGGACAACGCGCTGAACCGCGCGGGCGAGCTGGACACCGGCGATTTCACGGTGACGCACATTTCGCGCGATGATCCCCAATCCGGCATCGTTGCCGTGGAGACTCACTCACCCGCCTGAGTCTGTTCACCTTCCGTTTACCTTGCGGGGCGAATGTGGTTAACCGTTCTTCATAGATTCACGGGGTAGGTCGCACCGGCCTGCACATCCTGTAATCATTTCCGAAGGGTTTACACGTGAACTTCAAGCGCCTTGGCACCATCGGTGTCATTGCTCTCGCGGGCACCATTCTCCTCTCCTCGTGCGCAGCAAACGAGGGTGGATCCACCGAAGAGCCGACCGCCGGTCCCGCGCTCTCGGGCACCATCGACGGCGCTGGCGCGTCGTCGCAGGGCTCGGCCCAGGAGGCATGGGTCGCGGCATTCCAGACCGCTAACCCCGACCTGACCATCAACTACGACCCGTCCGGCTCGGGAGCCGGCCGCGAAGCATTCATCGCCGGTGGCGTTGACTTCGCTGGCACCGACTCCGCTCTCAAGCCCGAGGAGATCGACGGTGGGTTCGCTGGTTGCGTTCCCGACACCGACTACATCCAGGTTCCGGCCTACATCTCCCCGATCGCTGTGATCTTCAACGTCGAGGGTGTTGACGAGCTCAACCTCGACGCTGTTGTTCTCGCCGGCATCTTCAAGGGCACCATCACGACGTGGGATGACGCGGCAATCGTTGCCCTCAACCCGGATGCGACGCTTCCCTCCGCTCCCATCACCGCCGTGCACCGCTCGGATGACTCGGGAACCACCAAGAACTTCACGGACTACCTCAACAAGGTCGCCCCGGAGATCTGGGACGCCCCCGCTGCTGACCCGTTCCCCTACCAGGTCGGCGAAGCCGCCCAGGGCACCTCGGGCGTTGTTGACGCAGTCACCAACGGCACCAACACCATTGGTTACGCGGACGCTTCCAAGGCCGGCGACCTCGGTGTTGCAGCTATCAAGGTCGGCGAAGAGTTTGTGAACTACTCTCCCGAGGCCGCCGCGGCCGTCGTGTCGGAGTCGCCCGCCGGTGACACCAACAACGGCAGCACCGACCTCGCCATCAAGATCGACCGTCTCACCACGGACCCGACGCACTACCCGCTCGTTCTGGTGAGCTACCTGATCACCTGCACCGAGTTTGTCGACGCTGAGGCTGCCCCGCTCGTCAAGGGCTACCTGACCTACGTCACGAGTGAGGCCGGCCAGGCCGAGGCAGCTGCCTCCGCTGGTGCTGCACCCCTCTCGTCCGAGCTGTCGGCATTGGTTGCCACGGCTCTCGGCAACATCAAGTAACACCCCTCAGTACCCTGTCGGGCTGCGCCCGGCGTGCATTGCACGCCGGAACGCAGCCCGACAGACTGAGACACACCATCCGCCCAGCAGGTAGCGCAGAAAGCCAGGAATGACGACAGCCGTTAGCGGCCCGAGAGCCACTCTCCGCCCCGCAGACCGAATCTTCTCCGGAGCGACTCTCGTCGCTGGAAGCCTGATCCTCGCCGCACTCGCTGCCGTAGCGGTCTTTCTCGTCGCCCAGAGCATTCCTGCTCTGCTGGCAGACCCGGCCGAGCTCAAGGGCTCACCCTCCAGCTTCTGGGCCTACGTTGGCCCACTCGCGTTCGGTACCGTCTGGGCAGCGTTCCTCGCCCTGCTGCTTGCACTTCCGATCTCCATCGGCATTGCGCTGTTCATCTCGCACTTCGCCCCGCGTCGCATCGCCCAGGGCCTCGGCTACATCATTGACCTGCTGGCCGCGGTGCCCTCGGTGGTGTTCGGCCTCTGGGGCATCAAGATCCTCGCCCCCGCCGTGACGCCCCTGTATGGCTGGCTCGTCGAAAACCTCGGCTGGTTTCCGCTGTTCTCCCCGCCCGTGTCGGGCACCGGCCGCACTATCCTCACCGTCGCGATAGTGCTCGCCGTGATGATCATCCCGATCATCACCGCCGTAACCCGCGAGGTATTTCTGCAGACTCCCCGCCTGCACGAGGAAGCCGCGCTTGCCCTCGGCGCCACGCGTTGGGAGATGATCCAGACGGCGGTTTTGCCCTTCGGCCGCCCCGGCATGATCTCGGCGGCAATGCTCGGTCTCGGCCGGGCGCTCGGCGAGACGATGGTAGTGGCCATGGTGCTGTCGCCGTCGCTCGTGGTGAGCTTCGTTCTCACCAGCTCGCAGAACCCCTCGACTATCGCCGGTAATATCGCGCTCAACTTTCCCGAGGCACACGGTGTCGGGGTCAATGCACTCATCGCGACCGGGCTCATCCTGTTCATCATCACGCTCGTGATCAACTCGATCGCGCGGATTGTCATCAACCGCCGCAAGGCATTCTCGGGAGCTAACTGATGACCGCCACGGCCGAAACGACCGGCATCGTCAACTCGCTCACCACCGGGCGCCTGCCCAAGTGGGCGACGTGGGTTATCCTCGCCGCCAGCTGGGGCGTGATGATCGTGGTCTTCGCGTTCGTCGCGACCGGATCGGGCACCGAATTCAACATTGCGGCCGCCCTGGTGTTGGGCACGGTGCTCTACATCATCGGCATATTCGTTTTCGCCCTGCTCGTCGAGGGCGTGCGCCAGGCCAAGGACCGCGTCGTCACGTCGCTCGTCGTGTCGGCCTTTCTGATCGCGCTAATCCCGCTGATCTCGCTGCTGTACACGGTCATTGTCGCGGGTCTGCCGCGCTTCGACATCCTGTTCTTCACCAGCTCTATGCGCAACGTGGTCGGCGAGGGCGGCGGCGCGCTACAAGCGATCATCGGAACCCTGTTGATGACTGGGGCGGCGGCGATCATCTCCATCCCGGTCGGCCTGCTCACCGCCATCTACCTCGTCGAGTACGGCACGGGGCCGCTCGCGAGGGCGATCACCTTCTTTGTGGATGTCATGACCGGCATCCCCTCGATCGTCGCCGGCCTTTTCGCGTTCGCATTCTTCGCCCTCATCACCGGGGATGCCGGAATCCGGTTCGGATTCGGCGGTGCGATCGCCCTGTCGCTGCTGATGATCCCCGTTGTGGTGCGCTCGAGTGAGGAAATGCTCAAGCTGGTACCCAACGAACTGCGCGAGGCGGCGTACGCGCTCGGAGTGCCGAAGTGGTTGACCATCCTGAAAGTGGTGATCCCCACATCCATCGCGGGAATCACCACCGGAATCACCCTGGCCGTCGCGCGAGTGATCGGCGAAACCGCGCCTCTGCTGATCATCGCCGGCTTCACTGCGAGCATGAACTACGACATATTCAACGATCGGATGATGTCGCTGCCGGTCTTCGTGTACACCCAGTACGCCAACCCCGGGTCGGTCGTGCAGGTCTACCTCGACCGGGCGTGGACCGGTGCCCTCACCCTGATCCTCATCGTCATGGCCCTCAACCTCATCGCGCGTCTCGTCGCCCGCATCTTCTCCCCCAAGCTCGCCCGATAGCCCAGAAACAGGAATCCAGTGTCTAAGCGCATCGAAGTCAACGACCTCAACGTCTACTACGGCAAGTTCAAGGCCGTAGAGGATGTCACGCTCACGATCGAGCCCCGCACCGTCACCGCATTCATCGGCCCGTCGGGGTGCGGCAAGTCGACGTTCCTGCGCACCCTCAACCGCATGCACGAGGTGATCCCCGGAGCCCGGGTCGAAGGCGAGGTGCTGATCGACGGCAACAACCTCTACGGCCCCGGCGTCGACCCGGTGCTCGTGCGCCGCCAGGTTGGCATGGTCTTTCAGCGACCCAACCCGTTCCCCACGATGTCGATCCGCGACAACGTGCTCGCCGGTGTGAAGCTCAACAACCGCCGCATGTCGAAGACCGACAGCGACGACCTGGTCGAGAAGTCGCTGCAGGGCGCTAACCTCTGGAACGAGGTCAAGGACCGCCTGGCGCTTCCCGGCTCCGGCCTGTCGGGTGGCCAGCAGCAGCGTCTGTGCATCGCGCGCGCCATCGCGGTTTCGCCCGAGGTGATCCTGATGGATGAGCCATGCTCGGCCCTCGACCCGATCTCGACCCTCGCGATCGAAGACCTTATCGAAGAGCTCAAGCAGCAGTACACGATCGTGATCGTGACCCACAACATGCAGCAGGCCTCGCGCGTGTCTGACCGCACGGCGTTCTTCAACATCGCGGGAACCGGCAAACCCGGCAAGCTCATCGAATACGACGACACGGTCACGATGTTCTCGAAGCCCAGCGTGCAGGCGACCGAAGACTACGTCTCCGGCAAATTCGGCTAGCCGCGCGGCTGCGTGTTCAGCTGCTGCTGCGGTGTTGTCGCCGTGGCGGTGTTGTTGCGAAGGTGTTGTCGCCGTGGCGGTGTTGTCGCCGTGAAGGTGTTGTCGCCGTGGCGGTGTTGTCGCCGTGGCGGTGTTGTTGCGAAATGCAGGACTCGCGGCATCCGCCCCCAGCAGTTTGCGGATGCCGGGCCTCGAGAATCTTCTGTGATCCTGCATTTCGCACAAAGCGCAGCCGTGGCGCACGAGTTTCCCGGCGCGGGGCAAACCGTCTACCGGTTCGCCCCGAACCTGTTCTATGAGGACATGTCAAGGGGCAGGCTCT
>Ga0105046_10005985_pt1 | contig 19188 bp, 17 predicted proteins | sample MAT03_FD_78385 | JGI IMG/M metagenome (GOLD analysis project Ga0105046, IMG submission 78385) | Freshwater microbial communities from Lake Fryxell liftoff mats and glacier meltwater in Antarctica - MAT-03 (megahit assembly) | ecosystem: Environmental > Aquatic > Freshwater > Ice > Liftoff... | reverse complement strand
GCGTAGCCGCGGCCGATCGCCGGTGCCCACAGGATCGCCCGCTCGCGCGAGTACGCTTCGTGCTTGCGCCGATATGTCTCGCTGAACGCGAGCATTGCCGCGCCGCCCGCGACGAGGACTGCACCGACATCGCGCATCGAGAAGCCCATCGCGCGCGCCCGCGTCGCGCACTTCGCATCGTCGCACTTCGCGAGCAAACCCCACGACGCCGGGCCGAGGGTCAGCCACGCCGTCGCACCGACCGCGATGAGCCCGATGCCGGCGCCGCGCAGCCGCGCGATCTTGTTGTTCCGCTTCGACGCGAACGCGTGGTCGTATGCCGTCCGATCTGCCCGCAGGATCGCGCCCGCGGTCGCCATGCCGATCATGGCAATGAGCGCGAGGTCGGAGTTCACGCGCAGCGCGACGACGGGCAGCACACCGGGCACACACTCGATGATCGCATTGCCGATCTCTTCGGCGTCGGTCTCGTCGTCGAACGGATCGGTCATCGCAGCCTGCTCGGCGACCGGCTCGATGCAGCGACGCTTCACGATCACGTGCGATGCGATCTGCTCGGCCAACGCGACCGCGAACATCGCTCCGGCGCCGGCGAACAGCGCGATGCCGCGATACGGCGGACGCGACGGCGGCGGCATCTTCTTCATCGGCGTCGCCGCGTCGTCGTCACCGGGGAGTGGCGTCGGGTTCATCGCTGGCGATGCGCCTTCGCCTTTGCGCGGTGGAGGATTCGCCGGCGGCGGACCGGGTGCGGGCTCGGGCTGCGGCGGCTCGACGACGACCGGCGGCGAGAAGCTCGGCGTCCGAATCGTCGCCGGTGCGGCGGCGGGCCCCGTCGGTGGCACCGGTGCGGGCTCGCTCGCGGGAATCATCGGTGCCGCAGGTGCGGGTTTCGCTGGCGGCGGCGTGCTCGGCTTCGCGGTCGCGGGCAGCTTCGGATTCGTCGGGCTCGTCGGCTTCGCAGGCGCCGGCTCGGCGGGCGGCGTGCTCTGTCCCGGCATCGGTGGCAGCTTCGGCGGACCTGCGAGTGCAGCCGCAATCACCAGCAGAGCCCCCAGCGCAACCGATTCGGGCACCGACTCGGACACTAGCAGGTGCGCACGAGACAGGCCACGAACCGGGGACGAGCGGTCGCGTTGCACCGGGTGCTGCACGGCGTCAAGCTCGCACGCCGCAAATGTCCAGCGCCACATCCATCGATGGTGTCGTGAATCTCCTGCAGCTCGAGGCGGCCGCGCGAGTGCATCTGAGTGATCAGGTGTTCCACTACATCGCAGGCGGGGCAGGCGACGAGCTCACGATCGCGGCCAATCGGTCGGCATTCGATCGCATCTTGCTGCATCCGCGGGTGCTCGTGGACGTGTCGACGCGATCGCAGCGCACCCATGTGCTCGGGTGCGAGCTGTCAGCACCGATGCTCGTCGCACCGACCGCGCTGCACGGCATGGTGCATCGTGACGGCGAGCTGGCGACCGCGCGTGCGGCCGCAGCGTTCGGCACGACCATGGTGCTGTCGACGCTCGCGACGACGCCGGTCGAGGACGTCGTCCGCGCTGCGCCGGGTCGCGTGTGGTTCCAGCTCTACGTCTATCGCGATCGCGGCGCGACCGAGGCACTCATCGCTCGGGTCGAGGCCGCCGGTGCGAGGGCGCTGGTGGTGACCGTGGATGCGCCGTTTCTCGGACTGCGCGAGCGCGAAGGAGCACATCCATTGCTGCTGCCGCAGGATTTCCACGCGCCGAACATCAGCGCCGACGACTCCGTGGATCGGTCCGATCTCGCCCGCAGGTTCTTGGATCTCGTCGATCCGTCTCTGTCATGGAAGGACATCGCGTGGCTGCGGCGGCACACCAAGCTGCCGATCGTGCTCAAGGGGATCCTGCGCGCCGACGATGCCGAGCGCGCGGTCGACCAGGGCATCGACGGAATCGTCGTGTCGAACCACGGCGGTCGTCAGCTCGATGGCGTGGTGCCGACGATCGACGCGCTGGTTCCGATCGCCGAGGTGGTGTCGGGGCGCGCTGCGCTGCTGGTCGATGGCGGTGTGCGCCGTGGCACCGACGTGATCAAGGCGCTCGCGCGCGGTGCCGATGCGGTGCTGCTCGGGCGGCCGATTCTGTGGGGGCTCGCGGCGGGGGGGAGCAAGGGCGTGCATGCGGTGCTCGAGATGCTGCGCCGCGAGCTCGATCTCGCGATGGCGCTGTGTGGCTGCACGGAGGTCGCGGCGATCACGGACGAGCTGCTCGGGTGATCGTGGACTCGTCGGCCTCGACACCGTGACGTTGACCGCTCACGCGCCGAGGTTCGCGCGCGCGTCGTGCAGCATTGCGACCAGCACCTTGCGCGCGTCGGTCGGCGTCGCGATCGTCTGCGCGAAGCCGACGCGGATCGGGCGCGGACCGTCGGCGGTCTTCGCCGACATCTCGAAGCCGTAGCGATCGATCCCGGTCATCGTCGCGTCGGTGACCTGCGTGCCCCGCGAGAAGGCACGGCAGTACAGCGGCAATGCGCTCGCGTGATCGTCGTTCATGTGCGCGACGATTCCGGCCGCGTGCGCCGCGAGTGGATCGGGCTCGGCGGCCGTCCAGTCCTGCGCGCTCACCCACGACATGCGGCCGTAGCCGCCGATGTAGCGCACCGCGGCGACCTGCAGCCGCCAGTAGCCGAAGTCGGCGAAGTCGGCGTAGTAGGCCGCGTTTGGATGCACCGCGAGGTACGCCGCGGCTGCGTTTTCGCGATCGGTGGCGCGCGTGCACTCGCCGATGAGCGTGATGCGCCCGTTCGCGAGCGGATCGTCGGCACCGCCTTCGGCGAGCATCAGCGACGCACGCGGATCCTCGATGAGGTTCTTGGTGTGCTCGGCGAGCCCGCTGATGAGGAACACCGGATGAGCGCCGGCGAACGCGACGGTGACGAACGATCCATACGGATAGCCCGGTGGGTCCTGGCTGAGCGTGCCCAACGTGCCGGTCGTGAGCCGCGCGGCGAGCGTGCGCGCGCGCTCGGCATGGGTCGGCGTGGGCACCGACTCGTCGAAGAGCGGCGCGAGCCGTGCAGCGGTGGGCGTGGCGTGTGCGTCGGTGGTCATGGCCGGTGGCTCGGTGCCGCGAACGCGCCGATCGACGCAGTCTACTCGCGATCGCCGGGCTGCGCCGCCGGCTCAGCAACCAGTGCCTTCGCACATCGTGATGCAGTCCTTGCTGCGATCGTCGTTCGCCGGTGCGCAGACGAGCCGGCACTTGCAGCCGGAGCTCGCCGCGGGGTTCGTCAGCTTCCATGGCAGCGGGGCTTCGGGGCCCTGCACGTCCAAGGTCTTCGGCGACTCGGGATCGATCGGATCGTGGAGCGGATCGATCTGCGGCGGCAGCGTCGGTGTCACGCCGCCCGAATCCGGCATCGGTCTCGCGAGCGTCGGTGCGGCGGCGCCCTTCTCGTCGATGTCGAGCTTCGGGGCGGGCTGACTGCCGATGGCGCCGGAGACACCTTTGGGATCGCAACCACCGGCGAGCAGGCTCGCGAGCGAGAGAGCCGAGAGAAGCGCGTACGAACGGGAAAGCTTGGACATGTTCGGGGACCTCGAACATGAGTGCCGGCTGGCCTGCAGCTTCCGTCACGACCCGGGCGTTTTTCACCTACCGCTGCCCTTGGGCGGAGCCACGCCGAGGAAGAGCGCATCGCTCAGTGCGCGCACGACATGTGTCTCGCCCGGCTCGGTCCACAGCGCATCGCCAGCGCGCAGGTGCGTCGTCCCGAACTCCAGCTCGCCTTCGATCACGTAGGTGTGCTCGCCGACCGCGTGATCGTGCACAGGGATCTGCGCGCCCGCCTGCATGCGGAACAGCGCCGCCCCTCCACCGCCGTCGTGACGATGCAGGCTCATCGTCGTCACTCCCGGATACAGCGGCTCCCAGACTTGCTCGTCGCGCCGCCAAACCGTTGCCATCGCGCGCGCATGGTAGCGCGACGTTGGGTCAAGCGTCTGGGCTCGTCATCGCGCTCGCCCACGCGTGGGCCTCGGCGTACATCAATGATGCCGTGTCCGGCGCGACGCCGAGTTCCTGCAGCATCGTCATCGCCGCGTCCCACTCGGCCCGTTCCAACGCACGTACGAGGTCGAGCCACGTTCGCGTCGGCGAGGGCTCGCCGCACAATGCCGCGCGATGGCGGGCGTGCAGCGGCAGATCGTTGCAGACCTCCTCCATCGGCAACCCGAGCATCGCGTCGGCGAGCGAGAGGAGTCCGAGCATGAACAGCGAGTCCGCGGACTCGCTGCGCGTGCGGGCCACACCCGCGAGCTGCTGGAGAAATCGCGCGCGCTGCATCGCGAGCAACGCGGCCTCTTGCGAGGCCTGCGTGACGCCGACGTCCGACACCAGCACGACGCGCAACCACTGGGTCAACGCAACGCGGCCGAGGCACAGCGCTGCCTGACCGATCGATCGAACGGGGCCCCGCCGTCCGAACGCCGCGGAGCTCAGATGGCGCAGCAGACGATGGCTGAGGCCCGGATCCGACGCGACGATTCGGGCGAGTCCGGCGACATCGCGCTGCTCCGACACCTCGCGTAGCAGACGGAGCCGCGAGAGCTGGCTCGTCGCAATCTTTCGGCCAGGAACCACCTCGGGCTTGCTGAAGAAGTAGCCCTGGAACAGCGCGAACCCCAGCTCGCAGGTGTGCTCGAAGACGCTACGGTCCTCGACCTTCTCGGCGAGCAGCTGACAGCCATAAGGATGCAACGCAGCGAAGACGGCTTCGATGCGCTCCGGCGACATCCCGAGCACGTCGACCTTCACGATGTCGGCGAGCTCGAGCAGCGGCTCGAAGCCCGGCTGGCCGACGAAGTCGTCGAGTGCCAGCGTGTAACCCTCGGCCTTGAGCCGACGACACGCGTCGAGGATCGCGGGCTCGGGCTCGACGGTCTCGAGGATCTCGATCACGACACGGTCGCAGGGCAGCGCTCGCGCTGCATCGTCGAGCAGCGATCGCGCGGTGAAATTGATGAGGAGCTTGCGGTCGCTCTGCACGCCCTCGTGGACGAGCGCGTAGCCATCCGCGATGACGCGCGCGGTCGCGAGATCACCGTCGACGATCGCGGCGCACGACGCCTGTCTACCGTGACGAAACAGCAGCTCGTATCCCCATACCCGGAGCCCGGGGGTGAAGATCGGCTGGCGCGCGACGAAGACCGGCGCGTAGGACTCCATCGCCGGGCGTGACGCTGCTTCGCTCATGATCGCATTGCCGAACGACCATCGGATCTGCGCGGCCGAGCTTGAGGCGATGCGGGCGTGGGAGCGTCCGGGGTCGCAGCATGAAGATTCTGATCGTCGACGACACCAAGGTGATGCGCGAGATCGTGAAGAAGACCCTGCACGAGCACCCCTACGCGACCCGTCCCCGGCGTGTCGACTCGCGCCGCTCGCCCAGCCGCGCGAGGATCTCGCCCGCCATCTCGGGCACCTGTGCCTCGGCGGCGCCCTGCTTCCACGCCTCACGCGGCATGCCGTAGACCACGCAGGTCGCCTCGTCCTGGACGAGCGTCCGCGCGCCGGCGGGGGCGACGTACACGGTGCCGTGCATCACGACCTCGCCGTCGCGGGCCTCGACCGCGCGCAGGCTCAGCTCCTGGTTCAGCCGGTCGGCGTGAGTTGTCCGCGGCCGCGCAATGAACGGTCCTGGTCGCCCGGCCATCGGTTCGACCACGTGCAGGATCTGCGTCACGCTCCCCGCCCCGAGGCCTGCCGCCGAGCGGTACCTGGTCAAGGCGTTCCGCGGGCGACTACGCCATCGGTGGCACCGGCGTGAGCTGTCCGATCTGGAGATCGACCACGATCGGGTCCTCGACGTAGCGACGATGCTGCGACGCGACCCGCGGCGCCGCGGCGGCGCGGGCCTGTCGAGCCAGCGCCACGGCACCCCACGCGAGGGCGAGTCCGACACCGAGGTCGACGCCGGCACGGATCGCCGGCGGCACGCCGCCCAGTGCGATGACCATCGCCGTGATGCCGGCGATCAGCAGCCACGATCGGATCAGTCGGTCGCGCGGTGCGAAGCACAGACCCGCGGCGGTCAGCGGCGCGACGATCAGACTCCAGCGTCGCCACGGCTTGGGTGCGTCGAGCCCGATGGCGCGGTCGACCACCATCGGCACGAAACGACGCGCGAGCGCGTGGTGTCCCTCGCCGTAAGCGAACGCGATCGCGATCGCGGCGGCGAGCGTCCACTGCAGGATCCCGGCGTCATCGGCCCGCATGGAGTGGCCGACGGCGGCGCGGAGCATGCGAACGGTGGCGTCGACCAGCAACGCGACGTTACCGAGCACCGCGAACCAGTAGGGCCATTGTCGTGTGTTCGGTGCCATGGCGTCACGATCCGGGCTGCGTCGGATCGAGCATCGTTCCCGATCGCGCACGACTTGACCCCGCGTTGCGGCCCGTCTCGGCTCACCGCCTGCGTCGCTCGCCGAACCCGGCCGTGTGTCACGAGCCGCTACGGCCAGGGCACATCGCACCAATTCGGTCGCGCGTGGGTGCTCGTGCCGATCGCCCTTGCCTTCGCCATGTCACCGCGATCGCGATGGCGATCGTCAGCGCACTGATCACGACCCACGCGACATTGCGGCGCGAGAACGGCCGGGGCAAGAGTGCGGCGAGGGGGGCGAGCGCGAGCGGAACCCACGCGACCGGGTGAATCCTCGCGACCATACCCGACGAGCATCGACGGCCGACCCGCGGCCGCGCCGATCCACAGCGGTCCCTGCCCGTTGATGTGCAGTGGCGCCCAGACACCGAGCACGAGCCGCAGCACGATCGCGATCGCAAACCCACCGGCGATCACGAGCCAGTCGCGCCGCGACGGCCGTAGCTCACGACAGCGGACGCAGGCGACCGCCGCAATCACGATCGCGATCGCAACCGGCCACGCACCGGTCCACGCGATCGTCCACCCCCACGCCGGGTCGGGCGGGGCCGGCAGCGAGACGGGCGCCACACCGATCACGCCGACCAGCATGCCGCATCTACCGCGCGACGTTCGACCGAAGGTGTCGGTCGACATCATCGCGCGAGGCGAGCCACGCCCTCGAGCATCGTAGGTTTGCGGCGCGCTACCGCCGATCCGCGAGGACCGGAAACCGCGCCCGCGCATCCGCGACGACCGCAGCATCCACATCCGCGAGGATCATCGTCTCTTGGCCCGCCGCGGTCGCGACGAGCTCACCCCACGGATCCACGATGCGGCTGTCGCCGGAGTACTCGAGGTCGCCACCGGTGCCGCTGCGATTCACCGCGACGACGTACGCCTGGTTCTCGATCGCGCGCGCCAGCGACAGCGCAGTCCAGTGGTGGCGACGGCGGTTCGGCCAGTTCGCGACGACGATGTAGCAGTCGGTCTGCTTCGCGGTGTTCCAGAACTCGTCGCCGAAGCGCAGGTCGTAGCAGATGAACAGCGTGCAGCGAACACCCTCGATGTCGACGGTCACCAAGCTGTCGCCCGCCGCGTAGTGCTCGTGCTCGTTGGCGAACGTGAACGGATGGATCTTGCGATAGCGGTGCTCGGTGCCGTCGGGTCCGCACAGCACGAGGGTGTTGTACGGCCGCGGACTCTCGGCGGTGCGCTCGGGAATGCTGCCGCAGATCCAGATGCCGTGCGCGCGCGCCTGCTCGCGCAAAAATGTGTTCGTCGCTCCGCCCGCTGACTCGGCAAGCCGCGCCGCGTCCATCGAGAACCCGCACGCGAACAGCTCCGGCAGCACGACGAGCCGCGCACCACTTGCGGCTGCCGCAGCGATCCACGGCCGCGCGCGAGCCATGCTCGCCGGCGGATCCTCCCATACGGTGTCGAGCTGGATCCCCGCGACCTTCATACCTTCAGCCTCCCGATGTTCTTGCGCAGCCGCGCGAGCCCCTCGTCGAGCACCGCGTCGGTCTTGCAGAACGCCCAGCGCACGAGGTGCTTGCCCTCGTGCTTGTTGGTGTAAAACGCCGAGCTCGGAATCGCAGCGACGCCGACCTGCTCGGGCAAGGCGCGACACACCGCCATGTCGTCGACAAAGCCGAGCGAGCGGATGTCGGTGCAGACGAAGTACGTACCCTGCGGCACGAGCACCTCGAAGCCGACGCTCGCGAGCCCCTCGCACATGCGATCGCGCCGCACGCGGTAGTCCGCGAGGAACTGCGTGAAGTACTCGTCCGGCGCGCGCAGCCCCTGCGCCATCGCGAGCTGGAACGGCGCGCCGCTGCAGAAGGTGATGAACTGGTGGCTCGTACGCAGCGCCGCGGTGATCGCCGGCGCCGCGCAGATGTAGCCGATCTTCCACCCGGTGAACGAGAACGTCTTGCCGGTCGACGAGATCATCACCGTTCGGTCGCGCATGCCCGGCAGCGACGCCATCGCGATGTGCGTGCCGTCGAACACGAGGTGCTCGTAGACCTCGTCGGTGATGGCGAGGATGTCGTGCTCGACGCAGAGCTTCGCGATGCCCTCGAGCTCGACGCGCGTGAACACCTTGCCGCATGGGTTGTGCGGCGTGTTGACGACGATCGCCCGCGTCTTGGGACCGATCGCTGCACGCAGGGCGTCGAAGTCGACCGCGTAGTCCGGTGCGCGCAGGGTGACGACGCGTGGCGTCGCGCCGGCCATCGCGATGGTCGCCGGATAGCTATCGTAGTACGGCTCGAACAGGATCACCTCGTCGCCGGTGTCGAGCAGCGCGAGCATCGTCGCGGCGATGCACTCGGTCGCGCCGTGCATCACGGTGATCTCGGTGTCGGGATCGAACGCGATGCCGTAAAAGCGCTGACGATGCTCGGCGATCGCGGCGTTGAGCGGCGGTATGCCGTGGCTACGTGCGTACTGATTCTTGCCGCTCCCCTGCACATCTTGGATCGCCGCGATCGCCGCCCGCTTGAGGAAGTCAGGGCCGTCGAAATCCGGAAAACCCTGACCGAGGTTGACCGCCTGATGACGCATCGCAAGGGCCGTCATTTCGGCGAAGATCGTGGTGCCGAAGCCCTGGAGCTTCGCCGTCAGGTGGGGCATCCGCGCGTGGCTCATGCCGTGGCGACTGTGGCATAGTTCGCGGCGCCATGGCCACGACACCCGTCGCAGACGCACAGACCGGGGGAGCACGCATCGCGACGATGGCCGCGGGCCTCGTCGGCTCCGAGATCCTCAAAATCGCGGCCGAGATCAGCACACGTGCGCGCGAAGGGCACTCGATCTGCAACCTGACCGTCGGCGACTTCGCACCGTCGGAGTTCCCGATCCCCGAGGCGTTGAAGGCGGGGGTCGTCGCGGCGCTCGAGGCCGGCGAGACCAACTATCCGCCGTCGTCCGGCGTGCAAGAGCTGCGCGACGCGGTCGCCCGTTTCTATGCGCGCGAGCTGAAGCTCGACTACGCACCCGCAGCGATCCTCATCGCCGGCGGCGCGCGCCCGCTGATCTACGGCACGTATCGCGCGGTCGTCGATCCGGGTGACGAGGTCGTCTATCCGGTGCCGAGCTGGAACAACAACCACTACTGCCACATGGTCGGCGCGAAGCCGATCGAGGTCGATTGCGGGCCCGAGACGTTGTTCTTGCCGACGCGCGACGCCCTGGTGAAGCACCTCGAGAACGCGCGCCTGCTGTGCATCAACTCGCCGCTCAACCCCACGGGTACCGCGATCTCGGCCGAGTCGTTGCGGGCGATCAGCGAGGTCATCCTCGACATCAACGACCGTCGCAAGCGCAGCGGTGCGCGCCCGCTGTACATGATGTACGACCATATCTACTGGATGCTGTGCGTCGACGGCGTCGAGCACGTGACACCGGTCGGGCTCGTCCCCGAGATGAAGAACTACACGATCTTCATCGACGGCATCAGTAAGGCGTTCGCGTCCACGGGGCTGCGCGTTGGTTGGTCGGCGGGTCCGGTCGACGTCATCGAGCGCATGTCGGCCTTGCTCGGTCACGTCGGCGCCTGGGCCCCGCGCGCCGAGCAGGTCGCGACCGCGCCGCTGCTCGACGATCCGAAGACGATCAACGCGTATCTGAACGAGTTCCGCCCGGCCGTGAACGCGCGGCTCGCCGCGCTGCACGAGGGCTTCGAGGCGATCCGCAAAGGACAGCCGGCGATGGCCGCGTTGGTCGAGTCGCTGCCACCGATGGGTGCGATCTATCTGACGTGCCGCATCGCGCCGTTCGGCAAGCGCACGCCGGCGGGCACCGAGCTGCGCACGAACGAGGACGTCCGCGCGTACCTGCTCGAGGCCGCGAAGTTCGCGATCGTGCCGTTCCAGGCGTTCGGCGTGCGCGGTGACACCGGATGGTTCCGTTGCAGCGTGGGCGCCGTGAGCGAGGCGGAGATCCGCGAGGCGATGCCCCGCGTCGCTGCAGCACTCGCCGCGTTGACGTGATCGCTAGCGCCGGGCGATGCCGAGCACGTCGGCCATGTCGTAGAGCCCCGGCGGCCGCCCGACCAACCACCGCGCGGCTCGCAGCGCGCCGTGGGCGAAGATGCCGCGATCCGTCGCGCGGTGCGTGATCTCGAGCCGCTCGCCCGGGCCGAGGAACATGACGGTGTGCTCACCAGCGCTGTCGCCACCGCGCAGCGCGCTGATGCCGATCTCTTCGGTGGTGCGCTGCGTCTCCGTCGTATTGCGCGAGCGCACCGCGACCTCGTCGAAGTTGCGCTCGGTCGCCTGCGCGATCGCCTTGCCGATGCGCAGCGCGGTACCCGACGGCGCGTCGCGCTTGTGCCGGTGGTGCAGCTCGAAGATCTCGGTGTCGAACTCGGGGCCGAGCGCGCGTGCAGCCATGGCGGCGAGCTGCGTCAGCAGGGTGATGCCGACCGAGAAGTTCGCGGCGCTGACGATGGGAATCTCCTTGCCCGCGCGTTTGAGCAGATCGCGGGTCTCGCCGGAGATCCCGGTCGTGCCGAGCACGAGCGGGACGCCGAGCTCGAGGCAGCGAGCGATGTTCGCGTCGGCGGCCCCAGGCAGCGAGAAGTCGACGACGATGCTGCCACGCGGCGGTCGCAATTCATCGGAGAGCAGGACTCCGCTGGCCGGCAGCCCGCACAGCTTCGCCGCGTCGTCGCCCATGCCCGGCGACTCGGTGCGATCGACTGCACCGGAGAGCGTCATGTCCTCGCTGTCGAGCACCGCGCGCAGCAGGGTCTGGCCCATGCGGCCTCGGGCACCGACGATCACCACGGATACGAATCGTTCGCTCATCGTCGTTCCCTTTCGTCTAGCGAATGAGGCCCAATGCCTCGAGCTCGCGCCGAACCGCGGCGAGCTCCGCACGATCCTCGCCGAGCGGCACGAGCGGCGTGCGCATCTCGATGTCCATGCGCCCGAGCATCGCGAGCGCGTGCTTCACCGGAATCGGGCTGGTCGTCGCGAACAGCGCCCGGGTGAGCGGCAGGTGGGCGTAGTGCTTCGCCCGCGCCTCGTCCCAGCGACCGTCGCGCGCCGCATCGCACAGCGCGACGAACAGCTCGGGCACGACGTTGCTGCCGACCGAGATCACGCCATCGCCACCGACGGCGAGAAACGGCATGACCGTGAAGTCGTCGCCGGAGAGCAACGCGAAATCGGGCCCACACAGCTCGCGGATCCGCGAGGCGCGGGTCATGTCCGCGGTCGCCTCCTTCACGCCGACGATCATCGGATGCTTCGCGAGCCGTACGAGCGTCTCGGGCAGCAGATCCACGCCGGTGCGACCGGGCACGTTGTACGCGACCAGCGGCAGCCCGATCGCGTCGGCGATCTCGATGAAGTGCGCGGCCAGACCCTCTTGGGTCGGCTTGTTGTAGTACGGCGTGATCTGCAGCGTGCCGGCGACCCCGAGCTCCTTGCATGCGCGCGACAGCTCGATCGCCTCGCGCGTGCAGTTGGATCCCGAGCCGGCGAGCACCGGCACGCGGCCACGGGCCGCGCGCATCACCACCTCGACGACGTGGATGTGCTCCGCGTACGACAGGCACGGGGACTCGCCAGTCGTGCCGCACGGCACCAGCCCGTTGATGCCGCCTGCAATCTGTGCGTCGACCAAGCGCACGAGCGCGGCGTCATCGACCCGCCCGTCGCGAAACGGTGTGACCAAGGCTGTGAACGCGCCGCGGAACATCGATTCTCCGTACCTCTCTCGAGCACAGACTATCAAGCGCGCTCACGGTTTGACAGGGCGCGGTTCGTGGGGCGAGCATGATCCCCATGGCGCGTCTCGTGCTGTGTCCTTCGTGCGCCGAGTTCGTCGCGCGAACCGAGCGCATCTGTCCGCAGTGCAACGTGGTGCTGAGCACCGATCGCAGCACCGTGGCCAACGCGGCGGGCGCGGTGTTGCTCGGTCTGTCGCTCGGCGGCTGTCCTGCGGACGACGACGACGACATGACCAACACGAGCGTGGAGCCGGAGTACGGCGTGCCCGCGACCGAGTCCGACACCGTGTCGACGACCAACGGCATGACCATGACGTCGACGAGCGCGACCGGTACGATGTCGACGACTGCGAGCGAGACGAGCACGGTCGGCGAGCCCGAGTACGGCGTGCCGGAGACCGAGAGCTTCACGGGCGGGGACACCGAGGTGTCGACGGGCGAGACGACGGGCACCTCGACGGGCGACGAGCAGACGAGCATCGAGCCCGACTACGGCGTGCCCGAGAGCAGCGGCTGATCGCGCGGCTGTTGGTCAGGGGATCGGCGGTGCTTCGCTGATGCGATCGACGGCGCTGCCACCGGCGTACGCGTAGCTGACGTTCTTGTCGTAGCCGTAGACATCGATGCCAGCCTCGTCGTCGGCGATGAGGACGTGCGCACCGGGCACGAGCGGCACGCGGGCGAACACCCAAGCATCGCCGTCGTGGTTGCCGAGCTCGCGCCAGCCCTCGACGTCCTGGCCGTCGACGGCGACGTCGGTACCGGCGCGCGTGTAGATCGTGACGACGCTCTCGCGATAACCGGCCGGCGTGAGGAACACATAGCGCGTCTGCAGCTGCGACAGCGACGGCTGGGCGATCATCGCGGGATCGCCATCCTCGCTGTTGCCGGGGTTCTCACCGCCGGAGAGCAGGAACTGCGTGACCGCGAACGGATGATCGGCATCGGAGCGGACCATGAGCGGATCGTTGGTGGTGAACACCGCGGTCTCGTTTGCCTCGAGTGTCGTCGGCGCGCCGTCGGGCGTGGCACCCGAGTATTCGAGCTGCGTGCCGTCGAACGCGGCGGTGATGCGATAGCTCGCGGGTGCGTCCGACCCGGCGTTGCCCGGCAACGGCGGCGGGGCAGCGATGTAGCTCGCCCCCCACGCGACGAGCGGCAGCATCTGGTGCTCGACGTGATCGGCACAGCACTCGGTGCCGTCGCGCGGCTCGCCCGCGGTGACGTTGCCCGAGAATACCGCGATCGGAGCGTCCGCGATCACGCGTGTGCCCGACAGATTGCCCCACGGATCGCCGGTTGTGCCGCCCGTGCGCGAGATGATCGTGAAGCTCTCGCCGCGATCGAGCACGACATCGTCCGTGGATCCTTCGGCGAGCTCGGCCGTCGGATAGAACGCGACGCGCGTGCCGTCCTGGGTTGCGATCGCGGTGACGAACGCACCGGCGCTGTACGTCGACGCCTCCCACGCACCGAACGGATACAAGCTGAGGCTCAGCGCGTCGGAGGTGACCGCGATGTAGTCGTCCTCGAGGACGTGCGCCGGTAGCAGCGCCGACGCATCGTTCGAGTACACCGGTACGAGGTTGTCGAGCGGCTGGAACTGATACGCGGTGATCGGTACGTCGCTGGTGATGCGGAACGCGTCGGTCTTGGCGTTGCTCGTCGGGTCGACCGACTGCCGCGGCATCGCGAGCGTGTGCGTGTCGAGCGGGCCGACGGTGACCGTCATGATCGGGCTCGTGCCCGAGCCGGAGAACACCTCGACCTCGGCGGTCTGCGAGTCCGACACGTTCGCGACGACGACCGCGAACTGCTGATCCGCCGCGACGTCGTAGCTGAACGGCTGGCTGGGCAGCCACGCGTTCGGTAGATCGATGGCGTAGAACTCGCAGCCGGCGTTCGTGCGCACACCCAACGCCTCGGTGCACGACGAAGGAATCTCGGCCATGCCGCCGCCGATGTCGAGCTTGAGATCACCGAGCGAGTCGTCGCCGTCCGACGATCCGCTCGAGCCCATCGGCATGCCGCAAAGTCCGTCGTTGCACGCCATCCCCTCGCCGCAGTGGGCATCGATGAAGCAGCTGGCGGCGGGCGCCTCGGGTACACACGCCGCGAGGAGGCAGGGCAGGGCGAGGAGTAGGCGGAGGCGGGTCACGGGCAAGGCAGTGGGCGCAGAGGGGATTTCGATCCCCGAATTTTTTTGGGATCGAAACCGGCCCTGGGCCCACTACCGGTCCCGTGACCCCCAAGCCTGCATGCTTTCTCACGGCCCTCGCGCTGGCGGTGCCGTTCGTGCCCGGCGGATCCGCGCATGCGCGGGGCGGCGCGATGGCGATCACGGCGTCGCAGTCGGATGTGCTCGCGGGGCCCACCGGTCTCGATCCGCACGCGCTCGTGAAGGGCGAGGAGGCGGCGTACCAGGCCTACATGCGCGGGCAGAGGTCGTTCGAGAGCAACGACTTCGACAAGGCGCTCGTCGACTTCGGCGATGCGCTGCGGCAGCTCCCCGATCAGAAGGAGTACGCGCGCAGTCGAGGCTCTGTCGCACTGTGGATCGCGAGGTGTCACGGACAGCGCTACGGGCTGCGCGGCGATGCGGCGGAGCTCGACCTCGAGGTGGCGGTGCTCGATGCGTACGCGCAGCGGATCGAGTCGATCGCGGCGGGTGCCGACGATCTCGCGGCGAAGCAGGCTCTGGTGGATCAGCGCAAGCAGGAGATCGACGCGGAGAAGCAGCGGATCTCCGGGCAGCACGGCGATGTCGACACGCAGATCGACAAGAGTGTGCGCGGCGAATATGACGGTGTGGTCGCGTCGACGTGGGCGCCGCGGGTCGAAGATCTCGCGTGGTATCGGCGGCGCGACGATCCGCGGCCGCGAGGCAGCCAGAGCGACGACATCGAGCCGGAGAAGAAGATCGTTCCGGAGCAGGTCGGCCCGCGCAAGGGCACCGGCATGATCGCGGCGGGCGCGGTGTCGCTCGGTGTCGGTGTCGCGGCGCTCGCGGTGATGGGCGCCGGCATGGCGCGTTCGAGCAAGGCCGAGTCGTTCGCGATGGAGCAGACGCCGGGCGAGCGCCGCGATCAGATCGAGCGCGGCAACGTCGGCAACGCGATGGCCGTCGGCGGCGCGGTCGCGGGTAGCGTGCTGGTGATCACCGGCGCGGTACTGGTCGCGATCGGGGCAAAAAAGCGCAAGGCGGATCCGCCGCGCGCCGAGGTGTCGGGTGCGTTCGGTCGAAGGATGGCGGGCATCAGCGTGCGGGTGAGGTTCTGAATCATGAAGACTCCAATCTGGTCGTTCGGTTTCTTGGTCGCTGCGATCGGCGGCTGTCTGTTCAGCGGCGACGGCACGCAGGGCTTGCCCTGCAACACGGATACGGAGTGCGGTGGCACCCAGACGTGCATCGAGCAGGTGTGCGGGGGGCCGACCGCGGTCGCGACGGACGTGTCGATCACGGTCGGCAGCAGCGAGGAATCGGGTAGCTCGGGCGATGAAGCCCCGATGACGACGAACGACGACGACGTGCGCACGCAGTGCGAGGCGTCGGAGACCGAGTGCCTCGACGACAGCACGCTGCGGCAGTGCACCGACGACGGGAAGCTGTCGACGATGGATTGCAACGGGTGGTGTGGACAGGGCGCGGCGCATAACGGTTGTCAGCAGGCGCCCGACGGCAGCGACACGTGCTTCTGTCTGAACCCGCCGCAGCCGTGCACCGAAGAGGGCGACTACGAGTGCGACGGCGACAACTACACGCGGTGCGTCGACGGGTTGGCGATGCCGTACGACTGCGACGACATCTGCGTGGGCGACGGATTCCCGGCCGGCGCCGAGTCGTGCGGACTGAACGCGCAAGGCTATGTGACCTGCTTTTGCTTCGAGGGCTCGACCTGTGAGGATGGCGCGACGCGGTGCGTCGACGACAGTTCGGCGGCGAGTTGCTACGGCGGGTCGTGGGAGACGTCCGACTGCTCGGAGATCGAGTGTCCGGCGGGATCGTACTCGCGAGGGTGCACGTATTTTCCGGGCGACACGGAGGGGTGCGGCTGCTGGGAGCTGTGAGGCTCGGGCCGCTACCGGGAGCTCGCAGCGAGCACGATTCGCGCGCAGACCTCGGCATCCGACGCCGCATCGTGGTGGTGGAGCTCGAGACCGAGGTGGCGCGCGACGTCGGGCAACTTCGTCCGGTGCAGGCCCCACGTACGTCGCGCGAGCGCCACTGTCGAGTCGATCAACGACCTCGCACTCGGTCAGCTCGAGCGTCTATTCCAACGGGATGACGTGTGGGCTCGCCTCGACATCCCACCTCGCGGAGTGATGGGTCAGTACGGCTCGCCACCGGAGCGGGGCATGCCTCGTGCTTCGCGGATCAGGCGGTCCATCAACGCGGGGGCTTTGCTGCGATCGAGGGATCGCAGCTCGTTCACGCACGCGTCTGCAGCTCGCGTGTCGCCGAGCAGACGATGCGCCCACGCGAGAACTCGCAAAATGCCGGCGCGTGGCCAGAACCCTCGAGGGCAATCGTCGAGTGCGCGAGCGGCCGCCGCGAATGCCTCGAGACCCGCGCCGAGCTCCACGAGCGCTCGCGCCCGCTCGTACTCGAGGTAGACGCTGGTCGCCTCCGCGTAGGGCCTGCTGTACTCGCGGGTGCGCTCGAGATCCTCATGCGCGAGGTCGAGCTGCGCGAGTGCCTCGTCGGCTCGACCCGCAGCGCGCAGGCTCGCTGCCAGCTCGATACGCGAGCGCGCGAGCTCGTGCGGATGGTGCTCCGCATGGGAGTCGCGGGCTTCGATGAGCAACGGGATAGAGCCCACTGCATCGCCGCGGTGGCGGAGCGCGCGACCTTGGGTTCCACGTGCGATGCCCAGGACGACCTCGCGAACCCGCCGCCCAGCGCTCGCGAGCGCCACATCGATCGCCGCCGTCAATGCCGTCGCTCGCTCCCACGTGTGTGCGTCGATGCAGACGCCCAGCTCGATCACATCCCGCGTGATCGCGATCTCGGGCGAATCACCGTCGGCGCTCACCGGCGCGAGAATCTCGGTGACGCGGTCGAGCTCGCCCGCATGGACGTATGCGAGGGCGCAGCGCGTCCGTGCCTTGCCCACGCCACTCGCATGCGAAGTCGGCAGCGAGTGGATGAGGAGCCGCATGCGTTCGGCGAGTGCGAGCCAAGGGGCTGCGCCGGCAAACCCACGGATGTCCTGCGCATCGACGCGGGCGGTGAGATCGTCGAGATGTCGGAGGCGATCGTGGACGCTGCCCCATGCCGGTTCGAACCTCGCGCCCGCGAGATCCAGACCCGCGGCGGCGAGTGCCTCGGCGAGCGTCTGGACCGGGACCGCAACGAGATTCGGACCGCTGCACAATGCTCCGAGCGTGGCCACCATCGCGCCGCGCAGCGGATCCGTAGGCTTCAACCTCTCGATGCGGGCGACGACATCGCGATCGCGCCACACTCCGACGCTTTGTTCGATCGCGCTCGCGACTCTGCGGTAGGCGGAGTGGAAGTTCGCCACGTCCCCATCGATGACGCGCTCGAGCGCAAGCAGCGACGTCGTGGCACCGGACGAATCCGCCGCCAACGCACGGTAGGACGCGGCCGGCTCGGCGGCGTGGATCGCCGCGCGCGGCGGGGCTGGTCGAACGCTCAGTTCGGGTGCTCTCGGGAGCAACGAAGCGAACGGTACGCGCGCCGCGATGGCGCGGGGCCGACCCCACCACGCATCTGCTCGGGGTTCCTCGTCGCCGAGGATCTCGTCGTACGCTCGGTCCTCGACGAGCAGCAGTCCGTTCGCATGGACGCCGATCGCCGCATCCGCTCGTTCGATCGCCGTGTCGAGGATGTCGTCCTGCAATCGATCCGCGGCGAGCTCGAGCGCAACTCTCGTGCGAAGCACGGCTGCAGCACCGGGCGCACCATCGGGTGTTCCGTCGTCGCCCGACGTGAAGACTCGTGCGGCCTCGGCAAGCGCCGCATGGCCGAGCCCAAAGTGGAGGTCGTTCGCCGCGGCGCAGGCGATCGGCTGCGCGCGGGGGTGCAGCTCGCCGACGCCGAGGGTTTCGATCGACCGCGCAACGTCCTGCAGTACTTCGAGCGTCGTCGTGTCGAGCAGGTGAATCGTCGACTGGATTCGTCCGAGCACCTCGTCGCCCCACGAGACGGCACGTGCATCGGCCGGCGTGAACGCGATCGCTTCGGGCGGCTCGTCATCGAATCGTCCGAGCACGCCGAGCTGCTGCTCGCTGCCTTGCCCGAGCCACAGCTCGAAGTACACACGGCCGCGATGCGGCGTCGGAACGATCGCCAGCGGTGTCGCCCAGTCGAGCTCGCTCGGGGACGCTGCCGCGGTCGTCGTGCACCGGGTGGCGCGCTGCGGGACGTAGATTTCGGCGCTCTCGCGCGCAACGACGGCGCGATATGCCTGCTGCCACGGTCCGTCGACGGCGACGAGTGTGCGAAGCGTCTCGGCATCGCGTGGGTGCAGCGTGCGGTCGAGCCAGGCCTCGAGTGCCGTTGGGTCGACGACGCGTTCGCTCACTCGCCCCTGCGCCGTGCGCGACCGAACGAATGTCCACGGCCGCACGTCGGCATCGTCGCGGGCATCGGAAGCCACGAGCGTGCTGTCCCAGGTGCGCGCGCGCCAGCTCGGGCCCGCCTCGTCCATTCTCGCCGCCGCGTCGCGCAGCGCCTCGGCCAGTGCGCCGGGAACCGCATCGCCCAGGGATGCGCAGCTCCGGATCGCGCGGCCGACGGTCTCGAGGTCGAGCAGCCATCCATCGAGCTCGCGCGCCTCGTCGGGGACGGCGTCGATCTTCGCGAGGATCGGCTCGAAGTCCTCGGCGATGTCGATCGGATCGAGCTGCACACCAGGCAGCCATGCGCGCACCGTGCGGCCGATCTCGCCGGTGCGCTCGGTGTCGTCGGCCGCGTCGAAGGCAGCGAGGAGCTCGACCAGACGCCAAGGGCTGCGGAACTCTCGGGCCGGCCCGAAGGCCTCGGACAGGACGTGTCGCATGGGGCGGGTCACGGGGTG
>Ga0105046_10005984_pt1 | contig 19190 bp, 17 predicted proteins | sample MAT03_FD_78385 | JGI IMG/M metagenome (GOLD analysis project Ga0105046, IMG submission 78385) | Freshwater microbial communities from Lake Fryxell liftoff mats and glacier meltwater in Antarctica - MAT-03 (megahit assembly) | ecosystem: Environmental > Aquatic > Freshwater > Ice > Liftoff... | reverse complement strand
GCAGCAGCCAAGCCCGCGACTGTACCTCAGTTCGCCACCGCACACGGAACAACGTGGTGGCTTGCGTTGCGCGGCGCCAAAGCTGCCTCGGTCAGGCCTGCTGCACGCGGTGCGCCAGCGCTTCCCACACTGGCGTGAGGCGGCCGGGCAGGTCGGGCAGGCTGCCCAGTTCGGTGCGGCTCTCGGTGGGTGAATGGAAGTCGCTGCCGCGTGAGGCCAGCAGGTCAAATTCGAGAGCCATGTCGGCATAACGCAGACGTTCAGCGTCACTGTGACTGCCCGTCATGACTTCAACACCTTGCCCGCCATGGGCCACAAACTCGCTGAACAAGGCGTACTCGGCGCTGGGTGAAAACTTGTAGCGGGCGGGGTGGGCGATGACAGCCACGCCGCCGGCCCCGGTGATCCAGCCCACAGCGTCACGCAGCCTGGCCCACTGGTGTGGCACGTAGCCGGGCTTGCCTTCGGTGAGGTAGCGGCGAAAGACTTCGTGCGTCTCGCTGCACACGCCGCTTTCCACGAGGAAGCGGGCGAAGTGGGTGCGCGAGATCAAGTCTGGGTTGCCGACGTAGCGCAGGGCGCCTTCAAAGGCCCCGCCAATGCCCACGGCTGCCAGCCCGTTGGCCATGCGCTGCGCGCGCTCAAGGCGCCCGCCGCGGGTGGCCGCCAGGCCGGCTGTCAGGGCCGGGTCGTCAAGGTCAAAACCCAGTCCGACGATGTGCACGGTTTCGCCAGCAAAGCTGACAGAGATCTCCACACCGCTGAGCGTGGACATGCCCAAAGCGTGGGCCGTCTGGTGGGCGGCGGCCTGGCCGCCAATCTCGTCGTGGTCGGTCAGCGCCCACAGCGCCACGCCCTGGGCGTGGGCCCGCGCTGCAACGGCGGGTGGGATGAGCGTGCCGTCAGACACGGTGGAATGGCTGTGGAGGTCTGCGTTGATTAAATGCACCGGTCGATTATCGACGCCCGGTGTGAACCGCCGCAGATCCAGGGTTTGTTCACCACCGATCCATGCCTTGAATGCGGCGCTCGGTTCGCCAGTTCACGCGCCAGTCCTCGCACCAGTCCACGCACCAGTCAACCCACCTGTCCGAGCGCAACCTCACTCGCCGCGCAAGGCCTCCGCCGGCCGCAAGCGGCTGGCTCGCCAGCTCGGGTACAGCGTGGCGAGCAGCGACAGCAGCAGCGACACCAGTGCCACCGGCACCACGTCCGACGCCTGCGGCAGGCTGGGCATGTGGTCGAGGATGTAGATGCTCGGCGCCAGCAGGCGTGTGCCCAGCAGCCGCTCCAGCGCGGGCACCAATTGGTCCAGGTTCAGCGCGATGCCCAGGCCCAGCGCCACACCGCCCAGCGTGCCTACCAGCCCCGCCAGCAGGCCTTGCAGCATGAACACACCCATGATCGAACCGGGGCTGGCGCCCAGGGTGCGCAGGATGGCAATCTCAGCGCGTTTGTCAGTCACGGTCATCACCAGCGTGGAGACCAGGTTGAAAGCCGCCACGGCGACGATCAGGGTCAGGATCAACGCCAGCATGCGCCGCTGCAAGGCCACTGACTCGAACCAGACGCGGTTGACCTGGGTCCAGTCGCGCACGGCCACGCCATAGCCCAGCTTGCCGCGCAAGGCGGCGGCTACCGCTGGTGCCGCCAGTGCGTCAGTCAGTTGTACCTGCACGGTGTTGATGCCGGGCAGACCCAGCAGTTCGGCTGCGTCCTGCCAGTGCAGCAGCACGAGGGTGTTGTCCAGTTCGAAATGGCCGGCAGCAAAGGTGCCGGCCACCGTCAGCGGTGTCAGGCGCGGTGCGCCGCCAGGCTGCAGCGACGGCCGAACGACCACCACCAAATCCCCGGTCTTGACACTCAACTCCATGGCCAGCGCCTGGCCCAGCAGAGCTTGTCGCGAGCCCGGTTGCAGCGTTGCCAACAGGGCCGGCGCCAGCTGCGCCACAACCGGGCTGACAGCCGCTTCGCGAGCCGGGTCGATGCCGCGCAGCACGGCGCCGCGCATGGCGTCTGCCCGTCCGAGTAGCGCCTGGCCTTGAACAGCGGGCGCGGTGGCGCGCACGGCAGGGTCGGCTTGAACGGCGGCCGCCAGCGTGGCCCAGTCGCTGCCATCGCGCGGCACCAGGGTGATGTGCGGCACCAGCCCGAGCATGCGGTCACGCACCTCCACCTGGAAGCCGGTGACCACGGCCAGCAGCACGATCAAGGCGGCCACACCCAGGGCGATGCCCAGCATCGACATGCGCGAGATGAAACCGATGAAGCGGTTGCCGTCACCCGAACTCGCTCCGCGCAGGTGGCGCCAGGCCAGTTGGGCCTCAAACGGAATGCTAATTTTCATGGTGTGGGGCCTGCCCAGGATCATGGAATCCCGCCAAGTCGCTGCCAGCTTGCGCCATCTAACGCTGCAAGACCATGGTCTCGGCGCAGCGCGCGGCCAGGCTGTGGTCGTGCGTGACCAGCACAAAAGCCGTGCCGCGTTCTTGCGCCAGTTGCAGCATGAGCGCGAACACGGCGTCGGCGGTTTCGCGGTCCAGGTTGCCCGTGGGCTCGTCGGCCAGCACGCAGGCCGGCGCCGTGACCAGCGCACGTGCAATCGCCACCCGCTGGCGTTCACCGCCTGACAACTGCGCCGGGTGGTGCTGCGTGCGGTGCGCCAGGCCGACCCGTTCCAACATGGCCTGTGCGGCGGCGCGGGCCACCACCACACTGTCGCGGCGGATGCGCAGCGGCATGGCCACGTTGTCCAGCGCGGTGAATTCGGGCAGCAGGTGGTGGAACTGGTAGACAAAGCCCAGGTGCTGGTTGCGCCAGCGCCCCTGCTCGGCAGCGTCGAGCGTTGCCAGGTCGCGGCCCATCAGCGTGACGCTGCCCGAAGTCGGCTTGTCCAGCCCGCCCAGCAGGTGCAGCAGGGTGCTCTTGCCCGAGCCCGAAGCACCCACCACCGCCAGGGTCTGGCCGCGCGACACCGCCAGGCTCACGCCGCGCAGGACCGAGACGTCCAGTTCGCCTTCGACAAAACGCTTGACCAGTTCGTCAGCCTGAAGAATCACGTCACTCATAACGCAAAGCCTGGGCGGGGTTGACGCGGCTGGCGCGCCAGCTCGGGTACAGCGTGGCGGCAAAACTCAGCAGCAGCGAGAGCAGGGCAATCGGCACGATGTCGCTGGCCAGCGGCTGGCTGGGCATGCGGTTGATGACGTAGACATCGCCCGGCAAGAAAGCCATGCCCAGCAGCCGCTCGATGGCTGGCACGATGACGTCGATGTTCAACGCCACGAGCAACCCCAAGGCCGCGCCACCTGCGGTGCCGATGATGCCGGCCATGGCACCTTGCACCACGAACACACCCATCACCGAACGGGGGCTGGCGCCGAGGGTGCGCAGGATGGCGATGTCAGCGCGTTTGTCGGTGACCGTCATCACCAGCGTGCTGACCAGGTTGAACGCCGCCACGGCCACGATCAGCATCAGGATGATGAACATCATTCTCTTTTCCACCTGCACGGCGTCGAACCAGACGCGGTTGTTGCGTGTCCAGTCGCGCACCTGAACGCTGTCGCCCAGGCTGCGTTGCAGCTCGGCGGCCACCGTGCGTGCGGTCTGCACGTCGGCCAGGCGCAGTTGCACGCCGCTCGCGCCTTCGAGCCGAAACAGTCGCGCGGCGTCGTCCACATGCACCAGGGCCAAGCCGCTGTCGTATTCATAGTGGCCCGAGTCGAACACGCCGATCAGCGTGAACTGCTTCAGACGCGGCAAGACGCCAGCCGGCGTGACCTGGCCGCCGGGTGCCACCACGGTGATCTTGTCGCCGATGGCAGCACCCAGTTGCCGCGCCAGGTCGATGCCGAGCACGATGTTCCAGCTGCCGGCCCCCAACGCGGCAAACAAGGCCTGTTGCGTGCTGGCCAGCGCGGTGACCTGCGCTTCGTCTGCCGGTTCAATGCCACGCACCAATGCGCCGCGCAGTTCATCACCTCGGCCCAGCAGCGCCTGGGTGGCGATGAAGGGCGCTGCGCCCAACACCGCCGGGTTACGCCGGGCGGCCGTGGCGGTGACGCGCCAGTCGGGCAGGGCGCCGCCAACGCCGTTCAGCACTTCAACATGCGCCACCAGGCTGAGCATGCGGTCGCGGACCTCACGCTGAAAGCCATTCATCACGCTGAGAACGATGATCAGCGCAGCCACACCCAAGGCGATGCCCAGCATCGAGATGCCGCTGATGAAGGAGATGAAGCCTTTGCGTCGCCCCGCGCGGGTGTAACGCCAACCGATTTGCCATTCGTAAGGCCATTGCATAGGCGGCGGATGCTAAAGGCTGTGCTGGCACCCCGTTTGAGGCGCAACGCGCCGGGATAATCCAGACGATGCACGTGTTGATTCCTTTTGCCGCACCGTTGTTGGCGCCAAGCTCATCAGGCGCTGCGGCACATGCTTCCGGCCAGGCCCTCGCGAGCCTGGTCTTGCCATCCTTGAATGGCTTGTTGTCGCGCATGGTCTTGGCGCACAGGGACGACGCGGCCGAGACCACGCTGTCGCCTCCGCATGAGCGTGCGCTGGCGCAGGCCCTGGGCTGGGCTGCGGCCGACGGCGCATTGCCCTGGGCGGCGCGTTGGGCGGCAGCTGACGGTGTTGCGGTGGGCGACAGGCCCTGGGGCCTGGTCACGCCCACCCATTGGCACCTGGGCACGGACCAGGTCAGCCTGATCGACCCGGCTGGCTTGATGTTGGACGAGAGCGCATCGCGCGAGTTGTTCAAGGCGGTCAACGTGCTGATGACTGACGACGGTTTTGAGCTGGTCTGGGGCCACGCCTCACGCTGGTATCTGTCGCACAGCAGCCTGCGCGACATGCCCTGTGCGTCTTTGGACCGCGTGGTCGGGCGCAATGTGGACCGCTGGTTGGTGCAGGGCGTGCACGCACGGGGCCTGCGCCGCTTGCAGAGCGAGGTGCAGATGCTGCTGCACGGCCACCCCGTCAACGACGCACGCGAAGCCCGGGGCCTGTTGCCGGTGAATTCGTTCTGGCTCAGCGGCTGTGGTGTGGCTCAGGCCGCCACAGGCCCTGAGCCGCGGGTGCTGGATGCCTTGCGCGGCCCGGCCTTGGCCAACGACTGGGTGGCCTGGGCCAAGGCTTGGCAGCACTTGGACGACGGCCCGCTGGCCGAGTTGGCCACTGCGCAGGCGGCTGGCGACGATGTCGGCCTGAGCCTGTGCGGCGAGCGCAACGCTCACACCTGGCGCACCGCGCCGCCCAGCGCCTTGGGGGGTCTGATGCGCCAACTTGGCAAGTTAGGCCTGACGCGCGCAGCGCCGCCCGTGCAGCAGCAGCTGGAGGCACTGTGAGCGCAGGCACTGCCGCAGCCCCTCGCCTGCAGCAGCGCGACGTGCCGCCCCGCGTGAGTTTTGCGCTGGAACAAAGTGGTGTGCACCCCCTTCTGGCCCGGCTGCTGGCAGCGCGCGGTGTGCGCAATGCCGAGGACATGGACGACGGCCTGGCCAAACTGCTGCCGCCCAGCAGCCTGCTGGGCGCGGATGCGGCGGGTGTGTTGTTAGCCGACGCGATCACATCGGGCCAGCGCATGTGTGTCGTGGCCGACTACGACTGCGACGGCGCCACCGCCTGCGCCGTCGCACTGCGCGGGCTGGCGCTGCTGGGCGCGCAGCCAGGGCAGTGCGGGTACGTCGTACCCGACCGGGCGGTGCATGGCTACGGCCTGACGCCGGCCATCGTTGACCTGGCGTGTTCGTCATCCGCGTCGGGCGGGCGCAAGCCGAACCTGCTGGTGACCGTTGACAACGGCATTGCCAGCCATGCGGGCGTGGCGCATGCGCGCAGTCTGGGTGTGGCGGTGTTGGTCACCGACCACCACCTGCCCGCGGCCGACTTGGCGCTGCCGCTGGCCAACGTCATCGTCAACCCCAACCAGGGCGGCTGCGCGTTCACCAGCAAGGCCATCGCCGGTGTCGGCGTGATGTTCTACGTGCTGCTGGCCACGCGTGCCGAGTTGCGGGCGCGTGGTGTTTTCGATGCCACCACCCAACCCAGGCTCGACGCGCTGCTTGATCTGGTGGCCTTGGGCACGGTGGCTGACGTGGTGAAGCTCGACGCCAACAACCGCCGCTTGGTGGCGCAGGGCTTGAAGCGCATCCGCGCCGGCCGCATGCAGGCCGGAGTGGCGGCATTGTTCCGCGTGGCTGGGCGCGAGCCGGCACGTGCCGCGGGTTTTGATTTCGGCTTTGCGCTGGGCCCGCGCATCAACGCCGCAGGTCGCCTGGCAGACATGACCCTGGGCATCGAGTGCTTGTTGACCGACGACGTAGCCCGCGCCACCGAACTGGCCCAGCAGCTGGATGCCATCAACCGCGAACGGCGTGTGGTGGAAGCCGACATGCGCGACCTGGCCGAGTTGGCTTTGGCCAGATTGATGCCGGCCGGGAACGACCACAGTCCGGACAGTGCGGTCAGTGCGGACGGTGCCCAGGCGGCCACCCCGAGTGCCGTCGTGTTGTTCGACGAGAGCTTTCACGAAGGTGTGGTGGGCATCGTCGCCGGCCGCATCAAAGACCATTTGCACCGGCCGACCTTTGTATTCGCCCGGGGGCTGAACGGTCAGCTCAAGGGCTCGGGCCGGTCCATCCCAGGTTTCCATCTGCGCGACGCCTTGGACCTCGTGGCCAAGCGCCACCCGGGATTGCTGCTGCGCTTTGGCGGCCACGCCATGGCCGCGGGTTGCACCTTGCAGGACGGTGGCGTGGCGGCGTTCGACCAAGCCTTGCAGGCCGTTGCCAGCGAATGGCTGGACGCTGCCACGCTGACCCGCACCCTGCGTACCGACGGCCCGCTGGCCGCCGAGTGGTTCAACGCCAGCACGGTGGCCTTGTTGGATGCCCAGGTCTGGGGCCAGGGCTTTGAGGCGCCGCTGTTTTGCGACAACGTGCAGGTGTTGCAGCAGCGCCTGGTCGGTGAAAAACACCTGAAGCTGAAGCTGCGCCACCAGGGCACCGAGCGCGACGCCATCTGGTTCGGCCATGACCAACCATTGGCGGCGCAAGTGCGTTTGGCTTACCGTGTCAGCCTGGATGAATGGAACGGCAAGCAGCGTGTGCAGATGGTCATTGAGGCCGAGGAAAGGGTAGTGACATGAAGATGAGTTCGAAGGCGTGGGTGGGCGGCTGGGGCAGGGCCTTGGTTTTGGTCTCCGGGATGGTGTTGGCGGCTGCGCAGCCAGCAGCGGCCCAGGACCTGAAGGCCGTGACGGTGGCGCAAGGCTTGTCCAGCCCGTGGGGCCTGGCTTTTTTACCAGGTGGGCGGTTTCTGGTGACCGAAAAGTCGGGCCGAATGCGCATCGTCGAGGCCGACGGCAAGCTGTCAGCGCCGCTGGAAGGTCTGCCAGCGGTCAGCGCGGCGGGCCAGTGCGGGCTGCTGGATGTGGTGCTGGACCCGCAGTTCGCCAGCAACCAGCGTTTTTTCTTCACCTTCGCCGAGCCCGCAGGCGCTGGCCAAAGTGGCAACTCAACGGCCGTGGGTCGCGCCCGCTTGGTCGGCGACAAGTTGGTCGACGTGCGTACCATCTTCAGCCAGCAACCCAAGGTGTCGAGCAACCTGCACTGCGGCTCGCGCATCGTGTTTGGGCGCGACGGCACGCTGTGGGTCGGGCTGGGCGACCGTTTTTCGCGCAAGGACGACGCCCAGGACCTGGCCAACCACCTGGGCAAGATCGTGCGCATTGACGTCGACGGCAAGGCGCCTGCCGACAACCCGTTTGTCAAGACTGCCGGCGCGGCGCCCGAGGTTTTCAGCCTGGGCCACCGCAACATCCAGGGCATGGCCTTGCACCCGGTAACGGGCGAGCTTTGGGAGACCGAGCACGGCCCGCAGGGCGGTGATGAGATCAACGTCATCAGCGCCGGGCGCAACTACGGTTGGCCCGTGGTGACCCACGGCCGCAACTATGGGCTGGGCACGCGCATCGGTGAAGAGGGCCCCAAGGCCGGGTTTGAGCCTGCCCTGAAACTCTGGGTTCCGAAATCGGTGGCGCCCAGCGGCCTGGCCTTTGTGACGAGCGACCGTTACCCTGGCTGGAAAGGCCAGTTGGTGATGGGCACACTGCGTGAACAAGCGCTGTTCCGGTTTGTGCTGGACGGCCGCAAGGTCGCAGAAGAGTTCCGCGTGAGCACCGGCATCGAGGGGCGCATCCGTGACGTGCGCCAAGGCCCTGATGGTTGGCTCTACCTGTTGACCGACGGCGCACAAGGCCGGCTCATCCGTCTGGAGCTGCCTTGATCTTGCGCTGAATTGGGGATGCGGCCTGCTGCGCAAGCGCCCGACACTGGGCGGTTGATTGGAGACACCCATGCCCACTGTGATCAAAAAGCCACCCCTGCGCGCCGCCAGCGATGACGCTGTTGAGCTGATCAAGAGCTTCGAAGGCATCCCCGACGGCAACCCCAGCACCGTCAACATCGATGCCTACCTCGACCCCGTGGGCATCTGGACGATCGGCTGGGGCCACGCCATTCCCTACAAAGGCGAGTGGTTGCGCGGTGCAGCAAACAGGACAATCGCCCGCGCCATGTACCCTGGGGGCATCACCAAAGCGCAGGCCGAACAACTGCTGCGCGCTGACCTGCTCGACACCTCGGCCGCCGTGTCGCTGCGGCTGAAAGTAGCGGTGACTGACGCGCAGTTTGGTGCGCTGCTCAGCTTCGCCTTCAACCTCGGCGCGGGCGCTTTGGGCCAGAGCACGCTGCTGCGCAAACTCAATGCCGGTGACTTCAGCGGCGCTGCTGACCAGTTCCTGGTGTGGAACAAGGCCAGGGTCAATGGTGTGCTGACTGAACTGCCCGGACTGACGCGCCGGCGCCGCGCCGAACGGGCCATGTTTCTGGCTCAGGACTGGCGGGCTGCGGCGGTGTCTCGCGGTGCAGGGAAAATCACGCGGTCAGCGGTGGCGAAAGCACCTGCCGCCCGCAAACTGGGTACCAAGCGGGGTAACAAGCGGGGTACCAAGCGGGGTACCAAGCCGGAAGCCAGGCCGGAAGGCGGGCCGGCCATCAAGCCACGCGGCCGAACCACCACACCGACAGCCCTGCCGCTGTCAACACCCACAAAGCGCCCAGCGCTGCGAACAAAGCGCTGACTTCGGTTTCCTTGCGTTCGACCACCATGCGCGAAGACAGGCTCTCGTAGACCTTCTTCAGGTCCTCGGCCGTGCCAGCGTAGAAGTACTCGCCCTGGGTCAGCACCGAGACGTTTTTCAGCGTCTCTTCGTCCAGCCGCACGCGCATGCTCCAGCCCTCAAAACCGATGACTTCACCACTGGTCGTGCCGATGCCCACGGTGTAGACGCGGATACCCCGATCGGCCGCCATCTTGGCGGCGTCCAGAGGGTCGGGCCCGGTGGTGCGCTGGCCGTCGGTCAGCATGATGATGGCGGCCGAGTTGTACGAACCCGGTGCTACCGGGTCGCGTTTCTTTTCGTCCTTCTTGCCAATCTCTTTGCCGGGGAAGTTTCGCTGGCCGGTGATGTGCTGGATCTCGATGCCGTCGTTAGGGAACAACGTGGCCAGGCTCAAGACGATGCCACTGCCGGTGGCGGTGCCGCGCTGCAGCTGAAAGCGGTCGATCGCTGCCACCACATCGTCGCGGCTGGTGGTCGGCGCCTGCACCACGGCGGCGGTGCCGGCAAATGACACCACGCCCACACGAACCTCGCGCGGCAGGTTTTCGACAAAGGCTTTGGCTGCGACTTGTGAGGCCACGAGTCGGTTGGGTTTGACGTCTTCCGCGCGCATGCTGCCCGACACGTCCATCGCCAGGATGATGGTGCGCTCGGACAGCGGCAGGCTGATGGTTGCGGTCGGCCGCGCCATGGCCACGATGAGTGCAGCGGTGGCCAACAGCAGCAAGGCCGGCGGCACATGGCGGCGCCAGCCCGGGCCGCTGCCTGCGGCCAGCTTGGCCACGTTGATGCTGGCCAAACGCACGGTCGTGCGGCGCTTGCGCTTCAAGATCCAGCGGTACAGATAAATCAGCAGCGGCAGCGTCAGCAGCAGCCAGAGCATGGAGGGCCAGATGAACTTCATGGGCGCGTCGATGTGGGAGAGGGCTGGGGTGAGGGCTGCAGTGAGGGTGTGGCGCGCCGGAACCCTGCCGGGAACCGGTGCGAGGCTTTGCCTCGGACGCGCTGGCGCCGCAGGTCGGCGTAACGCAGCAAGGAGTCCAGCAGGTCGTCGTCGGTGGCCAGTTCCAGCACGTCGGCACCGCTGTTGCCCAGGTCCTCAATCAGCGTTTCTTCTTGCTTTGCCGCGATCGCCGCATAACGTTCACGGAACTCAGGGTCGCTGGCGTCGATGAACAACTGTTCGCCGGTTTCGGCGTCTTGCACGGTCACCAGGCCGACGTCGGGCAGTTCCATTTCCAGCGGGTCGAACAAGCGCACCGCCACCACTTCATGGCGGCGCGCCAGGCGGGCCAGAGGCTGCTGCCAGCCCGGCTGACTGATGAAGTCAGACACCACAAACACCAAGGCGCGGCGCTTCATGGCGCTGTCGGCCGCGGTCAAGAGACTGGCCAGCCGCGTGGCTGTGGGTGCTGCCTTGTCCTGGCGGCGCGGCTGGCGCATGCGCTGCAGCAGGTTCAGCACGTGCAGACGTGACGACCCGGGTGCCAACACGTCGTCAACCTGCTGGCCAAACAACATCGCGCCAACGCGGTTGCCGTGGCGCGTGATCACACGGGCGAGCGTGGCCACGAAACCGGCTGATACGGCCAGCTTGGTGGTGTCGCCACTGCCAAAGTCGACGCTGCCCGACAGGTCCAACAAGAACCAGGCGGTGAGCTCGCGGTCTTCGATGAACTGCCGCACATAGGGCTGCTGCAAGCGCGCAGTGACGTTCCAGTCGATGTGGCGCACGTCGTCGTGGTGCTGGTATTCGCGCAGGTCCGCCAGGTCCACCCCAGAGCCGCGGAACAGCGTTCGGTAGTCGCCCTGCAACAGACCGTCCAGCCGGCGGATCACCGTCCATTCGAGCCGGCGCAACAACTGCTCCGACGCCGGCACGGCCGGCCTGTCGCCCGGGGTCGCGCCCCTTTCTGCGCCCTTTTCTGCGCCCTTTTCTGCGCCGTTCTCCGCGCCCTTGGGCGCGTCCTTGGCTGCGCCCTTGGCCGCGATAGCGGCGACCGCGCTCTCAGCCATTGGCATGACCTTGGGCTGAATGGGCCAGGGGTTTGTCAGGCGCCGGTACTTTGGCCAGGATGCGCTGCACGATTTCATCGGCCGTGATGTTCTGCGCCAGCGCTTCGTAGCTCAACACCAGGCGGTGGCGGATCACGTCGGGCACCAGGTCGATCAAGTCCTCGGGCAGCACATAGGTCCTGCCGCGCAGCATCGCCAAGGCGCGTGCACCCTCGACCATGCCGATGGTGGCGCGTGGGCTGGCGCCGTAAGTGATGAGTGGCGCCAACTCCGCCAGGTCGTACATGGCAGGACGGCGCGTGGCGCCGACCAGCTTCACGGCGTATTGCATCAGGGCCGGGTCGACAAAGACCGCGCGGCATTCGCGCTGCAAGGCCGCCAGGGCGTGGGTGTCGGCCACGGCGTTCACATCCACCGCCGGGCCGGTGACACGTTGCACGATCACGAACTCTTCTTCGTCGCTGGGGTAGTCGACCAGCACCTTCATCATGAAACGGTCGACCTGCGCTTCAGGCAACGGGTAGGTGCCTTCGGTCTCGATCGGGTTCTGCGTGGCCATCACCACAAAGGGGTCCGGCACCTTGTGCGATTCACCGGCAATCGTCACCTGGCGCTCCTGCATCACTTCCAGCAAGGCGCTTTGCACCTTGGCCGGCGCGCGGTTGATTTCGTCAGCCAGCACCAGGTTGGCAAACACTGGCCCCAGACTGGTGCCGAACTCACCCGTTTTTTGGTTGTAGATGCGCGTGCCCACCAGGTCCGCCGGCACCAGGTCTGGCGTGAACTGGATGCGCTTGAAACTGCCGCGCATGGTGCGGGCCAGCGTTTTTACCGTCAGTGTCTTGGCCAGGCCCGGAACGCCTTCAACCAACAAGTGGCCTTGCGCGAGCATGGCCACCAGCACCCGTTCCAGAAAGCGGTCCTGGCCGACGACGACGCGCTTGACCTCGTACAGCAACTTCTCCATCAGCGTGGCGGTGGCTTGGGTGTCGGTCATGGGGATGGGATGAAAGGGTTGGTTCAGAAGGGGGGCATGCCTGCGGCTGAAGCGGCATTCTCGATAGGCACTGCAAAGCCGATGCCAATGAAGGTGCGTTGTTCCGACGGGTTCAGGATGGCGGTGACGACGCCCACCACGTGGCCGTCCATGGTGACCAGCGGGCCGCCGCTGTTGCCGGGGTTGGCGGCTGCGTCGAACTGGATCAGGTTGCTCAGCGTCCTCTCGCCCTCGGGCGAACGGAACTCGCGCTTCAGACCCGAGACCACGCCGTAGCTGACGGACGGGCCGATGCCGAAGGGGTGGCCCACGGCAATCACGTGGTCGCCCGGCCGCAGGTCAGCGGTGGAGCGCATGGTGGCAGCTTCCAGGTCGTCGGGCAGGCTTTCAGCCTTCAGCACCGCCAGGTCGTGTTCGGGCTGGGCACCGACCATCCGTGCATCGCTCATGTGGCCGTTGGCAAAGCGCACTCGAATCCGCTTGGCGCCGGCCACCACGTGCAGGTTGGTCAGGATCGTGCCGTTGTCGATGATCACAACCCCTGTGCCCAGGCTGCGGCCCAGGGCGCGCTGTTCGGGTTTGTCCTCGCCGTCGTCGTCGTCTTCCATCAGGCCGATGACGCGCACGACCGACGGCAGAATGGCTTCGTAGGCTGCGGCCGCGGCCGATGGCAGGGGTTCTTTTTCCAGCGACGTGCGCACGGCGGCGTCAATGTCGTCCTGGGTGATGGCGCGCTGGCCCGGGCGCAAAAGGTTCACGGCCAGCAGGGCGACTGCGATCAGCACAACCGCTGTCAGGGACCACAGGGCCCAGCTTGCCTTTGCCAGGCGCCGAGCCGGGGAAGGCCCAACGCCAGAGCCCGGCGCAGGCTGGGCGGCTCCCGCAGTTGCCTGAGCGTTGCGTTCCGCCGATGCAACAACGTTGGCCAAACGGCGGGGAGAGCGGCTGTACAGCGGTGCCTTCTTCATTCGCGCGGCGTTGGTTGGACTTGAGTAACGACGTTGGCCGACCACGGTATCACGTTGAGCCGATCGACGTCGGGCGAGGGCCCTGCAGCGTGCGAGATCATCGTGGCCATGTGGACCGATTCGCACTGTCACCTCGACGCCGCCGAATTCGACGCCGATCGCGCGGCGGTGGTCCAACGGGCCCGTGACGCAGGGGTCTCGGGCCTGGTGCTGCCGGCGGTGGCCGTGTCCAACTTCGACTCGGTCCGGCTCTTGGCTCATGCGGTTGGTGCGGTCTACGCGCTCGGCATCCACCCGCTGTTCGTTGAACAAGCGGTGGACGAAGACCTTGACCGCTTGCAAGCCGCACTGCGTGAACACGCCGCCGACCCACGCCTGGTGGCCGTGGGCGAAATTGGCCTGGACCACTTCGTGCCGGGGCTGGACCGCGCGCGGCAAGAACGTTTTTACGTGGCCCAGCTCAAGCTGGCGCGTGACGCAGGTCTGCCGGTCATCCTGCATGTGCGGCGTTCGGCCGATGGCTTGCTCAAGGGGTTGCGGCGCGTGGCAGTGGCCGGCGGCATCGCCCATGCCTTCAACGGCAGCTCGGTGCAAGCGCAGTTGTTTGTGGATCGCGGCTTCAAGCTCGGCTTTGGGGGTGCGATGAGCTTTGAGCGAGCGCTGCAACTCCGCTCTCTGGCGCAAACCCTGCCTGAGTCAGCCCTGGTGCTGGAAACCGACGCCCCCGACATCCCGCCGCGGTGGCTGTACCAGCGTGCCGATGCTCGCCGAGCGGGCGCTGCCCAGGGCCGCAACGAGCCGGCAGAGCTGCCACGCATCGCCCAGACCCTGGCCGACCTGCGTGGCTGGACGCTGCCACACACGGCCGCGGTGACCAGCGCCAATGTGCTGGCGGCACTGCCGCGGTGCGGCTTTTCTGTCGATTGACGCTGCAGGCGCGCCTGTATCGTCCGCGCGTGAAAGTCACCCCGTCTCCTGACAAGTCAGATCCGCGCGAATTGCCCCCTGTCACCGTGTCGGAGTACGACGGTGTGCGCTACCTGCATCTGGGCAGTGTCTGGGTGCAGGGCGCCATGCGCATCAACAAGCCGCAGAAGGTGGAGCTGGACTACGTGCAGCGCATGCTGGCCAGTCTGCTGTGGCTGCCCACGCTTGACGCTGAAGGGCGCGCGGCGGTGCAGCTGGGCTTGGGCGCCGGCGCCATCACCCGTTTCACTGCGCAGCAGCTGGGCCTGCCAACCACGGTGGTCGAGATCAACCCGGACGTGGTGCGAGCTGGGCAGATGTGGTTTGCCTTGCCGGAACAAGCCGAAGTGGTGATCGGTGATGCGGCGGACTGGCTGGCCCAAGCCACACCGCGCAGCGTGTGCCTCTTGCATGTGGACCTGTACGACCACGAGGCTGCCGCGCCGGTGCTGGACAGCCAGGACTTCTACGCCGCCTGCCGCGAGGTGCTGCAAGACGGTGGCGTGATGAGCGTCAACCTGTTCGGCCGAGACGCCAGTTTTGTGACGAGCGTCGCGCGCATTGCCGCGGCCTATGGATCGGACCAGGTCTGGAGCTTGCAGCCCACGCGCGAGGGCAACACCGTGGTGGTGGCCGGGCGCCAGGTGGCGGTGCCCGATCGCGAGGTGTTGAGCGCTCGGGCACAGGCCATCGAGGCGCGCTTTGGCACGCTGGGCCTGCCAGCGCGCAAGTGGCTTCGCATGGTGAGGCCTTACCGGCCGGTGGTTCTGGTGTGAAGCCGGCTCTCAAGCCCGTGCCCACCTCTCGCAGCAGGGGCGTGCTGGACTGGCGCGAGCTGCTGGGGTGGCTGCAAACCGACGGTTTGATCAGCGCTGAAGACGTCGACCGCGTGGCCCGCCGGTATGGCGCGGGCAGCAGCAGCTTGCACGCCCTGGTGCGCTTGGGTGCCGCTGGCCTGGCGCGCCTGGACAACGGCAAGGCGCTCGATACCGAAAGTCTGACCGAATGGTTGGCCGCGCGCGCCAGGTTGCCGTACCTGCGCATCGACCCGCTGCGCGCCGATGTCGGCCGCGTGGCCGACGTGATGAGCGCGCAGTACGCCGAGTCGCGCCGCGCGCTGCCGGTGCAGGTGTCGACCACGGAAGTCGTGATCGCCACGGCCGAACCCTTTGATGTGTCTTGGGTACCTGAAATCGAAGCGCACACCCGGCGCAACGTGCGCCTGGTGGTGGCCAACCCCGAGGACTTGCGCCGCTACACGGTCGAGTTCTACGCCCTGGCCAAGAGTGTCCGCGCCGCAGCCAAGAGTGGTGAGAACGCTTCGCCTTCCAGCTTCGAACAACTGGTTGAACTCGGCCGCACCAACAAACAGCTGGACGCCAACGACCAGGGCGTCGTGCAGGTGGTGGACTGGCTGTGGCAGTACGCGTTCGACCAGCGCGCCAGCGATATCCACCTCGAGCCCCGGCGCGATATGGGCGCCATCCGCTTTCGCATCGACGGCGTGCTGCACACCGTCTACCAGGTGCCGATGTCGGTGATGAGTGCCATGACCGCGCGCATCAAGCTGTTGGGCCGCATGGACGTGGTGGAAAAGCGTCGGCCGCTGGATGGCCGCATCAAGACTCGCCGCCCGGCCGCGCCGGGGGAGCCTGCCGACAGCGGCAGTGAAGTCGAGATGCGCCTGTCCACGCTGCCCACCGCCTTCGGCGAAAAGATGGTGATGCGCATCTTCGACCCCGACAACGCGGTCAAAGGCGTTCAAGCACTCGGCTTTGGCGCACACGAAGCCAAGGCCTGGGCCGAGTTGATTGCCAGGCCGCACGGCATCGTGCTCGTGACCGGGCCCACCGGCAGCGGCAAGACCACCACGCTTTACGCCACGCTGAAAAGTCTGGCCAGCGAGGAAGTCAATGTCTGCACGATCGAAGACCCGATCGAGATGATCGAGCCGGCCTTCAACCAGACGCAGGTGCAGACCGCGCTGGACATGGGATTCGCCGAAGGCCTGCGCGCGCTGATGCGGCAAGACCCGGACATCATCATGGTCGGTGAAATTCGTGACTTGGCGACCGCCGAAATGGCCATCCAGGCCGCCCTCACCGGGCACCTGGTGTTCAGCACCTTGCACACCAACGACGCGGTCGGCGCCATCACCCGCCTGGCAGACCTGGGGGTGCCGCCCTATCTGATCGCTGCCACGGTGGTGGGCGTGTTGGCGCAGCGGCTGGTGCGCACCTTGTGCCCGGCGTGCAAACAGCGTGACGAGGGCATCAACCGCGAACAACTGGCCGAACTGGCCAAACCCTGGCGCATGTCGGGCAGCGTGCGGGCTTACAGACCCGTGGGCTGCCTGGAATGCCGGCACACGGGATACCGCGGCCGCGCCGGTTTGTACGAGTTGATGACGGTGAGCGATGCCGCACGGGCGGCAATTCATCCGCAGGCCGACGCCACTGCATTGCGCCGTCAGGCTATCACCGACGGTATGCGTCCGCTGCGCCTGGCCGGCGCGATGCGCGTGGCCCAGGGTTTGACGACCATTGAAGAAGTGCTGCGCTCGACCCCAGGTTTGTAGCGTCAACTTGCAGGCCTGGACGCGGCCCAGACTCTCAGGCGTTTGCTGCCCCGAACCCAGGGGTCGGCCGGCCCGGCCTTACGTGGAAACCAGACCCAGCAGCCACGACTCGCCTACCTAGAATCCACAACAGCAACAAGGAGACTGTCGTTGAAGATCAAGAGCGAACGTGATTTCTGGTCAGGAGTGATGTTCATCGCTGTCGGTGCTGCCTTTGCCTGGGGTGCGACGGAATACAGGTTCGGCGGCTCGGCACGGCCAGGCCCTGGCTTCTTCCCGTTTGGCTTGGGTGTGCTGATGGCCATCCTGGGCGCCTTTGTGTTGTTCAAGTCGTTGACGATTGAATCGGAAGGCGGCGACCCCATCGGCCCCTGGGCGTGGAGGCCGCTGGGCGTCGTCGTTGGCGCCGTGGCTACTTTCGGTTGGGCCCTGCCGCACTTGGGCATGTTCGTGGCGTTGCCACTGCTGGTCATGGTCTCGGCAATGGCTGGCAGTGAATTTCGGCCGAAGGAAGCCATCGTCAGTGCGGTGATCCTGACCTTTGGCTGTTGGGGCGTCTTCATCTGGGGCTTGAAGCTCACGATTCCGCTGTGGCCCAAATTTATCGGCGCTTGAGGAGAGCCCCCCATGGAACTTCTCAACAACCTCGCGCTGGGCTTTGGCGTGGCCCTGACTTTCGAGAATCTGGCCTATGGCTTCTTTGGCGCATTGCTGGGCACGTTGATCGGCGTGCTGCCGGGCTTGGGCCCCGTGGCAACCATCGCCATGTTGCTGCCCTCGATCTACGCGCTGGAAGCCACGCCCGCCCTGATCATGCTGGCTGGCATCTACTACGGTGCGCAGTACGGCGGCTCGACCACGGCCATTCTGATCAACGTGCCGGGTGAATCCAGCTCGGTCGTCACCGCCATCGACGGTTATCAGATGGCCCGCAAAGGCCGCGCCGGTGCTGCGCTGGCTGCGGCAGGCCTGGGTTCGTTTTTTGCGGGTTGCGTGGGCACCATCATCATTGCGGCCTTTGCGCCGCCGCTGACGGAACTGGCCTTCAAGTTCGGCCCGGCTGAATACTTCAGCTTGATGGTGCTGGGCTTGATCGGCGCGGTGGTACTGGCCTCGGGTTCACTGCTCAAGGCCATCGCGATGATCGTGTTGGGCCTGCTTCTGGGTCAGATCAACACCGACGTTATCTCCGGCGTACCTCGCTACAGCTTCGACGTGCCCCAGTTGACCGACGGCATCGGCTTCGTGGCCATCGCCATGGGTGTGTTCGGCTTCGGCGAAATCATCGCGAACCTGGGCCAGCCGAAAGAGAACCGCGAGGTCTTCACCAAAGACGTGAAGGGCCTGTGGCCAACTTTTGCAGATTTCAAGGCCGCCTGGCCTGCCGTCATCCGCGGCACGGCGCTGGGTTCTGTGCTGGGCGTGTTGCCCGGCGGTGGTGCCTTGCTGGCGTCTTTTGCGGCCTACACGCTCGAGAAGAAGGTGCCCATGAAACCGGGCGAAGTGCCCTTCGGCAAAGGCAACATCCGCGGCGTGGCAGGGCCAGAGAGTGCCAACAACGCCGGCGCACAAACCAGCTTCATCCCGATGTTGACGCTGGGTATTCCGCCCAACGCCGTGATGGCGTTGATGGTGGGTGCGATGACCATCAAGGGCATCCAGCCCGGCCCCCAGGTCATGACCAGCAACCCGGAATTGTTCTGGGGCCTGATCGCCAGCATGTGGGTTGGCAACCTGATGTTGGTCGTCCTGAACCTGCCGCTGATCGGCATCTGGATCAAGCTGCTGACGGTGCCCTACCGTTTCTTGTTCCCGGCGATCATGACCTTTTGCTGCATCGGCCTGTACTCGCTGAACAACTCCAGCTTCGATGTCTACATGGGCGCCATATTTGCTCTGGTGGGCTACACCTTCTACAAGCTTGGGTGTGAGCCTGCGCCGCTGTTGCTGGGCTTCATCCTGGGGCCGATGATGGAAGAGAACTTGCGACGAGCGTTGTTGCTGTCGCGCGGCGACTGGACAACCTTCGCCACCCGGCCGTTGTCTGCCGCATTGCTGCTGGCAGCGGTGGCATTGATCGTCATCGTCACCCTGCCGGCCATCCGCAGCAAACGCAAGGAAGCGTTCCAGGAGGAATGACCGAAACTCGGCTGCGGAGACATCAGGTGCCGCGGGCCATACTCGCCCGTGATGCAACTTCCCGCAGCGCTCGTCCCCCTCAAAGGCCCCGTGTTCCGGGGCCTTTGGTTTGCCTGGCTGGCGGCCAACATGACGATGTGGATGAACGACGTCGCTGCCGCCTGGCTGATGACCACGCTCACCACCAGTGTGGTGATGGTGGCGCTGGTGCAAACCGCGTCGACCTTGCCGGTGTTCTTGCTGGGTTTGCCCAGTGGCGCCATGGCCGACATCGTCGACCGCCGCCGCTACTTTGCGGCCACCCAGTTGTGGGTGTCGGTCAACGCGCTGGTGCTG
>Ga0105046_10005983_pt1 | contig 19190 bp, 21 predicted proteins | sample MAT03_FD_78385 | JGI IMG/M metagenome (GOLD analysis project Ga0105046, IMG submission 78385) | Freshwater microbial communities from Lake Fryxell liftoff mats and glacier meltwater in Antarctica - MAT-03 (megahit assembly) | ecosystem: Environmental > Aquatic > Freshwater > Ice > Liftoff... | reverse complement strand
CTAATGGTATTTCTGTGGATTGTTCTAGTTCTGTGGATTCTTTTAATTCTAATGCTATTTCTGTGGATTGTTCTGTTTCTACGGTTTGAAAAAGTTCATCCGTAGTAACACCACCAGTTGATTGATAAAAAAGTTCATCCGTAGTAACATCAGCAGTTAATGGATAAAAAAGTTCATCCGTAGTAACATCACCAGTTGATGGATAATCTTCCATATTTTTAAATTTATTACAAACTAAAAGAAGAAAAGAAAATGATTTTTTTACTAGAAAATATTTTAATTATCTATTGAAACATTTTTTAAATCTTGAAAATAGGATTTTAATTCTGCTTGACATTCCATTCTTATATCTATATCATTTAAACAAGTAGATGTCCAAAAAATCTTCTCTAGAATTTCTTTCAATGCTTTACATCTTCCATGAATTCCTGGACCTTTTCGACAATGTTTTATTGCCCATTCCAAACATAATCCATAATGAGAATTCGGGAGATCTTTGATTAAAACAGCATATTCCCATGGTCTTCCTGTTCTGGTAGCTTTTGCTCCTCCATTTATATGTCCATTATGACGTTTTATTCTAAGAATAGGATTTTTTGTAGCACCAACATAGGTTCTGTTCTTGGATTTCGATATGAGAATATAAACAAACCAAGGTCCATCAAATCTTTTCTTCATCTTTTATATAACGAGATTTTATAATGAAACCTTCCACAATAATAATAATATGGAGTGTTGGAATTACGGTTTTTGTAATTTTTATAATTATAATAGTAATTGTCTTAATTAATAAAAAAGAAGATACAATAGACTTACTCTCCAAAGATTCAAAAATAGATCTTGATCAAATCGATAAACTAGATAAAAAGGATAAATCTGAATTTGAAAGAAAAATTCGTTTGGGTAAAATACATGCCAAAAATCATTCCATAATTTTTTCTACAATTATTGGAAAAAATGAATATAAAAATTCTATCAAAAGAATGAAAGAATTAGGAAATTCATTTAAAAATTTTAAAATCATTGTTGCAGTAGAACAAAATACAAATGTAGATGATTTGAAAAAATTGGAATGTGTACAAATCTTAGAATACAAATCGGAATGTAATTATACAAACTATTCGTATACAAGTGAAAAAAGATGCAAAGCAATTTCAATAATTAGAAATATGATTTTGGAATATTGTCTGGAGAAATACCGAGAATTTGATTATTATTGTGTTTTTGATTCGGAATTGAGTGGAATGTTTTCTAGAGAAGGATTTTTCGAATGTTTTTCATTTTCTGGTTGGAATGCAATGGCTTGTAATGGATTATTGAAAAAAGTTGCAAACGATAGACAATTCGAATATATTTATCATGATATTGAGAATTTCGTTTCGAAAAATGAAGATTTTATACAAGTTAATTCGAAAGATTTTAAAAATAAAATTGGATCAATAATGAATCCGATTAAAATATCCAAGAAAATAAAAAAAGTGAATTCAGCTTTTGGAGGATGTATAATTTATCCTTTGAAATGCCTTAATAATTGTAGATATTCTTCGTATTTTTTTGATCATTCTTCTCTTCATTATTCAATGATATTTAATAATCTAGATAAGATTTTTATAAATCCAAGATGGATAGTTTATAAATATTAGCATTGAATGTCTACTAAAAAAAACTTCTTCCAAAAAAAAAAGAAAAAAAATGCAAATAGCAGTACAATAACTAATGAATACATTTTGGACAATTACATATAAAAAGCATTCTTCGTTTGATCGTTTCTAATCTTTGTTTCTTTTTTTTGATTCTCGTAATCATTGAATTATAATCGATTCGGATTTCTTGATCTTTCAAAATATCTTTCAAAGCGATGAATTTTATAACACATGTATCAAAATCAATCACCCAATCCGTATTTGGGACACAACTATGATTAAAAGTTGAAGCGTCCGAGTATAACAATATACTATCATTAGGTCCATAAAATGCGTTCCTTATAATCTTTTGCCAAATGTAAATTGTTTTCTTGGCTTCGAAAAGTTTTAAATTTGGATTAGTTTTAGATAAATGATGTAAACTTTTGGTAATATATTCATCTTCAAAACGAGGAGATAATTTTTCAAATACTGAATGTTTACAAATTTCTCTCGAAATAATATAATGGGTATAAAATTCTATTTGATCATTGCTAGAAAGTAAATTTTTTCCTTGAAATATGAAATGCGGTAATTCTTTTAATAAAATATCACCTAACGAAATTTATCATTGTTTAAAATTCAAACCTTTTTTAATGTTATTGTTTGCAAATACAGATTTATTTCCAAAAAGATCTATTTTTATATCTAACCTCTTATCCAATTCGCTAAAATAATCTCCTTTAAGACATCCAATTACAGTATTGTTTTTCGTATGTTCGTGAAATGAGTAAATATTACACTTATCTTCTTCATATTTCATTGAATTAATATTTTTTTGCGAATTAAAATTAGGAAGCGCTTTCAATAAATTTTAAAATTATTCGTTTTTTTTTAAAGAAACGATCTGCTAAAAATAATGGAGTATATTTGTTCAAAAAAAGATGAATTATCGATAGGAAGAAAAATGATATTGTTAAGATTATCCAAAAAAATCGAACTATTAAAAAATCCAGAAAATATCCATTTGGGAGCTGCTTTAAAATTTCTCGATAATCTAATTGAATTAGCTTTAAACACAAATGGTAAAATAGATGCAAGAGAAGTTACGAAACAATTTTCTAATCTTTTGAATTGTGATTTAAAAGAAGATCTAGAAGATATAATTGATCTTTCTCCAGGATGGGCTGATGGAGAAGGCGATGTTATAATAAACAACGGAACATTTTTGACATAATTTTACTTATCTTTTATATAAATAATCATATGCCGGATTTGATAATTGCTTCTCCAACTCAAAAAATTCATATCAAGTTTGGAGATAATACTTTTATGGTTGAAAATAGAATCACTTTTAAAAAACAAGAATTATCTATTGCGAATCCTTTAATTATTTTACAAAAAGTCACTTGTAATGATTTTGATATATTATCATCAGTTGATTTTCGTATTATCACTATCTTCTCGCTACATGGATTCTGAATATATAAATATATGTTTAAATTCGTTTTGGTTTCTTTAAAATACGTTTGGGAGTTTCGTCATTTTGTCTTTTAGCAGATATAAAAATTTTGTGGTTATAGCCGAAGCTACAACCTCTACACACACACTTCAAGCTATAAAACCAAGTATCTATAAATCTATCAGACCAAATAATTTGTGTGGCTTTATATCTTGATAGATCATAACAAGATCTGCAATAACTAACAACACCATCATGTAATTCGAAATAATATTGTCCTCCATCTGGCATATTGTAACATGATTTCTTTTCGTAAGCTGCTTGTGCTAGAGTATGTTCATTTCGAACATCATATTCTATAAAATTTATTGTTTGTAAAAATGAACCTTTAGGTTTATTATCTATCCATTCCGTATCTAAAACCAATCCATTATCAGCATATTTTAATAATCCTCTTCCATTTCTTTTATTATCTACCATGTGACCTAAAAAGAATCCCTCTTCTCCTAAAAAATTCAATAGTAAATATTTATACCTTCTGAATATATTATCCCCTTAATAAAACGCTTTCTAAAATGGTGACATAAATTATAAATTCCATAAAATCGAGTCATAATTTTATAGTCATAATTATGTTCATAATAAACTCCCAAATGATTCTCATTACTTTCTGATACTAAATCACATTCGAAATCCAGAGTTGCAATATCCCCCTGGAGATTCAATCCTATAACCGGTCCTCTATAACAAACTTTTTGATTTCGATTAAGTATATTTTGATTTGTAATATCATAAGGATAACCTAAAGCCATTGTTTTCCAATTAAAAATATCCATTTCTGGTTTAGGAAAGAGGATATTATAATCAAAAGAAGAATTCTTCCATTCTTTAATGATTTTTCTTCTCCATAATTGTTGAGATTTACCCAAGTCAGAGAATTCTTTATTTGTTTTACATAATACAAACGTAGAAGGAATATCAAGGAAATCTAATAAGATATTTTTAATATCTTTTGGAAGAGTATACATTAATAGTGAAATAGTTTATTTTTTTTTACATATACAATAATTATCTATTTAAAAATAATAGATCCAATAAATTTTATTAAAGCAATTCATTATAAAAGGTAACGTAAAAAATATTATTATATATGAATAGTATAAAATGTCGAGATTTGCACTTAATAAGGGAAATTTTTCAGCTTTCTTTAATACAAATAACAAATACCATAAATTTTTTTACGAGTCAAACATCTTTATATCCAATTTACGAATTAATTGTAAATACGGATAGTGGTAGAATAATTTTGAATTTAATCGGACAAGATACAGGAATACTTATTCAAACTATTGCTGATTTTACAGTAAATAGAATCCGAACTGTTCCTTGTATTGGTGTTAACGTTTTGGGTTCAGAACTCCAAATCATAGCTTTTTTTGATTTACCTTTTACTAGTAAGATCTTGTTGGATGTAAATACAGGAGGGTTACTGTATCCAGCAAATTTGATAGCTTTTACTGATCAAAGACCTGAGAATCAAGGCTTTGCTCAAAGATCACTAATATTTCCAGGTTTTCCTCCTTTTTCAAATAGAAGTTGTCAAGCATATTATTGTTGTTTTTTAAATCAAATAATTTATCATCTATATTTCGTTGATTTAAGTTTAACAAGAACTGATTTTAAGGATATAATTCCAAAATAGCATTTGTTTTTATAATCTATCAATTGAGGTTTCTCATTTGAATATTTTTTATCACAATGATGAACAAAATAATTCCTTTTCCAAATAAAAATAGAGCTTTCTGAAAAATCTAGATGGTCTTCTTATGTATATTTTTCGAGTAGAACTAGAATCTTTTTATTGATATTCTCTTAAAAAAAACTCGATATTTAATTGATAAGCAACTCTGAAAATAAATTCATTCTCTCGGAAATAATTTCAATAAAGATATGTTTTTAAACCAAGTTGAGTTTTATTTGATTATACTACATCTTTATATGTAAAGGATTTTTGCAATAAGAAAAATCGATTACAATTCCAGTCTTTAAGAATTAATCTTTTCCAAACTGATTAGAATTCGAGAAAAGAGTTTGGATATTGATAAATTCAGATTATAATATTTTTTTATTGATATATTAACTGAAAAGTTTGTACCGAATAAACAAAATAGCCGTGGAAAACTATTTATTACGAAAAAAAGATTATAAAAATATTATTGTTTGAAAAAAGTAAATATATCAGTACAAATGAAAAATCGTAAAATTATAATAATAAAACGGAAAAAAAATACAGTTTCAAATCATAAATCGGTAGAAGATGTGAAAGAAAATCTATTTAAAAACATCGACAAACTTATAAATAAACTTACTGATAATGAAATATCCTATACAAAACCAAATATAAAAGATTTAAAACCAAATTTTACACATTACATGTTTAATACGATATTATATTCTTTGATTACGTTTTTATGGAAATGGATACCTGAAGAAAGAGAATATTATGAAAAAATCGCAACAAATATTCAAGATTGGATAAAATCAAATCCAAAAAAACTATGTGAAATGTGGCAAAAATCCGTAGAAGGAAAAGATAACATTTTATTAAAAAATGAAAATACTTTTTTTTTACCAGAATATGAAGTTTTAAATTGTTTAAAGTTGGAAGAAAATTGGAATAAATTAGATTTAACAAAAAAAGCAGAATTCTGGACAAAATTACGACAACTTCAAACTTTGAATGATATAATGGATATAGTCCCCGAAGAAATTCTTTCTTCATTAGAAGATGTTTCATGTGGAGTAATGAATATTTACGGTGGAACTGTAATTGATAAAGTAACGGAATCATTGATACAAAATGATACAATGATGTATGGTATTCAAAAATTGACCGCTAAAATAGAACGAATTTTTATCCATAAACTTCCAACAGCACCTTCATATGTTAATCTCTTACAAAAGGCTGAAAACTATTGAATATATAAATGTATTATTAATAGGGATTTATAATATATTTAGAATGGAAGAAATTCCATTATTGCATAATTCTAAAAATCAAAAATGGATTTGGAGGTTTTTCTTTTTGCTTTCTTTTCTATTTGTATTTTATATTTTGATAGCATTTATTCTAGAACCAATAAAAGAATGGGGAATTTTTTCTCGAATGCCATATCCTGAAAAATCTCTTCCAATGCAAATTCATTGGGTTGGTGGAATTTTAGTAATCTTATTGGGTGGTTTTCAAATGAAATATAATCATACTATTTCGAAAACTCATCATTGGAGAGGGATTATTTATATTATAGGATGTTATTTAGCTGTATATGGAGGAATGTATTATATTTTCCATCACGGTAGTTCAGGTGGAAAATTGATGGATATTGCATTTTTGATTTACGGAATGTTGTTAGCGATATTTGCAACTGCTGCTTGGTATTTTGCGGTAAAGAGAAATTTTCTACTTCATCAATGTTTTTCTACTTTGACTTTTACTATGGGAGTAGGAAGTTTGCTTTATAGGGTATATACTTTACCTCTATTGGTTTTTAATTCTCACTTTTCTGAATCTCAGATTAGAATTTGGATGATCACGAGCTCATGGTTGATGTTTATTCCAAATATCATAATTACAATCTTGTATTTATGGTATAAACATAGAAATCAAACATTTATTCATATCAATGATAATGAATATTATCGCATTTTATAATTATTAGATATATTACATATTTTTTATTGCAAAACCTTTTAAAGACAGAGTATATTTTTCTATACATGTTTGGGAAATTCGAAAATCTCTACCATCAAATAAAATGCGATCTCTCACTCTTGTAAATAATTGATAAACTTAAGAATAAAAATTCTGCTACGGATTGTATTAAATGATTTTTCACAAGTACAAATATGCTTGATTCATTAATAAATATTTGGGTTATATAAGATTTTTAGTAATTCCATTTGTTAAAGATCTCATTTTTAAATTTGTTTTAAAATCTGATATATTGTTTATTTTAATCATTATATAAAATCTTCTTGATCACATATTTTTTTCCGATACATATCTTCAAAATTAATATCTTTATGTTCTGCAAATTTTGATCAAATAAAGTATAATCGCTCATTTTTATTCTTTTGAATTACAATTAATTTTTTTTAATTCGTTTCTTTTATTCTCTAATTCCTCCATAGAAGATTTTGCAAATAGTTGGCCTTGAATATTGATACCTTTGTGAATAAAAAATCTTGCTGTCAATTCTATCCTTTTACAAAACATAGCAGAATCTAAATTATCTTCAAATTCAAAATCGATGTCTCTTCTTTCGTTGATTATTCCTTGTTGACCAGTAAAGATACCATTACATTCTTTTGCAATATTTTTGAGTTCATCATCTTGTGTTTTCATTACGATGTGAGATTGTGCAAAATAATACAATTGTACAATTAGACCTTTGATAATTTTTTCATCATATAAAGTATATTCCTCCATTAATTTTTCGCAATCTGTGGATGAAAAATCTACAGAATTAAAATTATCCATTTTATAAAACTAATTGCTAAATTTCATACTATATTAAAATCTGTTTATTTCTTTCTATATTCTTGTTTTAATAAATCTTTCATTTTTACAGATAAATTCTTTTAATTTTCTGAGAACTTTTATTAGTCATTTTTTTATAAAAGTTCCATATCTTGAATGGTACAATGATTAACTTTTTGTTTTTTAACTAAACCAAATTTGCTCAATTGTTGAGAGATATCTGAACCCTTTTCCATTCCAAATTGTTCTCTAGTTTGAGTTGATATGGAATGTTTTAGCAATTGTTTTGGATCATTCATCAATGGTTCGAATAATTTACAAATATTCTTTGTACATTGATTTTCTAGATACCATAATTTGTCTACTTTTAAATTATTTTCCAAAACATAATCGTAATCTTCGATATAACCTTCACCACATTTAACATATTTCTTTTTAAATGATTTAAGATTATATTTTTCTCTAGAATCTAATCCCAAATCAACAAATAAATATCTAAAATTAATTATAAAATTTAAATTCTTACTGAACAGATTCTCCAGATTTAGGACCAAGTCCAGGTTTTCTTTGATTTATTCTGTAAGCTAATTGAGCATGTGCAGTTATTCCGGATGGTAATTCTTCTTTTAACGTTTCGCTTTTACTTTCTTTTGGAATAATAAAAGACATTAATTTATCCGAATTTTGATTCTGTATTTCAGTTTTGGAAGTATATGTCTTTTTGGATAATTTTTTATAAATCTTTAATTTTTCATATTTAACTTTGTCTAATAATATTTCGTTTAATTTTTGTTCGAGTTCCATTAATTGAGTAGGTTTAAAATGGTTTTTTAATTGAACAATTAGCTTATGAGAAATCGAATCTATATATTCTACAGATTGAATTTCTAAATCTGCAATAACATCTTTTAATATTTCGAAATGATCTTCTTGGACCATTGGTTCTATCAATTCGGATAATTTGGATTTTGCTAATTTAATTTCATCACCTCTCATTCTATCATAAACCAAATCGAGTAATCTCTCTTGGACATCTAATTTTGCTTCTTCCAATTTGCCTTGTTTCAGAATTTTGTCAAGGGCAGATTTGCAAATATTATATACTAGTTTGCAGCAGTCTCGTTTCGACCAACCAACACCTTTTATTTCTAATTTTCCAACATCTTCTGGATAAGGTTTAAGATATTTATCCAAAGCATAACATTTTGGACAATATATAATAAGAAATCTTGCAGTTTTTTCATGAACGATCTTCATAGTCGATCCTGGAAATGCAAATAATTTAGTAATTCCATCAGCTATAGATGAAGATATTTCGAATGTCTTATTCAACCCTTCGATTCCTTTTGGAATAATCGATTCTGGTAATAATACAAATAAAGAATCAGTATTATGTACAACTATTCTTCCAATTCCAGCAGAAAAATGATGATTATCAGTTTGAAGATCATATACAATATCTACGTGAGGAATTTCATAAATTTCTTCAATTGCGTTATTTTGATTTCCATAGCCTAGAGAAGAAAAAAGCCAATATAAACCTGCATAAGCTATTTTGTTTTCCAATTTAAAATCATCTTTTCCAACAATATAACCATCAATAAAATTTTTACGGATAATTTGTGAAGCATTTAAAATTTCATCCGGAATAATTTTCTCGTAAAATAAATTGGAAAAAATAGTTGGAAAAAAATTCTCTAATCCAATTTTTGCTCTATTTAAAATATCTGGATTATCGATTTTCCAAGATATTGAGTCTATACACATTTCTTTTGATTCTGTAATTTTTCCTGCCGCAAAGAATAATCCCAATGCCCAGGCAGTTTCAGGATGTAAATCAAGATCTATTTCTTCTGGTTGTGGGAGATCTTTATGTAATAAAAGATCTCCAATTTTACACTCTTTAGGTTTTACAACATGACCATCTTGATTTAAAAGGCTATGATCTTCAGTGACATCTACGCATCCACTACCAGTTACAACTCGAACAATTCTTTTTTCACAAGAATGACGAATAATCCTTTTAATATTGGTAAATCCAGTATCAGACCAAACTTTGATTCCTTTTAAATATGGTTGTGATTCTTCTTTTGTTTCGTGAAATGATGTCCATTGATTATCAGAGAGTTGTTCTATTGTTCTATAAACCATAAGGCCATCTGGTAATAAACACAATAAAGGAGTATCTCCTGTTACACTATCTGCATAAATAACACGTGTTCCTTCTTCATTACTATTTCCAGTCATGACTTTTGATCCAGGATAAGTTTTTTCTACCCATTCCTTTGCAGTTTCGATTGTTTTTCTTCCAATATAGGTAACACATGCAGAAATTGGCATTACTTGCATCATTGCTTTGTGTATGATTTTTTTATCTATCACATCATAATGAACTTTTCCACCAGCACCTAAAAATCCAAAAGTAGAGTTGCTTCCTACTTTGAGTTCATTTTGTTTAGAGTTGTAATTTGCAATTTCGGAATCATAAGATGTCAATATTTGCAAAATAGATAAGATAATCGATTCAGAATTTATATTTTCTTTTAAAAAGGCAATTTTTTCTTCATATCCATTTTTGATTTTAAAACATATTTCTAAAGATTGTAAAAGTTTTTCATTTTTTGTCAATTTATATTGATTTCCAGATTCATTTAAAATTTGATCTATTGTATATTCTTGTTTATCTTTGAATATTCCATTAGCAATCAATACTTGTTTAAAAACTCCGATTTCTTCGTTATAAAAGTTTTGATAAGATTCGATTGGAATATGTGAAGATGTTTTGTCGTTTTTGTTTACGATTTCATTTGCTTTTTTGAAAACATCATCCGTTTTCGTATCTACAGGAAGTGATAATAAATATACTAATCTTTTTCTGCAATATTCTACACGAGATTCATAAGTGGTTTGAATTCCTTGTGCAATTTTTCTATTATTTACCAAATTTCTCGTATGTTTTATCATAACTCCTGGAAATCCTTGAGCAAATAAAAATTCCTTATTCTTATTAAATCGAATGCGTAAATATGTAACTCCAGGACAATTTGCAAATCTCTTATCTAAAACAAGCAATGCAGGATCTAAACAATAACTCATCATAATATTTGGATAAAGAGCATTAAAATCATAAATCGGAATATTTTCATAAAATCCAGGTTTTGGTTCCATAACGAATCCTCCAGCAAAACCTTTTTCTGATTCATCTTTGCCTATTTCTCCTTTTTTCTTATTTTTTCCTATAATTGGAACAACTTTCATGGTTCCTTTTTCTGTAGGAATGAATTTCCTTTTTCTCCTCACTCTGGATAATTTTTCTATTTCTTCGACAGTTTTACCGTTTCTTCCAAAAAATCCATTATTTTGAGTTTGCTTTTTTAACTCTGTTTGAAATGGATTTACATCTTTTCCATAAATTTTTATATTATTTTTCGTATCTATCGGAATAGGTTTTGTATCTGAATGTATGATTTTTTCTTGAGAAATCTTTCCATTCTGATCAACAGTAATCATTGATAAAATCGGTTTAAAAGTGGATAAATTTAGTTTCTTATTCCAATAATCGACCATAGAATCTATATCGCTTTTTTTTTCAAATCTATTTTCTGCTTTTTCTTCTTCTCTTAATCCCTCTTCTGTCCATAAAGAAGGATCTTCAATAATTGGTTCATCTAAAATAGGATCGTAATGTGGTCTATATATAATATATCCATCATCCATTGCATTTTTATGGAATCCTCCAAATACTCTAATCTGTTGACCTCTAGGGCATAAAACATTCATTGGAACTCTATTTACTCGGCAAACATTTGTCATTTTTGGCCAATGAGCACATTTGAAAAAAAGGTTTAAAACTAGATCTACATCTTTTAAATTGTAAACCATCAAAAGTCCTCTATCCAGAGCAGATCCAAAGAATAAAGATTTGATTTCGGAATAATGAACATCTTCTTTTTCTTCTTTTAAAAAATGTTTCGAAACGGTTTTTAGTTGATAATCCGATAATCTCAAAGTAACATCTCTTTGAAAAATAATAAGGCTATCTACGAAAATATTTCCAGGAGATGGAGTTAATTGATAATTGTTGTATGCAATAGCTTTACTTTCGATATTTGAATCTTTAATCTTTGTCTCATATCCACACAATCTACCCCACTCTTTGATATCTTCATCTATTCCAGATAAAATCCTTATTCTCGTTGCTAAAAATCCAAGATCAAATCCATAAATATTCCATCCAATAGTACAATCGGGAGATATATTTCGAGATCTTCTCCATCTTACCCAATGTGTCAACATTGAAGCTTCATCTTTATATATTTTTAATATGACTTTACGTTTTGGAAGAGGCTTTCCTTTTCTATCCGTTTCAGGAAATTGAACTGCACCTCCCCACGTAAATAAATAATACATTCTAGGAAAAGATCTTGAAGTCGATTCTATTGCATGACCAATACATGCAGTATAATCTAGAGGATTAGTTGCATCAGGCATTGCTTCAGCTCCATCATATCTAATCGCTTCAATATCGAATGAATCTATCAATGAATCTGCTAATTCATTCTTATTACTTATTCCTTCAACACACATTGTTTGAAAATTATGAATTGCTCTTTTACCTCCATCCCATGTGGTAAAAGTTCCAGCTGATAATTTTATCCATCCACCAAATTGAAGAGAATAAAAATTGCAAAATTTTATATCGTTTGGAATTTTACCTTCGCATACCATTATATCGTTTTTATAAATTCCTTTTTTTATATCATATTCAGTAGGAGCAGGATATTTCCTCTCTAATTCATATTTATATCGATAAAAAGCATTCAAAGTATAAAATCTAAAAAGAATACATGGAATTGGCTTTCCATTTCTAAATCCCGTTGTAGGTAATTTGTATTCTAAACTATATGATTCTAATTCTCTTTTTGGTAATTCTTTATTTAGAGATAATTGATTGATAAGATTTATCATCCAATTTTCATCTTTTTCTTTGGAATTATTTTCAGGTATAGTAAGATAAAAAAATGGTTTATATCCTCTGAATAAAACACATACAGTTTCACCATATTCTAAATTACCGTGAAGATATACTCCGACTTCTTTCGTTTTGCTAACATGAAAAACATCATTATCTAAAAATTCATCTTTTTCTATCGTTACATCTTTTAATTCGAAATAAACATCCTCAATATCAGGATTAAAATCTTTTCTTTTTGCTCTAATCGGAATAACAGGATCTTGTTCGAAATCATTAATAAATTCATCTTCTTTTATGGAATCGGGCTTAAATATAATTTTTCAAAAAAAAAAGAAATAATTACCTGGTAAATAGTACCATTATCAAAATCGGGATATTTATTTTCCGAAATATCTTCTATAAGCACATCCATCACTATGGATATAAAGGAGTAATTTATCCTTTAAAAAACGTTAAAAATTATTTATCAGACGTTGAAATTTCAGAACTGAATTTATTGGTAATTCGTTAGAGGATAATTTCAAATGGAAAAAAGCGCTAATTTATCGCAAAAAATTATTATGTTAGAGGAAGAAATTAATGATTATATTCCTCAAGGATTATCACTTTCGAAAGTTGCTTGGGTTTCTCCAGGTGAATACAGAAAAGAAAATTATAATAGAAAACCGGAATCAAATATCGACGACGAAATGGCTTTGAAAGTTGATTTTACAAAAAGCAATCCTCCTTCCGATGTAATACGAAGAAGAGCAAAATATAGACCTCATATGTGGCATAACTTTATACCAAAAAGTCAAAGATTTATGATATTTACAACTTATGGTCCCGAAGAACAAGGATATGATATTGATTCTCCAAAAATTGGTTTCGAATTTTTTGGTTGCTTTGAAGATCTAGAGCAAGTTAAACATCAGATTCTAACTATTCGCAAATATAATCCTCACGCAGTATTTTTAACTTTTCATACTGTGGATGTTGGAATGGGTAAAAGAATAGAATTTCCTCCTCCAAATGATGGATCTGCTCAAACTTTTCATTTGAATACCGAGCATCAAACTTTGATGCAAAAGCATCTGAATAAAGCAATTGATTCTGTTGAATATGTCGAAAATAGGGTAGAAAATTCTATCAAAGATTTAAAAAAGAGAAATGAAATTGTAGACCAATATAATTTAAAGATTCAAAAACATGCTAAAAATCTTTTGGGAATGAACGAAGATGAAATAAAAGCAAAAATATTACAATCCAAATCCAAAATACATGGAATGTTAGAAGATGTTAAGTTTGATCAATCTACTATAATGGATCAACTTAAACAAGATATGAAAAGTCTTACATATGATCAAGTCGAAGATTTTATAAGTACACAAAACGATTTAATGAATCTACCAAAAGGATATAGGATAATTTATCAACGATTTTTAAATAATGATGGTAAAGAATATCTTGTACGTTCCATACAATATAGTGAATAAATTATTTTTCTTTAAAATCGCGCTCCAACACTTTAAAAAACTTTGTAGTTATTATTTCAGTATTGCTTTAATTAAGTACCTCTAATAAACTTGAATTTTACGGAAAAATGGTAAATTCAAAACATACTCCAAACAAAAAAATACCCACCGAAGAATCCGATAGTGAAGAAGAAGAAAGTTTTTCAAAAAAATCAGAATCTTCTGATGAAGAAGATATGATAGAGGATGATTCTATAAAAAGCAAAAAATCGAAATCTACGAAGAAAGGAAAAATCAATATAGATTCATTTATAGCAAAGAAAATTAAAGAATATAAAGAAATCGAATCTAATAAAGAATTTGATGTTCCTGAAGAAGTAGATGCTGATAAAATGGTTGATCGTTATAATTGGTTATATTCTCAAATTGGAGAAACTGGAATTCCTTGTAGACCTGGTAAAAAAGAAGTAGACAATGTAAGATATTTCATTTTAGGCGTTTCGAAATCTTTGAAATTACATTTATTTTACCCTGCACATCCTGAAAAAGATTACTCTACTCCAACTGAAGTATTACGGGATATTTATATCGATAATGATATTCCTACTAAGTCTATCAAAGGATGGGATCAATCTTATGTTTTTGTCAAAAAGAAAAAATTATCTCCAACTGCAAGTTGGCTTATTTTCAATTGTGTAATTCCGAAAGATTACCGAAAAAGAAAAGCAAAAAGTAATTCAAAATCTCCGAAAAAATCGGATGAAAAAGTACAATCGAAAAGAAAAAGCGATTCTAATCTAGAAGAAAAATCATCCAAAAAGAAAAAGAGTCGTCCTGAAAAAATATTAGAATATGCTCATAATGTGGAAGAAATGCTTACTATTCCACATGAAGTAGGAAACGAAATGGCTGATATGGTATTACGTCTTCAATTAATTAGAGGAGCTATTTCATTGGATATCAATACAATTAAAAATATCATTAAAAATATGAATTCATCTTTAGAATCTAAAAGCGAAATTCTCGAAAAGCCTATTAAAGAAGAAAAACCTATAGAAGCAGTAATTGAAGATGAAAATTCTTCTATGTTAGAATCAACTACTGTAAATCCTATTGTCGAATCTAATGATTTGATTTGATTACGTCTATTTTTTTAATAAAACATTTTTATCTTTTAATTAGAAATTGTTTAAAAATGCCAAAGAAAAAATTAGATGTAAAGAAAAAAAGAATCAAAAAAAAGGTTTCGAAAACTGCATTTAAAGATATCATAAATTCTTTACAAATCACAATCAAAGAAAATTGGTATTATAAAGTCAATGAAAATTTTCTCGTATTTTCACCATTTGGATCAGATACACCTTGCGATGTTATAGGAATAGATATTGGTACAAAACATCTCGGAATAAGTGGAATTTCGAAAGTTGAATATAGAAAACATCCAATTTGGACATGGTGTTCATTAATATCGGTTCCTTCTGAAACATTGCATCAGAGTGTTGATAGAATTGTAGATATTTTATATCAATCTCCTTATTTCGAATGGTTTCGTAATTGTTCTTCATATAGAATCGAATTGCAAATGCAGGTAAATCCAAAAGCAAGAGCTGTATCTTGTGTATTGCGTACTTTGGCAAGAATTTTCCAATTAAAAAGCCAAAAACCAATAAATGTCGAATTCGTACATGGTAAAAAAAAAAATCATTTTTATTAATTATAAAAAGGAAATCTAAAATATGCTATTGCTCCATTATACTGTCAAGAAGCAATTGATGATCCTTTGAGAAAATCATATTTAGGTGGTATTTCTAATACTCATAAAAGAAAAGTTCTCGCTAAAAATGATATGGAAAACCTATTAGAAATCAATGGAGAAAAGAATATGTTGAGATTTTTAAAAGTTTTTAAGAATCATGTTGATCAGATTTTTGATATGGCTGATAGTTATTTGATTGCAAGGACTGCCTTTGAAAATAATTTGAAAATATATAAACCTGAAGAAACAAGCAATGATTTCGAATAAAATTTTATTTAATCAATGTAAATCTTGATACTAATTTATTATCGAATTCTACAAGTTGATTCCATTCTAAAAGAGGACGAATCCAAGGAAGAGATGAAATATTTTATATATTACGCAAATTTCATCATTGCTTTCTAAAATACATAAACCTTTAACAATATAAATATTTCCTTTATAATGTCTCCATATAGAATCAGGTTTTGGAGTTGATTCATCATTTAATACTATTTCCGCTAGATCATGATACTTTCTAAGACATCGTTATACTTTTTTTTATTAATATGAAACGGAATCAATGATTATATTCTACAAATATTGTTCTATCTTTAATATAAAATTCCATAATAGCAAATTCTCCATAAAAGTCTGATCCATCTAGAGAAGGTGGATAGGAATAATTTTCTGGATGATATATTGCATCCTAGCTTTTACAGATGAAATATCTTTTATTCTCCATGGAATATTTTTGTTGAAATCAAATATTCCAGAAAAATTAAATATTGGAATAACAATTCTAATAGGGCCTTTTGATAAAAATGTTTTTTTTGGGAATTCCAAATTCATCTTTAAATAATCCTAAATTTATCATAGGAATATTTATTATTTTACTATTATTTGGAACCCTAATTCTTTTAGTATACATTTAAACAAAAATATCAGTTTTTCTAATAATATAATTTTATTTGAAGTTATGCAATTCCAGTTTGTTGCAATGCATCTATAAATTGAGTCCAAATTTCAGAATAGCGAGAAGTTTCAGGTCTTGAATTTTGTTGATCACGAGAAATTATTTCGGCTTGCCTTTTAAGTTGCAGAATATCTTCACCTTTTTTCAAGCTTCTACCATATTTATCTGCATATTCGAGCATTACATCTACATTTCTAATAACAATTGATTTAATCTGTGTAAGAGCAGCAAGGAAATCAGTAAGAGTAATTTGAGATATCCCCAAAACTCTAGGTAAATTATCAGGATCTAATTTCTCATTTGCAGAAGGGACCCATTTTTCGGTGGGAATAAATGGAGCATTTTCTTTTGATAAATTTGGATTGGTTTCTAAAGTTTGATAAATATCGGTATCCTTTTGTCTTCTTTCTATATAATATTTTCTAATAGGAATACTATCTTTTCCTTGTTTTAAAACTTGAGCAACAGGAAAAATATTTGTTATTTCTGCTCTTGCTACGATTATTCTTATATCGTTATTTTTATCTTTCAAATCGAATTTTGGATGTAATTTAACAGTAAAATCACCATTAGAGCTTGTACTTTTTTTATATCCCCAAATCTCTCCAAATTTTCCTACTTCGGGAACATCTTTAAATTTTTCCAAAAATGCTTTTTCGAATCTTCCATTTTCTCCTTCATCTCCAACCGTATACCAAAGAGGTATAAAAGAATATCTTGTTTCTTGTTGTGGGACACACTGATTTCCTTCATCGGTTTCAGTGCTTATTAAAGCTTTTTCTAATAACCATTTTTGATAATATACTTTACTTTCAGATCCTGGATTCGATGTTGCAAATATTACAGATCGCTGCTCAGCTCTGAAAAGCATTTGATTGAATAAAGAATCAATTTCTCTCGGAGCATAATATTTATTAAATAAAATCCATGCCATAAAATCCACTGCATCCCAAGGTATGCTATTTTCTCTTCCTCCTGCAGTTACATCGAAGAAAATCTCATCCAATTCAGTTGGAGGTAATATTTGTCGAGTATCTCTGTTTGGATTTAGATCATTTGATTCTGCTTTTTTAGTAAAAAACGAAACACTATTAGTTAAATTTCCCTCATCATCAAATTTATCAAATTGTCCTGGATAACTCCATCCTATTAAATCAGATTTTTGATCAATATTCAAAAATGTAGTTATGAATTTATTTCTTTCCCAATCAATCGTTTGTAACCAATCTATATTTTTAGATTCGGAGAAATTTACTCTATCCCAACCCATTTTTCGTAATTTATTCATTAATATTTGTCTGACATCATCAAGAGAAGGTAATCCAACAAAGATACGTTGAGAAAATCTTTGAAATGCTGCTGCGGGCATTCTATCGGGATAATTTGTTGCAGCTAGTACAATCAAACCTTTATTACTAGTTCCTTTTAATCCTTGAGCTTGAGCATTGAATTCAGATAATAAATCAGTTCCACCTCCACTCGAACTTCCTCCTTCTGATATTAAACCATCTATTTCATCCATAAAAACTACAACAGGTTTATCTCCATATTTTCCATTAGGTCCATTTTTTGTCAATTCTCTTGCAACAGCAAATAGATATTTTAAACTTTTTCCAGACTCTCCAACAAATCTTCCCAAAATATCTGAAGAAGAAATACTAATAAAGCTTCCTCCTAAAGGTGCTAATTCAGCAGCTACTGCTTCAGCTAATAAAGTTTTTCCTGTACCAGGAGGACCGAATAACAAAATTGAATCATTACTAGGATGTGCTCCCCTAAATTGATCATAAGTAAATCGATCTTTTGCTATTATATCAAAAAATTCTTTAAATTCAGCAGATCCAGCATAATCATCAAATGTTCTAAGACCACAGGGTTTGGTAATTATAGTATCAATGATTTTCTTAACAAGAGCAGCATCTTCGGGTGTTGATGTTACGATTCCTGAAAATCTATTATCGATTTTTGGTTGATCGAAAGATAATCTTTCGACACTAGATGCCAATTCAGCAACAGAAGAACCAGGTAATTCTTTAGCAGCACGCAATTTATTTTGAATTTTTTGAGAATCTGCAAGTGCTTCTCGTGTTTCTTTCAAGATAGATTTATATAATGCAGTATTTGGAGAAGTTAAATCGATCAGATTATTGTACAAAGTTAGAGCTAATGCATTATTCGTAAGTGCTGCTTTTAAAACATTTTCAGCAGGAAGTGTTCTAGATCTTGCAACAGATTTTGCATCTATAGCAAGATTTCTAGCTCTATCTCTGATGCCTCCAGGATTTCTTTTTGGTCTAGAAGACATTTTTCAAAAAAACTTTTCAAGCAAAACTATTAAAAGTTGTCAAAAAAATTCCCAAAATAAAACGAAAAAAATCGAATCGTAATATAGTTTTTCAAAATATTCATAAAATATGCAACAAACT
>Ga0105046_10005979_pt1 | contig 19196 bp, 19 predicted proteins | sample MAT03_FD_78385 | JGI IMG/M metagenome (GOLD analysis project Ga0105046, IMG submission 78385) | Freshwater microbial communities from Lake Fryxell liftoff mats and glacier meltwater in Antarctica - MAT-03 (megahit assembly) | ecosystem: Environmental > Aquatic > Freshwater > Ice > Liftoff... | reverse complement strand
GCCGGGATTTCACGGTTAACGCGCTGTATTACAACATCGCCGATTTTAGCGTGCTGGATTTCGTCGGTGGCCTGGATGATCTGGAAAGCCGTGAACTGAGATTAATTGGCGATGTAGCGACGCGTTACCGCGAAGACCCAGTGCGTATGCTGCGTGCGGCGCGTTTAAAAGCGAAGCTGGGCTTTACGATGGACGCCGAAACCGAAAAAGAAATCGGTGAGCTCAATCCATTGTTGGCAGAAATTCCGCCCGCGCGGCTTTTCGACGAAGTCTTAAAGCTGTTTTTATCCGGCCACGCATTGGCAAGCTGGGCTGAAATGCAGCGTCTGGGCTTAATTGAAGCGCTGTTTCCCGCGATGCGCCCGGCGGTCATTCGACGTAACAGCACATTTTTACTCGCGGCGTTGGGCAATACCGACGCGCGTATTGAGCTGGGCAAATCAGTCACGCCCGCGTTTCTGTTTGCCGCATTTGGGTGGGCGCTGATGCAGCACCGGCTTGCTGAGCGGGGTTCAGATATGGGCAAAATTAGCTTTGATGATCGGCTTGCGATGTTTGACGCGGCAATTTTGGATACCGCCGAACGGGTCGCTATGCCGCGCCGGTTTTCGCTGCAGGTGCGTGATATTTGGGAGCTACAGGGGCGTTTGACCGACACCACGCCATCGCGCGCGCGCAAACTGGTTGCTAACGCGCGCTTTCGTGCGGGCTATGATTTTCTGTTGCTGCGCGCCTACAGCGATGAGCGTTTGCACGATTGGGCGCAGCGCTGGACCGACGCGCAGGACGCAAACGCGAATTTCGAAGCCATTTTCGGGGCGCACCGCAGCACACGCGCGGCAGAACTGGACTTTGAACCCGCAAGCGAGGCTGCGGCTGCGAAAAAGCGTAAGCGTCGGCCGCGTATTCGCAGCGCAAAGCCCAAAGTTTCTGCGCCAGAATGACCGTCGTGTCCAAATGACTACGGCGTTCGTCGCCCTGGGCAGTAACTTAGCCGGGGCATGGGAAACACCGCAGGCACAGATTAACGCGGCATTGGCAGCGCTGGACAACTTGGCGTTTTCGCGATTGCGTCGGGTGTCGAGTTTCTATTCAACGCCCGCCTGGGGCGATGATGGCGCGGGCATTGAGCAACCGCGTTACGTCAATGCGGTTGCAGAAATGCAGACTGATTTAGCGGCCGATGCGCTTTTATGCGCCTTGCAAGCCATCGAAAACGCGCAAGGGCGGGAGCGGGATCTAAAACGTCCGAACGGGCCGCGCACGCTGGATTTGGATTTGCTGATTTATGGACGCATTCGCCTAAACACGATTGAGTTGACCTGCCCACACCCGCGTATGCATGAACGCACATTTGTGCTGCAGCCCCTGCTTGAAATAGCGCCCGATGTGCAGATTCCGGGCTTAGGGAAAGCTGAAACCTACTTTGCGGCACTGCCGCCGTCAGATATTTTTAAATTGGACTTCCCACATGGCATATATCAACCCTGACCTAGATCGGCCCGGCATTAATGTGCCAAAACTTCTTGCAATGAAGAAAGCCGGTGAAAAAATCGCGATGATGACGGCCTACGACTATAGCTTCGGCCAGATTATGGACGCCGCCGGTATCGATATCGTGCTGGTTGGTGATTCGCTCGGCATGGTCGTGCAAGGCCACAGCACCACTTTGCCCGTTACGCTGAGCGATATTGCTTATCACACGCAAACGGTGGCGCGCGGCGTTAAAAAGGCGCTGCTTTTGGCCGATTTGCCGTTGCTGAGTTACGCCACTTTAGAACGTGCGCTGGTGGCGAGCGAAACGGTGCTGCGCGCGGGTGCGCAGATGGTGAAGCTAGAGGGCGCGGGGCCAATGATCGACGTCATCGGCGGTTTAAGTGCGCGTGATGTCTCGGTGTGCGCGCATCTGGGGCTGACGCCGCAATCTTTACACAAACTGGGTGGTTTCAAGGTGCAAGGCCGCGATCAAAAGGCGCGTGCGCGGTTGCTAGCTGACGCGAAATCCGTTCAGGACGCCGGCGCAGATTTGCTGGTGTTGGAATGCGTGCCCAGCGATGTGGCAGCGGAAATTACGGCGTCGCTGTCGATTCCCACCATTGGCATTGGCGCGGGTGTGCAGTGTGATGGACAAGTACTCGTGGTCTTTGACGCGCTTGGCATAGGTTTTGGGCGTCGGCCACGCTTTGTGCATAATTTTCTTGAGGACTTGGCTGGTAAAGGCGGTGCAATCAGTGTGTTGGCGGGTGTGCAAAATTACGTCAAAGCTGTCAAAGCCAAAACCTTTCCGGGGCCTGAGCATGTCTACTAAGGTTTTAACTTTACTGCAAACATTTACTGAAATTGCCGCGTTACGTGCGCAAGTGCGGGCTTGGCGTAATGCGGGCGAGCGCATCGCGTTTGTGCCGACGATGGGCAATTTGCATGATGGGCATTTGTCGCTCGTCACACTGGCAAAGCAGCACGCCACGCGCGTCGTTGCTAGCATCTTTGTCAATCCTACCCAGTTTGGCCCAAAAGAAGACTATGCCAGCTACCCACGCACCTTGGCTGCGGATCAGGCGTTGCTAGCCAGTGGCGGATGTGACGCGCTATTTGCGCCAACGGTGGAGACAATGTACCCGCTGAACGGTACCAATTCGCCAAATTTCGCGATCGACGTCGGTGCTATTGGCACTATTCTTTGTGGCGCGGTGCGGCCTGGGCATTTTTCGGGTGTCGCGACAGTTGTGGCCAAGCTTTTTAATATCGTGCAGCCGGATGCGGCAGTATTTGGCGAAAAGGATTTTCAACAGCTTATGGTGCTTCGCAACTTGGTTAGTCAGTTCAATTTTCAGCTCGAGGTTATCGGCGCACCGACTATTCGTGAAGGAAGCGGCCTAGCTAGAAGTTCACGCAATCAATATCTAAGCGCTGAGGAACGTGAGCAGGCGCGTGTCATTTACGCCACGTTGTTGCAAATGCGCGACATGCGCCAGCGCGGCGTTGCCGCAGAACAGGCGCAAGATCATGCATTCGCGGTGTTGAAGTCGGCGGGGCTAAATCCGGACTATGCCGTCATTCGCGATGCTCAAACGCTTGATTTAATTAACGAAAATACTACAAACGAAGTGGCGCTGATTGCGGCTAGGCTGGGCAAAGCGCGGCTAATCGACAATATTTATTGGAACTGTTAGCGCAAAGCAAATAGTTCAAAAAAGGTGTTGTTTTTTTGCCAATGGTGATGTATCTTTCTTACCACTTGGTGCAACTTCTAGGTTTCTGCTACCAAGCGATGTTCTCTAGGCAGGGCGCCTAAACAATTGAAAGCTATCGTTTTACGATACACCCCGGTTCTTTGAGCTGGGGTTTTTTCTTTGTGCCCATCGAATCAAGTCTATTCGCTGCCACAACGGGCAAAAACCTGAGCCGCAACCAAACACCCGTTTAGACGTCCACACGCTTTTTTACTTGACGTGTATTATTCGCGCCCTCTCAACTCACAACAATTCCAAGGACTGCTCTGATGACTGCATATCTTTTTACGTCTGAATCCGTCTCCGAAGGCCACCCGGACAAACTTTGCGATCAAGTTTCTGATGCCGTGTTAGATGCGATTTTGGCGCAAGATAAAAATGCACGCGTTGCTTGTGAAACCTTGGCAAAAACGGGCGCGGTGATCGTGGCCGGTGAAATCACCACCTCAGCCTGGATCGATATCGAAGCGATCGCACGCAAAGTCGTAAACGATATCGGTTACAACAATTCAGAAGTTGGTTTTGACGGCAACACCTGCGCCATTATCAACATGATCGGCAAGCAAAGCCCGGACATTAATCAAGGCGTAGATCGCAAGAACCCACAAGATCAGGGTGCGGGCGATCAGGGCCTGATGTTTGGTTATGCCTGTAATGAAGCGCCAGAACACATGCCTGCGCCGCTGTATTACAGCCATCGCTTGGTCGAGCAACAGGCGAAAGTGCGTAAGGCGAAGAAATCTGCACTTCCTTGGCTGCGTCCAGATGCAAAAAGCCAAGTCACCTTGCGCTACGAAAACGGCAAAGTCGCCGGTATCGATGCAGTTGTGCTTTCCACCCAGCATGATCCTTCGGTCAAGCTCAAGGACTTGCGCGAAGGCGTGATGGAATTGATCATTAAGCCTATTCTGCCGGCCAAATTAGTTGACAAGAAGACCAAATTCCACATCAACCCGACCGGAAATTTTGTTATCGGTGGCCCGGTGGGGGACTGCGGTTTGACTGGTCGCAAGATCATCGTTGACACCTACGGCGGTATGGCGCGCCACGGCGGCGGCGCATTTTCCGGCAAGGATCCATCCAAAGTTGACCGCTCAGCTGCCTATGCTGCGCGCTACGTTGCGAAAAACATCGTTGCGGCCGGCTTGGCAGACCGTTGCGAAGTGCAAGTCAGCTATGCCATCGGGGTGGCTGAACCGACCTCTATTTCGGTTACCACCTTTGGCACCGGTAAGATTGATGATGCGCTGATCGAAAAATTGATTCGTGCGCACTTTGACTTGCGGCCTTACGGCATCTTGCAAATGCTCGATTTGATCCACCCAATCTATCAGCCAACCGCAAGCTACGGGCACTTTGGCCGTAAGCCCTATGCAATGAAACTTGCGGATGGTTCCACAGCGACTGCGTTTAGCTGGGAAAAAACCGACCGCGCTGAAGCACTGCGTAAGGCAGCTGGACTGAAATAAGGCGGCAATTGAAGAAAAGCGGCTCCGGTCAGCGTTTGAATGCTGACCCGAGCCCATAAGCGGTGCGTCGCCTTGGAATTTAAACCGTGAATTCGCTACATTAGCTTGTGGCTAAATCCGTTCACTCAAAGACTAATTTTTTTCTCGTGCTGTTGCTGATCGGGGCAAGTGCTGCGGTCGGCATTTACCGAAACCAGCGCAGCGCGCAGGTGTTTTCGAAACCTTTGTTTGAGCCGGTTGCGCCAACCGAAGTGATTACCGCAAGCAAAATTGCCAGTGACGCGATCACACCGCCATTGGCCGTCAAACCGACCGTTCGTGAAGCGGTGCCGGCGTCAGATATTGCGTTTCAACCGGCGGTTTTAGCGGCAACAATTGGCCGAACACTGCAGGCCAGACGCGTATTTAGCCGTGACGAGCTGCGCCAGCTGCGTGCTTTATTTGCGCCGGAGTCAACGCCACCTTTGGCATCTAAGCAAAGCGTTGCGGCCGCCCGCGAATTGGTGCTTGACGCGCTGTTGGAAGCAACACGCGGCCGGGTAGGGGACTTTTTACTGAGTGATTCGGCCAGCTTATTGGCGGCATTTGAAGGCAATCAGGCGAATAAAGCGCGTCAAATAAAAACGCGCATCAACGATGCGACCGCGCGCGAGGGCAAATTGGCGCGTGCGCAACAATTGCTGCAGGAATTGCCGCTTTCGCGTGAGCGGCTAGAATTAGCGGCCGCAAATTTACAGGCAATATTGAAAGCGGATAAAGCGAATTCCCGCGCGGTATTGGCGCTCAATCTATTGGAGCAAAACGCCTGTTTAAGTGCGCGTGCACTGGGTGAAAATTATGACTTTGAAGCCGGTTTTGAGCTGCTAAAAATCGCGGAAAAACACGCGCAGAGCGGCAGTGCGATACGCGCGGAACGGGCCGCGCTGTATATTGCGCAGGCGAACGCGGAGGCTAAGTTGCTGCAGGAGTTTTCGAACGCGTTGGATTTAAGAAATGCGACTCTTGCGGCCGAGGCCCTGGCAAAACTCGCGCGGTTTTTGCCCAGTGAGCGGGTTAATTCGATGCGCTCGCAAATTACTAACGCCGAGCTTTATGGCGGTTTTGAGCGTGGGCAGGTGTTTAGCGATTTGCTCACGAATCGTGCGCAAGCACCGGGTGCAGGGGATGGCGCAGTTAGGATTACCCCAACTGGACCACAGCTTCGGGTACTACCCATCGGCAGTTTTGTTATGGGCTCGCCCGAGAACGAACCCGGCCGTGTTGGCACCGAAGGCCCGCAGCGCGAGCTACGTCTATCGCTTGGGTTCGCGCTGTCGGTTAGTGAAATCAGTGTGGCGCAATTTGCCAGTTTTGTCAGCGACTCCGCCTATGAAACCGACGCGGAACGATCAGGCAGCTCAATTGTTTATGATGAAACCAATGGCCGCATGACGGTGTTGGAAAAAGCGAATTGGCGCTCTGACTATTTAGGCAAACGCGCGCTGGATACCATGCCAGTGATTCATGTTTCCTATAGCGATGCCGTCGAGTACACGCTTTGGCTGAGCCGCGCGAGCGGTCACCGCTATCGTTTGCCGAGCGAAGCGGAGTTTGAATACGCCATGCGTGGCGACACCGACACGCCGTATTGGTGGGGCAAAGGCACTCCCGCGTTGATTGTGGAAAATTTGACTGGAAAGAACGACAAGTCCGATAGCGGACGTAAATGGAGCGCAGGATTTGCCAAATACGAAGATCAATTTTGGGGGCCAGCGCCGATTCAAAGCTTCCTACCGAATGCGTTTGGCTTGCACGACATTGCCGGAAACGTCAGTGAATGGACCGCGGATTGCTGGCATGAGTCCTATGCGCGTGCGCCGCTGGATTTCAGCGCCTGGGTTAATCCCGGATGCGCGCAGCGCGTGGTGCGCGGCGGCTCCTGGGGCAGCGCGCCTGCTGAATCACGTTCGGCAAGTCGCGCCGCTTTTATCTCTACGCATCGCAGCGCAAAAATTGGCTTTCGCGTGTTACGGGAGTTGCAGTAGCGCGGTCACGAAGCAAATCATTAGCTCGGTATTAGCTTTTCGCGGCAATTCGCCGGTTACACTTTGGCCAGATCGAATCATTTTAGAGTACGCATCCCATGTCTGATTACCCAAGTTTATCCCGCACACTCAGCGCTGCCGAATTGCGTGTGCTCGGCACCCTGATCGAAAAGTCTTTGACGACACCTGAGCAATATCCGCTGTCCTTAAACGCCACGAAAGTCGGCTGTAATCAAAAAACTTCGCGCGAGCCCGTGGTCAATTTTGACGAACGCACGGCCGGCATGGCGCTGCGTGATTTGATCGATTTAAAACTCGCGAAAGAGGTTTTTCCACCCGACCGCGGCGCCGTGAAATACGAACATCGACTCGGCCCATGCCTAGATTTACGTGCGCCAGCCGTGACTGTGTTGGCCACCCTAATGCTGCGCGGTGCGCAAACCACCGGCGAGCTGCGGCAAAACGGCCATCGCTTACATGCCTTTGAGACGCTCGGGCATTTGGAAGACGTGCTAGATCGGCTGTCTGAGCGCGGTTTGGTGCTAAAACTCGAGCGCGCGCCGGGTCAGCGGGAGGAGCGTTATGTGCATTTGATGGGCGAAAAAGACGCCGCACTCAAGCAAGCCGCCGCGACATCGGGCCGTGAATTTACCCCTGAGCGCGCCGCGGTGGAACGCAATAACAACGCTGATATTTCCGTGCTGCACGCAGAAATTGCCGAGCTTAAGCAGCGCCTGGAAACCTTGGAAGCGCGTTTCGAGGCGTGGCAGTAGTCACATAGAGATATAGATTTTACAAAGGCACCATTTTCAGATGTAGCGCTGAAAAAAACCGTTCGTGCTGAGCCCGTCGAAGCATGTAGCCGCACGCTGCGTGATGCACAAAGTGCTGCGGCTGCGACAGTATTTGTGCGGCTCTGCCCTTCGACATCCCAAAGGCACGAACGGTTCTTTAGGGTTTGGTTCGAAAACAACCCGTACTTTAAACATCACTTTGAATTGCGCCCCTGTAACAACTCTGATTGGCAGGATGTGGGCATAATTATGGCGCTTTAGTGATTGCTATATCCCCTAGGGCGCACTGCATACGCCCAAAGCATTCACCCGCCTCGCATTTCCTAACTCAAACCGGCCAAACCAGCCGCCCATCAATAACAGTGTGCGTTTGCCCGCCCACCCAAACTACCGCTGGTTCGCTTGCTTTCTCGAAACGAATTTTGAGCGTCGCATCATGGCCAATTTCACGTCCCTGACTGACGTCGTAGCCAGCACTTAGCTCGCCATCAGGCTCCATCGCGTGAATAAAAGCGGCCAGTAAGCCATTGGCCGCGCCACTGGCTGGGTCTTCAATAATGCCAACGCCCGCCGGAAAGGCACGCACGATCAATTTGTAATCTGGCTGATTTTCGCTGCGCGCAAATGCGCACAGTCCCATGCTTTCGGTGGCTTTTGCTAGAACTCCAATGCTGGCGTGGTCGGGCTTCCAGGCGCGCAGCTCCGCTTCTGAGGCTAGCTCTGCCAGCCACCAGCGCCGCCCGCCATCGACAAATGCGGGTGGCAAAACGCCTAATTGCACGCCACTTAAGATGTTGCTTAGCGTTGGGTGCGCGTCAAGGCCGGTCTTGAGCACTTTCGCGCCGGGTGCTGCGACATACAGCTCGCGCGTGCCGTTGACATAGTCGGCTCGGATGTTGAGCAGCCCGGCGGCGCACTGCTGCACCAATTCGCCCCGGCCGTTTAGCCCGGAAAACCCGGTTTCCAGCACTGCATGCGCGCTGCCAATGGTTGGGTGGCCGGCAAACGGGATTTCTTTGCTCGGGCTAAAAATTCGCAGCTGATACGAAGCGCCAGCCACGCTTGGCGGCAAGACAAATGTGGTCTCGACTAAGTTCGTCCAGCGCGCGAACGCCTGCATTTGCGCGCCGGACCAGATATTTGCACCGAAAACTACGCCCAGCGGGTTGCCGCCGCCGACTCTTTGGGTAAAAACGTCAAGCTGTAGAAAACGTAAGCTGACGTGGCCGATTGCGTGGGCTTTAGTTATCAATTTAGGGCTGCCGATTGAAAGTCTGATCGAGTATCGGGGCGCATCATCGCCCGCATATGCGCAAACTGACAAGGTTTGATTGAATAAATGTTTTGTATAAGCAAAACAGGCTCTGTTTGAATGTTTCGCCGCGGATTTTCGGCCTACGCATGACTTATATGTGAAAAGCAGCTACCGTTCGCGCATGAGCTGGTTAACTAAATTAATGCCCTCCCGGATACGTACCGAAGGCGGGGCCAAGAAAAATGTGCCGGAAGGCGTGTGGGAACAATGCCCAAACTGTGCGGCTGCGCTTTATCGGCCCGAGTTGGAGCGCAATTTATTTGTTTGCAATAACTGTGCGCACCATTTGTCGATCCCGGCAAGAGTGCGCCTACAGCATCTTTTTGATGCCGGTGAGCGGGTGGAAATTGGCGCAAACCTATCGCCGGTTGACGTGCTGGGCTTTAAAGACAGCAAAAAATACAAAGATCGAATCGTTGCTAGCCAGCGTGCGACCGGCGAAAAAGATGCGCTGATCGCGATGAAGGGCTTGCTCAAGGGGCAGCCATTAGTGGCGTGTGCGTTTGAATTCGCCTTTATGGGCGGCTCGATGGGTTCAGTTGTAGGCGAACGGTTCGCGCTAGCTGGGGAAGCGGCTTTAGCGGCGCGCTGTCCGCTGATTTGTTTCTCTGCTACCGGCGGAGCACGCATGCAAGAAGGCTTGTTTTCGCTGATGCAAATGGCGAAAACGTCGGCGGTTTTAGCGCGCCTGCAAAAAAATGGCTTGCCCTATATTTCGGTATTGACGCACCCAACCACGGGCGGCGTTTCCGCCAGTTTAGCGATGCTGGGGGATTTGAATATCGCTGAGCCCAACGCGCTCATCGGCTTCGCTGGCCCGCGCGTGATCGAACAAACTGTGCGCGAAACTTTGCCTGCAGGCTTTCAACGCAGCGAATTTTTGCTTGAACACGGCCATATCGACATGATTATGGACCGCCGGGAAATGCGCGATAAATTGGCGCAGCTATTGGCTTTATTGATGAGGCGCGCGGCCTAAGTTAGTCTAGAATTTTGGTGAATGGCGACGTTTTAAGGAATCCCAGATGACCGAGAACAAAACCAAACCTACGTTGCTTCAGGTCACAGACTATATCAACGCGATCGCCGACGATTCACGGCGTGCAGATTGCGTGGCATTGTTGCAACTCTTCTCCCTAGCGACCGGGCAGCCAGCGTTGATGTGGGGCTCCGCTATTGTTGGCTTCGGTAGCTATCACTACAGGTATGACAGTGGACGTGAGGGCGATTGCTGCGCGACCGGGTTTTCTTCGCGCAAGGGTGATATCACTGTTTATTTGACGGAGGCCGTGCTTGGGCAGGCTGATCTTGTTACCAAGCTCGGTAAATTCAAAGTTGGCAAAGGCTGCCTATACATCCGCAGGTTGATCGACGTTGATCGCGAAATCCTGAGTGTGTTGGTTCGGGCAACTTTGGCGGAAAGGCGGCTCCAGGATGCTTAGCGCGTCGGTCGAAGAAATAATCCTCGACTACGCCTGCTACGGCGCCAAAACCGGCGTGCCGCTGCTGTTGATTATGGGCTTGGCGACACAGCGCACCGCTTGGCCAATGGCGTGGATTGATGCGCTAGTCGCGCGTGGGTTTTTCGTGGTTACCTTTGACAACCGCGATATTGGTTTGTCCACACGGTTAAATCATTTAGGCACGCCGAAATTGACGGGCGTGGTGCTGCGTCGTTTCATTGGTATTGGTGCATCACCGCCGTACACATTAAGTGATATGGCGGCTGACACGCTGGCGCTTTTAGATCTGTTGGAAATTAAAAGCGCGCATGTTTTAGGCGTTTCGATGGGCGGCATGATTGCGCAGCGCTTGGCGCTGGCAAACCCTGAGCGCGTGTTGAGTTTGACGTTGATCATGACGTCCAGTGGTTACCCATTATTACCACCGCCTGACAAGTCCGTACGCAAGATTTTCTCGGCAAAGCCCGCAAGTGGCATGTCTGATCGCGATGCGGCAGTGGAGTATTTGCTACGTTTGTTTGATGAAATCGGCAGCCCAGGATATCAAATTGCGCCGGAACTGCGCCGTGCACGTGCGCTGGAACAGGTGAATCGCAGTATGGCGGGCAAAGGCGCGGATCGGCAGTTAGCTGCGATTTTGGCGGATGGCACACGCTGGCGTTTATTGTCTAAGCTAACAATGCCCGTGCAAATTTTGCATGGCGTGGCGGATAAAATGGTGCCGATCGCGCACGGCAAAGACTTGGCGCGCCGTATTCCGGGTGCGCGACTCGAGATCATTCCCGGCCTTGGTCATGACCTACCTGAAGGATTAGCGGGGCTGATTGCGGATCGGATGGCCGACATTGCTGGATTGAAATGAGCGTATTGGTTTTACAAAATCGTTTGACTAACCGGCTGCAACAGCGTGCAGAGCTTGGCCTTAAACGCACGCTATTTCCATGCGCTCCAGATTCCGATGGTTACGTTAATCGCTTAGGGCTGCGCGCCATCGACTTTTCTAGCAATGACTATCTGGGCCTGCGCGGCAACAGTGAAATCAAAACGGAATTTGCGCGTGCGGCAGCGCTTTTTGGGCTGGGCGCGGGCGCTTCGCACTTATTGGGCGGCCATCATCCTGAGCATGTGCGCTTAGAAAATGCCTTATGTGAATGGACTGGGCGGCCCGCGGCGGCGCTGTTTAGCTCAGGATTTCAGGCCGCATTGGGTGCATTTGGCGCGCTGGCTGAAGCAGGTGATTTAGTGGTTTCCGATCGCTTGGCACACGCGTGTCTGCTCGACGGCGCGCGCTATGCAAGGGCGAAATTGCGGCGATTCGCGCACAACGATGTCGCATCGGCGCGTGGCTTATTGGATTCCGGTGCTTCTGACGCAGTGCGCTGGCTAGTCACAGAATCGGTATTTAGTATGGATGGCGATCAAGCAGAGCTTGCCGCGCTCAGTGGCTTGGCGACGCAAAGCGGTGCCACGCTGATGCTCGATGAAGCGCATGCGATAGGCGTGCTGGGCCCGCAGGGCGGCGGCTTGGCGCGTGCGGTAGGCTTGGATATCCAAACTTGCCCGGTATTGATGCTGACTTTTGGTAAAGCACTGGGCAGTGCGGGTGCCGCGATTTTAGGATCTACGCAAGTTATTGAATCTATTATCAATTTTTCCCGCCCGTGGATTTACACCACGGCGATGCCGCCAGCCTTGGCAGCGGCAACCACCAAATCAGTCGAAGTTGCGCGCGGCGGCGATGACTTGCGCGAGCAGCTTGCGGAAAACATTGCGCGCTTTCGTTTGAAAGCTCACGCCGCTGGTCTAGTTTTAGGCGCATCGGAAACCGCGATTCAGCCGATCTTTTACGCTGAAGCGGACGTGGTTGCGATTAGTGGCAAGCTCATGCAATTAGGCTTTTATGTACCCGCTGTGCGCCCGCCGACGGTGCCTAAGGGCGCTGAGCGTCTGCGTGTTAGCCTGCGTGCAAACCATAGCGGTGTGCAAATTGATGCTTTGGTTAATGCTTTAGCGTGTTTAGGGCATGTTTGTAATGTTAAGTGAAAGGACTTTTAGCGCTGAGGTTCTACGGATTTTGAAAATGGTAAAATTAGTAGATAAAACCGTTCGCCCTGATTCTGAGCCAGCTCGCAAAATCGGAGGGCTGGGCGTCAAGATTGCTAACGAAGCGATCATGCATCACGAAGCTATGTGCTACATGTTTCGACAGGCTGAGAACGAACGGTTTTCAGGGTATTTGTCGCCAGCTAATCACTCGTATTTTCGAGTGATTTCTCATACAAATGCTAAAACTCCGATCAGCTGTAGCAACAGCAAGAGTATTGGCCGCGCATGACTAACTCGAACGATTTTAGGCCGCTTGCCGAGCGTATGCGTCCGCGTCAAATCGCGGATATTTTAGGCCAGCCGCATTTGACTAATCCAGATAGCGCCTTGATGCGCGCGCTGGCAGCGAAGCGGCCGTATTCGATGATTTTATGGGGCCCGCCGGGTTGCGGGAAAACCACCTTGGCGCGTTTGGTGGCAAAAGCCTGCGATGCCGAATTTGCGCCGATCTCGGCGGTGTTAGCAGGCGTGGCAGAATTGCGCCAGGCGGTGGCGCTGGCAAAAAGCAATCGCGATTTGAAGCGTCAAACCGTGCTTTTTGTCGACGAGATTCATCGGTTTAATAAGGCGCAGCAAGACGCGTTGTTGCCGCATGTGGAGGACGGCACGATTGTTTTAATTGGTGCCACCACAGAAAACCCGAGCTTTGCGGTCAATGGTGCGCTGTTGTCACGCGCGCGGGTGCATGTGCTTAAAGCAGTTGAGCCGCAGGCGATTATCGAGCTATTAGCACGCGCATTGGCCGATGTCGAGCGTGGTTTAGGCGGCAAAAGCGTCGAAGCGGGCGCACTTAAACGCATCAGCGAATTAAGCGACGGGGATGCCCGGCGTGCGTTGATTTTGTTGGAAGTAACGGCGGAAATTGCGGGCGATGCAACGATTTCTATCGCTCAAGTTGAGGCCGCAGGCGGCGATGGCTATCGGCGCTTTGATAAAGGTGGCGATCTGCATTTTGATCAAATTTCCGCGCTGCATAAAACCATCCGCAGCTCCAACCCAGATGCAGCACTGTATTGGCTGGTGCGCATGTTAGATGGCGGCGTTGACCCGGAATATCTTGCGCGTCGCTTGACTCGCGTTGCCAGTGAAGACATCGGCAATGCTGACCCGCGCGCGTTGGCGTTAGCGCTTTCTGCCTGGCAAAGTTTGGAGCGCTTAGGCGCGCCAGAAGGCGAGCTGGCACTGGCGCAATTGGTACTGTATTTGGCCTCAGCGCCGAAAAGCAACGCCGCTTATATCGCGTTCAAAGCGGCAAAAGCGTTCGTCGCCGAACACGGCACTTTGGAGGTGCCGAATCATTTGCGTAATGCGCCGACCAAACTGATGAAAAATTTAGGCTTCGGCGCGCACTACCAGTACGACCACGACGCGCCCGATGGTATTGCGCTTAGTCAGTTCGGTTTTCCCGAAGGCTTTGAGGCCACGCAGTTCTACCAGCCCGTTACGCGCGGGCTAGAGATCAAAATTGGCGACAAGCTCGCCTGGATTCGGGCCGAACGGCGAAGGGCGCAAAAAGGCGGTACGCGATGAAATTCATAGCGCTAGCATGGGTATTTTTAGGCGGCGGCTTAGGTGCCAGCGCACGTTTCCTGCTGAGCGAATGGCTGCGGCCAATGCTGAAATCAGGCTTTCCCTGGCCAACGTTCGCGGCGAACGTAATCGGCTGTGCACTCGCCGGCTTTTTAGCCGCACGTTTTGGCATAAGCAGCCCCGAACACCCGTGGCGCGCATTCATGCTAGTCGGCGTGCTCGGCGGCTTCACCACGTTTTCCGCATTTGGCCTGGAAAGTTTGATTTTGGTGCAGCAAGGGCGAATTTTGCTGGCGACTACCTATGTATTAGCAAGTGTGCTAGGTGGTTTGCTAGGTGTTTGGCTGGGGATTATGCTGGCGCGATAGTTTTGAGGGCTTCGCGGGGATATTTCATTCCGAGCATCAGCTTGCCGGTTCATTCAACCGCGTAATGGTAAGGGTTGAGCGTTGCTCAATAGCGACAGCAATTTTTTCAATCAGCGGTATTTTGGCAAAATCAGAGTGTTTCTGCAGACGGCGCGCAGCGATCGGCAGAAGCTTTGCTAATTCCAAAACGCGCTTGCGCAGCTGGGCCTTCGACAGGCCAGCACTGATTGCAAATTGATCCCAGTGCCGCGCCATGACTTCGCTGAACTTGTATTTGCTGCCGATTTTCATAGCCATTTTGACCGTCAATTCGGGATAAACCACCGTTGAAAGTGCGTCGTACAGCGGTGCCAGCGTGGCTTTGCCGGTTGAATACAGGAGCGAAAAATTCTTACCGTGTGCATCGTGATTGCCGATCAACGCATTGAAGATGACGTAGTCAAGCAGGCGCAAAACATGTGGCGCACTCGGACGGGTGACGGCGCGAATAAGCTCGAAGCATTGTGCAAGGCTAGGTCCGCCGTCGTTTTGGTATTTTGACTCTGGCACTATACCCAAAGCTTGGCAAAAGTCTTCTTGGTGCAGGCGTTTTGTGGGGGCGCTGGTACGGTCGTAACGGGCAACTAAGTAAACTTGACGGCCGCCAATTGGCTGCATTCTGGATCGTGCGGGTTGAAGTTTTACGGCATTTGCCAGCGCCATGCAAAACGCTTCATTGGCGACACTGTCTTCAAATGATGCAATCGCCGTCTTCAAAATGTGCGTACTTGGCATGCCGTTGATGGGTAGGCCGATTTCAAACGTCGCGCTAACCACGACCGGCAGCTTGTCTTGCGCGCCCGCTAAAGATAGACGCAAGCCATCGATGGCTAATAGCGGACGGCGTGGAAGCGTATCTAGCACCGCTAAAAGTGCATCGTTACTCAACCATTCCACGTTGCTATCACCTGCGCTGGGCGTTTGCCCCGGCGCAAGGAACGTGACTGCCCCGGCACACTCACCGCCAATGCTTTCGAGCATCGCGAAATCGTTTTGCTCGGATATTTGCAGCTGTTTTGCGATCAATTGGCGTGGCGTACCATCGGGTAACAAGCCCGCGAAAAATGGCCTAGCGTCGGCATAGCTAAACGACTCCGCACGCAACGGTAGCGAGCTGGAGATTGGCATGGCCTCAGCAGAATTTAGCCAGGCAGCTGCATATTGGAAGTTGAGCCGTCCATTGACTAAGCTGAGCGTGCCTATGCGTTCGGAAAACAACCAAACGGCGAGCTCACGCGCCATGGCCGTCACCTTGCATCAAGCCGGTAAGCATGAGCGTACCGCCCAGCGCCGCAATCACACGCAGCGTGCGCTCCAACTGCACCGTGGGTTTGCCGGCTTCAAGCTCGACCACAAACCGAACGCCGACACCAGCCGCTAGCGCCAGTTGAGATTGCGTCAGCCGCAACTGCTTGCGTGCGAAGCTAAGCGCTTCGCCTAGAACTTTAGCGTTGGAAATGGTCGTCATAAATGTCCCGTTCGGGATATTGTACTCAATTGCGACGATGAAAGTTAGTAATTATCCCGTTCGGGAATATCGCTGGAGCATCGTGTTCTGCAGCGCGACAGTCGAAGATAGTGCCGAATTGCAAAATCAATATCTCTACCCGTGATTTTAGCTGCGTATCGAATTTGCAGGCGTTATGCTTGACCGCCACTCACAGTTTGCCAGTCTAATTGGCGAAGTACCAAATCTACAGATGGTGCTCAGATTGCAAAATCATGACGATGAATCCTCAGAAGCCGAAATCCAACACCTGAAGGTGGCGATTTGGGCTTTACGCGGCGAATTGGATGCGTCCAAGGCGCTGCACGACGATGAAAAGCAGGAAATCCGCGATGCATTCGAGGCGCAGCTGAGTGATCTGCACGCGACCATTCGCGTGCTGCGTACGGAACTGGAGCAAACGCAGGATCATTCGCAGCAGGTGCAGACTGAAATTACTGCAGCTAGCGATTTAGCGCTGCAGCAGCTGCGCAGCGCGGTTGCGACGATGCGCTTAGAACTGGAGCGCGGGCAAGTGGAGCTGGAGGAAGCATTGAGCGCCTCAGCGCGCCCACTTCGGGACGAAATTGCCCATTTACAAGACACGATTCGCGCATTGCGACAGAATTTGGAGGAAGCGAATGGCTAACGTAGCACAGGCTAAAACAGCAAAGGCCAAAAGCCGCAAGCGCGTGATGCAAGATGACTATCGTCGGCGCTTTGAGATTCTGTTCAGCACGATTCGGCGTGTGTCTGGCGGAGAATCTTTAGACGAGATTCTTGACGCGTTGGTTGAGCTGACTTCGCACGAGCTGCGCTGCGAACGCTCAAGTTTCCTCCTTAACGACCCGGAAAGCGGCGAGCTTTACTCGCGTGCCGCCCAAGGCATGATCCGTCGCGAGCTGCGTTTCGGCAATAAAGTTGGAATAGCCGGCAATGTCTTTACCAGCGGCGAAAGCATCACGGTGCATGACGCATATGCCGACCCACGATTTAATAAGGCTATTGATCAAGCCACGGGGTTTATAACCCGAAACCTGATGTGTGTTCCGCTGCGCACCGTGAAGGGTGAGATTGTCGGCGTCGCGCAGTGCTTGAACAAAATCGATGGCGATTTTACGCGTGAGGATCAAGCGCTGCTTGAGGAAATCAGCGTACCGGCAGTGCCGGCACTAGTGGGCTCGCAGTTCGCTGAGCGTATGGCGCGGGTTCGCGCGCAGGAAATGGACTTCCTCAACATCGTTGCCGACATTACTTCGGAGCTGGATTTGGGCGCGCTGCTGCAACGGGTGATGAGCGAGGCGACGCGCATGCTAGATGCTGAGCGATCAACGTTGTTTCTAAACGACGAGGCGAGCAGTACTTTGTTCTCACGCGTGGCTCAAGGCGCACATCTGGGCGAGATACGACTTCCCAATCACCTTGGCATTGCCGGTGCGGTCTTCACCACCGGGCGCACGATCAATATTCCGCACGCCTACGCCGATCTGCGCTTCAATCCTGCGTTTGATCGACAAACCGGGTTTTTCACGCGTTCGATCCTGTGTACGCCCGTCGTGAATAAAATGGGCAAGACCATTGGCGTCACGCAGGTACTCAACAAGCGCTCCGGCCCCTTTACTGCGCAAGACGAATCGCGCTTAAAGGCGTTTACCGGCCAAGTCGCGATTGCGCTTGAGAACGCCAAGCTATTCGACGACGTACAAAAGATGAAAAACTACAATGACAGCATGCTGCAAAGCATGTCGAACGGCGTAGTGACGCTCGACAGTAATGGTCGGATCGTGACTTGTAATGCCTCGGGCTGTCGAATCATCAAACTGCCGAGTGCCGAGATCATCGGCCACGACGCTGGGGAATTCTTCGTCGGCAAAAATGCGTGGGTGATGGAGCGCATCGAGCATGTAACGTCGACGCAGGAAGTGGCGGTGGCGATGGACGCGGAATTTGAGTTCGCTGGCGCACTGGTGGCAGCTAATTTAACGGTGTTGCCACTCAAAGCAGGCGATGACAAAAGCCTCGGCACGATGCTGATGATCGAAGACATTTCCACCGAAAAGCGCGTGAAAGCCACGATGTCGCGCTATATGGACCCGGCTATTGCCGCAAAAATGCTGGAGCGTGGCACCGAACTATTGGGCGGTGCGAGCACCCGCGCGACCGTGCTGTTTTCCGACATACGCGGCTTCACAACGCTGACTGAGGAGTTGGGCGCGCAGGGCACGGTTGCATTCCTGAATGAGTATTTCACGATCATGGTCGAGTGCATCAATCACGAAGGCGGCATGCTCGACAAGTTTATTGGTGACGCGATCATGGCGGCATTTGGGCTGCCGATTGCCCACGAAGATGATGAAGACCGCGCCGTCCGGGCCGCAATCGAGATGATTCGGGGTTGCCGAAAATACAGCGAAGAGCGCTTAAAGCACGGGCAAAAGCCGGTGTCGATGGGCATCGGGCTGAATACCGACATGGTGGTGTCCGGGAACATCGGTTCGACCCGGCGCATGGATTACACCATTATCGGTGATGGTGTGAACCTCGCTTCGCGTTTGGAAAGTGCTTGCAAGACCTACTCAGCGGAAATCTTGATCAGCGAAGGCACGCACCGGCGGCTGCGCGGCACCTATCGAATGCGCGAAATTGATAGAGTCGTCGTGAAAGGCAAAACTGAGCCGGTAGGCGTATTCGAGGTGCTTGATTTCCACACCGAATCGAGCTTCCCGAACATGATGGACGTATTCGGTTATTTCGCTGAAGGGCTCAGGCGCTATCGTGCCGGTGATTTTAAGGCCGCAGTCACACAGTTCGAACGGGCGCTTGCCAAAAACCCAATGGATCGGCTATCGCAAAGCTACATCGAGCGCTGCCGACATTTGATGGAGTTTCCGCCTATCGATTGGACGGGTGTTTGGGTGATGAAGGAAAAGTAGCTTGACAGGGGTGTTTCCAGTGAAAGATAAGCGATTGCCGTTCGTTCGCATTTTCTTTGCACGAGCAAATGATCAATTATTTGTTGCAGCAATACCGTTTTTCCAACCCTGCGCGGGCCAAGCAGCACGACCGCACGTCGAATGTTCGCTTGCACCAGCGTGAGTAGCGCAGAAAAATAGTGGCGCTTGGGTTTGGCAGTGATTGATGCTTCAACAGCGCCAGTTTCCCACCATGGGTTATCTATTTTGAATCTTGAAAATAGTTCAAAATCAGTCACTTGCAACATAAAAATAAAATAAGCAAAAAGGTGTTTGCTTATTTTGGACGCGATTCAAAAACATGTTTGCTTATTTTTTTTGACGTGCTTGACGCATCAACCCGCAATCATCATTTGCTCAACCAAAATTGAGCCAATGCGGACATTTCCGCGTAGAT
>Ga0105046_10005978_pt1 | contig 19197 bp, 13 predicted proteins | sample MAT03_FD_78385 | JGI IMG/M metagenome (GOLD analysis project Ga0105046, IMG submission 78385) | Freshwater microbial communities from Lake Fryxell liftoff mats and glacier meltwater in Antarctica - MAT-03 (megahit assembly) | ecosystem: Environmental > Aquatic > Freshwater > Ice > Liftoff... | reverse complement strand
GCGGACTCTCCACGCGAATGTCCCGAGAATACATGGCGTCCTCCGTGATGGGTGATCGACCGCGGCACGTCTACCAGAATACCGCAGCTTGCCTAAACGCGCCATAGGGTTTGAGCGCACCCCTCGGTGAACCAGGGATGTGGATTCGGCTGATACGGCTCTTCACAGCCGGCCACTGGCCGATTGGCATCATGCCCGGCGGCGAAATCGCCGTGCTTTAGGAGCGAAACGCGGTGAGTTGCTCGGTTGGCAGGACTGGATAATTTGGCGACCCTGCGTGAGGTGCAATGAAACTATCGTTTCGGTAGCCTGCGGCAACTTTGCGGGCGGACTACCGGCGGATCGTTTCCAGCTTTTGATACTGATCGCGCACTTTTCCTGCCATCTCCATGCCCGCTTTTGGGAACTTGCGATCAAGACCTTTCATCCAGGCCGGGTCTTTGATGCAGATATAGGTCAGCAGCACAAGCTTTGCGTAGGTGGAAAGGTTTGGCCAGAAGTTTTTAGGGTCATAGATCTTCATCGCCGTTCCAAACGAACTCTTCAGCCGGAACCTCCCACGTGCAACTTCAATGCTCCAGATCTCGTCGAGCAGCAGGTGCGACATGAATCCCAGCAGCACGCCACCGGCTTTGAAAAAGCGATCTTCCGTCTCGGCCTCGGCGCCGCCGCAGATCAAGAACGCCAGCATGCCAAAGATCAGTGCCGCGGGAAGACTGTGGAACATGCCCCGATGGACCGTGTATTTCTTGAGGAACCAGGCAAAGCCAAAGCGGATGGCCAGGTAGATTGCCGCGCCGGCCAGCACCATCCACTCGTGTGTCAGTCCCATGCGGCTGAACCGCTTCATCATCAGCATCGGCACCACGGCCGAGGCCAGCGACAGACTTTCGCGCAACGGAATGCCCGAGTCGCTGTCCAAGTCGGGCAACATGCCCGAGACACTGCACAATCCGCCGGCCAGCACGCAGGCGGGTGCGGGCATATTGAAGACGAAGTAGCCGGCCGCGCCATAGCCGATGCCCAAGATGGTGCTGAACGTGATGTGCTGATGAAAGCCGGCCATAGCGATGCCCTCCGTGGCAGTTGGGGCGGGCACTGTAGCAGAAGGATTGAGGATTGAGGATCGGAAAATGAGGGAGGAAGGATTGAGGATCGAGGATTGAGGAAAAAGACGCGAGACGAGGGGCGAGTCGGAAGCACCGCTAGCGCCAGCACTGTCCCCCTGCCCCCTGCCCTCGATCCTCAATCCTCAATCCTTCCTCCCTTCCCTTCAAACCGCTCTTCTGCCAACCGCCCCGGCCCGCTATAGTCCGCCCCCGCGCGCTCTAGTCCGCGCATCCTGTCGGCGGTTTCTCCGCACTTGTCCGCGAGGAGTCTGGTGTCATGAAGACGATTCGATCTCTGGTCCTGCTCGCGGTATTTGCGTCCCTGGCCTTGGCGGGCTGTTGTGGCCCGCACCCGATTCGCGATCGTTGGTGCGAATCGTGGGGTCAGCCGCCCTCGTCGTATCAACCGAACTACGCCCAGCCGTATCCGCAATATCAACAGCCCGCCTGTGCTTGCCCGCAGCCGGTCCGCTAAGCAGTTGCTCGAGGAGGTTTGTAGATGGAACCGTACGACATCGGCATGATCGTAATCCTGGTCGGCGCGACCGGCTTTGGCTTCTTCAAGGGAATGGCCTGGCAGGTGGCGTCGCTGGCGTCGCTGGTGGCCAGCTACTTTGCTTCGGTCCACTTGAGCGGGCCGCTGGTGCCTTACTTCGGCAACGAGGCGCCCTGGAACAAGTTCGCCGCCATGGGGGCGGTCTATCTGTTCTCGGGAGCGGCGATCTGGTTTGCGTTCCGGCTGGTGTCCGCGGCGATCGATCGCGTGAAGCTGGCCGAGTTCGACCACCAGGTCGGCGCCATCTTCGGAGCGTTCAAGGGCGCGCTCTTGTGTCTGGCGATCACGTTCTTCGCGGTCACGCTGTCGACCTCGGCCCGCGACACAATTATGGGGACCAAGTCGGGTCATGCGGCCGCCTGGGTCATCGACCACGCCCATCCGATTATCCCGGATGAGATGCTCGAGGTCCTGGAGCCGTACATCCACCAGTTGGACCAGGCGCTCCCAGGTGGGAGCCAGCACCATGCCCATGAGACCGAGGGGCAGGGTAGGGCGGTGGAGTCGGACCTGCCGGGTTGGTTTCCGACCGCTCCGCAGACGGCTCGCCGACCCGGGGCCAGCACCCGCCCGCTGGATAACCTGGGGGACTACATTCCCGAAGATGTTTCTCGCAGCTTGGGCGACGCGGTGCTGCGTCGGCTGAACGGGACCACCCCGACCAACCCCGATCCGAAGAACGGGTCGTACCGATAAGGCCGGCTTGGAGTCTCGGAAGGCGGCGTCTCAAAAAGCTCAATCTGAAATTTGAGATTTGAAATTTGAGATGCCCGGGCGGGGAACTCTCTCTCAACGCGCGCCTTCGCAGGTACTGCTCAAGCCCGATCTCAAGGCCGATCGACATGCCTTGAGCGTCTGCAAATCGGCCATCTCAAATCTCAAATCTGAGATCTCAAATCCCTGCCTGCGGAATCGCGCCGGCGGGGCGGAAGCTTCGCGATCTTCTGTCGCGAATCGCACGCGAGCCCAGCCAGAGAGGGTAGCTGCAATCCTCCCCCGAAAGCACCCCACAACGTCCGATAATGTTTCTTATGTTCGGTTGGGGACCTAGATTCGCCGGGAAATAAGGCCTTTCGAACGAGAGGCTCTTTGGCACTTCCCGCTCGATCCCCAGGCTCGCACGCCAGAAAACGAACGCCTGCGAGGCCCGTAGACGCGTTCCTTAAACGTCACTCGACGTTTGGGTCGAGCCCGCGCCGACGGCCTGCGATTCGGCCTTCTCCAGATACTCGCCCATGACCCGAAACTTCTGGTAGCGGGCCTCGAGGAGTTGGTCGATCGGCCGGGGGATCAACTCCCGCAGCGAGCGGCTCAGGAACATCTTCATCCGGGCGGCCATCTGGTGGGGATCCCGGTGGGCTCCGCCCAGGGGTTCCTCGATGACCTCGTCGATGACCCCCAGCCGGCGCAGGTCGCGGCTGGTGATCTTGAGGGCCTTGGCCGCCTGCTCGGCGTACTCGTGGCTCTTCCAAAGGATGCCGGCACAGCCCTCGGGGCTGATGACCGAGTAGTAGGCGAACTCCAGCATGGCGACCTTGTCGCCGATGCCGATCCCCAGCGCCCCGCCCGACCCCCCTTCCCCGATCACCACGCAGACAATCGGGGTGGGCAGCCGCGACATCTCGAGCAGGTTGTTGGCGATCACCTGGGCCTGGCCGCGCTCTTCGGCCCCGATGCCCGGGTAGGCGCCAGGCGTATCGATGAAGCAGATGACCGGCATGCCGTACTTGGCCGCCAGCTCCATTTTGTTCATCGCCTTGCGATAGCCTTCGGGATGGGCACAGCCGAAGAAGCAGGCGCTCCGTTCCTTGACCGTCTTCCCCTTCTGGTGACCGATGAACATCACCTTGTGCTCGTCGAGTTTGGCGAAGCCAGTCCGGATCGCGCGGTCGTCTCCAAAGGAGCGATCGCCGTGCAGTTCCACGAACTCGTCGAAGGCCAACTCCAGATAGTCGGTCGTCATCGGCCGGTCCGGGTGCCGGGCGACCTGCACGGTCTCCCAGGGATCGAGCTGGCTATAGACCCGGCGGGTCAAGTCGGCCAGCTCGCGGCGCATGCGACTGATCTCCTCGCGGCGCTCGGCCTGGTCGCTGGCTGGCTGCTCGCCCAGGGCTTTCTCCAGTTTGGCGACGCGGGTCTCGAGTTCGTAGATCGGCCGCTCGAAAGCCAGGCGATGACTGCTGTGGGAGTTGGCCATGGAAAGGATCGAGGATCGAGGAATGAGGATCGAGGGGGGCAGAAACCTGCTCGCGAGTTTCCCCAGACGTTAAACCCGAATTCTGCCCGAGAGCGGGTTTGGAGGGAAGAGGGATATGGGGAAGGATCGAGGATCGAGGATTGAGGGGCGAGGATCGAGGATTGAGGGGCGAGTAAGAAGAGGGCAGGCTAGGGCGGTAGCAGAGCAAGCACCGCAAGGCTGGCGGTGCTGTCGCGGAAATCCGACTTGCCCCTTCGGCGCGCCGCACCCTGCCCTGCCCCCCTCGATCCTCAATCCTCAATCCTCGATCCTCAATCCTTCCCCCTCACTTCGGCGTCTTCTTGAACATCTTCACCGCTTTGATTTCGCGGAGCAGATGGTCGACGCTCTCGGGGCGAAGTTCAGGCTTCTTGGCCAGCGCGCGGCCCAGGGCTTTGCTGAACTCGGGACTGATGTTGTTGTTCTGCGATTCCAGCGGAGGAGCGGGCAGGTTCACGTGCTTCTGCAGCACATCGTTGGGATTCGAGCCGGTAAACGGCGCGGTACCGCAGAGAAGTTGGAAGATCGTGCAGGCCAGGCTGTAGATGTCGCTGCGATGATCGAGCGATTTGCCCAGAATCTGCTCGGGGGACATGTAGCTGCGGGTCCCCTGGATCTTGGTCTTGCCGCCAAAGAGCCGGGCCAGCCCCGATTTCTTCTTCTCGGCCAAGGCGAAGTCAATCAGCTTCACATCGCCTGCTTCACTGCACATGAAGTTGTCGGGCTTAATGTCGCGATGGATCCAGCCTTGCTTGTGGAAATAAGCCAGGCCTTCGCACATCTGCTGCACAATCAACGGCATGGCCGGCGCCAGGGCTTCCCAACCAATGTTGGTCAGCCCTTGCTTCAGATTGACTCCTTCAAAGAGCTCCATCGCCAAGGCGGGAACGCCGTCTTGCTCGACCAGTTCGTACATCTTGATCACGCGGGGGTGATCGAGCGGCTGGCCGACGCTCCACTCGTGGCGCAGGTAGTTGGTGTGCTCTTTGTCTTTCTTGAAGGCGCTGAGCAAAGTCTTGATGGCCACGCGGCGGCCGCCTTGGTCGTCGCGGGCCTCCCAGATCTGGCTGGTTTGGCCGGTCATCACGACCCGCATCAGGCGATAGTGGCTGATGTATTGTTCGCCGGCACCCACGGGAGAGCTCGCTGCAAGGTGTGAACGAAAAGGACCAGGGTTGCGGTTGAGTCTAGTCCGAATGCGAATGGGGGACAATCTCGACTGTCTGAAGAGAGAGTCGCGGCGGAAGGGGCAATACCGCCGGAAAATTCGGGGGGAATCCGGGAATGTAGGCCGCGATTTTCAAGAGCGGGTGAAGGAATGGTAAAAGGCGTGAGTGACAGCATGGCAGGCTAGGGCAGGGGAGCACAGGGACGCCCCATTGCCGTCTCTTTTTGCGTGGCCAGTGCGCTGAGGGTTCGCGAGGCTGGCTTGTCGATTAGCGCATTCGTTTCGGAGTCGAAGAGAGGATTTGAGATCTGAAATTTGAGATTTGAAATGTCCAGGCGGAGGACCGTTTGGTCCTCCTTCGTGTCCCAGAGATGACCTCATTCATTTCGCCCCTCGCTCTTGAAGGTTCCATCAGGGCATCTCAAATCTCAAATTTCAAATCTCCCCTGCCCTGCCCTCCACGGTCGCCCCTTATTCCTCGCTACCGCGGGCTTTGTCCCTCTGAACCGGCTAGAATCTCCCCGGCCCCCCGATTCGGGCGGGGATGGTTTTTCTTTTCCGGCGGCAAAACTCCGGCCTCCTCTCCCTCGTCTGTACTTACGAAACCATGAACGTCGCACGCACCGCCGACCTGACCGGTGCTCGCCCTCGGGCGGAGTCATCGGCCGCCGGGGAGCACGCCCCGGCACCATCGCAGGTTCAAAGCCTGCTCGAGGATGCCTTTGCGCGCTATCAAGGCGAGCTCTTGGGAACACTGTACTACCTGGTGGGCAACCTCGAAGACGCCCGCGACGCTTTGCAGGACACATTTGTGAAGTGCTGGCGGCATCAGGAAACGGTGCCGCAGATCGAAAACTTGAAGGCTTGGATCTTTCAGATCGCGCTCAATACCGGCCGGGACCTGCGCGGCGCCGCCTGGCGTCGCAAACGGGCCCCGCTGGCAGGAGGAGAAGCCGTGCTTGTGTCCGCCACTGCGAAGCCCGACGGCGAACTGGAACATCGCGAGCAGTTGGAGCAGGTCCGCAAGGCCCTGTTCGACCTGCGGCCCGAAGAGCAGGAAGTCTTTCTGATGCGTCAGAACGGCGAGCTGACCTACGAGCAGATTGCCGTGTCGATGGGTGTGCCCGTCGGAACGGTGAAGACGCGGATGCGGCTGGCTCTAGGCAAGCTGCGGACGGCGCTGGACGGCAAGTAGCGGTTGAGGTTCGCGGGTGTTGTTTTTCATCTCACATTTCAGATTTGAAATTTGAGATTTGAAATTTCAGATCTCCGATTTCAGTCTCTCGGTTTGGATCGATCGCCATGAACACTTCCAATGAACTTCGCCAGCAGCTTCTGGAACTGGTCTATGACCTCCTGGGCGAGGAGGAAACGGCCGAACTGCGCCGCCGGATCGACACCGATCCCGAAGTGGCCCGGCAGTATGCCGAGGTCCGCGACGCCAGCCGATTGCTGGCCGAAGCCGCGCGGCTCGACGCCCCCGCGGTGCCGCTTCAAGCGCCGACTGCGGAGACCGCTCCGAAGCTGGTGGCGGCGGCAGCCCCGCTTCCGACTACATCCGTTCCGACGGCAGTGGTAACGCCTGCCTCTGCGGTCGAGCTCGCGCCCATGGCCCGTGGCGTGAACATTCTGATCGCCGTGGCGGCCAGCCTGCTGTTCTTGCTCTCGGTCGGCAGCTACGTCTATCGGCAGACGGAACTGGCCAGCGCCGTCGATGGCCACGTGCGGTTGGTCGTCACCGGCCCGGCCCGGCTGCAAGCCAATGTCGAGAACCAGTACATGATCTCGACCCGGGCGACTTCGGGCGCCCCCCTGCCCTGCCCCGTCGAATACACCGTCTCTTCGCCGACGGGCGAGACCCTGGTCCGCGGCAAAGCCCGCACCGATGCCGAGGGCAAGTTCCTGGTGAAGATCCCCGGCGACAAGCCGCTGTCGACCAACTCGCGGTTGGAAGTTTGGGCGTTGCACGGCACGCGGCCCGAGCATCTCGATACGAGGCTGGAAGTGGTCGACGTCCACTACGCGACGCAGTTGTCGCTCGATAAGCCGCTCTACCAGCCGGGCGAGACGATGTGCTATCGCTCCCTCACGCTGGCCCGCTTCGGCCTCTCGAACCTGCGCGACGTGATCGTGACCTTCGAGATCCTCGATCCCAGCGGCGCCATCGTGCCGGGCTCGCAAGTGACCGGCGGCACGCAGCATGGGGTTGGCAGCGGCGCGTTCGTGATTCCCGAGGGACTGGCCGGCGGAGAGTACACACTAGTGGCCAAGAGCCCTGATGCGATCTTTCCCGATGAGAAGCGAAAGTTCTTCATCCGCCAGTATCGGCTGCCCCGTCTGAAGAAGGAGCTGGAGTTTGTTCGCGACAGCTACGCCCCGGGCGACAAGGTGGTGGCGAACTTCTCGGCCAATCGCGCCGAAGGAGGCCCCGCCGCGGCGGCCACGCTGAAAGTGATTGCCACGGTCGACGAGGCGACAGTCTTCGAGGCGGATGCCAAGAGCTCCGACGGCGGCACGCACCAGGTTGAGTTCACCCTACCCAAAGAGATCGCCAAGGGAGACGGTCAGTTGCTGGTGATCATCGACGACGGGGGGACCCGCGAGACGATGGCCAAGACGATCCCCATCAACCTGGGCAAGGTCGACGTGGCCTTCTATCCCGAAGGGGGCGAACTGATCGCCGGCTTGCCGAACCGCGTCTACTTCACGGGCCGTGATCCGCTGGGCAAGGCCGTGCATGTGGAAGGCCAGATCCTGGACAACCAGGGGCGCGAAGTGGCCACGGTCACCACACGGCACGAAGGGCTGGGGAGCTTTGCCTTCACGCCCGAGAAAGACACCAGCTACATGCTGAAGATTACCAAGCCGGTTGGCATCATCAGCCAGCCACTGTTGCAGATGCCCAGCGACAAGGCCAAGGTGCTGCTGTCAGCCGGAGGAAAGAGCCGCGGGGTGTACGGGGCCGAGGATCCGCTGGAGCTGGAAGTCTCGGCGACCCAGGCTAATCTGCCGCTGGTCGTGGCCGCTTACTGCCGCGGAGTGCAGGTTGGTCAGCAGACCGTGCAGACCGAGAAGGGAAAGTCGCAGAAGCTCTCGCTCCCGTTGGCGGCCGAGGCGGGCGGAGTCATCCGCGTTACGGTCTTCGACTACAGTGCGCAGCCCCCCAAGCCCGTGGCCGAGCGGCTGGTTTATCGCCGGCTCGATCGCCGGTTGCAGATCCGCGTGGCCGATCATAGCGAGGGCTACTCGCCCGGCGAGAAGGTGAATGTCTCGCTGATGGTCACCAACGAGCGGGGCCAGCCGGTGCCGGCCGTACTGGGGGTGGCCGTGGTCGACAGCACGCTGTTGAACCTGGCCGACGACAAGACGCCCCGCATGCCGACCCACTTCCTGCTCACGACCGAGATCGAGAAGCCGCAGGATCTGGAGAAGGCCGACTTCTTTCTGTCCGATGGGATAAAGAACGGAGTCACCTCGGCCGAGGCCCTCGATCTGTTGTTGGGAACACAGGGCTGGCGGCGGTTTGTCGAGCGGACGCTCGAGGAGATCCAGCAAGAGGGGAAAGAGAACGAGTCGATCACTCGGCTGGCCGCTTTGGGCGGAGAGACGACTCCACCGGCCGTGTGGGACAACCTGCCCGAGATGAAGACCGAGATTCAAGAAGAGTTGAAAGCAGTCGCTCCGGCCTCGTCCCCCTTCATGTCGCTGGTCAGCATGGCAGGCGGGATCGGGCTTCTGTTGGGCCTGGGGATGCTGGTCGCGCTGCGACTGGTGCCCAGCGTGCGAATCTGGTTACCAGCGGCCCTGGCGGCCTCGGTCTGCCTGATCCTGGGAACGGCCGGCTTGCCCGGCGATGACGGTCGCGGTCCTTTGGGCGTGGCGTTCGCGCCGTTTTCAATCGAGCCGCCGCCGATGGTCGTTGCCATGAGTGCTCCGATGAGTGCTCCAATGGAAGATTTTGCGGCGGCTGTTCCGGCTGCCGAGATGGATGTCAGGGCCTTTGCGGCGCCTGAAAAGGCGGAGCCCGCAGCAGGCGCCGATCCGGCTGCCCTGCCCCGCCCTACCCCGCCGATGGCCATGGCCCCAATGAAGAAGTTGCTGGACAAGCAAGATGCCCACGGAGAGGCCAAGGGCGAAGGTTTTGGTGACTTTGGTCGAGGAGTCGCCGCGCGAGCTGGCCGTGCTCAGGGGCCGGGCGCTCCCATGGCGCGGCAGAAGGTCGCCGCCAAGGAGATGATGGAGCAGGCCGATTTCGACGGCGTCCACAAGCTGCGTCGCGAGCGATTCGCTCAAGGGGGCAAAGGTCGAGAGGCACTCGCTCTGCTTGAACAAGAGCAAGTCGCGCAGCAGCGGTTCACCATTCGCCAGTACGCCCATCAGCATGTCGCTCCCACGGAGCCCGGGCTGCGCAGCGACTTTACCGAGACGGTCTACTGGCATCCGATGCTGATTGCCGACGAAGAAGGCCGCGCCCGGCTGTCGTTCGATCTGTCGGACGCGGTCACTACCTTCCAGGTGCTGGCCGATGGCCACAGCACCAGCAGCACGCTGGGCCGCATCGGCTCGGGGACCGGCGAGATCATCTCGCGGATCCCCTTCAATCTGCAGCCCAAGTTGCCGTTGGAAGTGAACGCCGGCGACCGCATCGATCTGCCGTTGGCGATTGTGAATGACACCCGCAGCGAACTGGCCGTGTCGCTGGCCCTGACGCACAACAAGCTGCTCACGCTGGACGGCGACGCGCAGCGATTGCTGACGCTCGCACCGCAGGAGCGGGCCCGGCAGTTCTTCAGCCTGGCTGTAACCGGCGAAGCGGGCCAGGCCGATTTGGAGTTCCGCGGGCTGGCCGGCGATCTGTCGGACGGCGTGAAGCGCTCCATCCGTGTGGTGCCGCCGGGCTTCCCCAAGCACGAGTCCTACGGCGGTCAGTTGAATGGCGAGCAGGAACTGACCATCCGCCTGCCCAAGGACTGGGTCCCCGGTTCGCTGGAAGTGACGCTGCAGGCTTTCCCCAGCACACTGGCCGATCTGCAGAAAGGAATGGAGAGCATCCTGCGTGAGCCGCATGGCTGCTTCGAGCAGGCCTCGACCTCGAACTACCCCAACGTGCTGACCATGCAGTACATGGAGGAGCACAAGGTCGCCAACCCCGAGATCACCAAGCGTGCCAAGGATCTGCTCGACCGCGGCTACAGCAAGCTGATCGGCTACGAGTGCAAAGAGAAAGGCTACGAGTGGTTCGGCGGCGCGGCCCCTGGCCACGAAGCGCTGACCGCGTACGGCCTGATGGAGTTCCGCGACATGGCCCAGGTGCACCACGTCGATCCACAGATGGTGCAGCGGACGGCCGACTGGCTGCTGAAGCGTCGCGACGGCAAGGGAGGCTTCCAGCGGAACCCGCGGGCACTCGACAGCTTCGGCGGCGCCCCGGCCGACATCACCGACGCTTACATTGTGTGGGCCTTGAGCGAGTCGGGCCAGAAGGGAATCGAGACCGAGATCAAGCATGTGGGCGAGTTGGGGGCCAAGAGCGACGATCCGTACCTGATCGCCTTGGCTGCCGGCAGCGTGCTGAACGCCGGCGAGAAGAGCGAGGGGGACGCCCTGCTGAAGAAGCTGGCTAAGGCCCAGGCCGAAGACGGCCACCTGGATGGCAAGCAGGGCTCGATCACCCGCAGCGGCGGGTACTCGCTGACGGTCGAGACGACCTCGCTGGCCGTGCTGGCCTGGCTCAAGGACCCGGCCTATTCCGTCAACGCCAAGAAGGGGGTGGAGTGGATCATCAAGAATCGCCAAGGCGGAGGCTTCGGCTCGACGCAGGGGACGATCCTGGCCCTCAAGGCCCTGGTCGCTCAGGCCAAGGCCAGCCGCAAGACGACCAGCGCCGGCGAACTGGTGCTGAAGCGGAACGACGAAGTGATCGGCAAGCAGCCCTTTCATGCGGGCGAGGAGAACACGATCTCGGTCGAAGGGATCGCCGCCCAGCTGAAACCAGGCGAGAACGAAGTAAAGATCGTGCTGTCGGGCAACAATCAGATGCCCTATGCCTTGAACGTGAGCTATCGCAGTCGCACGCCGGCCAGCCATCCCGATTGCCCGTTGAAGTTGGAAACCAAGCTAGCCCGCGATCAGGTCAAAGCGGGCGAGACGGTCGCCCTGTCGGCCACGCTGACCAACACGACCGACAAGGGTCAGCCGATGACGATCGCCATCCTGGGCTTGCCGGCGGGACTGGAGCCGCGGATCGATCAACTCGAGAAGCTGAAGAAGGAAGGCCTGTTCGACTACTTTGAGGTGAACGCCCGCGAAGTCGTCTGCTACTGGCGGGCCTTGGCTCCTTCGAAGAAGGTCGACATCAAGTTGGACCTGGTAGCCGAGATCCCCGGCAAGTATGTGGGACCGGCCTCGCGGGCGTATCTGTACTACACGGCCGAGCAGAAGCAGTGGGTAGAGCCGGTGAGCGTGGAGATTGGGAAGTAGGGGAAAGGATTGAGGAACGAGGGAACAGGTGCCCTGCCCTTTCGGATTTGAGATCTGAAATTTGAGATTTGAGATGCGGGGGGACGGGGGGAATTTGAACAGGAGGAAACGGAGGTAACAGAGAACGACGAAATGCCGCGGGGCGATCATCGCGCGAGCGCGGAACATCTGCCCTTCTTCTTCGTTCGTTCCTTCTTTACTTCCTTCCTTCCGTTCTTTCTTCTCTGTTACCTCTGTTTCCTCCTGTTCAAATCTTCCCCCCGTCCCCCCGCATCTCAAATCTGAGATCTCAAATTTCAAATCCCTCGCTCCCTCCCCATCCCCTTTTCCCTCGCATCCCTCTGCCCCCAGGGCTATACTCCCCATTGTTCCCCGCAATGAACTCTTGGGAGGGCCCTTCCCATGCCAACAGCCGCGAAGCTTACGGTTGGTTGCGACGGGGTCGGCATTGTCGCCCGGTTGCATGGCCATGGCACGATGCGCGAAAGCCCCTGCTTTCAACGCCTGGTGACCGAGGCCTTGGTGGGTGAGCCCGAGGCCGTGATGACGGTCTCGCTGTTCGATTGCGATTATCTTGACAGCACCTTCCTGGGCTGCCTGATCAGTCTCACCAAGAAGTTCTCGCTCGACGAGCCGCCCCGCTTTCTCCTGGCCGCCGATGCGGAGAAGCGGAAGCTGCTCTTTGGCTCGACCTGTCTCGATCGGGTCATGAAGTTCGCCGACGCTGAGCCGATCTGCTCCGGCGACTGTGTGCCGCTAGAGACCGCCTGCCTGGAGTCGCGCGAGTTCGCCGTGCATGCGGCCGAGTGCCATCGCCGTCTGGCGCAAGCCGGCGGTCCGCAAGCCGCTGCATTCGATCGCATCGCCGCGCGGCTGGAGAGCGAACTGGCTACGCGGGGGTAAGCGTGGACGTCGCGGCAAGCTAAAGGATATGATTTTGGTCCCTGCCTTCTCGGGATCAACGATGAACTCGCCAGCACAACCACCGGACAATCGCCAGCGTCCCGCGGATGCTGACCTTCGAGACTTGACGCTGATTGGAAAAGCATTCGGCGTGCTTTCCGTTACTCTGGTCATCAGTGGGGCGTTTGCCTTTTATCATTGGCAGCCCCGCTATCTTGGCCTCCATATTTATGGAAGCGGACCCGCGTTGATCTGCGCGATTCCACTGCTCGGAGTAGCGGTCGGGTTCTTTAAAGTGTCGCAGGCGCTGTGCGAGTCGGTGGGTCTCGACTTTGTGCGCCGCAACGCACCGATGCGCCAACCCTCGGTGCCCGATGACCTGCGAGCCTCGCCTGATGACTACCCCTGCTCAGCGAGGGTGTTTCAATCACGCCAGCAAAGGATCCATCGACTGCCCAAACTTGCCAAGGCAGCATTCTTCCTCTGGGGTATGCCCGTCATGCTCGCGAGTTTTGTCAGTTACGACCACTGGGTTGGTGCGCGGGCGAATGGCTTAACCGATGTGCTCTTTTTTAGTATGACCGGGCTACTATCGTTGGGCCCAATGCTCTATCTGGGTGCTCAGGCAAACAGCCTGAGTACGGTTAAACGCTACGGACTCATTTGTCCACAGTGCTCTGCGCTCTTGATTGGGGAAGCGGCAGCCCACGTGTCTCAGACGCAGCACTGTCCTGGATGCAACGAAATGCTGGTCGAAGGATAGTCGATCTGGCGGTCCGCAAGCCGCTGCATTCGATCGCATCGCCGCGCGGCTGGAGAGCGAACTGGCTACGCGGGGGTAGGCGGACGAGATTGCCCCCCTGCCCTGCCCCGGCGTATGATGGGGTTGTGCTTCAGGCATTCGCAATGCAGGGACTTCCCATGGAATTCGATATTCTTGCCGCGGCCAAGGCCGATTCCAATCCCGTCCCCATCCGCCTGGACGATGCGCATGTGCTTCGTGTGGGCAATACGCGAATCGAAGTCGCAACAATCGTCGAGGCCTTTCGCGCTGGCCAGACACCTGAACAAATGATCGAGGACTATTCGACTCTATTGCTGGGAGATGTCTACTCGGTAATCGCCTTCTATCTCCGCCACACTCGCGAAATCGATGATTGCTTGAAGCAAGAGGATGATTTAGCCGCGAAGGTACGCGTGGAAATTGAGTCTCGCTGGAGTCCGACAGGAGTTCGCGAACGCCTGCTGGCACGTCTGCGTTCTGCGTGAACGCGTCCCCTTTGAAGACGTGCAATGCGGCATCGTGCCGGTTGCGGTTCGCCCACCAACATCTCAAATTTCAAATCTCAAATTTGAGATTCCCCCCCCTGCCCTGCCCCGGAGATCGCTTCTTTCTCCGCGGCTCCGCGTCTCCGCGGAGAAAGAAGAGGAGTTGCGCCCACTCCCCTGCCCTGCCCTACTTCTGAATCAAGTAGAACACCAACCCCAGCGCCAGCAGCGTGACCACGACGATCACAATCGTCAGGATCATCTGCAGGTTGCTCGTCTCGGGCTGCGGACGGCGGTTCGTGTACATGTTCTTCACGTCGTCGTCCGACAGACTGACCGTGTGCAGAAAGCCGGCCAGCCCTTCGTCGCCATTGCCGTTGCTGTTCACTCGGGCGATCGGCTGGCGAATCACCACCGGCGGTTTGGGAGGCTGCGGGCTGTGCATCTCTTTCGAGTCGTCGCGGGTCTTGGCCTGGCGGTTCTTCAGCCACTCCGTCAGCGCGCGACTCACGTCGGCCGCCGTGCCGTAGCGGTCGTCCGGCTTCTTCTCCGTCATCCAGTTGAAGATCTGGATCAGGTCGGCCGGCGCGTCGGGGCGGAAGGTATCGATTCCCTTGGGCTTGCCGGTCTGGTGCTTCACCAACCGCTCCAGCACGGTCCCTTCGGGATACGGTGCGCTGCCCGTCAGCAGGAAGTAAAACGTGCAGCCCAGGCTGTAGATGTCGGCCCGGGCGTCGATGCGGTGGCTGTCGATCGCCTGCTCGGGGGCCAGGTAGTCGGCCGTGCCCAGAACCTTCTCGTTGTGCTCGATGGTCAGTGACGCTTCCGAGCTTCCCACCAACTGCACCAGGCCCAGGTCCAGGATCTTGAGCGTGTTCGTGCGGTCGACCAGCAGGTTGGCCGGCTTGATGTCGCGGTGGATCAACCCCCGGGCGTGCGCGTGGGCCAGGCCGTCGGCCGCCTGACGGATGCAGTGGGCCGCGGTCACATAGTTCAGCGGGCCCTTCTTGTCGATGCGTCGCTGCAGGTCGATCCCTTCCACGTATTCCATGGCCATGTAGTAGACCTTGCCGTCGTTGTCGACGTCGAAGACCTTGACCACATTGGGATGATCGAGCGTGGCAATGGCCTGGGCTTCGCGCAGGAAGCGGGGCAGAAAGGTCTTCTCGTCCTTGCGGTTGGGGTGCAGCACCTTCAGGGCCACGCGGCGCTTCATGGCCGTGTGCTCTCCCAGGTAGACGGTGCTCATACCGCCCGTGCCCAGGTGATCGAGCAACTTGTACTTGCCCAGGTGGAAACCGCGATGCCGGCCTTCCATCAGCATGGCGTTCTGCCAGGCGGTGATGAGCCCCAGCTTGATCAGGTAGCGGCTCAGGGCGGTGACGCTCTTCCGCAGCTCCGGGGTCTCGATCGTCTCGGACTTGAACGAGTTGATGGCCTTCACCAGGGCCGGCCGATCGGCCAGTTTGCTACGCTGCAGCACGTCGAGATACTTCTCGATCGGCTGTTCTGAATTGCTGAGCGCAGCGGCTGTCATGGGACGCCGTTTTAAGGGCCTGGCCAAAGGAAGAAGAATGACGCACGGACGCGGAATCGCAGCCGTTGCCCCGCGAGAAATCGAGCGAGCCCCCCCGAGGCATTGGTAGTATAGTCTGACCCTGCGAAGGCAGGCAAGCGAGCGAAGAAAGTCGTGAAAATCCGGCTGAAATGCCCGCCGCAGAAGACCAGGGGTGACGCGTGTGCGGGTTATTCGGGCGGTCTGTCTTCACTTCCGATGGCGCGTTCCAGGAAACCTTGCTCATCGACCTCAAATTGTGTCCTCATGATAATGGCGAAAGGCCCAACTAACGGCGATCCTTCGTCGCGCTCTCGTAGCTCCGCGCTACCGCTTTGCCAATATCGCCCCCAAGCTCAGGGTATTGGCGTACCCAATGCAAGATTTCTTCTTCCAAGGAGGACTCGGACCGTTCGTAACGTTGAAGTTGAAGCTTGGCGGAGACGCGATGCTCGATTTCGTTGACGCGATTCATGCGATCGGCCCTTTCCTGGTCCGAGAGCCGTTCGTCCGATGCGATTTCGAGGATGGCGATGGTCAGGTTGTGCGCCAGGTGTTCGTGGAATTTCCGATGGTCTTCATCCGACAGGCTGTCAATCTCATGAGCGTAGTCAAAAATCACGGGGTCGCTTCCGGCTAATGCTTGTCTAGCCCGGAAAATCTCGGCCTCCTCCTGGATCGCTGCGTTGCTGCTCGCCAGACCTCGGTCGATGAGTCGAGCCAAGAGTTCGCGATCAAGCTGCCCGTAAACCTCGAGCAGCCTGAGATACTCCCAATCGTCGTCGTCCAAGGGGAGGGATTCTCCTGCGATACGCTCGATGTTTTCCAATACGAAATCGCGAGGAAGGGCCAGAATCTCGCGACGGCCTCGTTCAATGACCGAGGCATTCTGCGCGTGGCAGGCCCGCCCCAGGGCTTCGCGAAGATCATGCTCGAATGCATCTGCCATGGCTCATGGCTCCACAGCCGTTCCGCGGCTTTCCAACACCCGCTCGTAAACCTTCCGGATCGCGGCCGTCATATGCTGATGTCGAAACACCTGGGCGAACCGCCGCCGGCCTTCCAGCCCCAGTCGCTCGCGCTTGGCCGGATCGCCGGCCAGCTTGATCAGCACCGCCGACAGCCGGGCCAGGTCGCGCGGGGCGATCAACTCGCCGGTCTCGCCGGTGATGACCACTTCTCGCGCGCCGTCCACATCGTAACTCACTACCGGTTTGCCGGCGATCAGCCCCTGCGGCAACACCCGAGCCAGTCCTTCGCGCAGGCTGGTGTGGACCACGATGTCCATGGCCGAGAGCAGCTCGGGGATCCGCTCCGGCGGGACGAGCCCGGTGAAGTGGAAGTGCGAGGTCAGCCCGGCCTCGGCGATCTGCTTGGAGAGCGCGTCGCGGAGGATGCCGTCGCCTACGAAGAGAAAGCGGACCTCGGGGCGCTCGGCCACGATCTGCTTGGCGACCGCGACGATGTCGGCGTGCCCTTTCAGGTGGAACAGTCGGCCGACTTTGCCGATGACCACGTGCCCCGGCTGGTAGCCCAACTCGCGTCGCATTCGTTCGCGGTGCTCGCCTGAGCGCAGGAACGGCTCCACGTCCATGCCGCTATAGATGGTGGTGAACTTCTCGCGCGGGGCGACCCCTTCGGCCACCATCTGATCGGTCATGGCATCGGCCACGCTGATGAAGGCATGCGTCCATGCGGCCGCGCGACGCTCGGCAAAGCGAACCCCTGCCCTGCCCCATCGGCCTTGTCCCGGATAGAACGCGGCCCCGTGTACGGTATGAATGATCGCCGGCACACGCAGCTTGTGCGCGGCCAGCCGGCCCAGGATGCCGGCCTTGGCGCTGTGGGTGTGGACCACGTCGGGCTTGAAGTCGGCCAGCACCCGCTTCAGCCGGCGATAGCTCTGCCACTCGTGCCACGGATTGATCGCGCGGCGCAGTCCAGGCAGCACCTCGATCGGCGTCCCCCCTGCCCTGCCCTGCTCGAGCAGGCTCCCTTCGGGCCCGAGCGGAGGCCCAGTGATCAGCAGCACCTGGTCGCCGAAATCGCGGGTCAGCCCCTCGCAGGTCAGCAGCGTGTTCTCTTGCGCGCCGCCGACGATCAGCCGGGTGATGACATGAGCCACGCGCATCAGGCGTCTCCCTCGTCGAACTCGTCCGTCGCATCCACCGAAACCTCAACGGCTCCGGCCTGCACATTGCGGATCGGCTTGGGCGGGAAGGGAGGCTCGAGGTGCTTCACCCACAGCAGAAACAGCCCATGTGCGGGGGCGGTCCGGCCGGACTGGCTGCGCTGCATCGTCTCCATGATCTGCCGCGGCCATTCCTCGGGGCGATGGGCGCGGCCCACTTCATAGAGCGTGCCGGCAATCGAGCGGACCATGTTGTAGAGAAAGCCGTCGGCCTCGATCTCGATGCGAATGAACGGCAGTTCGACTGTCGGCGCCCCCCCCTGCCCTGCCCTGGCGACCGACCACAGTTCGTCGGCCGGGGCGGTCTCGCGGGTCACGCTCAGTTCAAACACCGTTCGGATGCTCGTCTTTCGTTCGGCGCCGGAGGACTCGAAGGTGCTGAAGTCGTGCTTGCCGACCAGCCCCTGCGCCGCCCGATGCATGGCCTGCGGATCGAGCGGCTTGCCGACGTGCCACGAGTAGTGCCTGCGGAGCAGGTCGGGAACCTGCCCGTCGTAGATCACATAACGGTAGCGCTTGCGGAACGAGTGTCGGATGGCATGAAAGCCCGCGGGGGCGTCGACCAGTTCGCGGACGATGATGTCCTCGGGCAGTTCGTGATTCAGCCCGCGGATGAGCTTGTCAGCGGCGATCGGCGTGTCGGACTCGAAGCTGACAAGCTGGCCCAGGGCATGCACGCCGGCGTCGGTGCGGCTGGCCCCCAGGATGCGGAGCTTGGTCTGGGTGATGCGGGCCAGCGCGGCTTCCAGCTCTTCTTGCACGGTGCGACGGTCGGGCTGGAGTTGCCAGCCAGAGTAGCGTGTGCCGTCGTAGGCCAGAATGAGTTTGAAGGTCCGCATGGCAGGTCGGGAACAGAAGCGGGAGGCAGTTCAGTTCCTGACGAGCGTAGCGGACGAAGGGGGAGATGAGGAGCGGGGTGGAAGGCTCGGTGAAATTCGCGGGGGCGAAAGGAGGATTTGAGATTTGAGATTTGAGATTTGAGATACGGGAGGAGGGGGGATTTTTGAACAGGAGGAAACAGAGGTAACAGAGAAAGACGAAATGCTGAAGGCGATGGTTTGGCCTTCTCCTTTTTTTCTTCTTTCTCCGTTTCCTCTGTTTCCTCCTGTTCAAAATCCCCCCGTCCTCCGTCCCCCCGTATCTCAAATCTCAAATCTCAAATCTCAGATTTCGTAACTAACTTTTCGGGTTGAGACACAGGGCCGGCGCTGGGGTAAGCGCACTATCCTTCGGTTTGGTAGGGCGGAATGATCTGCGCCCCCCTCCCCAGCCCTCCCCACGGAGTGGGAGGGAGCAGGAAAGATGTAGCGCTGGGTTGTAACTTTGCGGGTTGAAACTCAGCGCGGGCGCTGAGTTTAGCGCGGGCGCTGGGGTCAGCGCGTAAGTTTTCGGGTTGGCGATCGTGTCGCGGGCTCGGGATGTAACTTTGCGGGTTGACGACTCAGCGCGGGCGCTGAGTTCAGCGCGTAAGTTTTCGAGTTGGCGATCGTGTCGCGGGCTCGGGATGTAATTTTGCGGGTTGACGACTCAGCGCGGGCGCTGAGCTTAGCGCGGGCGCTGGGGTCAGCGCGTAAGTTTTCGAGTTGGCGATTGTGTCGCGGGCTCGGGATGTAACTTTGCGGGTTGACGACTCAGCGCGGGCGCTGAGTTTAGCGCGGGCGCTGGGGTCAGCGCGTAAGTTTTCGGGTTGGCGATCGTGTCGCGGTCTCGGGGTGTAACTTTGCGGGTTG
>Ga0105046_10005977_pt1 | contig 19197 bp, 12 predicted proteins | sample MAT03_FD_78385 | JGI IMG/M metagenome (GOLD analysis project Ga0105046, IMG submission 78385) | Freshwater microbial communities from Lake Fryxell liftoff mats and glacier meltwater in Antarctica - MAT-03 (megahit assembly) | ecosystem: Environmental > Aquatic > Freshwater > Ice > Liftoff... | reverse complement strand
TTCGATGTGCTCCACACCGTGAGTTGCGACGGATTGGACTCAGTTCCCGTGATCAACAGATTTCGAATCGGGTCGAACACAAAAGGACCAACAGCGTCCTGCAGAACCGCCTTGGATGGCAAACATGGTTCAGGGCTCAAAATCATAAAATCGTCTTTAGTGGAAACAGCGATGTTTGCTCCATCGCTGGAAACATCCCAGGAAAGTACTTGCGAAGGAAAAGCGCGTTTCCCAACCAACTGATTGATTCCGTCGCGGAACTGATACAGTGACAGTCGGTTCGAAACCCCATTCTCGAAAACTAAGAAGCGATTTGGGCCAGCCGAGTTGACAACCGCATTTGGGGGAAGGCCTGCAACGCCAGTGCTCTTTAAGAGGACCGCTTCAGAGGCAACTGCCGACTTCGATAACGAGATTTCTTGTAGGTTCCCACCACCTAGTACCAAGACCTTTTCGCCAACGGCAATGAGGTCCGTCGCCGTTGCAACATCCACGTCGGTGGTCTGCTTTGTTCCGGTCCCAGTTGAGGTTACGCGCCATAGGACTTGGGATTGATCTTGGTTCCTCGAAAGAACATAACCACTCGAGTCAATGCCGTTTGAGGGCTGGTCCAATACGGCGTCAATGACCGTAGATGTGCCGAAACCGATGGATTTGATCGTTTCATTCGTTGCAATGTCGACTAGTACAAGCTTGTTGCTAGAAATACCCCAAGTCGACCCACTCGGATCAACACTAAGAACCTTCGTGATATTCAGAGCGTCCGACCAAACGCCTTGATTCGCCGGACTCGTCGGAAAGGTCTGTACGACGGTGTTATTAGTACCCAGCAAACGCACCGAATAGAGGCCGGGTTCAAGATTCGGGAATCTCGCGACCCCGCGGCTATCGCTGACGGCCCAAGGTTCTGAAGAAGCGAATTTGCCGTCGTTGTCTAAGTCGGCATAGACAGCCCGATCGACAAGGGCAGCGTCTTTAGAAGAACTGAAGTATCGAGACCCATCCAAATCATCGAAAACAAAGACATCGATTCCAGCGAGCAAACGTCTGTCTTCTAAAATATCGAAACGAAGTTTTCTTAAACGACCAGTAGAGTTGAACTTTACAGAGGAGTTCTTGGGATTTGGACGAGTCATAAGTACAACTCAACTATCGTTTTCGGGACGACGGACGTTTTGGAGACGACGTGGAAAAGGAGTCCTTGAAAACGGATGCTTCCGTTTGCAAGGACTGTCGAAAACCAGCGAGTATGTGTGTCCTACCAATCTAGCCAATTACGCGACGATCGTACACTACTTCCGCTAGAAATTAAAAAATATTCATCGAGATGAGTTGCTGGTTCGGGGAGCCAAAACAAGGTTGGTGGGGGATAAGCGGAAAAGCCCCCGACCAACCTGAATGGCCAGGTCGCGGAACTGAAAGGCCAGATCGCAGGACGGAACAAAACTCGCATCAACGCATTTTTCGTAAACTGCTGCTTGTCGCATTGCCCAGGTTTGGTCTCCCAATGGATTTGACGGATCTAGATGCCTAACTCCACTCCAACGCTCCTAGAAAACATGTTGCATAGCCTGCTACGGCCCGAAGTGCTCCTCATTTTCCGGCTTGCAGTGAGCAAGGCGTCCCTACTAGCCAATAATGAAGAGTTGTCGCTTATCCAGCTGCTGGGAGCGGTAAAAAAAGAACGGGAGCAGATAGCGGCGCAGCTTTCCACTGTTGGTCCGACCGGTGGGGTTTCTACCTCGTCCAATGCTCTGATTCCCCATCGATCAAGCTGAATGGAATGCCATCGACGCGAATGGCAATTTGACAGCCGGAGGACCACTCGTTTCCGAATTTTCGATGACTTTAGGATAAGTACGGGATTTTGATGAAACGGTCCACGACATGCTCATCAAATTATCGAGAATATGCGAGACCGACTCCGACCGATTGGTGCACGACTAGACGGTACCAAGTGAATGGCGCAATACGCCGAAACTTGCTCGCTACTTCGATTGTTTCCATTCGCTGTAGGAAAAGTAGTCATGATTTCGAAAAAATGGGTCGTATCAATATTAGCTATTGCTTTCTCGTCGAGTGCCGCTTTCGCACAAAACGCGTCGACGCAGCAGGCGCCTCCGGCATCCGCACAAAAACTAGAGAAGCTTGACAGCAAGACGGCAGGGATCGGCGTCCGAGCAAGCAAACTCATTGGAATGAACATCCAGAACTCTCGAAAAGAGAGTGTCGGACAAATTAAGGACATTGTTCTGGACCCCGCTTCGACTCGCATACAGTACGTTGCGGTAACCTACGGTGGATTTCTCGGACTCGGTGACAAATTATTCGCTGTACCAATGCAGGCGATCAAGGTTCAGACGGACCCCGATAACAGGGATCGCGTGATTCTTGTGATGGATGTCACGAAAGAACAAATGAATGGGGCTCAAGGCTTCGACGAAGCGCATTGGCCAAATTTCTCCGATCGAAATTTCTCGGGCGACTTGCATCGACGTTACGGAGTCGAAGATCGTTGGAATCATGGAGTGAATCACGATCACGACGGAAAAGTTGACGCTAACGTCGGCCGACAGGGTGTCAAGGTTAGGGTGGACGGCGACCGAAAGTAGTCATCGGCACCATGGGAGCGACTCTCTAGTTGGGGAAAATAGGAGATGTTGGATTTGGAGCCTCTTCAAGTTGTCGTTGTGACTTCGCTTTCTGAACCGGATTGCGATAGTGATCTTGAGAGCAGCCTGAGAGCAATATTGCGTGCGAGCAAATATCTCGCGCTGACTCAACTGAGAATTAAGTGCGACGGGGACCGGGTCGTGCTTAGTGGAGATCTCGACACCTACTTCCTAAATCAGTCAGCCCAAGAGCCGGTACGTCCGTGGATACTAAATCGGATCTTAAGCAACGAATGCAAAATCCGGGGCTGAGTATTTCGGATTAATAGCGCACACGGAACTATCCAAAAAGTTCCGACCTTAATTTCTGACGCTCGCGGTCTATTTGCTCAGCAGTCGCTCCTAGATCCCTCAATATAGACTCAGCCATTGCTAGTGCAACTTCGCCTTCGCCGGCGACAACACTATCTGCGCCTGAATGAAGCAATGTCTCCCTTTCTCGCAGGTAGACAGACCGAACTATTACCCTGATTTTCGGATTAAGGGCACGTGCTGACCGAACAACTTCTTCCGCGTCGCGAATCGTTGACGCGCTCAAAATTAAACTGACGCTACTCTTAATCCCTGCGTGCATTAAAGTCTCTGGCATGTTCGCATCCCCTAACACGGCAGAGAAGCCAAAACTGCGAATCACAGCGATCGTTTGGTGATTGAGTTCGATAATGGTGGGCACAATTCCATTTTCCGAGAGTAATTTCGCAACGGTCTGCCCGACTGGACCGAAGCCCACAATGATCGCTTTGTACTGGGATTCTACCGAAGCAACGTTATTTGAGCGTTCCACCGCCTCCCTGAGTGAAAACGGCCTTCGCATTGCCATCAGCTTTTTCGCCCACAGAAATCCAGATACTTGTTTTGCAACCGGATCGACCAAATTCTGCAATAGCGGACTTAGCGAGATTGAAACAATGGATACCGCGACTAAGACATGAATAGCGCTTTGCGAAAGCATGTCTAATTGAATTCCCAGGTTTGTAAGAATGAAGGAGAACTCTCCAATCTGAGCCAAAGAAAACGCAATTTTCAGCGTCATCCGTAGGGGATAACCCAAGAGTAGTATGATGACCAGCGATATCAATGGAGTAAGCACCATAACCACCGCAAGCGTCAGTAGCACCATCAAGGGTGAGTGGAGGATAACCACCGGGTCGAAAAGCATTCCAACCGAAACAAAAAAGAGAACGGCGAATGCGTCTCGCATCGGCAAGGCGTCGGTTGCCGCCCGTAAACTGAAGTCCGATTGACCCACCACCACACCCGCGAGAAAAGCCCCAAGTGCCATCGAAACACCAAAGAAATGCGCTGATCCAGTCGCGATGCCAAGCGCAATGACAAGGATCGATAGGGTGAATAGCTCTCGCGAATGAGTTGCCGCAACATGTTTTAAGAGTCGCGGTACAAGCCGACCGCCGAAGATCATGACGACAACTCCGACAATGACCATTTTGCCGACGGCGATGACAAGCAGCATAATTAATGATGTCAGATCGAGAACCCGCTCAGTGGCAAAAGCAGGCATCAAAACAAGCACTAGAACGGCAAAAATGTCCTGAACAATCAACCATCCAACTGCAACGCTTCCAACCGGCGTTTGCAACTCATTGACGTCCGAGAGTATTCGAGTAACGACAACCGTACTTGCGAAGGAAATGGCAACCCCAAAGATCAGCGCTGACTTCAAACTCCAGCCAAATGCATAAGCAACGATCATTCCAATCAGCGTTGCGATCGAACTCTGTATCAGCGCGCCAGGGACTGCGACGTTTCGCACTCGCGATAGTTCGTGAAGGTCAAAGTGCAGTCCTACACCAAACATCAACAGAACCACACCGAGTTCCGCTAACTGGGATGCTATCTCACCATTCGCAATAAACCCAGGTGTATTGGGGCCTACAACGATTCCTGCAATCAAATATCCTACGATAGGGGAGAGTCCTAAGCGAAACGTAAGATACCCCAGTATTAACGCGGCGAACAATCCGCCCGTGAGGGTCGTTAACAAATCAATCTCGTGCATCGTTTTCCACTTTGTTGAAGGGTCAGCCACTAAAGTATCCGTAGTTCACGAATGCATGGACGACCCCGAGCCATCGGCGAATTCCGTCTCCCTAGACACTCAACGAAGGCTTGAGGTCAAATAAATTCCGGAAAAGGGTACACCATTTGCTTCTTCTAGACAAACCTCACTCTAAAGGAAGGTTCATGGAATTGTGAGTGCGACGCACTCCCGACCTACGCACGCACACTTGAACAAGCCTTCGCATGTTTTCGGAAATCGATGAGTCACTTTATGTTCTCGCTCTTACTAGCTGTTCTCCTTCAATCGTCAAGCCTCACGGTTGAACCACCTGAGGTCGTTGTTGCGACACCCGCTTCGCCGAGAGAAGCTACCGCTGAGGACTTCCCAGTATTGATTCGAATACCTCATTCCTTGGTCTCTAAAGGGGTAGATCGCGAATTTAAGCACTCGTCGACCGTGCAGCGCGAAGTGATGGGAACAAATTCAACAGGGACCGCTCACTGTAAAGGAACCGTAACTTGCACGATCGAAACGAAAACGGACGGGGCGGCATTCTGTTGTCGCATTTCGGGCACGGTGCAATCGGACACCTGTGGCACCAATGGGCCCGCGATCATCCGTTCGAATGCGGTTACGTCCTACGTCGCACACAAACGGTTCTCTTTTGACGGGCATCAGTTCACCAGCACTCCCGCAAGTGTGGTTGCAAATACCCGACTGACTTTTACTGGTATAGATAGCACGCTACCGCGTTTGGGCGGAAGAATTGTGCGTCGCGTAGCGACCCAACGAGCCGATAAGAGCCATTCCCAAGCGGAAGCGATTACACGGTCGATGACCGAAAAAGATCTCTGCCAACGAATCGATGCGGACTTCGATGCAAGAATTATTGATCTAAATAAAAGTTTTGCAAAGCGTTTATCGTTTCTGAAGCATTTCCCGTCGGCTGGCAATAAAGTACACATTCGCAGCCATCCCGACAGCGTTGAGATTTACTTGGGCAAGGCGCCAATTCGCCCATCCGACTGGATTGAGGTTCATGCCCCGATGGGCAATGCCATCGAATTGTGGTTGCGAATCGAACCAGGCTTGATCATCGCTCAAACGCCGATCACTACGTTTCTGGTCAGCAAAGCTCCGACCTGGTTGGCAACCTATCTATCGAGTAACCCAAACCTGCTCGTGCCGGGTAACAAAGAAATCGCTATCGAAGCGCACGATGGATGGGTGGTACTTCGGCTAAACGAAGGTTGAATCTAATGCTAAACCAATGGAGAGAGTGAACATGGCCAAAACTCAAATGACTGACCATTTGGAAAATCGCAGTTTCAGGGCGAGTGACAACCCGGATTACCAACCGTCCAGAATCGAACCAGAGGTCCCGGGTCCTAGAGTGCCCGACCCGAATCTGCCAGAACCCGGCGATCCACCCCATTTGCCGTCACCAATGAAGGACCCTCCTCCTAGCGATCCTGCACCGACGCCGTCTCAACCACCACCGGTAAAACTTTGATGGCAACTGCGACTCGAGCATCATCGAGCGAAGCGCAAATCGTTTCAAAAAGGGCTGTCATGGCGAATGGCTTCTGAAGGAAGCGAGCATCCACCCCGACCGCAAATTCAGTCGAATCATTGTCATTCAGAAATCCGCTCATGAAAACAACCGCAATGTTCGGACGGTATTGTTGAATGCTCTTCGCCAACGCACAGCCATGCATTTCCGGCATTGAAATATCGGTTAATAGCAAATCAAATTCGGTAGCAATCGCAGCTTCCAACGCTTGTTCTGGCGATACATATGCCGAAACTTGGTAACCTTGGCTCACCAAAATGGACTTCGTCATTTTCAGGACTATCGGTTCATCGTCCACCAAAAGTATAGACTTGTTTGCCTCCTGCAGTGGGAACTTGAGTCCCGCAGGCACAACGGAAACATTCCCATCCCTAGTTCCGTCCCAGGTGGGAAGCAGGATTTGAAAGGTCGTACCGTTCGGAAGAACTCTAGAAACGAGTATGCCGCCTCCATTTTGTTTGACAATTCCGTGGACCACCGCCAAACCGAGTCCTGTTCCTCGATCACTCGGTTTCGTGGTGAAATACGGCTCGAAAATCTTTTCGACAATATCATTTGCAATCCCTGCCCCCATATCGCGAACGGACAGTGTGACATAGTCTCCGTGCCCAGGCGCTAGTGACCAAGACTGAGTTGGAACGGAGCCATCAATTGTCGTCATTCTGGTCTCTACCACGATCTCTCCTCCCTCAGTCATCGAATCGCGAGCGTTGATGAGTAAATTCATCAAGATTTGCTCAAACTGACTAGGGTCGAGCTTTGCATTATCGATCTTTTTGTCTAATGACTGTACGAGCCTAACACTGTCGCCGAGCAAGCGCCGAGCGAGCGGCTCAAAGCCTCGGATCGATTGATTGATATTCAGTTGCACTGGACGAACAACTTGCTTTCGACCGTACGCGATTAGTTGTTTCGTCAAGTTTCCTGACTGTTCCGAAGCGCATTGAATCGCTGACAGATGAGCGAGACGCTCGGTCTCCGTTGCAACCGGTTGTTGAAGGCAATAGCAACTCGTCTGTATTACCGTGAGGGTATTGTTCAGATCATGTGCAATGCCACCCGCAAGTCGACCGATCGCCTCCATTTTGAGAGACTGCCTCAATTGCTCCTCTGCGATGACACTCTCCGTAATCTCTTGGAGAACCGCTTCTATGCCGATAACGATTCCGTTAGCGCTTCGAACGGCACGGGCGATTGCTTGCACCCATCGTTGAGCGCCCGTCGTTGTCTCAATGCGATATCGGATAGCTCTGCGTTCCCGCGAGGCGATCACTCGATGCAAATACTCACGAAAGGACTCTCGCTCTTCTTTGATGATATAGTCGAGATAATCGATAAAGCTAGGGCTTCGCGCTGCAGGGTTTAGGCCGTGAATTTGATACGTTTTCTTCGACCATACGGATTGATCAGAGACCGCATCCCAATAGATTGATCCTAATTCAGCCAATGACTTCGCATCTTCCAATCTCGCCTCGACAATCGCCTTTTCTTGTTCCGCTTGAATTCGGCCCCAAGACTCATCACTTAGACTTTCACTGGTTTGCCGAAGTTCATCGGTGCGAAGCTCAACCTTTTTTTCCAACGCCTCATTTGCACGGCGGAGTTCGATGCGTGCTTGGTCCAAATGCAGCTTCGTTTTTCTTAACTGACGGTACGCAATCGTTGATACGCTAAGCCCCAGGGCCAAAAGAGCAGATAGGGATGATGCGAACAAGAATTTAACATGCGGCGACATTGGGGGAGGCGACGCAAACTGGATATCGTCGTAACTCCGCACGACCAACAAACGGTCCTCCCATTTGCCAGTCGGCGCGGTAACTAATCCCGAGACGCGATAGGATGCACCAATGGCGAAATCTTTGGTATCATCTTGAGTGGAATGTTCTAAAACCAAGGCCGAAAACCGTCCACTGCTGGACTCAAAAGTCTTGAATTTTCTGCCGTCGATCGTATGGCGATCCACTAGGACTCCTCGCGACGAAATCAAACGATTCAACGTCGACACGTTCGCCATTTCGGAGGGGGATTTAGGTTGGAATTCGAGTTCTTCGCCCGGTCTGTAGCCAAGGATTTCTGCGAATTCGATCCATTTCCGTACGCCCTTGGTGCGAACAAAACCTACGAGCTCAACGCGACGATCTTTAGGTTCTACACTTTTCAATTGGCCAACCGATTCGATGCCAAAACTTTTATCCACGAGCCAAGTACTGCCGTGATTCTTGCTGAACACATCGGCTTCGAAGCGTATTAGTCCACTTGGGCTCGGAAATGGAGAATTCAAAACAGATTGCAAAGTATCCCTTGGTGTTGAATCGTATACCTCTTTCTGTGAGCTAATAATCCGAAAGCTATCCCGATTCGGCACGATCATTTTAAATGTGTTGCGACTTTCGATTGGGATCACGACTCCGCAAACTTCGACTTCCGTATAGTCGGTCAATTTTGGATCCACTCGAAAGCCAGAGTGCACTACGTCGCATTCCACTCCTCCGCTTATCAGCCCATATTCCATTTCATTGGCGATGTTGACTATGCGGACCATGATGCCGCGTAATCGCACGAAATCGGCATCGATTGCTTTGAGTGAACGGATCATCTCTGGAGCGGAGGAAAGTGCAGGAATTGGTAGGTTTCCAATGGAACGACTCGTCACCCGCTGAACTTGAACAAAAGAATTGCGGTGACCTTCCTTCGTGACTCCTTTCAATGCGATTTTTTCGCCAACTGCGACTGGCCAGAAAGTCTTTTCGGCCTCTTCGTCCTGGGCTTCGCAATACACTCCGCAGGTGTCATCCGACAAAAAGAATCCTTTCCAACCGTCAGGAACGCAGGTAACAACGCCCTCCAATTCAACGGTGAGTCCTTTGGCAGCAGCTTCTGGAGGTAAAAACTTCGCTTGGTGAACTGTCGTTATTCTTGGAGACTCGTTCGATGGAACTTGCACGAAACCTGACATTGCCATGAGGCAAAGCAAAAAAAGGCTTAGGTGCATTAACCAAACTCCCAGTGATGGAAAGCGACCATGAACGTTCGCAGGTCAAAATAGCGTTTTGAAGAACGTCATCCTAGCATTGTATCACGGTCAAGAAAGTCGAACCGCCACTGGGATGGAGAAATTGGCGGGTGGTCAGACTTTGGAGTCTAGCGTTGCGGCGGGTCCGTTTCTCTTCTGCCCTCGTAATTGGGCTCGCTGGAAGACATCGTCGGAATGTAACACGGCAAAGGTATGGACGAATGGGAATTGAGCTGGTTCCGCAAAAATTGCTTGGATGAATCCAAGAACTCCAAACTTATTTCGACAAGATATTCGAGCGTCCGCAATCGACTAAGCATCGACCGGCCAGGGCCGATCGTCCAATGAGCATTCTGCATTCGAGTGTTTCGCGATTGCTCAACGTAACTTCGATTGGCCACTGAAAACCTGCGATGTACAGAATGGTTTCGATGACGGGCCGTGACTCAATGTGACCGTTCGACGAGCGGATGCTGCGGTATTCAATGAGTCTTGCATTGCAATGATACGGCGTTTCTTCATGGTCGTGATCGCCCATAATGAAGAAACGGACCCAAGTGTTTGATCCTCGTTTGAATTCTTCGATTCGCTCTGCATGCAGTGACGACATAGAAGCACCTGAATCGAATTTTGCGTGGAGCCTATCAACGCCGAACTCCGGCAACGCAATCCATTCTCGCCATCCAACCAAAAGGAGTTCGTCGCAGTCCTGGATCACCATTGATTTATCGCGACGATCTGAAAAATTGAGAAGGGGCCGCATCAGGATCCTTAAATTCAAGATGGAACAGGTTTGCCGATTTCTCTCAGCAGATCCATTGTAAACAGTCCTGAGCTGTGGCCATCGGAAAAATTGATGTTGTAAGCATAATTCCCAACGGGCCGCATCTGCGTAACAGCCAAAGGGACCGTTTCGGCAGCCGAAAGCACCTGTAGAAGTCCCTTGGGTTTCGATGCTTCGGCTCGTTTTTTTTCCCTGCAAGTCGCACATGGACAAGCATTTCGAAGCAAGCCAAAGGGATAAGTCAAGGTTGCGCCGTCGCTCCAGGTGATTTCTACCGAGCGATTTTCAGTCAGTTTTAGCGCTGTTGGCTGGTGTTCCATGCGCTTTCAATCAAACTTCCGTTGCGACGATTTTTCGATGGTTGGGAAGTCCTTTGGAACCGTACTATCCGAGACCGTGCCTGTCGCTGCCCAATCTGTGCCGCGCAACAAGACAGTAATGAAGCCAACACATTCCATCGAGTAATCCGCGTGTCCCATAGGGGTGTGGAAAACGCGCCCCTTACCATAATCGATTGTCATGATCATCGGCTCATGTCGATCCGTTCCCCCCTGTGCTTTGGAAGAAAAGGATGTAGCGAGGATCTTCATGTTTTGTGCGGGGCCGCGAAGGCGATCGTATAATTCATCCTTGGTATGTAGCCAAGTTTTTGGAAGCCCCTTAGTGATTGGATGCTCAGTATCTCGCACAACGAGCGAAAACTCGTGTTGGGAACCGTGACTTCCGCCTTTGCCTGGAGAAGGGTCCATCACCATTTTTTCCTCTGCATTCAAATAGACATACGGACCACTTTTTTCGTTGCGATCTCCCCATCCGCCTAATCCGATCATTTTGTTGTATTGTTCCCAGTCGCCAAAACTGTTGTCCGCAGCGTGCAGAATAACCAGTCCACCACCGTTCGCAACGAACTTTTCAAAGGCGACTTTTGTTTCATCGGGCCACGGAGCGGCACCGTGGCCAAAGTTGTTGATAACAACGTTGTACTTGGAGAAGTCTGGTTTGTAGTCGGGGTCTGCAACTCCGCTCTTTTTCGATTCCCGAACCACGCCGTCATTGAGCCGGTATTTGCTCAATAGATCGTCCCCCTGCCAGGTGAATTTGGTTCGGGCAATATCAACTGAATATCGTTTCGAATCCTCGAGATACTTTTTGATCATCATGGTCGTCTTAGGCCATGCTCCGTGATTGTTTTGACCATCGATGATCAATGCTCGAATGGGGGCCGGCGATTGAGCGTTGATCGTGCCGGAAAAAAGAAGAAGCAAACAAAAGATAGAACAGAGTGCTCGAAGCATTTTCGATGGGTCCAGGGTGGGAGAGGAACGGCCAGGGTGGAAGAAGTACGGATTGTGGACGAATGCGCGAGATTAGCAGACTCAAACATGCAAGTCTAATTGTCGTTCCCAACCTTACGATTGTCCATCGGGGAGAGCGGTTTATGACCTTGTACCGCGAGAAAGAGTTCGTTTTCGTTCTTCCGTAAAATTCCACCAGGGTTTGGCGAGTCCGCCGTTGGCAAAACTGACCAAAGATAGAAAAACATCGATCACACACGGATCGTGCCTAGTTTTGGTGATGGAACAAAGCCGATCGTACATTTCGTAAGCATCCTGTCCAGACAATTCTTCTGGTTTTCGGATGCCAAGCAGTTGAAGATCGGCTTGAGTAGCCGGGCCAACATTCGGTAAATCCAGTAGCGACTTAATCGATTCTCGCTTGACCTTGGCTGGATTCACTAGCGGCGTTCACCTTTGATACCGGTTGCCAGATATCGCGTCGATTCTTCTTCCAGAAGATCGGTATCGCTTCCGTTGCTTTTTACCTCAACGCGGAAGCGATGGACGCCAGGTTTGGACGCCTCAGCATGGATTCGCAGTACGAGTTTGTCGCTGGGACCAATACTTGGGATCGAACTGAATATAGCTTGACCTGGAACGATGCGACCTGCGTGCCCCTCAACTCTCACAGGCTCGATACCTTCGGAGAATTGGGCGATGACTTCCACATCGGAGGCCATTTTTTTACCGCGATTCGCAATGACAATCTCGTAGACCACAGGTTGCCCTACGGGTGCAGGGGCGGCCGGATCCACTACCGTCAAATGCAAGTCCGCGATCGCATCGATATTGGTTTTGAAGTCCGCTTTGGCTTCGGCCGACGAGCTGCACTCACCGATAAAGACAAGCTGGTTGTCACCGATTTTGGACAAAGTCAATCGAAGTGGGATGGTTTGCTTTTCCTGAGGATCGAGCTTTTTGATCTCCCATTTGATGCGATCGCCACTGCGGGTAGAACCTGGTGGCAAAGTGACAATCTCTGCGCCCGAAGGAAGCGTTATTGAGCAATGCGTTCCCAGTGCAGCGATCGACCCGACGTTGGTCAATTCCAATTCATAATCTACGATGCTTCCCTGGTAAAATTCAGCTGGACCGAACCAAGTTGCTACAAGTTCCGAATGTCGAACTTGAACATCGATTGCACATTTGGCTTGCACTTTCGAAATAGCGCTGGTGGCAGTCGCAACGATTGGCAGCGAACCCGATTGCTGGAACGTCAATTCCACTTCGACAATTCTTTCGCTACCAGCGGCAACGTCGCCAATATCAGACTGGTTGCTACCGTATGGTTCGGCGGTCATTGCGACCGAGATTGCCTTAACGACGGCGTTGCCGGAGTTGCGCACTCGAATACGGTACATCTGAGGCTTGCCAAAGGTAACTTCGGAAGGCCCCTCCAATGCAATGTCCAACTGCGGCTGTTGAACCTCAATTTTCAATTCCGCATTTTGAGGGAGAGTCGTCCACTCGACACCCAACGCAAAATGCTCCGCCTTGGGTGTTTTTAACAGGATCATGGCGGTCTTGGAACTTCCGGGAGGGATTTCCCCCAGTTCCCAGATGACTGTGTTTCCGTTTTCATCGCTGTCCGGATGAGCGGCCCCATCCGTGACTGAGACATTGCCAACCGCGACTTGTTTCGGCACCGCAACGCTCACGATCAAACCGTTCAGCGGCTCCGTTCCTTCGTTCTTTGCAATGACCTCATAACTGTTCTCTTCGTCTACCAAGATCGAACTTGGGCCATTGACGGTGACCTTGACACCGGGAACGGTCATTTCACGATGAATCGATGACGTTGGGATCGAGTTTGGGATCGAGGTTGCAGTTTTGGCGCCGTTGTTTGCTTGAACTGTTTTGTCCTTCGATTCTTGCTTTGCAGCGTTGCCGCTACTCGATCGTGCAATACGGGGGATTTCATTGGCCAGTGCCGTGCTTTCAACTGCGATCGCCCGTGTTTGCGACGACGGCGCGGCGGCTTTTTCTTGCGTGCTGGATTTCACGAGGCTGATTGCGGTCTTTTCCGAGGGTTGCCCAAGGTCCACGAGGTTCTTTGGTTCGGGCCGACTCTTGTTCTGGGAAACCTCGGAGAAGGAGTTTGACAGGACGGATGAGGCGGGTTTCTGCCTATCTCGGGTTGAATCGGCGGGCCTTGGTGAAATTGGTGAAATTAACGAGTCCGCGGGGTCGAACTCCATCGCGGTTCGTCGGGAGGTGGAATTGGACTCGATGACTATCTCGGATGCAGTACTTTTTGAAGAGCCTGCCGTAACCGATCTTGAATTTGACGACTTGGAGTTGGATTGCAACGGAGCGGGGGACCTGTAGACCGACTTGTCCGTACTGATAACTGACTTGTCAGCAGTGATAATGGGGGCCGGTGTTCTTGCGGAGGCTTCCTTTCGTCCAGAGTTCGGCGTTGGTTCAGATGCGATTCGCTCCACATGCAGATCGACCGTGTCACGTTCGCGTCGTTCTTGCGCTCGAGGTAGGCTCTTGAACGGTTCTCGTTGGACACGTGGCTGGGATAGCCGCTGTGAGGTTGACTCCTCGCGACTCTCCGAGTCATCCGTTTCACTGGACCCGCGGAAGGCTTTGGTAATGGACTTTAGCGGAACGAGAAAACCGGATCGGGTCGGCTTTCCGTTTGGAGTTGCGGCAGTTGTTGCGGGAACTTTGGGCTTCGGTTTCTGCGGTGGGCTGGCTTGGCTAGATGAGTTTCCGAAAAGTCTTTCGAAAACGCCAGCCTGCGGCTTCGCCGTCGATTCTTCGATCGAATCCTCCTGTCCGAAGCAAGGAAGAGGCATAAGAAGAGTTGTGATCAACACCCATGCCCAAGCCACTTCATTTTTGATAATGGTTGTTCGAAGCATACGGAAAACCCCAGCAAATAACGAAGCTCGACTAAAATCTCTTCCCAGGTCATCGGGTGTTCGATTGGGCAGGATTGAGCAGATTGGGGGATTTTGAGGGATTTTCTGCTTTTGCCGGTCAATACTGGCCTTACTGAGGATGTCAGGGCATGGAATGCGGACTACACGATGTGGAAGCATGTCACGGCATGGAATGCCGTGCTACACTTTGTGTTCAATTTTGCAGGGACAAGCTCGAATAAGAGTTGCATTCCGCCCAAGCTTGGCTGGCAAGTCGTTCGGGGTACTTGTGCGAGTCGATGTCGAGCCTTTTTTTTTCTTCATTTTCCAGGAAAACGCAAGTCTGCGAAAAATCCAACGAAATCAAAGAGATTGGTTCGGCAATTGCTGGGGTACGTGTCATAGACAGGCTGCGAAGTTAGCTGGAAGATTGATAATCGTTGATTTGATCTGTTTTTTGATGGCGTAAGGCTTAGATCAGAAATACGATTAAGGATATCTTCAGGAGAACCGTAGCCTGAACGTTGTCTAATTTCCATTGTCAATTTCGTAGTCGGTAGATTTATGTCTTTCGTCCACACCTCCATTCGACCCAAATCGGAGCGAATCACCATGTCGAGTCGTAGTTTTTCAGAGATCCCAAAGCGGCTTTTCTCGGCATCCTTGTCGTCCGTGTTAGGGTTGAGTTTGGTGTTTGGAACAGGCTTATCGGCCTACGCGACGCAAGCCAAAGACAATCGCTTGATCACCTATCAAGACGATGGAAAGACCCTTTTCGCGCTGAGTTTATTGCCTACGCAAGAATTCGCCACCAAGAATTCGCCCCATGTGGCGGTCGTGGTGGACACTTCCGCATCCCAGAACGGCGACTTTCGCAAGGATTCCCTCGAGATCGCTCAGTCGATCATCGAAGCGTTGCCAGCAAAAACGATCGTGAGCTTGCTCGCTTGCGATGTGGAGCCCATTGTGTTGTCCGCTGCAACGTCACCCACCAGCCAGGCTTTGACGGACGGATTCAAGAAACTCGAAATGCGGATTCCGTTAGGCACAACGGATCTTGCGGCAGCATTGCGAGCGGCGAGCAGAGAACTCGGCAATAAACCGGATTCCAGCATCGTATACATCGGTGATGGCATGCATCTTTGCAACCTGTTGAACACGGCTGAATTTGAATCGCTGATCAATGAAATGCGAGAGTCACGAACCAGTGTTAGCTCGCTGGCCATCGGTCCCAAAACGGACTGCGAGTTGCTTTCAACGATTTCGAACCACACGGGTGGCAAGGTTTTCGTTCGCCAGGGGATCACCGCCGCAACGAGTCAACAGATTGGTGACGCGTTGGCAAAAGTGGCTTTGGAACCTGTTTTCTGGCCTACCAAATCGAATTGGCCAACTGGAGTTGCTAATTATTTCCCGGTAAAGATGCCACCGCTGCGATTTGACCGAGACTCCATCCTTGTCGGAAATCTTAAGGCAGACTCCGTTGAAGGTTCTCTTGAAGTAGAAGGCATCATCGGCGGGAAATCGACTTCCATGCGTTGGGAGTTAAAGAGTGAACCATCGAACCCAGACTTTGCATTCCTTACTCAAGTGGTTTCCAAAGCGGCTCCGAATGCTGGCTTGATGATGCCAACTGCAGGTTCGGAAGCGTTGCAAGAGTTAGGCTTGGTTCTAGCGAGTTCCTCCGATCAACTTGTTAAGGATGCTAGATTTGCTCTGAACTCTGGCGACACAAGTGCTGCCATCAACATTGCAAGAGAAGCGATCAAACGATCGCCCAACAATTTGGCAGCGAAGAACATTTTGGATGCAGCCGAGCAAACGCAGAAACCAGCCAAGCCGGTTAAGAGTTCAAGTGCATCACCTCGAATTGTAAAATTCATCTCTGCTCAAATACCAGAGGATCCGTTTGCCGATCCACCTGCAACCCAGGGTTCGCCGGCGATTGGAAAGGTTGACATTCCAAATGTTCCATCCACCAGCAATCCATTCGGGGATGATGCTGCACCAGCTAGATCGGTACTACCATCGGCAAATGCCGGGCAATCTAACGCCGCGTTCCCGTCAGCACCTGGTTCCTTTGCACAGAGCAGCGACCCGTTTAGCGAATTAGCCAATGCAAGTGACTTGCTGGCTGAGGATGAGGGATTTCGACGTGTGATGGCTCAACAGTTAGAGGCTCAGGTAAAGAGCGAATTGAGTCAAGCACGAAGGAGTCAAGACCCGTCGTCGACGAAGGTCGGACTGAAGGCACTGCAGGACCAAATTCGACGTTCGGCTGAGCTTGGCGCAGCGGACAGGACTCGTCTTGACTCTCAGATCGCTTCCGCTATCCAAGCCGCGGCACGTGCAGAAGCAAACTTAAAGGAACAGCTTTCGAGAACTGAGGCAGTTCAATCCAGTCAGTCTGCCTCTAAGCGATTGCTAGCGGAAACCGAACGCCGCAATGCAACCGTACAGCAGTTAGTAGCACGTTACAATTCGTTGATGGCACAGCAGATGTATCAACAAGCGAACAATGAAATCGCTCCGCAGATTACCGCAATCGATCGTGATTCGGTTATTGATCGCGTGACCAACATTGAATCCAACATGGCCGCCAATGAGGAATTGATTCGGGACGTTGTGATCAAGAGGAGTCGAGCGTTTGTGGATTCTCTTTACTTGAACGAACAGGCGTTGGTTCCATTCGTGGATGATCCACCGATTATCTATCCACCTGCGGACGTTTGGCAGGCGTTGAGCGCTCGCCGTCTGGAGCGTTATGGTTCAATCGATTTGTCGGGTGGAAAAGTATCTGAACAAAGGATTTATAACGCCCTCAATGAACGCGGTGATGTGAATTTCAACGGTATACCTTTGTCCGGGGTGATGAAGATCTTCAGGGAAACCTACGGTATTCCTATCGTGATCGACGACAAAGCACTCGAAGACGAGAACATCACTCCGGACGAACCTATTACGCTAGAACTTCCCACCGTTTCGTTCCGATCGGCTCTTAAGCTGATTTTGGAACCGTTGCAACTTACGTATGTCATCGAAGACGAAGTGATGAGAATCACTAGCAAGAAGACATCAGCCAACGTGGTTCGTGTTTATCCAGTCGGTGACCTTGTAGTGCCTGTTATGCCAATGGGTGGCGGCATGGGTGGCGGCATGGGTATGGGCGGTGGAATGGGAGGCATGGGCGGCGGCATGGGTGGTATGGGTGGCGGCATGGGAGGCATGGGCGGCGGCATGGGAGGTATGGGCGGTGGAATGGGTGGTATGGGAGGTGGCATGGGAGGAATGATGTGTGTTGAAGATCAACCTGCCAAGTCTGCTGACAAGTCGCCGACGGAGCTAGTTGAAGTGTTGGTCGCTAGCGAAGGTGGAGAGCGACTCGTCGCGGAAGCGGCCCTTTCCAGTTGGGTTGTCAAGAAAATGCAACAAGCCAAGAGGGCTGCAGCCGCAGGTCAAGACAATGAAGTACGAAAGCATTTCCAGGAAATCATTGACACGGTTGGCGATGCAATGCGGAAGACGCTTCCAGCGGCATGGATGTATCAAGCGTTAAGTACGGCAATGGAAGGCTGCGAGTATCCGGGCTCAGAAATTCGAAGAGTGCTACTTTCGAGTATCGATTTCGGTGGAGACGTGGACGCTGCGATCAAAATCGGAAAGTACCTCAAGGGACAAGGACTGAAAAAGGAGGCGATCAACGTTTTTCATGACGCCCACCGCTCCAATCCTATGCTTCCCGAGCCGCTCGAACTCGCGTTGGATCTAAGTCTCGAGACCGGGGATCAGAACGGTATTCAGTGGGCTTGCACAGGTATTTTTGGCCAAGCATGGAGTGACGACCATCTGCCGCTCATCGAAAAGGCAAAGCTTGCAGCTAAGGCTTCGCATATTCGGCTCAACCAGTCCAAGGAAACAATGAAGGCGTACGCGTTTGAGCAAGAAATGAAACAAGCTCTATTGAGGGATCTGATGGTTCGCGTTGTTTGGACCGGTGACGCGGACATCGATATTTCGGTGGAAGAGCCTACCGGTACGATTTGCGACAAAAATAATATGCGAACGCTAAGCGGTGGATTGCTGTTGGCCGACGGTTCCTCGTTAGACAAAACAAGCAAGGACGGTTTTTCCGAAACCTATGTTTGCGCACATGGATACGCTGGTCAGTATCGAATTCTTCTCCGCAAAGTTTGGGGTGAGGTTTCGGGTGGTAAAGTCACTGTCAACCTGCTGACCGATTATGGAACTCCGGATCAAAAGGTTGTCCAACATTTGGTACCCATTCAGCAAGATACGGTTTTGGTTGCCGAAGTGAAGAGTGGCCATCGCAAGGAACCCATTGTGGATGCACAATTGGCCAAAGTTCAGAGGAAAATGGCGGAAGCAGGTGCGGTACTTGCTCAGTTAGTTCCAAACCGGAATGGTAAAGACTCGAGTCCAGGGTCAGCTTACCAGCAGCTTCTTTCGTCGTATGCTGGCGGTCAAAATGGCGTTGGCAACGGCCAGTTAGGTCCATTTATCGGGCGAAGAAATGTTGTGGGCTATCGACCTGTTCTAACGTTTATCAACCAAGGCACCATGATGTTTGCCACCGGCGTGATTTCAGGTGACCGCAGGTACGTGCGGATAACCCCAAGTCCATTTTTCACTGACATTATTGCGGTCGATACCTTCAATACGTTTACCGGCGGAACTACAACTGGTGGCGGCGGCGGTGGTGCGGGCGGTGGAGGTGCACAAGGTGGAGGTGGCGGTGGCGGATTTGGTGGTGGAGGAGCATTCTGAGCCAGCCTGTTTGAAGCTTGTTTCAAGGCGAGCGGCAGACAGAAGACTGCCAGGCCACAGTGTGGCACGCCCAAAGCGATTAGCGCGATTAGCGATGGGCGTGGGAAGTGTGGCAAATGACTCTAGCGATTCACCACGCC
>Ga0105046_10005976_pt1 | contig 19198 bp, 13 predicted proteins | sample MAT03_FD_78385 | JGI IMG/M metagenome (GOLD analysis project Ga0105046, IMG submission 78385) | Freshwater microbial communities from Lake Fryxell liftoff mats and glacier meltwater in Antarctica - MAT-03 (megahit assembly) | ecosystem: Environmental > Aquatic > Freshwater > Ice > Liftoff... | reverse complement strand
TTTCGGATTCCTGCCTCCTTTTGGTTTACCAAAAGGATCTGGTCCAGCGTGATGCTGTATTGCCCGATCAAACTCCAAATCCCAAAATCAAAACCGTAAACCTTTAGATTCCTGATTAAGGCAGGTCCCGGCCAATTGGTCACCAATCCGAGCCCTGCTTTTCCAGCGCCGTTGGGGTCCAGACTTCTAATGGTGACATTTTCGACCGTGCCCTGGTTATTGTTCAGATAGTGCAGGGCCACAGCGCCTGGATTGTTGGCACCCACTTCGATCGTGAGGCTGTGCACGGAATTTTTGAAGGCTTGACCCATGTTGGATTTTGGATCCATGAAACGGCTATGGGTGGAAAGAAACGGCCTCGGCTTCTTCACATCATCGAAACCCGGGGAGCCGGGCTTCAGACGAATGATCACGCCTTCCTCACTTTCTCCATGAAAAATCACCCGCTTATTTCCAAGATAAAGCGTATTGCTCAAAAGGTAAGTCCCGTTGGGGAAATAGAAGGTGCCGCTGTCGTGGATATTCGCGGGTTTGAAGTTGGCAAAGACTGCGGTATCATCCGTGACCCCGTCGCCCTTTGCTCCGAGGTCGGTCTTCACATTAATCCAACCGCTGTCCGGTGGTGGCGTCCACGCCGGGACGTTGCTTGTAGTTGATAGAATGAGAAAGGGCAGGAGAATGTGGTATATTTTCATAACGTGGGCGGAAGAACCAGGTTGTTAGCGGGAGAATTCGACGAAGAAGACAGGCTTATCCGATGGCAAGGTGAAAGTTCCATTTTGAACCACGCCTGTGCCAATGTCTTTCAAATGCCAATCGCGGAGGGTGTAACTCATTCCTTCCAAAGCGGGAGCTTTCACAGTGCCTGCCACTCGGGCAACAAGGACCGGAAGGTCACCTCCCTTGTGTGGATTGTCGCCTCCTGTGCCAAGGGTGAATCCGGTGTTGAAGCTGGTGCTGACGAGCGATAAGGAGATCTTTGATGCCTTGTCGAGAGGGGAACCATCCGTGGAGTATAAGGCAAAGTTGACATACAATTCATCATCCGGAATCGTTTCAAAGATCCCTTCAGGGTGGTGGATGGACACCTCCTCCAGGCGAACAGCGTTTTTGAAATCATAAGTGCCTCCATGGTTTGCCAGCAAACCCCCGAAGGCTACGGCTTCCGGCGCATCAAACACGATGGATCCTTTCTTCCAATCGAAGGTGATGGCTTCGCTCGGAGTGTAAGGATTGTGAGTATTCCGTTCCGTAACGGAGACTACAGGACCCTGAACCTCGTCGTCTTCACGTTCGGGATCGATCAGCAAGCGTGTGCCGTATTGATAAGTGGTCTGCAACATATCCATCCCGCTCAGGCCGTATGAGCCTGCGTAGTCCATCGTGGAGGGATCAGTAAGGCTACGTCTTCCGAAGATGAATTTGGTGGGCGAAGCGGCAGGTGGCAGCTTTTCCTGGCGAAAAATGTAAGCCCCGGCTCGCATCATGGCGTTTTGCACTTCGTCAAAAGTATAATGGTATCCCTGCGGATGACTGCCCACTGTGATGTCGAGTTTTCTTTCAAATGGCAGGGGATTGGTGCCTGCATCATTCACCGGACCAAAGTAGTGCCAGCAGATGAAATCCCAATCCTGAATCGATCCTAGTGCGGCGATGCGCAGAGGGTAATCCGCACGGTATTTGCCCGGTTGCTGGATTTGGGTTTCATAGCAAAGGAATGGTTTGCCTTCAACTTTGCCGATCTCCAACCACGGAACGCCCTGCGCGATGCCCGGAGGTTTTTCCAACCAATTATTCCAACGTCCGCGGTTGGGAGCCTGGCGCTCTTGCTCAATCGTTTTCTGAAGTTTCGCCAGGGGAGTGCGCGCTTCTTCGATGGCAGAGTCGGGCACCACACGTCCCACACCGTTGATGTATGCGTTGTGAGCGACCGCGTCGGCCTGTTGGTGCATGAACTGGGAATGAATTTCGTAGCCGAGCCCTGTGTCGTAAATCAGAGGTGATAGTCGGGTGCTCTTGCCCCAGGATTTCACCGCAGCGGCTTCTTTGCTTTTGTGGGCCATTTGCAGGTCCAACAGGAACTGAATGACATCTGCGCCGCGATCGGGGGCAAAATCCTCCCGACTGTATTCCTGCCCCTCGGCTTGAACGGCAGCGATGGCATGGGATCCTGCGTCATTGATGGAGACCGCGCCCAGGCTGGCTCCGGTCATTGGTAAAAAAAGAATTGTCCCATTTTCCAGGCTTTCGCCGGGGAGCAGACCGGACCAAGCCTTGGTGAGTGCGGAATCGGTTTTATATTTTTTTGTTAAATATTCGTTCCATTTTTCAATAAGTGAATTTCGAAAAAATGCGGGAAGTTGCTGCCACCGACCGGCCAGCATTTTACGCATCCACCATTCCTCGTTGGACAGCTCCCACACGACAAAAACGGGATCGTCGCACCAGCGCAGACCGGTGTGCTGGTTGGTGTGAGTCGCGATGGCCTCCATGCGGGCAATACCGGTGGCCTGGATTCGGGGGTCCCAGATGCGCGCAAGATTGTTGCGGATCCCGCGTCCACGGCCTTCAAACTCAGCCACCGCATCTTTCCATATCTCCGCGGAGTCAGGTTCATCAATAATGGAAACATCATCCGGGGTAATATTGCCCACGGCGTTCAGCGACGCGGACCAAATTTTAAGACCCCTGTCTTTCATTTGAGCGATGAAGTAATCCATCGAATCCATCGCAGAACCATCACCCGGTGTGTAGGATGCGCCAAGGGCCGCACTCTCTTCTCCGGCTGCCTGCGGGGCTCCCCAGAGTCGGCAGGCATTGAATCCAAGGTCGAGATAGCGCTGCACCAACACGTCGGTGCCACGTCGAGCGTCGGCAATTTTCCGGGATTGTAATTCCGCAGAGTCATCAGGCTTGAGTTCGGGCGTGACGTAAAGCTGACCAATCACCCCCCAAAATCGCTGACGTTTCCCATCCAGGCTGAGGTGCCCATCTTGATTCACCATGACATATTCACTGTCTGGCGGCAACTCTTTGGCAGAGAGAGTGGAAACGACACTGAGAGACAAAGGCAGGGTCATGAGCGAGAAAATACGGGGAAGCATGGATGGATTCATAAAGTGGGGATAGACCATTGAGTTTTTCAATACACCATCAGCGAGGCATGACGGAAAGTTTTGAGTTGCCAAAATTTTCTTTACAGGAAACAGGGATTTCAGTTGGGAGAATGCACCGCTTGAGCATGGTTTTCCTGTAAAAAGGATATCGCATTTTAACCTTCAAAATTTATATGTTATATTTTTGCTGGCGAAACATAAATACGGTTTCCCCGCTTCTCTTTCGAATAGTCGCCCAAGGTTCCTCGACATCCTCTCCCAATTCCCTACTTCCAGCTCATTCCCCTATAATATCCACGATATTTGACGTCTCTGTCCTTGGCCTCGTTCCAATCCTCGTCAATACCGGGGCAGCGTTGTTCCCCGCCATGATCGGAGCACTGGCGAGTGTGATTGCGTTGATCCTCAAGCCGCGTGAACTGCTGGGATTTTTCCGACGCAAACCGCAAGTTCCGATCCTGATCATTCTGGTCTGCGCGGGATCGTATTTTCTGCTCTCATGGATGATGTCACCCAGGCAGGCTGTTGCAGGTCCCCGAGGGACGGCTTCAACAAAAACAGAAACCGATTGGTCCGCTGTGGCCCCTGGCGATTCTCAATCAAGAGCAACGTGCTCAGTCGGGCGGCACGGTCACTCCTGTGGTGAGCAACACTGCCGCAAAGGCGGAAAGTGGCTCCACCCAGAGTTTTGATCAAAATGGCCAAACATTGATTTTTCGCGGTAATGTGGCGCGCACGGGATACTCGGGAGGCGGATCTCCAAAAGAATTACAGGAACTGTGGATTTTTAATGAGCCCAATACCCTGTTCCTCTCTTCGCCACTAGTGGCAGGCGATGCGGTGCTCGGTGCATCGGCTTTTCTCGATCCGGCTCGAAGTTATGGATCGGTGTTCCGGCTTGATGCGAGTAGTGGCGAGCCTGCATGGGTCACAGAGCTGAAAGATCCGGCGGGCGTGGAGAAGTTTTATGGATTCTTTAGCTCACCGGCTCTGAGCCCAGACAAAAGCCGTCTGCTGATTGGTCAAGGTTTGCATTTTGATGCGGGCATCGAGCTTCTCTGCCTGGATGCGGAAACGGGGCGCGTTTTGTGGAAGTTGCCCACACCACTGCACATCGAGAGCTCTCCAGCGATTGAAGGTGACATTGTGGTCGCAGGAGCGGGGGCGATTGAGCATGCCCCTGATCAAAAGCCAAAGGGCGATCCAGCTGGTGAAGGTCATCCCGGCTATGTTTTCGCGGCGCGAATCTCCACCGGAGAAGATGTCTGGCGGTATCAAGTCAATGACCCGGAAGGTTCCCCTGCGATTCAGGACGGCGTGGTCTATATTGGCAGCGGAAATAATGGCAGCGCGGTCGTGGCACTTCGGCTCGCATCCGATGAGGACCTGAAAGCCGTCGGGCAGGATCGCCTGCTGTGGAAATCAGAAACCCCTTTTCCTGCAACGGGTGCGGTCAGTCTGGTGGATGAACTGGTGTTGATCGGCTGCGGCAACGGCGATTATGTTTATGCCGCCCCGAATCCAGAGGGGGCAGTTCTCGCATTCGATCAGAGCAGTGGCGAGGAATTGTAGCGGGTTGCGTTTGCCGATGCGGTGCTCGCCTCCATTCCCGCTTATGAGGGAAAAGCCGTCTGTGCCGTGCGCAATGGCGAGCTGCATCTCATCGACCTTAACAAAAAGGGCGAGATCCTCTGGTCCACCCGTTTGAGCACCCAACCTTAGCTGGCAGGTCCGGCATTTACCGGAGAATTCATTTATGCAGTAAGTTCAGACGTCTATCTGTATGTCGTCAATGCTTCCGACGGCGAAGTATTGGAGCGTCACTTCATCAATGATGTGGGTCGTCCCGGCGAATTGGGCTTATCGATCAGTTCACCAGTGGTGGCAGATGGGAAAGTCTTTGTCGGAAGTGAGACCAGCGGCTTGCGTTGTTATTCGGGAACCGTGACTCCCTGACATGGAAACACCATCCCCTTTGGAACACGAGCTTCTGGAAGGCCCCTGGGTGCTTTCGCTCGCGGATAGTCGTGATAAACAACTTGTCGGAGGCAAGGCAATCAACCTTTCAAGGCTGATCCATGCACGCTTTCCTGTGCCCGATGGATTTACCGTGACGACTCAGGCGTTTTTGCTGGGAAGGCAGCAAGCGGATGGAGGAATGCCTTCAGAGATTTCGCAGTCGATTCTTGGCGCTTATCGGAGAATGGGCTCGCCACCCGTGGCTGTGCGGTCCAGTGCCACCGCAGAGGACTTGGAAGATGCCTCAATGGCGGGCCAATACGAAACTGTTCCTGATGTGCGGGATGAGTCGGCGCTTCTCAATGCTGTCGCGCGGTGTTGGAAGAGCCTCGATACCACCCGCACCCGCAGCTACCTGGCGGAGCATGGGATTGCGATGGATGCCGTTTCCATGGGGGTGGTCGTGCAGCAATTGATTCCTGCAGATGTTGCAGGGGTTCTTTTCACTGCCAACCCTCGTTTGGGAGCCCTGCATCAAATGCTGGTGGAGTCCAGTTGGGGGCTTGGTGAGGCTGTTGTGTAGGGCATGGTGCAACCGGACAGGCTGATAGTGGATCGGGCGACAGGAGGCGTTCTTGAAACGGTGATCGCGGATAAAGAAAAATGGTTTCCGCCCGGGGGATCATGTGTTGAGAAAGTGCCGGATCGCCTCCGCAAAAAGTCAAGTCTGAATTCACAGGATGTGCATGGGCTTTGGAAATTGGGTTTGCAAGTCATGCAGCACTTTGCATCGGCGCAGGACATCGAATGGGCAAAATATGATGGGAAACTCTATCTTCTACAATCGCGGGCAATCACCACCCTTGAGGAGATTGAATCTTATGAGAGCACGCTCGCGACGCACTGGACAACGACGCCTGGTTGGCTTTGTGGGAAGAGCGTCGCGCCCGAGTGATGGATGAGTTTGGATCCCAAGCCATGCTGCCGAGCATGGTGGCTGGAATGGCCATGGAGAAGCTGCGAGAGTTTTTGGCAGAGACTTTCTGGGACGAAGAATCTGCTGAGTTGGCCAATGAACTGAGTGGGGCGGCCGAGCCTGACCTTACTATTCTCGGCACCGAAGGACTCTATCAAATCGCGACAAGTCAGGGGAGTTTGGAAGAATGGTTGTTAACTCACGGCCATCGGGCTCCGGAAGAATTTGATCTGTCCATCCCTCGCTGGCGCGAGAGGAAGGAAGACGTGCAAAACATGGCCTCGCATCTGGCCGTGAGTGAGAGTCCGCTAATCCGTCATCATGAGCGGGCCGAAGCCTGCAAGCAACGCGCTGCTGAGTTGGAAACTCGATTGCCTACTGCTCAGAGGCAGCAACTGCGTAATCACCTTGATTTGGCCCATCGTTATCTACCCTTCCGCGAGAATGGAAAATTCTATCTCATGTTAGGATATGACCTCCTGCGTGATATGGCATTGGATGCGGGACGGCGACTTGACATTGGAACAGAGGTTTTTCTCCTTAAATTTGAAGAATTGCGGGATGCCCTGCGAACAGGCTATGCTCCTTTGCATCTCTTGGAAGAACGCCGAATGCAGCGCTCTGCGGAGGTAAAGATTGATTTGCCACATGTGATCGCCGATGCCGATATTGAGCACATTCCATTACCTCAAAGCGCTCCGCACTCAGGACAAATCCAAGCATTTCCGATCTCCGGCGGTGTCAGCACAGGACCGGCGAAAATTGTTTTGTCACCGGAAAATGCGGGAGAATTGGGGAGTGGCTACATCTTGGTCTGTCCCAGCACCGACCCCAATTGGACGCCGCTTTTTGTCAATACTGCGGGGCTTGTGCTGGAGCGCGGCGGTGCGCTTTCCCATGGTGCGGTGGTGGCCCGGGAGATCGGCATTCCCGCAGTCGTTGTAGATGGCGCGACTAAAAATTTTACCGAGAATCAGCGGCTCATTGTGGATGGCAACATAGGCACGGTGACCGACGCGGACACGCAGCCAAGCGCGGATGATGGAATAGCAGCCACAAAGTCGAACGGGACTGTTGCCAACAACACACGAATCCCGGCACTGCATCGTCCGCCCCTGCCAGGTCCCCTTGAGGGTTCCAATACAAAATGGCGCAAACGTATGTTAATAGTCTGGATCGTATTTTTTGCCGCAGCCTTCCTATTGCCCGCAGCATGGGTGCATGACAGGGTGATGCAGGCATTGGATGCTCTGTTGCTGCCGATCTTCGCGACTGCTGGCGGGCCCGCAACCGTTGCAGTGGTAGCCATAGCGCTTGCTCTCTTTTCCATGTTTGGACAGCGTTTTCTTACGGATAACTCCCGTTTGTTGGCAGCCAAGAATCGAGCCAATGCCCTTTGCAAAGAGGGGGCATTGCTGCCTCAAGACTCACCTCGCGCCCGCCTGATCAGGCAACTTGCCGCCCCCGTGCAGCTCCGTGTTTTGTCCGCTTCCCTGTTTCCGCTGATCCTAATTTTGGGGCCCATGGTGATGGTGTTTCTATGGTTCCCGGCCCGGATTGACCCGATGTCATGGAACCCTGCGCCCGGTTCGACGGCTGTTATCACAGCGATGGTTGCAGGCGACCACGGCGCTCCGATTCAGCTCACGCATAATTCCAAGCTGGTATTATCCGGGCAAAGCCCCGCGACTCAGAGTATTCCGCTGATCCGTCCCGTATTGGAAAAGCTGCAGTCTGATTGGCGGATGCCCCGGGAATTGCCAGCGGGAACTCCCTGGAATCTTCGTGCGGCTGCCGAGGTGACAAAGACGGCCATGCTGGATGACCTCGCGACGTTCCTCAGGAATCCGATGCCAGCCAGACCGATTTCCTGGACCTTGCAACTGCCGGATGAGCAAACGGGGCGTTATCGAGTGTCATTGTCAACCGAAGGTGAAGATCCGGTTGAAATTAAATTGGTGGCAGGGAATGGCGTTCCCCCGGAACTGAAACAGAATTTGGGAGATGGCCGGGGACCGGTGCAATTTCTGGACTTGGGCACTTCGTCGTCGGGCATCCAATCGGTGCGGGTCACTTATCGAGAACAACTTGTCAGAGGCGGAAAGATTTTTTGGAAACCGGTGGAATTTCTAGTTCTTTCCTGGCTTCCGGCATGGTTGATTGTCTATTTAATAGCCTATCTTCCCCCAATGTTCCTGCTTAGGCGAATCTTGCGCCTGCCTTGAGCGGGGCACATCTCTGATGGCATGAAGTCATGCAGCAACTGGCGCTGGGCAAACCGAATCCAATGATCCAATGTCCCTAGCGGAACCCGTGAGTGCTTGCAACACGCACGAGTAGCCGAAGGTCCAAAGGTTCGATATTTTCGATGAGCTCACTGCTCCAATCTCTGATTGAACCCTGGCGGAAAGCACCATCGTGGGGCGCAAGACCCCGAATGCCTGACTGCAACCTTCCGACCGTGGATCAAAAGTGATTCGGCTGCTCGCGCCAGTTGCCTCTTCCCTTAACCGGGCCAAACGAGAAAAACCATGACAAAAAAATACATCCTAAAAAACACAACCAAAACACGTCCCAAGAAAGCGGGAGAGGTGGAGACCTATCTGGCTCCGCGTCCCCCTTCCAAAGGGAAAATCATCGGTCTGGACTGCCACCCGGACACCTTCACCGCAGCGGTCTTCGTGGGGCAAACCCCTCACGACGCAAAGAAGATCAGCAGTCGCGAGAACCTGGGATTGGAGGCCCTGCTGGAATGGGCCGGTCGGGAATTTGGCCCCAAGGACATTTTCCTGCTGGAGGCTGGTTCCAACAGCTTCGAGGTCTGCAAACGACTCGGTGCCCAAGGCCTGAATGCTTGCGTGCTGGAAAGCTGCCATGTGGGCAAGCACGCGAAGACCTATGCCGACAACGACAAGATGGCAGCCGCACGGATCGCACTCGTTTATCTGGCAGGAAACGCCCCGTGCGTCTGGGTGCCCGATGAGCGAAGCCGAGAGCGCCGCGAGTTACTTCACGCCTACAACAAAGCGGTCGCCGAGCATACAGCAGCGACCAACGGGCTGAAAGCCTATCTCAATGGACATGGCGTGCGACTCTCCAAGCGTAATCCCGAAACGCAAGAGACCCGGAAGTGGGTCCTCCAGCAGGGCGAGTGGTCGGATTTGCAAAAGCATATCTTGGGCGAACACTTCGATAACATCGTCCATTGCAAAGAGCGGCGCAAACGCCTCTGCCGGCTTATTGGTCAAGAGATGACGGATGATACGATGATGTTACGTTGCATGAAACTGCTCGGAGTGGGAATCGTCAGCGCGTTCGGATTGCTGGCGGTGATTGGAGACATTGGGCGCTTCCACAGCCCGGAGAAACTGGTGGCCTACATCGGTCTCAATCCCGGTCAGCGCCAGAGTGGCAAAGGCAAAAGTATTCGGATCGGAGTGGGCAAGCGCGGACGTAGTGACATTCGCAATCTGCTCGTCCAGGGAGCTCAGGCTGTGCTGCGAATGGGCAAACACAGCCCACTAGGCCAATGGGGCTGGAAGCTTTTTGCGCGCAAAGGCAATCGCAACGTGGCCGTCGCCGCAGTCGCGCGCAAAATGCTTGTTCAAGTCTGGCATCTGCTCCAAGGCCATCCAACCGCCGACTCGGAAAGCGGCAAAAGCTTCACCGCGAAGCTCCAGAAGCTGGCCGTCGTGCTGGGAACTTCGCTGCGCACCAAGCTCAGCCTTGGAAAATCCGTGACGCAATGTGTGAGTGAGTTACGCCAAAGAAGCTTGAGGCCTGCGCCCTGCCCAGTCCCATGAACCGATGCCAGCCGTCAATACAACGGACCAGTTTGATGGGGGCTATGCGCCCCCAAACCCCGCACCGCTCGCCGCGGCAGGCGTTCGGGGGGAACTTGATTAATACCTGCCTGCGGCAGATGAATCAGAACAAAAAGCCAAAACACCCAAACTTTTTTCTTGCATGACTACATGCCCGATTATTGCAAAAATAGTGAACCCATTAAGAAGGCGACTGGGAAGTCGCCTCTCCCAGTTTGCAATAAACGGAGATGCGCCCCTTGAGCGAGACAGGAGAACAAAACTCTCCTTAACTACTAATATTTCAGGTGAAATGAATCAAAATTTGAAAGCTGCGAATTCTCAGCCAGATGGCGCAACATCAGCTTGGGGAGCGAAAACCTGGAAGCCCCTGAAAGGCTGGTCAGGGATCTGGCGAGGGACTGAACCCGCACTTGCTGACAAAAACATACAACTTGCGTGAACTCTGCTGGGGAGCCATGTAGTTACTTCAATGCTAATCAAGATCACTGGGACCTCTGACGAGGCTGGTGCGACGCTTGATGAGCAGAAAACTATCCCAAATATGCACCCCTTCTCCACTGCCCCTGAATCGATCACTGAGGCTTTTAGCATCAAGTCTCAAGTGATCATTGTGACTGGGGCAGCAGGTGCCATCGGTTCTGGAATCGCAAAAGCTTTCGGGATCAACGGGGCCCGCGTCGTATGCTCGGACAGGGCCGGGAGGCAATTGGACCAAGTCACCGAAGATTTCGTTGCTGAAGGATTGGATGTGCTCAAGCAGGCCGCAGACCTGAACCGGCCCGAGGATTTGAGAGTTTTGCTTCAAGCTGCCGAAGAACATTATGGTCGTATCAATGCAATCTTAAACTGCGGTGCCATCATTCATTCCGATCCAATCGATGAGGAAAGTGATGACGAGTTTGACCGGATTTTTCACACCAATCTCCGTTCTGCCTGGTTGTTGATCAAGCATGCGTTGGAGCCATTTGAGCGCGCAGGTGGGGGAGCTGTGGTGAACATCGCCTCGATCAATGGCCACCGAGCGCAATCACCCTGTTCGCTTTATGCCGGTTCCAAGGCTGCCATGCTTCGAATGACCCAGGAGTTGGCAGTCGAACTGGCAGATCGTAATATCCGGGTGAACTCAATCTCACCTGGAACAATCGGTTCCTTGCTCACGAGAATGCAATGTCGTCTGCAGCCCGAATACGGCCGCAGTTTCCACGAAAAATTCATGAACTCGGAGGTCGCCAAACATTTGGCTCCTGAGATGCAGGCACTTTCCATGTCGGGAGAGCCTTACGATATCGCCATGGCAGCACTTTATCTGTGCTCGCCTGCGGCACGCTTCGTTACCGGGGCAGACATTCTTGTGGATGGCGGTTTGCAACATGCTTTTACAATGTCTTCGCGGCGAATAAAGGAACGCAGAAGCAGGGGAGAAGCGGTGCGGGAGGAGGTGCACGAGTTCCTGAGCTCTCTGCCTGATGAGGCTTGGTTGGATGGAAAGCCGAAATGGCTTTCACGTTGAGCCCAGGTTTGCTGGAGCGGAATCTCCAAGGGGATACCAGAAATCAGAATACAGTAGGTGGCGAAGTCGCTGCCGACTGGCATGGCTCAATAGTGGGTGCCCTCCACCGGACTTCAAGTTGCGGAGAAGTTTTTATGATTTCCTGTAACGTTGTGCCATCATTAAATCGATGTTCATTAGCAGAAAAACTCGCCATTGTTTCTCCCTCCCATGAATTTGAACGAGCCCGCTCGCCAGCTCCCCATCCAAGCAGACTCGGATATTCTTATTGCGGGCGGGGGTCCCGCCGGGATTGCTGCTGCGATCGCTTCTGCAAGAGCGGGTGCGCGCACGACTTTGATTGAAGTCGGCGGATGCCTGGGCGGGGTGTGGACTTCGGGGCTGCTCTCTTATATTCTGGACCCGCATGGAAAGACCGGATTGCTCCCGGAAATTATTGCCCGGCTGGATTCTTTGCATGCCGGGGCCAGCTCGCGAGATCAAAGCCCGCCTGTGCCATGGACCCAAGGGGCGGTGATGTATGATGCCGAGTTAATGAAAATTGCGATTGAAGGGCTCTGCGAAGAGGCCGACGTGCGCATCCGTCTGCACACGCGGGTGGTGGCCGTCACGCTCGACGGAAATCGGATCACCCATGTGGTTACTGAATCCAAATCGGGACGCGAAGCCTGGCCCGCAGCGCAATTCATTGATTGCACCGGTGACGGCGATCTGAGTGCGCTGGCGGGCTGCACTTGGGAATATGGTCGTTCCTCAGATGCAAAAGGCCAGCCGCTGACCCTGATGTGTTTGCTCGGTGGCGTTCCTCTAGATGCGATGCGACCTTATCTCTTTGGCGGGCCGGGGAAAGAATGGGATCAACCGATCAAAGCCTTCGCTGCGGAGTTATCGCGTGCCGGATTTTCACCTTCCTACAGCGCACCCATGTGCATCCCCATACACGATGGCCTTTACGCCATGATGGCGAATCACGAATACGGTGCCTCAGGCTTTGATGCCGATGGAGTGAGCCGGGCGACCCTGCACGCGCGTCGGGAGTTGTATGATCTGGTCACCGCGCTTAACAAGCTCGGAGGCCATTGGTCTTCCCTGCGATTGGTGACTACGGCAGCGCAGATCGCGGTGCGCGAGAGTCGGCGTCCGCGAGGTGTTTACCAAGTGACCCGAGAAGATGTGATTGCGGGTCAAAAACATGAAGATGCGGTATGCCGGGTGACCTTTCCGGTGGATGTGCATTCTCTCGATCCGGAGGAAGGGAAGGGCTTTGATAATCAAGGTGTGAAGTCCCAGCCCTACGATGTTCCGTTCCGGGCATTGGTTTCCGCCGAGCGTGAAAATCTACTCTTTGCCGGGCGTTGCATCAGCGGTGACTTTGTGGCGCACGCCAGTTACAGGGTCACCGGCAACGCTGTGCCGATGGGCGAAGCCGCCGGACGCGAGGCTGCGCGGCGGGTTCTGGCATCTTGCGACAAGGGTGTCTCGCAATGACCGACACCATTTTAAAACCGCGCCTGGGTTATCTGATATTCGATATCGATGAAGAACGACTGAGGAAGATCTTGTATCGATCCTAAAACCCCATGCAGATCGACGCACATCATCATCTTTGGAATTACGAACCGCAGGAGTTCGCCTGGATCGATGACTCGATGACGACCATTCGCAGGGACTTTACTGCCGGGGAGTGGCGGTCCACGCTGATGCAGATCGGCTTGCAAGCCTCGGTTGCGGTGCAGGCCCGGCAATCGCGGGAGGAAACCGAGTTTCTGCTTCAACAGGCAGATTCCGAGCCGATGATTGCCGGGGTGGTGGGCTGGGCTCCGTTGCGCGAGCCTTCGGTGCGGGAGGATCTGGAGCGTTGGAAATCCCACCCGGCCTTTGTGGGAGTGCGGCATGTGTTGCAGGGCGAACCTGCGGAATTCTTTCATGATTCAGAGTTCCATCGCGGACTGGAGCAGCTTGTTGCTTTGGATCTGACTTACGATTTGCTTATCAAGGAGCATCAGTTTCCGGATGCGATCCAGATGGTGAACCGCCATCCCGGATTGCGGGTGGTGCTGGATCATCTCGGCAAGCCCGTGGCCACGGGTGCTCCGACTTCGTATTGGAAACAGCAGATCGCTGAGTTGGCCCGCCGCCCCAATACCTGGTCCAAATTTTCCGGGCTGCTCACCGAAGCTCCCTGCCGTGAGTGGAGAGCGGCAGACATCCAGGCTTACTTCGATGTGGTGCTGGAAGCTTTCGGTCCGGAGCGGATTCTATTCGGTTCCGATTGGCCGGTGTGCCTGACGGTGACTTCGCACGCGGAATGGTCCCGGCAGGTGATGGACTGCGTGGACCGGCTTTCACGACAGGAACAAGAGGCAGTTCTCGGGGCCAACGCGGCCACATGTTATCGACTAAATCTGGCGGGCTAACTAAACAACATTATGGAAAAACGAAAACTTGGAAACACGGCACTCGAAGTGTCTGTGCTCAGCTTTGGCGCATCGTCACTGGGTGGGGTCTTTCGCGAAACGGATGATGCGTAGAGCATTCGCACGGTCCACACCGCTCTTGATCTGGGGATGAACTTCATCGATGTCTCTCCCTACTACGGCGCGACACGGGCGGAGAGCGTGTTGGGTCGTGCGCTGCGTGGAGTGGCCCGTGATCGCTACATTCTGGCGACCAAGGTGGGGCAGTATGGCGACGGAGAGTTTGATTTCTCCGCGAAACGCGTGGCGCAAAGTCTGGATGAAAGTTGCGAGCGCCTCGGGGTGGATTACATCGATCTGCTTCAATGCCACGACATCGAGTTTGTGGCACTGGATCAAATCATCGACGAGACTCTGCCTGCCCTGATGCGGCTGCGCGAGAGTGGGCGTATTGGTCATATCGGGATCACCGGCCTGCCCTTGAAGATTTTTCCTGCCGTGCTGGAGCGCAGTGCGCCCGGCGTGGTTGAGACGATTCTCTCATTTTGTCATTACGCCCTGAATGACGACTCGCTGACTTCCCTGCTTCCGGATTTGCAACAGCTCGGAGTGGGGGTCATCAATGCTTCACCCACCGGCATGGGATTGCTTACCGAGCGGGGAGCGCCGGAGTGGCATCCCGCCAGACATGCCATTGTAGAGGGCTGCCGGAAAGCGGTGGAATATTGCCACGAAGAAGGGGTGGATATCGTAAAACTCGCGGTGCAATTTTCCATTTCACATCCTGCCATTGCCACGACTCTGGTGGGCAGTGCAAACCCCGACGACATCCGCCGCAACATCGAATACGCGACCGCCCCGCTGGAGCATGAAAGCATCCGGCGCTTGCGGGAGATTCTCGTGCCCATAATGAACCACAATTATACCCGTGGTCTGCCGGAAAACCGGGACGGGATTTTGTCATGAAAACTCTGGTCCTCGAAAAACCCGGCAAACTAAGCCTCGTGGAGCATCCCTCGCCCACCAAGCCGGGAAGGGGGGAAGTCCTGGCCCGTGTGCGGCGGATCGGAGTCTGCGGCACGGATATTCATGCCTTTCACGGCAGGCAGCCGTTTTTTGAATACCCCCGCATTCTGGGTCACGAACTCGCGGTGGAGATCGAGGCGGTCGGGCCCGGGATCGATCCCGGCCGGATCGGGCAGCTCTGCACAGTGGAACCCTACCTTGCCTGCGGGAAATGTTTTGCCTGTGAACGTGGTCGCACCAATTGCTGTGAAAATATGCAGGTCCTGGGTGTGCATGTGGATGGAGGCATGAGTGAGCGTTTCTTGCTGCCTGCCAGCCATTGTCATTGCCACCCGGATCTTTCTGCCGACAAGCTCGCGTTGGTGGAAATGCTCGCCATCGGATGCCATGCGGTGGAACGGGCTGCGGTCCAGTCAGGAGAGCAGGTCCTGGTGATCGGGGCCGGGCCGATCGGGCTTTCCGTGGTGCAGTTTGTCGCCGCCGCCGGAGCGCATCCTAGCGTGTTGGATATTCATGCCGGACGTTTGGAACTCTGCCAGACCAAATTCGGTGTGAAGCGTGTGCTCAATGCCGGAGAGGAAAATATTCCAGAACGTCTGCGGGAACTCTGCGGGGGAGCACTGCCCACCGTGGTGTTTGATGCCACGGGAAATCAGCGCTCCATGGAGGCGGCATTTCAATATCCGGCCCACGGTGGAAGGCTCGTATTCGTCGGATTGTTTCCGGGCAATGTCAGTTTGGAGGATCCAAACTTCCACCGCCGCGAACTGACGCTGTTGGCAAGTCGCAATGCTTTGTCACAGGATTTCCCTCGCATTTTGGACCTCATCGCCAGCGGACACATCGACACTTCGTCATGGATCACCCACCGGGCTTCGCTGGATGAAGTTCCGCAATGTTTCGAGGGCTGGACCCGCCCGGAAAGCGGCGTGCTCAAGGCGATGATTGATCTGTGATTTTTGGAAATGCCACAAAAGCCGATGAATACACTGTGGTATGATAAACCTGCCGGTCAGGATTGGAACCGGGCCTTGCCGATCGGATGTGGAAAGCTGGGGGCCATGGTTTTTGGCAATATCGTCAACGAGCGGATCCAGCTCAATGAAGACTCGCTCTGGAATGGGGGCCCGAGGAACCGGCATAATCCGGATGCCCTTGCCGCCTTGCCACAGATTCGTGCTCTGCTTCGAGAGGGCAATCTCTCAGCGGCACAAGACCTGACCAATGATGCCCTGGCCGGTATTCCCGACAGCATGCGCTGTTATGAGCCGCTGGCGGATCTGCTTTTGGCTTTTGATCATCCGGGTGTGGGTCTGGGCTCCACCGACCTCGCGGCTGCCGGAGCCTATGCCTCTGCCGCACCCGATCCCGTGCAGGTCGCGGGATACCGTCGCGAACTGGAGATGGAGAACGCCACCGCCCGTGTGCAATACAAAATGGCCGGGATTAACTATCAGCGCGAGATGCTGGCGAGTGCGCCGGAGAACTGCATGGCGGGCTATTTCACCGCCGATAAGCCGGGCTCGATTTCGTTCCGGCTTCGCATGGAGCGCGGTCCAACGGAAAGTTATTCGACCCGTTACGCGGATTCCATTGCGGCGGTGGAACAGTCCGGATTGCTGATGCAGGGGCGCGCGGGAGGCGAACTGGGGGTCGGCTTTGCCGTTTGTCTCCGGGTTGCGGTCACCGGCGGCAGGGTCCGGGTGATTGGCGATACGGTGATCGTGGAAGGCGCAGATGCGGCCCTGCTGGTCCTTGCCGCAGCGACAACTTTCCGTGAGGTAAGTCCCTCTGTGTATTGCATGGAGCATTCCAGCGCGGCCCTGGCCATGGGCTGGGAGGCGCTCCGTGCCAATCATCAGCGCGATTTCAGCAGTTATTTCAACCGGCTGACGCTGGTTCTCGAGGAACCGGAGGAGTGTGCGGGTCTGCCGACGGATGCCCGGCTTTTGCGCCATGGCAAGGGCCACCCCGATCCGGCGCTGGAGGCGCTCTATTTTCAGTATGGCCGCTACCTGCTGCTCTCCTCCAGCAGGCCCGGCAGTTTGCCCGCCAATTTGCAGGGCATCTGGTGTAAGGATTTCTCGCCGTCCTGGGGATCCAAATACACCATCAACATCAATAGCCAGATGAATTACTGGCCGGCCGAGACCACCCATCTCGCGGAGTGCCACCTCCCTCTCTTCGACCTTCTGGAGCGTGTGGTCGAGTCTGGACGGGAAACCGCGCGGGTGATGTATGGCTGCCGCGGTTTTGTGGCCCATCACAATACGGATATCTGGGCGGATACCTGCCCCACCGACCGCAATCTGGCCGCATCGTATTGGCCGCTGGGCGGGGCCTGGCTTTCGCTTCATCTATGGGATCATTTTGACTTCGGCAACGACCTTGAGTTTCTGGGCAAGGCCTATCCCATCATGAAGGAGGCGGCTTTGTTCTTTCTGGATTTTCTTGTCGAAAACCGCGCAGGAGAGCTGGTGATCTCCCCATCGGTTTCGCCGGAAAATGTCTACCGTCTGCCCAACGGGCAATGCGGCACCTTGTGTGAGGGATGCGCGATGGACAGTCAGATTCTCGATCTTCTTTTCCGTCGTGTGTGCGCGGCGGCTTCGCGCCTCGGGTGCGATGCGGATTTCATCGCAGAAGTGGAGCTGACCCGGAAACGCCTGCCGCAACCGGGAGTGGGGGCTGATGGCCGGCTTATGGAATGGACCGAAGACCATGAGGAACTCGAACCCCGGCATCGTCACATCTCCCATGGATTTGCGCTCTTCCCGGGCGACCAGATCACGCCAGACAAAACCCCCGAGCTTTGTGACGCAATACGGAAGACCTTGGAACTTCGAGGCGATGAAGGTACAGGCTGGTCCATGGCCTGGAAGCTCTGCTTTTGGGCCCGCCTGGGAGAAGGGGATCGTGCAGCGAGTCTGTTGCGAAGTCTTTTGACTCCGGCCGGAGACTTGGTCAGTGGAGGGGCCGATGCCGCGTATGACGGTGGAGGAACCTATCCCAATCTCTTTTGCGCTCATCCACCCTTCCAGATTGATGGCAACTTTGGAGGCACCGCCGCCATAGCGGAGATGCTTCTGCAAAGTCATGAGGTGGACGTGGACGGTCGTCCAATCCTCAGCCTGCTGCCGGCACTTTCACCGGAATGGAAATCGGGACGTGTGACCGGTCTGCGGGCGAGAGGTGGATTTGAAGTCGATTTGGATTGGAGCAACTTCCACATTACACAGGTGAAGATTTGCGGACGGGCTGGCAGCACTTGCACGTTGGATTTCGCGGGCAAGCAGAACCTGGTGAGGCTACCCCCCCAAACTGGAAACTTGGTTATGCGGTTCGAAATACAGTCAAGCTAAGGGATTGACTCATGTTCCGCTTTTCTTAAGGTCAACTGATGGATACTTCTGACAGTCTCGGTCGGAAATGGCTTGAGCAGCAACGGGCACGCAAGCCGCTTGATCACAAACTGCGCAGCGTCATGCATCAGACAGTTCGAGCGTGTATTGAATTCTGCGTTTTCCCTGTCATTCTCGCCTACCACCGTTGGATGCGATTGAACCGCTCGTGGCCGGACGGCAGTTACTTTACCAGCGGATTGGCCAGCGGAGCCGACAACATGAAACGGCTGCCAGAAGGCTATGAACCCCATGTCCACCATGGACACATTTCGTGGATCGACGCCACTGCCCAGGCGGCACTTTCCATCGACCGCCTGCTCGACATGGCATCGGTGCTTGGGCGCAGTGCGGAACTCGTCCCCGAACAAGAGGAACTCTCGCGGATCTGTAAATGGTTTGGCGAACGAGCTTGGGACGACACTCTGGGCATGCCCACGGATGTTGACCGCCATGGAAAACCCACAGGGGTTAAACAGGTTGGCTCTTTCTGGGCCATGCTCGCCGGCCTGACCGACCGGCAACAGGTTGAACGCATGGCCGCCCATCTGGACGAATCCCGCATCTTTCCACCGCACTCACCGTGTGCCAAGTCTCGCCGCCGACCAGTCCGGTTACTGCTCCAAGGGTTCTTATTGGAATGGTTCCGTGTGGGCTTCCACCAATTGGATGGTCCTCAAGGCCTTGGAACGCTACGGCATGGATGATCTTGCCCACGATATTGCGGTCAATCACCATGAGGCCGTTCTGCGTATTTGGAGAGAGACCGGAACGGTCTGGGAAAACACGCCCCCGACGCCGCAGAACGTGGCAACTGGTCGAAACCCGACTTTGTCGGCTGGACCGGCTTGCCTCCCATCAGCGTTCTATTGGAGCGTCGCTTTGGTCTCCGCCAACGCGTGCATGAAAGGCTTTGGTTTTGGACATCCGACCACTGGAGGCTTTTGGAGTTCGCTGTTATCCCTT
>Ga0105046_10005974_pt1 | contig 19206 bp, 17 predicted proteins | sample MAT03_FD_78385 | JGI IMG/M metagenome (GOLD analysis project Ga0105046, IMG submission 78385) | Freshwater microbial communities from Lake Fryxell liftoff mats and glacier meltwater in Antarctica - MAT-03 (megahit assembly) | ecosystem: Environmental > Aquatic > Freshwater > Ice > Liftoff... | reverse complement strand
TGGACAACGGTTTCGTCTCGACCCGCTCGATTCAGGATTGGGCGCAGCCGGTGTACGAACAGCGTAAGGTCGTACCGATCGAAGAAGAAGAAATCGCCGAACAAACGCTCGCCATGTAACCGGACATCACCATGCGCACCCTGCACGTGTATTCCGGAAACCTCTTCGGCGGTATCGAGCGAACGCTCATCACAATCGCGCGTGCAGGCGCTCTGCTCCCCAAACTCCAGTCGCATTTTTGCCTTTGTTTCGAGGGCACGCTTTCGGCCGAGTTGAGGAAGCTCGGGGTGCCCTTGCACATGTTGAACCCGGTACGCGTGAGCCGACCGTGGACGCTCTGGTCGGCCCGCCGAAAGTTGCGCGAGCTACTCACGAGCCAGCCGTTTGATGCCGTTGTCGCCCACGCGTGCTGGTCGCACGTTCTGGCGGCACCGGTGGCGCGCGACACCAAGACTCCGTTCGTGTCCTGGGCACACGACACGCTTACCGGAAAACACCTGCTGGAGCGCATTGCCCGAAGAAGCCCGCCGGACCTGATCATCGCCAACAGCCGCTGCACCGCAGCAACGGTTCGGCCGGTTTTCCCGGACGCGCCGATCGAAGTTCAGTACCCCCCGGTCGCAACATCGCCCGGCGAACCGTCCGGCGACACGCGCCGCGAAGTCCGCGCGGAGCTGGGGATCGACCCGTCGCATTGTGTGATCCTGCTCGCCTCAAGGCTCGAACGCTGGAAGGGCCACACGCTGCTACTCGACGCACTCGCGAACCTGAAAGACAAGCCCGACTGGACCTGCCTCATTGCCGGCGGCGTGCAGCGCGAGCATGAACAGGCGTATCTCGACGAATTACGCGCTCAAGTGCGGCGGGCAGGCATCGAATCGCGGGTAAAGTTCCTCGGCCAACGAGAAGACGTGAACCGGCTGCTCCGCTCGGCCGATATTCATTGTCAGCCGAACACCGCGCCCGAGCCGTTCGGGATCGCCTTCGTCGAGGCGATGCAAGCGGGCGTGCCCGTGGTCACCACCGCCCAGGGCGGGCCGATGGAAACCGTCGACGAAAGCTGCGGAGTTCTCACGCCCCCCGGCGACGTGGGTGCCCTTGCCGCGGCACTGGCGGGGCTGATCGACAACCCCGGGCTTCGTGCAACTTTGGCACGTGGCGGGCCCGCGCGGGCGGCAGCGCTTTGCGACCCCACCACCGTTCTTACGCAGGTGTATGAAAAATTCGACCGCCTCCTCGCCCGCAAAGGTCGGTCTGAAATTACGGCAAGCCGCGCGATCACTGCCGTCGAACGCTGATTCATGCCGCAACGTACCGACATTCTCCTGCCGCTCCACGCCGCTGCATTAAGCTACGCGCCGCCCGTCGCGCGCCGACGCATTGAGATCGATTGGGTCTTCGCCTTCGCGTGCGCGCAGCTGTTTTGCTCCCTGGCATTACTCGTCCCGCCGCTCGACAACCTGCGCATCGCCTGGCGGATGGGGTCGTTCGGATCGAGCCTGGCGATGCTTTATTTTCTGCCCCGTCGAGGGACGTACCACCCGGCCGCACTCCCCGCGCTGGCGGCGATGCTGATCGTCGCGCTCTCGCTGCTGCACCCGACCACCAACACCCCGCTCGCCGGTCTGGCGCAGGTGATGCTGTACGCGGCGATCTTCGCCCCGCTGTTTTGGGTGAGCGGCGTGCCCGTCACCTACACCAGCGTCCGCCGGGTCATGTTGCTGCTGTGGGGCTTCGGGCTTTTGTCGGCAACAGTCGGCGTGATTCAAACGTACTTTCCCGGAACGCTGGAGATGCCGATCTCTTCGAGTATTCGCGCCCAAGGCGAGTGGTACGTGGAGGATCTTAAGATCGAACTGGCGAACGGCATTCGCGTCTTCCGCCCGATGGGCCTGACCGATGCGCCCGGCGGCGCTGCCGAAGGCGCGACCGCGGCCATCCTCTTTTCGCTCGCGCTGCTCGTCACCGACCGGCGCACGTGGATGAAAGCGCTCTGCGTTTTCGGCGTGTGTATCGGCATGTTCTGCCTCTACCTCTGTCAGGTGCGGGTGATGCTCATCAGCACCCTCATCTGCTCGATTACTTTCGCGACCCTGCTGCTCCTGCGCGGGCAAACCCGACAGTTTTTGCAGATCACGACGCTGCTCGCCGGCGGAGTGGTGCTCGGCTTCGCGTGGGCAGTCGCCATCGGCGGCGACGCCGTCACCGCACGAATCGAAAGTCTCTTCGCCGACAAGCCCTCGGAAGTTTACTACCAGAATCGCGGACGGTTTCTCGACCAGACTGTTAACGAGCTTCTCCCCCAGTATCCCCTCGGCGCCGGCCTTGCACGGTGGGGAATGATGAACTTTTATTTCGGGAACAATTCCAACCCCGATACAAAGATGATCTGGGCAGAGATTATGTGGACAGGCTGGCTTCTGGACGGCGGCGTGCCGCTGGTGATTGCGTATTTCGCCGCCATTGCAACAGCGATCTACATCTCGGCACGGTGCGCGCTGGATCGATCTGTCGGACAAATCAGCATGCTGGGCGCGATTGTTTGCGCGTATAACATCGGTGTGCTCGCGACCACGTTTAACAGTTGCCCGTTCATCGGCTCCGGCGGGACTGAATTCTGGCTCCTCAACGCCGCACTCTATGCCGCCTACCGGCACGCCCGCACGTCACCGGCCGAGCCGGCACGGGTGCAGGCATGAGCACATTTCTCCTCGTCAGCGGCGATTTCGTGACCACCGGTGGGATGGACCGCGCGAACCACGCGCTGGCCAGACACCTGCTCGATGAAGGGCACGAAGTCCACCTCGTCGCGCATCGGGTCGCGGAAGACCTGCTGCTTCGCCGGCACGTACATTTTCATCGCGTGCCCAAGCCACTCGGTTCGTATCTGCTCGGCGGGCCCGTGCTCGATCGGGTGGGTCGATACTGGGCGCGGCGGCTCAGCCGGGCGGGCGCGCGGGTGCTCGTCAACGGCGGGAATTGCCGCTTCGGCGACGTCAACTGGGTGCATTACGTCCACGCCGCGCACGAGCCGGTCTTCGCCGCCCGCGGGTGGCGGAGGACGGTCGCGCGGTTTAAGCACAAGCTCTTCCTGCGCGACGAGCGACTCGCATTGCTTCGCGCACGTCTGATCATCGCCAATTCCGATCGAACCAGGCAAGATCTGATCGACGACGTGGGCGTCGACAAGAATCGCGTGCGGGTGATTTACTACGGCGTGGACCCGAAACAATTCTTCCCCGCCGACGATGCCGAACGCGCCCGCCTCCGCACCCGATTGGGCTGGCCGGCGAACCGCCCGGTTGTCGCGTTCATCGGCGCGCTCGGCGATCGTCGCAAGGGGTTCGACACCGTGCTGGACGCGTGGCGATTGCTGCGCGGCGGATCGAGCGACCTGATGCTCGCCGTCATCGGTGCCGGCGCGGAGTTGGAAACGTTCAGGCAGCGTGTCGCCGCAGATGGCCTCGGCAACTCCGTCGAGTTCCTCGGTTTTCGCAAAGACGTGCCTGACATTCTCCGCGCTAGCGACGCACTCGTTGCCCCAACCCGATACGAAGCTTTTGGCCTCGGCGTGCATGAAGCGATGTGCTGCGGGCTTCCCGCTATCGTCAGTCGAAGCGCCGGTGTGGCGGAGTTCTATCCGCAATATTTTGCCGACCTGCTGATTGATGACCCGGACGATCCCGCCCTGCTCGCTTCGGCGATTAAGCGGTGGAGCGAGCGCCGCGAGCATTATCGGGCCGCCTCGATGCAACTGTCCTCGGCGCTCCGCGCCCGGTCATGGGAAATTATGGGAAGCGAGTTTCTTCAGTCCCTCGATTCGACCGATGAACCCCTTGAGTCCGCGGGTAGCGAAGTGCCGCCAGCGGACGCATTGCCGGTTCATGCGGCTACGATGGACCCATAACCGAGCAACGAATCGTATGACAACGACACTCAGCGACACCCCGGTCATCAACACGCCGCAGGCGGAAGAACAGCCACTGCAGCGCCTGCGCCCCAGGGCCGGCTGGGTGCCCATCGATTTCAGAGAGCTTTGGCATTACCGCGAACTGCTTGGATTCTTTGCCGCCCGCGAACTGCGCGTGCGCTACAAGCAAACCATACTCGGCGTGGCTTGGGCGTTGGTGCAGCCGCTGCTGACGATGGTCGTCTTCACGCTGATGTTCCAGAAGATCCTCGGCGTGCAGAAGGACGACCCACTTTACTTCGTCAAAACATTCTGTGCCCTGCTCCCGTGGCAGTTGTTCGCCTACGCGCTGACACAATCGAGCAACAGTCTCGTCGCGTCGGAGCGGCTACTGACGAAGATCTATTTCCCCCGGCTGATTCTCCCGCTCAGCAGCGTCATCAGCGGGTTGGTCGATTTCTCGATCGCTTTCGTAATCCTGATCTTGATGATGTGGATCAAAGGCATTCAGCCCGGCCTCGCCGTGCTAACCCTGCCGCTATTTCTGTTGCTGGCACTGATGGCTGCGATGGCCGTCGGACTCTGGCTTAGCGCGCTCAACGTGCAGTTCCGCGACGTGCGCCACACCATCCCGTTCCTCACGCAGTTTTGGTTCTTCATCACGCCCGTCGCCTACGCGACGACGCAGGTGCCCGAATCGTGGAAGATCTGGTACGGACTGAACCCGATGGCCGGTGTGGTGGAAGGATTCCGATGGGCGCTGCTCGGCACGAGCGAGCCCCCGGGAATGATCCTTGCCGCGAGTGTGGCGGCGACGATTGCATTGCTCGTCAGCGGACTTTTTTACTTCCGTCGACTCGAGAAGAGCTTCGCGGACATCCTCTAAATGTTTTGTGGCGTCACGAGCGACGCGCGTGTGCTGATATGGGCGATTATTCACTGCGAGTCATGGATCTGGGGAAACGCTACAGCCTCAACGGCAACGCGGCTTACCAGCTGCGCGACGTGATGGTCTCGGCGGTTTCGTACCCGTTTCGTCTCGTTAAACGCGCCCTGGCCCCTTCGGGAACCGGCAGCGCGAAGAAGCGAAACCAGGACGTTTGGGCCCTTAAGAATATCTCCTTCGACGTAAAAAAAGGTGAGGTGATCGGCATCATCGGCAAGAACGGTGCCGGCAAATCCACACTGCTGAAGATCCTCTCGCGCATCACCGATCCGACTGAAGGCGGGGCCGATCTGTACGGCCGCGTGGGGTCGCTGCTGGAAGTCGGTACGGGCTTCCACCAGGACATGAGCGGCCGCGACAACGTCTACATGAATGGCGCCTTGCTGGGCATGCGGAAGTCTGAAATCGACAATAAAATCGACGAAATCATCGCGTTCGCGGAAGTGGAAGATTTCATCGATATCCCCGTCAAACGCTACAGCAGCGGCATGTACATGCGACTGGCGTTCGCGGTCGCGGCGCACCTCGAGCCGGAAATTCTGGTGGTCGACGAGGTGCTCGCCGTGGGTGACGCGGCGTTCCAGAAAAAATGCCTCGGCAAGATGGGCGAGGTCGCCAAACACGGACGGACGGTTCTGTTCGTCAGTCACAACATGGCAGCGGTTCAGGCGCTCTGCCAGCGCGCGGTGATGCTCGAGCGCGGCCGGGTGCTCGAGCAAGGTCCGGCGCATCAGATCGTGCAGCGATACCTGCGCGACATGAACACGTCCAAGACGACGGCGCTTCAGGACCGTCACGACCGCGAAGGCGACGGTTCGGCACGGCTTACTTCAATTCGGATCGAGCCGGCACCCGGTGAACAGCTCATCCGCACGGGAAGCCGCCTGCAGATAATGGTCGAGTACCGCTCTGATCGCGCGATCATGTTCCCGAATTTCAGCGCGACCGTTTACGACATGAACAACAACGGGATCTACCTCTTTGACAGCGATGCCACCGGTGGGCTGCCCGACCAGGTGCCCGCGACCGGCACGGTGACCTGCCTGAGTGAAGCGCTGAACATCACGCCCGGTCGGTGTTACGTCAACGTTGCGTTGCGCCGCGGCGGGGCGCTGGCAGATTCAGTCGAATACGCCGCTTACTTCGACGTGGAGCCGAACGACGTTTACGGAACCGGACGCATTCCCGATCGATCCACGGCGCTCTGCGTTCTGCAGCACAAGTGGACGCTCGGATAACGAAAATGCCCACGCACACGCACAACTTCGCGGGCACCTCGCGGCCGACCGTCACAGTCGGACTCCCCGTGTACAACGGCGAGAAGAGCCTGGCGCAGGCGATCGAATCGATCCTGGCTCAGACTTACCGCGACTTCGAACTCGTCATCTGCGACAACGCCTCCACCGACCACTCCCCCGACATCTGCCGCGAATTCGCGCGGCGAGACCCGCGCGTGCGATTCTTCCAAACCAAGCGCAATTTTGGCGCCGCCAGGAACTTCAACCGCACCCTCGAGCTAGCGCGCGGGAAGTATTTCCGGTGGCATGCGCATGACGACGTGGCCGCGCCGACTTATCTCGAAAAATGTGTACAGACCCTGGATGAACACCCGGAGGTCGCGCTGGTCTATCCGCGCCGGCAATACATGACTGTCGACGGCCGGCCCATGCGCAACGAAGAATTCTGGCTCGACGCAAATGCCCACGCCAGCCTCCATGACATGACGTTCGACCGGCTGCTCGACATCCACAGTTCCTACTTCGTGGTGATGGAATTCGGCCTCATGCGAACTGAGACGCTCCGGCAGACAGGCCGCATGGGCGCCTACATCACCGCCGACGCAGTGCTGTTGCCCGAGCTGCTGTTTCGCGGGCGGTTTCATGAAATTCCGGAGATCCTCTTCTACCAGCGTGTGCACGAAGAGACCGAGGAATACGCGGTCCGCCGTACGAAGCGCGGCGAAGCGAATTTTATGAACCCCGACCACCAGCCCTGGCTGCTGTTGCCGGGCTTGAAGATCAACTGGGAACTTGCCATCGCGATTCACAACGCGCCGCTTTCGACCTCGCAAAAGTGGAGTCACTGGCACAGGCAGATTGCCCACCTCTGGCCGCGACTTCGGAAGCTACTGGGCCTCAGATCATTCCTCGGGAAGCTCTGGCTCGAATGGCGGTGGTCGACCGAGAAACCGACATCGGGTCGCGGCGTGAAGCAGCATCAGATCAGAGGGGGAATCGGCGCATGACAAGCACGCTGACCGCAATATCCACGAGCTGGCGACCCCTGGACGGCGGCGGGCAGAAAACGCTCTGTCGGTTTTGCGCAGCCCCGGTATCGCGCACGTTCTGCGATCTGGGCGTCTCGCCGCTTTGCGAGAGTTACATTCACCCGGACCGGCTCAATCAGATGGAGGCATTCTTCCCGCTCCACGCGCTGGTGTGCGAAAAATGTCTGCTCGTGCAGCTCGATCAGTACGTGCCGCCTGACGACATCTTTTCCGACTACGCGTACTTCTCGTCGTTTTCCGACAGCTGGCTGAAACACTGCGCGCGATACTGCGAGCAAACGTCTCAGCGCTTCCAGATCGGCTCGGATAGTTTTGTAATCGAGATCGCGAGTAACGACGGCTATCTCCTGCAGTACTTCGTCGAGAAAGGCGTGCGCGTGCTGGGCGTGGAACCCGCCGCCAACGTCGCCGAGGCCGCGGCGAAAAAGGGCGTGCCCTCGCTCGTCAAATTCTTCGGCGTGCGGACGGCACAGGAGATCGTCAAGGACCACGGCCGCCCGGATCTGCTGCTCGGCAACAACGTGCTGGCCCACGTGCCCGACTTGAACGACTTCGTCGGCGGGATGAAAATCCTCCTCGGTCAGAACGGCCTGATCACGATGGAGTTCCCCCATCTCCTGCGGCTGATGGCGGAGAATCAATTCGACACCATTTACCACGAACATTTCTCCTACTTCTCATTCATCACCGTGGAGAAGGTGTTCGCGCATCACGGGCTGACGATCTTCGACGTCGAAGAAATTCCCACGCACGGCGGATCACTGCGCATGTACGCCTGCCACACCGGATGCCCGCGGTTTGATCTCTCGCCACGCGTGCCCGAACTCCGCAGCCGCGAAATCAACGCCGGCTTCACGAAGCTGGAAACGTATTCAAAGTTCGAGGAACAGGTCAGGGAAACCAAGCGGAAGCTCCTGAGCTTTCTCATCAACGCCAAACGCGACGGGAAGCAGATCGCAGCGTACGGGGCACCGGGCAAGGGAAACACCCTGCTGAACTATTGCGGCATTCGAACGGATTTCCTCGACTACACCGTCGACCGCAATCCGCTCAAACAGGGCAAGTTCACCCCGGGAATGCGAATCCCGATTTTCTCTCCGGACAAGATCAGGGAAACGCGCCCGGACTATCTGCTGATTCTCCCCTGGAATTTGAAGGACGAGATCATCCGCCAACAGGCTTACGTGCGCGGGTGGGGATGCAAGTTCGTCGTGCCGATCCCCGAGGCACAGGTCATTGATTGAAGCGAACCCAAGGAGACATGAGATGAAAGTGGTACTGTTCTGCGGCGGTCTTGGGCTTCGACTCAGGGAATTCTCTGATCGCGTTCCCAAGCCCATGGTTCCCATCGGATATCGACCGATCATCTGGCACCTCATGCGCTACTACGCGCATTACGGGCATCGCGAATTCATTCTTTGCCTCGGCCACCGCGCCGACGTGATCAAGGAATATTTTCTCAACTACAACGAGTGTCTTTCCAACGACTTCGTCCTGACCGGCGGCGCGAACAAGCTGGAATTGCTGTCCAAGGATATCGAGGGATGGAAGATCACCTTCGTCGACACCGGCGTCGACGCGAACGTCGCTCAGCGTCTGCGTGCCGTGCAGAAGCACCTCGGCGATGACGAAGCGTTTCTTGCCAACTATTCCGACAACCTTTCCGACGTGCCCATTCCGTCGCTCGTCGATCATTTCAAATCGCAGAACAAGATCGCCAGCTTCGTAAGCGTGAAGCCGCCGCAGACATTCCACGTCGTCCGCAGCAAGGCAGACGGTTCGGTCGCGGGGCTGTCGTCGGTGAAGGACATCGATCTTTGGATCAACGGCGGATTCTTCTGCTTCAAGCGAGAGATTTTTGACTACATCCACGACGGCGACGAGTTGGTCGTCGAGACGTTCCAGCGGCTGATTGAACAGAATCAGCTCACCACCTCGCGATACGACGGCTTCTGGGCGGCAATGGATACGTTTAAGGAAAAGCAGATCCTCGAAGATCTGTACACCAAAGGCGACGCCCCGTGGGAAGTCTGGAAGCGGCAATCCCTGGCGCGCAGCGCGTGAGTCATTCTGCGACATCGCTTTCGGCGCGCTACCAAAGTGCATTCCCTTCAGACCCACAACCTCCGTAAGCTTCTGTGCCTCGGTGCCCACAGCGACGACGTGGAGATCGGTGCCGGCGGAACCGTGCTGCACTTACTCCGCCAGCACCCCGAGCTTGAAGTGTGCTGGGTCGTGTTCACCGCCGCCGGCGCGCGGCAGGACGAAGCCGTCGCAAGCGCAGAGATGTTCCTCTCCGCCGCGCGGTCGAAGCAGATCATCACTTACGATTTTCGGGACGGCTTCCTCCCCTTCGTCGGCGAGGCGGTGAAGGAACGATTCGAGCAGCTCAAGCAGATTTTTCAGCCTGATCTGATTCTCACCCATTTCCGCGATGACGCGCATCAGGATCACCGACTGATCAGCCAGCTCACGTGGAACACGTACCGCAACCACCCCATCTGGGAGTACGAAATCCCCAAGTGGGACGGCGACATCGGGCGACCCAATCTCTTCGTGCCGCTCGAAGAACAAGACGTGTCGAACAAGATCGAATATCTTCATCGCTGCTTCGCCACCCAGCGCAGCAAGCACTGGTTTGAGGAAGAGTTGTTTCGATCGCTCCTGCGACTGCGGGGCATTGAATCCAACACCCGCTACGCCGAGGCGTTTCATGCAAGGAAGCTGGTCGTTAACTGACGGAGCAAACCGATGACGTTCACCCCCGGTCCCATCGAAGGCTGCTGGATTATCGATCCGAAACTGATTCACGACGATCGCGGATTTTTCACAACGCTTTGGTCGCGTAAAGATTTTCAGTCGCGCGGCATGCTCGTAGATTTTGATCGATACTGCACGGCTTTAAACCACAAATCCGGCACGCTGCGGGGTATGCATTTTCAGGTCTCGCCGCACGAGGAAGCAAAGTTCGTGCGATGCACGCAGGGCGCGTTTTACGACGTGGTGATTGATCTCCGCCCCGCATCCCCCACCTACAAACGCTGGATGGGCGTGGAACTCACCGCCGCCAACCGCACGCTTTTTTACATCCCGCCCGGACTGGCGCACGGGTACGTCACGCTCGTGGATAACACCGAAATCACTTATTCGATGTCCGCCGACTACTCGCCGGATCACGCGCGCGGAGTGCGTTGGAATGATCCTGCCTTCAACGTCGTCTGGCCGGGCGAGACACGCATCATCCACCCCCGCGACGCCAACTACCCCGACTACCGCGCATGATCGATCCGCCGACCAAGTTCGCGGCGACGGCGGTGCCCGAAAACATCGGGTCGCAACTCTTTTCGCTGACGAGCGAACTCTATCCCATTCCGCGCTCGATCACCGGCCATGGTTTCCGGCGATCGCTCGACGTGTTGCGGCGATTCTTGCCGATTGAAATTCACGAAGTCCCCTCCGGAACACAGGTGCTCGACTGGACCGTACCCGACGAATGGAATCTCCGCCGCGCGTGGATAAAAGATCCCGACGGGCGCGTCGTCGTCGATTCAGATCTTCATGCCCTGCACGTCGTCGGATACAGCGAGCCCGTACACGCACATCTGTCGCTGGCAGATCTTCAGCAACATCTGCACTCGCTTCCCGATCAGCCGGATTGGATCCCCTATCGCACGAGTTATTACAAACGCACGTGGGGATTTTGCCTCGCGCATCGCCAGCGGGAATCGATGCGGCCGGGCACGTACGAGGTAACGATCGATGGAACCCTCGCGCCCGGCCACCTGACTTATGGCGAGCTGCTCGTCCGCGGGAGAACCAGCGAGGAAGTGCTGCTGAGCTGCCACGGGTGTCACCCTTCACTCGCCAACGACAACGCCGCTGGTATGGCGCTGGCAACCCATCTGGCGCAATTCCTGTCTTTACGATCTTTGCACTATTCGTATCGTTTTCTGTTCATCCCGGGCACGATTGGATCGATCACCTGGCTGGCGAGGAATGAAGAGACAGTCAGCAACATTCGCGCCGGCTTGGTGATTTCGTGTGTCGGAGATCGTGGCGATCCGACGTATAAGCGCTCTCGCCAAGGCGACGCACTGATCGACCGCGCCGCCGCCCACGTGCTGAAGCACCGCGCCGGCGGGCACACGATTTTAGATTTTTCTCCCTACGGCTACGACGAACGTCAGTACTGCTCCCCCGGTTTCAATCTTCCCGTCGGCTGCCTGATGCGCACGCCCAACGGCAAGTACCCGCAGTACCATACCTCCGCGGACGATCTGAATTTTATCGATGCAGCGTCGATGGAAGATTCTCTGCGGATCTATCTCGAAGTGATTGATCTTCTGGAACACGACCGCCGATACATCAACCTGAGCCCGAAAGGCGAGCCGCAACTCGGCAAGCGCGGCTTGTACCGCGCGACCGGTGGCGGAGACCTCGCGACTTCGCAGTTGGCAATGCTGTGGGTGCTCAATCAATCCGACGGAAACCATTCGCTGCTGGATATCGCGGAGCGCGCGGCAATGAGCTTTACGATCATCAAAGAAGCCGCCGCGGCGCTGGAGCAAGGCGGACTTTTGCAGGAATCAGAGTAGAAAGATGGACTTCGTGTCAACAACCCCAGTCACGATCGTGATGCCCACGCATCACCGTCCCGCCTTGCTGCGCCGCGCGATTGAATCGATCGTCGCGCAGAGCTACCCGCACGCGCTGTTGGAGTTGATTGTCATCGCATCGGAGAACGACGCCGCGTTCGCGATCGTCAACGAATTACGACCTACGACCGACATCAAGCTCACGTGCCTGAGCATCCCGAATGATCCGTCGAACGGCCGATCGCCGTCGGCCAAGCGGAACTACGGGGTATCGCTTGCGACGAGCCCGTGGGTGGCACTGATTGACGACGACTGCGTCGCCGACCCCGGCTGGATTGCCGGTGCCGCCCCGCTCTTCAGCGACACCTCCGCCGGTGCAATCGAAGGGCGCAAAAACATCCCGGCGATCGACCCGCCCACGTTTACGTACAAGGGCCTGCTCAACTTCACGCGCCCCGGGGGATATCAGACATGCAACATGTTTTACCGCCGCGATCTGTTCATGAAACTCGGCGGGTTTGATCTAAAATTTCCGTTTTATCTGGAAGACTCCGACCTCGCCTGGACGGTGCTCGACGCCGGCCACACCATCCCTTTTGCGTCCGACGCAATCGTGTCGCACCCGGTGCTCGAGGCGCAGCCGTGGCGCATGCTTGATGACGCAATGCGCGCCGCGCTCTTGCCGTATCTGTTCAAAAAGCATCCACAACTTTTCCGCCAGGCAGGCATGCGAGCGCTGCGGGGCATTCACTGGGCGTACTTGATTTTATACGCGGCGGCGCTGGCGATGGCGTTCACGAGCTGGCCGATGCTTTCACTCCTGCCAGTAACGCTTCTGATGGCACTTCTCGCGCTGAACAATTTGAAGATGTTCCGCGGCTGCCGGGTGACGCGGCAGGAAGTGGTCGTTACGAACGTACTCCTGCCCGTCGTGCCGATCATCAAACTGGTGCAACTGATTCGCGGTAATCTCCGGGAGGGTGTGTGGCTTTGGACGTAACCCCGTCGCGTCCGCGCGTCCTGGCTTTGGCGACGAAGGGTGCCGGATCCAACGAAGAGGATCGGCTCCGCGCCCTGCTTTCGGCGTTCGATCCGCAGTTCTTTGCGTTCGAACGATCCTCCAAGCGAAAGCAATTCACCCGCCTGCTCAAGCAATTGTTGCGTGAGAAACCACAGCTTGCGGTCATGGAAGGCACGGGCCTCGCCGGAGGCGTGGCGATGATCCTTGCGCGCCTGATCGGCGGCGTGCCGTACGTCGTCAGCAGCGGCGACGCAGTCGGACCTTTCATCGGATCTAAACTGCCGGTGCTCGGCCCGGTCTTCGGACTATATGAAAGAATCTTGTATCGATTCGCCGCGGGCTTTATCGGCTGGACGCCGTACCTCGTCGGGCGCGCACTGACCTTCGGATGCCCGCGCGCCATCACTTGTGCCGGGTTCGCCCCCCTGCCGCTTGCAGCGTGGCGAGGGAATCAGCAGATCCGGACCGATTTGGGCGTTCCGCAAGACGCAGTAGTTTTCGGAATCGTCGGGTCGCTCGCGTGGAATCGTCGCAAGAAATATTGCTACGGACTCGAGCTCGTACAGGCCGTCCGCCGGACGACGCGGGCCGACTTATGTGTTGTCGTGATCGGAGACGGCAACGGACTCTCGCACCTGCACGACGCCGCCGGCGATGACGCGCGGGTGATTCTTCCCGGGCCGGTGCCGGCCGATCGAGTCGTCGAAACGATGCGCGCGTTTGATGTCGCGTCGCTGCCGCAAAGCTGCGACGGCGTGGGGAGTTTCCGATACACCACGAAAATCAGCGAGTATCTAGCCGCCGGGCTGCCGATGGTCACGGGGCAGATTCCGCTGGCGTACGATTTCGACACCGGCTGGATCTGGCGACTCCCCGGCGACGCGCCGTGGGAGGATCGATACGTCGCCGCGCTGGCAGCGTTGATGAATAACCTCACCCCCGCCGACCTCGCCGCCAAACGCGGCGCGGTGCCGGCATCGCTCGCGGAGTTTGATCGTGACGCACAGGTCGCACGCGCGACGGCGTTCGTGCGCGACATCCTCCACGCGAAGGGCCGACCATGACGCCCCCGCGACGCATCGCGCTGCTTAGCGATTTCCCTGAAGAACAATGGCCGAGTATGGACCGCTGCTTCAAGATGCTGCACGACGGGCTGCGGCGAGATCACGCGGATTTCGAAAGCTCCGGCGTTTGCCCACCCTTCAAGCATCGCCTTGGTTTTGCGTCGCGAAATTCGGACCGGCTGTTGAATCGACTTTGGCGTTATCCGCGGCACGCGGCGCGGATCTCACATCGGTTCGATCTGTTTCACGTCGTCGATCACAGCTATTCGCAACTGATTCACAAGCTGCCGGCCGATCGAACGGGCGTGTTTTGTCACGACCTGGACACCTTCCGCTGCGTGCTCGACCCCGCCGCCGAGCCGCGCCCGCGATGGTTCCGTGCGATGGTTAAACACATCCTTCGCGGCTTTCGCAAGGCGGGTGTGGTGTTCTTTGCGACTCGGGCGGTGGAAGCACAAATCCTGCGGCACGGATTGATCGAGCCATCAAAACTCGTACACGCCCCGCTGGGCGTTTCGCCGGCGTTCACCGTCGCGACCGGACCTGCTGCCGGCAATTACATTTTGCACGTCGGCAGCACCATCGCACGCAAACGGATTGATGTCGTGCTTGATGCATTCGCGCTGCTGCAATCGCAAAACCGTTCTTTGCGGCTGATGCAGGTGGGCGGTTCCTGGACCGAAGCCCAGACGGCGCAGATTGGCCGGCTGGGTATTGGCGATTCCATCACGCAGATTCGCGGGATCGATGAAGCAGAGTTGGCCAAGGTGTATCGCGGCGCGCGGGTCGTTCTGCAAACCAGCGACGCCGAAGGCTTCGGCCTGCCCGTCGCCGAAGCGCTTGCATGCGGAGCGCCGGTCGTCGCAAGCGATATCCCCGTGTTGCGCGAGGTCGGCGGGGACGCGGCGCTCTACGCCCCCGTGGGCGATGTCCATGCGTTCGCGGAGGCGGCGCGACGGGCGCTCGATGCGAGCCAAGACGTTCCTGTGATCGAGGATCGAATTAAACAGGCGGCCCGGTTTTCGTGGGAAAGCCACTGCCGGATCATCGCCGACGCATACCGCCGGCTCCATGACCGATAACGGTTCGGACGCGTGAAGCGGGACAACAGCCCAGCCCGCCAAAGTGGCGTAAAGTGGTGAATTTGCAGGGGAATCAAAAGAATGCGCAGATTATTGGTCATGGGAAGATAAACTGAGTTTCGCGATCTTGCAGATTGACCGATTTTTTCGGAATGCGCTTCACCGCAATCCGTTTGAGATCGATGAATTTCTTGCCCCCCGCGCGCAGGTCGGTGTAGATTGGAGTGTTGCACCTGTCCCTGGGACGCATTGAGACGCATATGACTGACGCGCGACTGGATCAATCAACTTCCCCCTCCGCCGGCATCGAACTGCCTGGGCGCGCCATTCTCCAGAATATCTGGCGGCGAAAATGGATCGTGGTGGCGGTGACGGCGCTGTGCCTGGCGATTGCGGGCGTTCGGTTGATCTTTGCAGAGCGCATCTACCGCGCGACGGCGCAGTTTTTTATCGAAGAAGCCAGCCCCGCGTTCGAGACCAAGGGGCGGAACTCGCCGGTCAATCTGCTCACCCAGGCGGAGTTACTGAAGAGCACGCCCGTGCTGGTCGAAGCGCTGTCGATGGCCGGCGTGCGCACGAGTGATACGCTGGCAGACGTGGAGAACCCCATCGGCGTGCTGAAGGAGAATATCGGCACGGACGTCGACAAATTTAGCGACATCGTCACCGTTAGTTACCAAGGCCCGGTTCGCGACGACACCGAGCTGATTCTCAACGCCGTCCTCGATTCATACCGGGCGTTCATTCAGTCGCGACAAAAAGACAGCGGTGCGGCGATGCGCGATCGCCTGCTCCGCGAGCAGGCGGAGCGTCAATTAGAACTGACGGAGAAAAAGCACGAAATGTTCCGCTTCCGATCCGTGCAAGGCATTGGCGGCAGCGGCGACGGGGACAGCCTTATCCTTAAACAATTGTCGGGGCTGTCCGGCGCGCTGACCGACGCGCAGCTCGATCAACTCAACGCCAAAGCGCAGTACGAGGAGGCCGCGTCGATCATCAGTGCGGATCTGACCGAAGTTAAAAAGAAGCTCGACGAAGCCCGTGATAGCGGCGGACTCGTCACGCCCGGCGGGGATCTTCAGCCGCTTCAGGAAGAACTGACTGCGCTTCAGCAGCGGCTGCGTGCGTTGAGGGCGCAATACCTCCCCGAGCACCCGCTGATCCGCGGCACGCGCAACCGGCTGGATCTGCTGACGCTCTCTTACGTCGCCGCGCTGGAGTTCAAGTGGCAGAGCACAACCCGGCGGGTCGATCAGTTGCAGGAAACAATCAAAGAAGTGCAGCAGCGCGCGTTGGAGATGGACGAAAAAGCCGCCCTATACGCCGAGCTAGAAAGTGAAGTCAGCCGCATCCAGAGCATCTTCGAAGCGACGGACAATCGCATTAAAGAGATGAACGTGAACGACGACGTTCCCGTGTTCTCAGCGAACGTTTTCGAAGGTCCGGAGGCGGGTGTAGCGCCGGTCTCGCCGAACAAAAAGACGGCGTTGTTCCAGGCAATGATGCTCGGACTGATCCTCGGCTGCGGCGCGACTTTCCTCGACCGTCGCCTGCGCTCGAGCGAAGAGGTGCGCGACGCGATGGGTCTACCGGTGCTGGGCGTGGTCCCGCACATGTCTGGCGTGCCGAGCCCGAACATGCGCATGCGTCGCGTGCTCAGCGACGCCGGCAGCGAAGAATCCGAAGCGTATCGCGCGATCCGAACCGCAATGTTCTTCGCGCTGCGTCATGACGAATCAAGAACGATCCTTATCTGCTCCCCAGAGGCCGGCGACGGCAAGAGTACGCTCACTGCCAACCTCGCGATCGCGCTGGCGCAGGCGGGACAGAAGGTGTTATTGATCGACGGGGACTTCCGCCGCCCGGCACTGCACCGCGCGTTCGATCTTTCCGACACCGCCGGCCTTTCTAATGTACTGTCCGGCGACGACACCGCAGAGCAGGCGATTCAAGCGACGAGCGTCGCCGGGCTCGACGTCCTCCCCGCCGGCGCGGCGCCGGCGAACTCGGCGGAGCTTCTCAACAGCGGATCGTTCACAGATCTGATTGAAACGATTTCGACCAAGTACGACTACGTGCTGGTCGATTCTCCCCCGACAATCGCCGTCAGTGACGCGCGGATCCTCAGTGCCTTGTGCGACGTCACCCTCGTCGTCATTCGCGCCGACCACACCACGCGTCGCGCCGCCACCCGAACCCGCGACGCGCTGCGAAGCGTGGGCGGAAATCTTGCCGGTGTGGTGATCAACGACGCGCCACGCAATACCGCGCGTTACGACCTTTCCAGCTACGACGACTACCGCTACGAGCCCACCCGCACGCCCCGCGCCAAAGAGCCGGGCACGCTGAGCCTATCTGTGAAGCCGGGCAAAACCGCGTAAATCGCCCGGCCGGACGCACTTTACACGTCGCCGGGCTTCTTTCCGCGCATCAATCAATCGACCCATTCGAATCGTACGGGGATCTGCAAATCGGGGTGCAGACTCTTATGAACCGGGCAGCCCATCGCCGCCGCCTCGAGCCGTGTGCGGTGCTCCGCGGCTGCGCCGGTTACGCGCAGCAGCACCGTCAGCGTCGCGATGCGCCGCGGGCCCGTGGTGGTCATATCTTTCTCCACACTCCCGGTGATCTGCCCGACTTCAATCTGGTTTCGGCGGGCGACAATACACATCGTCGTGATCATGCACGTCAGCAGCGAGGCACCGACCAAATCCGTCGGCGAAAACGCGCTGCCCTCGCCGAGGTTGTCCTTCGGCGCGTCGGTCGGCAGCCGCACGCCAGACGGCTCATGTAGTGCCTCACATTTAAGATTTCCAAGATATTGTGCTGAAATTTTAACCATTGTTGATCTCCATTCGCCTCCAGACTTTCTCTGAAGGCAGTTTTTTTTATTTATCCCCCGATCGTCGCTTGCGGCTTTCTCCTATCGACAGCATCCTCCCGCGGCGATGAGGCATTTGTTCCGGGCTGCAAAAGTCCGATCTCATCGCCGCGCCGTCTGGTTGTACCCGAACGAGGTTCGCTGATGCGACGATCGTCGATTGTAAAAAAATGGTTGAAATTTCTGGATCGTCGAAACCGCGTCATCGCCCGCCCCGCGACGCAACCGTATCGCGACGCAGTTGAACCGCTGGAACGTCGCCGCCTGCTGTCGGCGGCCATCAGCAGCGTCACGCTCTACAACGCCGATAGCGATCAGCCCATCACCGCGCTGACCGACGGCGCGACGATCAACCTCGCGGCGATCGGCACGAATCGGCTGAGCGTCGTCGCCAGAACGTCCTTCCAAGCCGGAAGTGTGAATTTCGACGACAGCGGATCCAGGACGATCGAAAACTACGTGCCCTATGCGATTGCGGGCGACAAATCGGATACCGACTTCAACGCCTGGACGCCCTTTATCGGAACGCACAAGCTGACGATCACCGCGTTTTCAGGGGCCAACCGCACGGGCGCGGCGGGTCCGAGCAAGGTGATCAACTTTACCGTCGTCAACGGCGCGACGCCCAACCAGAATCCGCTGGCACCGACGGTTACTGCCTTGACACTGCACAACGCCGACAACGACCAGCCGATTAGCGCGCTCACTGACGGCATGTCGATCAACCTCGCGACGCTGCCGTCGCGGAACGTGAACATCGTCGCCAGCACCGCCGGCGCGACGTCGCGCGTGGTGTACGTGTTCAACGGCACGACGATCAACGAAAACTACACTCCCTTCGCCATCGGCGGGGATAACCAGGGCAACCTCAATCCCTGGACCCTTCCCACCGGCACGCACACGCTGACTGCCACCGCTTTCTCCGCCACCGGGCAAAGCAACACGCGTTCGCTCAGCGTCACGGTTGTGGATCAGCCGCCGACCACGCTCCCGGCCGTCACCAGCTTCACGCTCTACAACGCCGACACCGAGCAGCCCATTCAGACGCTCACGAACGGCGCGACGCTGGACTTTGCGACACTCCCCACACGAAACCTCAACATCGTCGCCAACACCACCGGTTCGGTGGGGAGCGTAGTGTTCGGGTACGACGGTGCGCCGAATTACAACACGGAACAGGCGGCACCCTTTTTTCTCGCCTCGGACCAGAGCGGGGATATCTTGGCATGGACGCCGACCCTGGGCAGTCACACGGTGTCGGCCAGGCCGTTCACGTCTGGCGGCACTGCGGGTACCGCGCTGTCGGTGAGTTTCACTGTCATCGACACCCCGCCGGTCGTCACCGCTAACGCGCCGGTCGTTAATTTCAGCGTCATCGGCAACAATGTGTTCGCCGGTCATGCGGTCTATGTGAACGGGC
>Ga0105046_10005972_pt1 | contig 19206 bp, 17 predicted proteins | sample MAT03_FD_78385 | JGI IMG/M metagenome (GOLD analysis project Ga0105046, IMG submission 78385) | Freshwater microbial communities from Lake Fryxell liftoff mats and glacier meltwater in Antarctica - MAT-03 (megahit assembly) | ecosystem: Environmental > Aquatic > Freshwater > Ice > Liftoff... | reverse complement strand
TGAAAACGAGGAATCAGAGGCGTGGGTCCAGGGCCAGCTTGTGCCCAGGACTCGCAGCCTGGCGCTTCCATACGTCCGCAACGTCGCTCAGCGGACACACTTCAACGTCGATTTCCAGTTTGCCCGCAATCGAATGCGCGCACATCCTCTGGAAAGCTTCAACGCGATCCTCCCGCGGTGCCCAGAAGTTCCGGTGTCCGGTGATCGTGATCAGGCCACCACGCAGACGTCCCGCCTGAATGCTGGCGTGGGTACCGGCTGAATTCCCCACTTGGACCAGACGGCCCTGAGCCCTCATGGTGTCGATCGCCGCCAGTGCGGGTTCGCCCCAGAGGTTGTCGATGACCAGGTCCGCGCCGCCTTCGGTCGCGTGGACCAGATCGGCGCCAAATGTGTCCGACTCCGTGCTGATCGCGGCATCAGCGCCGAGCGACTCGACCCTGGCCAGGCCGGATTCACTGCGCGCGGTCCCGATCACCCTGGAAGCGCCGAGCAGCCTCGCGGCCTGAATAGCAATCTGGCCGACCGAGCCGCTGGCTCCGTTCACCAGCACCGTCTCCCCCGCCTTCAGATGTCCGCGCCAGGTGAGCGCCAGCCAGGCCGCCATTCCGGCGACGCCGAAAGCGACCGCCTGGGCCGACTCGATCTCTTCCGGGAGTTCGATACCGCTGCCGAGGTTGATCTCCGTCACCTCGGCAAACGAACCGGACGGGTAACGGGCTTCGTCGAACCAGACCCGTCTGCCCTCAGAAGTCCGACCGACCGCTTCTTTGCCGGTTACGTAAGGCAGAGGCGGGGCGCCGGAGTCGAACTTGCCGGAGGCGATCGCGATGTCGACCGGATTGATGCCAGCCACTTCGATTTCGACGAGTTCGGTGTCATCACCCGCTTCCGGTGGAGCGACATCCCGCAATACCGGCGGCTCCCCGTATCCGGTGATGAAGGCGGCTTTCATCAGGCCGCCAGAGGGAGCGCCCGACCGAGCGGTTCCTTGAGGAACTCGCCGGTGTACGAACCGGGTGTGTCCGCGATCTGCTCCGGGGTGCCGGTCGCGATGATCTCGCCACCACCATCTCCACCTTCGGGCCCGAGGTCAATCACCCAGTCGGCGCTTTTGATCACGTCGAGGTCATGCTCGATCACGATTATCGAGTTGCCGGCGTCGACCAGTCTGGAAAGGACTTCGAGAAGACGGCGAACGTCACCGAAGTGGAGCCCGGTCGTTGGCTCGTCAAGGATGTAGAGCGTGCTGCCGGTGGCAATCTTGGAGAGTTCGGAAGCCAGCTTGATGCGCTGTGCTTCACCCCCGGAAAGGGTCGTGGCCGGCTGGCCAAGCTTCACGTAGCCGAGGCCGACGTCGTTCAGGGTCTTCAGGCGGCGGGCGATCTTCGGAATGCTTTCGAAAAACGGGTAGGCCTCTTCGATCGACATCTCGAGGACGTCGGCGATGCTCTTGCCCTTGAACCTGACTTCGAGCGTCTCGCGGTTGTACCGATGGCCGTGGCATTGCTCGCAGGGCACATAGACGTCCGGCAGGAAGTGCATCTCGATCTTGATCTGGCCGTCGCCTTTGCAGACCTCGCAGCGTCCGCCTTTAACGTTGAAGCTGAAACGACCCGGCTTGTAACCACGCGCCCTTGACTCCTGGGTGGCCGTGAAAAGCTGGCGGATGTGGTCGAAGACGCCGGTGTAGGTCGCCGGATTCGAGCGCGGTGTGCGGCCGATCGGCGACTGATCGATGTTGATGATCTTGTCGATCTGCTCGATGCCGTCGATTCCGTCATGCGGTCCGGGCCGCAACTTCGACTTGTGGAGGCGATTGGCCACAGCCGGATGGAGGGTGCCGTTGACCAGGGTCGACTTGCCCGAACCGGAGACCCCGGTGACGCAGGTCAGAACGCCCAGCGGAAATTCGACGTCCACCCCGGTCAGGTTGTGCTCACGCGCCCCGCGCACCTTCAGGTGGCCCTTGGGCTCACGTCGGGCTTCGGGGATCGCGATGGTCTCGGCTCCCGAAAGGTACCGGCCGGTGAGCGAATTCGGGTTGGCTTCAACTTCAGCCGGCGTGCCGTCAGCGACGATGTAACCGCCGTGCTCGCCGGCGCCGGGTCCGAGGTCGACCAGATGGTCGGCGGACTTCATCGTGCCTTCATCGTGTTCGACCACGATCACGGTGTTGCCGAGGTCACGCAGACGCTCCAGGGTCGCGATCAGCTTTTCGTTGTCGCGCTGGTGGAGGCCGATCGAAGGTTCGTCCAGCACGTACATGACCCCGACCAGGCTGGAACCGATCTGGGTCGCGAGCCGGATGCGCTGGGCCTCACCGCCGGAAAGGGTGCGGGCCGAACGCGAAAGCGAGAGGTAGCCGATCCCCACGTTGACCAGGAAAGAAAGCCTTTCGGCGATCTCCTTGACGATCAGGCGGGCGATCGCCTGCTCGGTCTTGTTCATCTCCAGCGTTTCGATCCACTCGCGGGCTACGTTGGCTGACATCTCGGTGAAGTCACGGATGGAGATGCCACCGACCGTCACGGCGAGGCTTTCCGGCCGCAGGCGCGCACCGTGGCAGGCCGGGCAGGGCTGCTCTGCCATGTAGTCCTCGATCTTGTCCCGGACTGCCTCCGAGTCCGACTCCAGGTGCCTGCGTTCAAGGTTGTTGACGAGGCCCTCGAACTTGACCGAGTAGCTGCGGCGTCTCCCCGAGCGGCTGTTGCTGTTGATCGTGTGGCGTTCGGTGCCGGTGCCGTGGAGGAAGAGGTTGCGCTCTTCGTCGGAGAGCTCCTGCCAGGGCTTGTCGATATCGACGTCGTAGGTCCCGGCAACGGACTTGATCAGACGGCGCCAATACCCGGAGTAGCCGGAACGCCAGGGCTGAAGCGCGCCCTCGGCCAGCGACAGAGTCGGATCAGGCACGACCAGCTGTGGATCGATGACCCGTTTGAAGCCGAGGCCGGTGCAGGTCGGGCAGGCCCCGTGTGGGGCGTTGAAAGAGAAGATCCTCGGCTCGAGTTCGGGCATCGACGTGCCGCACTTCAGGCAGGAGAAATGCTCGGAGAAAAGGCTTCGTTCACCGTCGATCACCTGGGATTCAACCAGGCCATCAGCCAGGCCCACGGCGGCTTCGATCGACTCGGAAAGACGTCGGCGCAGGTCGTTCTTCATTACCAGACGATCGACCACCACCGAAATATCGTGTTTGTACTTCTTGTCGAGGACGATCTCGTCTTCCAGCATCAGCATCTCGCCGTCGACCTCGACCCGGGAATATCCGTCGGCTCGCAGCTGCTGGAAAAGCTTGCCGTATTCACCCTTGCGGTCACGGACCATCGGGGCCATGACCATGAAGCGGGTTCCGTCTTCCAGGGTCATCAGGCGATCGGTGATCTGCTCCTGGGTCTGGCCGGTGATCTCTTCCCCGCATTCGGGACAGTGCGGCCGGCCGATCCGGGCCCACATCAGTCGCAGGTAGTCGTAGATCTCGGTGACCGTTCCGACCGTCGAGCGCGGATTGCGCGAGGTTGTCTTCTGGTCGATCGAGATCGCCGGTGAAAGACCCTCGATCGAGTCGACATCGGGCTTTTCCATCAGGCCGAGGAACTGGCGCGCGTAGGCAGACAGAGATTCGACGTACCGGCGCTGGCCTTCGGCATAGATCGTGTCGAAAGCGAGGCTGGACTTGCCCGAACCGGAAAGGCCGGTGACGACGATCAGGGAGTCACGAGGCAGATCAAGATCGATGCCCTTGAGGTTGTGCTCACGGGCACCAGTGATGACGATTCTGTCTTGACGAGCCACTGTGAAACATCTTACCGAAGCGAACACACGTTCGAAACGGCACAAACCCCCAAACGGTCAGCTGACGCGTTCGATAACGTCGTCCAGCAGAGCGTCAAGGTCGTCCAGGTCGTAGCCGTCGGCGAGCCTGAGACGAATGTCCTCGCGTTCAACGCCGTCCAGCGCCATTCTGGTGGCAATCAGGCGGGCTGAAACTTCATCGGTCGCATGCGAAGCGGGTGGTTGGGCTTTCGGCTCTCCGGGCGATGCCAGGACCGACGAGGGCGACAGGACCGGAACGTCATCTCCGCCCGGAGGAGTCGCAGCTTCGGAAATGACTTCCACTTCGGCTGAAGAAGAGTCGGCTGACTGCCGCCGCAAGGCGTCCCGTTCGACCTCGAACGAAGTGATCCTCGCCTCCAGCGCGGCCAGCGATGCGGCCGCTGCCGCGAGGTGGGCATCCACGGAGGCGCGGTCGTAGCCGTCAGCGGCTGCGGGGAAATCAGTTCGTTTGACTTGGTCCGGATTCACGCGGTCAGCCTAAAGCAGCAAGGGCTCAGGCCCCTGCCTGCATGCCTTCGAGGTCGCGCTTCAGTTCTCGCAGTTCGTCCCGGATCCGGGCGGCCTGTTCGAACCTGAGGTCTTCGGCGGCTTCGTTCATTTCCAACTCCATGGCAATGATCGACTTCTCCAGCTCTTCCGGACCCTCAAAGTCGTCGTCTCCACCGCGGCGCCGTCGTTTGGCCGGGGCTTTGTCCTCGAGCGTCAGCAGACTGTTGCTGTCGGCGATCGCCTTGACGATCGTGGTTGGCGTGATGTCGTGCTTCTCGTTGTAAGCAACCTGGATCGCGCGGCGGCGGTCGGTTTCCCCGATCGCCGATTTCATCGAGTCGGTCTCCCGGTCGGCGTACATCAGCACCCGGCCTTCGGTGTTGCGGGCGGCCCGTCCGATCGTCTGGATCAGGCTGGTTTCTCCACGCAGGAAGCCCTCTTTGTCGGCGTCAAGGATGGCCACCAGTGAAACTTCCGGCATGTCGAGTCCTTCGCGCAGGAGGTTCACCCCGACCAGCACGTCGTACTCCCCAAGCCTCAGTTCACGAATGATCTGGATCCGCTCCAGGGTGTCGATGTCAGAGTGCAGGTAGCGGACCCGGATCCCGTGCTCCAGCAGGTAGTTGGTCAGGTCTTCGGCCATCTTCTTGGTCAGGGTCGTGATCAGGGTTCGTTCCTTGACTTCAGTCCTCAGGTTGATCTCGCTCATGAGGTCGTCGATCTGGTTCTTGGTCGGGCGGACCTCGATTTCGGGGTCGACGATGCCGGTCGGGCGGACGATCTGCTCGACCACCCGGGTGGCTTCGGTGCGCTCGTACTGGCCCGGTGTCGCCGAGACCAGGATCAGCTGGTTGGTCCGCTCCAGGAACTCGTCGAATCGAAGCGGCCGGTTGTCGATCGCCGACGGCAGTCGGAATCCATAGTCAACCAGGGTCGTCTTGCGTGACTTGTCGCCCAGGTACATGCCGCCGATCTGCGGGATCGTCTGGTGCGACTCGTCGATGAAGCAGATGAAATCGTCCGGGAAATAGTCGATCAGCGTGTGCGGTGGGGTCCCGGCGGCCCGGCCTTCGAACAGTCGGGAGTAGTTCTCGATGCCTGAAGTGAAACCGGTCTCTTTCAGCATTTCCAGGTCGTAGAGGGTGCGCTGGCTCAGGCGATGGGCTTCGAGCTGCTTGCCTTCCGCCTCGAGTTCTTCGAGGCGCTGGTCGAGTTCGTCGCGGATCGCCTGGAGCGACCGTTCCATCGAGTCCTCTTCGGTCACGTAGTGGGTGGCCGGCCAGATCGAACAGTGCTGGAGGTTGTCGAGGATCTCACCGGTCAGAACGTCAAAATGGTGAATCGATTCGATCTCGTCTCCGAACAGCGAGATCCGGTATGCCGTCTCGGCCCATGACGGCATGATTTCGAGGACTTCCCCACGCACCCTGAAGGAGCCGCGGGTGAGCGTGTTGTCGTTGCGCTCGTACTGGAGCCGGACAAGCTTGCGCAGGACCGCATCCCGGTCGATTGATTCGCCGACCTTGAAAAGCTCCATCTTGTTCTTGTAGAGCGCCGGCGAACCGATGCCGTAGATGCAGGAGACCGACGCGACGATGATCACGTCGCGGCGGGCGATCAATGAAGCGGTCGCCGCGTGCCGCAAGCGATCGATCTCATCGTTGATCGACGAGTCCTTCTCGATGTAAAGATCCTGGGCCGGCACATATGCCTCCGGCTGGTAGTAGTCGTAGTAGGAGACGAAGTACTCGACCACATTGTCCGGGAAGTACTGGCGGAACTCGTTGCAGAGCTGCGCCGCCAGGGTTTTGTTGTGCGCGATAACGAGGGCAGGCCGCTGCGACTCGTTGATCACGCCGGCCATGGTGAAGGTCTTGCCGGTGCCGGTTGCACCCAGCAGGGTCTGGATGCGTTCGCCGGATTCGACGCCTTCGACCAGCTGTTCGATCGCCTTCGGCTGGTCGGCCATCGGTGAGTAGGTGGAGTTCAGTCTGAAATCAGGCACCCGATCACCTTAGCGACCCGGCCACCCGGTCAAATACAGTCCCTGGATGAAGATCCTCAGGTACGTAATCGGCATACTTTTCATTGGCGCTGGAGTACTGCACTTCGCCCGGCCGAAGCCGTACCTGGCGATCATGCCGCCCTGGATTCCGCTCCACGAGGAGGCGGTGGCAGTGAGCGGGTTAGCCGAGATCATCGGTGGCGTCGCGATGTTCCCGAACCGAACCGCCCGCATCGGCGGCTGGTGGCTGATCGCCCTGCTCGTTGCTGTCTTCCCGGCCAACGTCCACATGGCACTCAATCCGCAGGACATCAAGGTATTGGACAAAGCCGGCGTGCCGGGGTGGGCGCTATGGGCCCGCTTGCCGCTTCAGGCCGTCGCTATCTGGCTGGTCTGGCTAGTGACCAAGCCGGCAAGGGGCGACGGCAAAGCGTGAGTCAGGGCCTTCTGCCTGACATGATTCGCCAATCGACCTGAGGATCAGGGGTTGAGCAGATTGTCCAGTTCCTGCTGGACCTGGTCTTCCAGAGACTTCGGGATGTTCTTCTGGATGTCCTCGGGAAGCTGGTTCTTCAAGCCCTGAGTGATGTCACCGGGAAGGTCGTTCGGAACCGCGTCACGCAGTTGATCGCCCAGGTTGCCGCTGTCTCCGGTGGCACCACTGTCCCCGGTACTCCCGGAGCCATTTCCACCCAGCAGGTCGGTCACGCCGCCCAGAAGGCCGCCGATGCTGTCGAGGTTGTCGCCGCTGAGCAGACCGGAAGCGTCCTGAATCAGCGGAATCAGCTGGTCCATCGGCAGGAACCTGACCGCGGCCCGGGCCCCGGTCGCGACCAGACCGCTGATTGCACCGGCGTTCTCGGCATCATCGATCGCACGGTTGAGGCCCGACCGGAGTGCATCTTCGATCTCACTGTCGGAAAGGTCGTACTTCTCCGCGAATTCTGCCCGGCTCTGGTCGTCGGCCAGCGCGCGGGTCAGCTCTTCGCGGGAAACCCCCAGCTCGCAGGCGGCACCATCCACTGCGGATAGAGCGAACTGCTGTGCTGCCTCTTCGGTGTTTCCGGGATCGGTCCAAACCCGGGCATCACAGGGGTCGGCCGCGGCGGTTGGTTTGTAATCGAGACCTCCAGCGGCGAGGTAGACACCAACCAGGGTGAGGGCCGCGGCAATCGAAGCGACCAGCATCCAGATGCCACGCTGGCGGGACCCGGCAGCCGACGGCCGCACCTCAGTCGCGGCTTCACGCCGGCCCTCGTCCGACGCCCCTTCGGCTGCGAGCCGGCGGGCCCGGAGTTCTTCAGGCGAGGCGTTCCGGGCACTGGCGAACTGGTCGTTCGGGTCCTCGCTGCCCCCAGGAAGGTTCTGCGTCGGCGCTTCACCATCAGCCCCGAGCTGCTCGGTCGGACTGTCCTCTCCCCCATCGAGATGTGCGGTTGGATCTTCGTCGTCGCCCGGCATCACGCTGGTTGGATCGTCGGTTGGCGAGCTCACAGCTCCAGCCTCCGGGTCAGGCCGATCGGGATCAGGGCCAGCAGCCCGAACAGGGCGGAAAGCAGGAATGAGCTGGAGAAAGCGTGGGTCGCCGCCCGGTCGAGCTGGTCTTCGAGGCCGGATCGGACCTCCTCGTAAGCACTGCGCTGCTCGGGGTCGGTCGGCAGTGGTTCGAATGCCGGGCGGATGTCGGGGACACGATCACCCTGGCGGTCGACTTCGTCGACGATCTTCGCGCCAAGTTCGAGCTTGTCAGTTGGATCAATCTTCGACTCGAGCAGGATCGCCGTGCCGGCGTTGATCGCATCATCTTTCTGAACGTCAAGCTGATGGGTGAATATCGGGGTCAGGATCAGCAGGCCGATGACCACACCGGCGTGGCGGGCGGCGATCGTCCAGCCACCGTGGACCGCGGCGGCGGACCGGCCGCTCAGCGCGGCTTCAGTCAGAGCCGAAAGGACGAGTGAAAGGCCGATACCAGCCAGGATCTGCGGCGGGATTGCATATATGACCGAAGCGTCGGGCAGCAGGCCGAGCGCTGCCAGGCCACCGCCGAGCAGGATCGCTCCCGAACTTGCACGTAACCGCACCGACTCGACCGATCGTCCGATCTTCGCCCCGAACAGGGCGGCGATCGGCAAAACGGTGACCACGGCGGCCGCTTCGATCGGTGTCAGACGCCAGCCTTCGATCAGCAGCAGCACGATCAGGAAGAGCGTCGCGGCGATTGCGGCAGAAACGAGCGCGAGGGCGATGTTCGCCGGCAGGTGTGGCCTTTGGTCCTGGCTCGGCAGTTTCTCGGGGACCCTCCACTCCCGAGTCTCTTCAATGATGATCTCGCGCAGCGGAACCCCGGCGACAATCGCGATCGGCACCTGAATCAGGAAGATCGACTGCCAGGAGACAAGCTCGGTAAGCAAGCCGCCCAGCCCCGGCCCGATTGCCGCACCGACCGCTCCGGCGCCGACCCAGGTCGCAACCGCTTTCCGGTCGCTGCCAAGCGTGGTTCCAAGCAGTTCCAGCGCCGCGGTGACCGCCACCGCTCCGCCCGCCGCCTGGACCGCGCGACCCGTGAGCAACGGGCCGAGCCCGGTGGCCAGCCCGCAGACCAGGCTGCCGCCGGCGAATACTGCAAGGCCGATCGCGGCCGAACGTCCCGGACCGTAACGACGCGCCAGCCTGGCACCCGGCACTGCCAGAAGGGCAAGCACGAGATTGAAGATGATGAGCACCCAGGCGACCCCTGAGATGCTGGTGTCGAACTCGCGGAAGATCTCCGGCAGGGCCAGTACGACGATCGACGAATCAGCCAGGATCAGTCCGACCGCCCCGGCGAGGGCGATCGAGCGAAGCTTCATCAGTAGCCCAGCTCGACGTCGCGGATGTGGCGATACTCACGCTGCTTTTCGAGCACCGATTCGACGTAAGCCCGGGTCTCCGGGAACTGAATGTCGTCGGCGGTCATGCTCGAGCCGCCCCAGGCGTCGGCATTGCCGGGACCGGCGTTGTACGCCGCCAGCGCAGCGACCGGGTTGTCGTTGTACATGTCCATCAAGTGGGCGAGGTAGAAAGTCCCGTATCTGATGTTCAGTTCCGGGTCGCTCAGGTCGTCGAGCTCGAAAGTCGAGCCACCGCTCAGCTTCTCGATCTCCTGGGCGGTCTGCGGCGTGATCTGCATCAGGCCGCGGGCATCGGCGTGTGAGGTCTGGTCGACGAATCTGGATTCGGAATAGATGACCGCGGCGATAAGGGCTGCGTCCACGCCCTTCTCATCGGACTGCTGCCGGATCACGTTCTCGTGCTTGAGTGGCAGCGTCACCTCCTGAATCCCTTTCTGGAAGAAATCCGAGAGCAGGACGATCGCCACGACGGACGCAACCATGATGGCGGACAGGATCATCAGGGCGCGAAACGCACCCCGATTGTCTTTGCGGGCCGAGGGCCCCGGTTTACGCCGGCGCCCCGTTGCGGCTGAAGATCGATTTGAAGCCATACCGGGATCTACAGGCTATTGACGGCAGTCGGTCGGCAACTTGCCGCCCTAAGCGGTGAGCCGCTCGAGCAGCTCGCCAAGCCGTTCCTGAAGCTCTTCGGGGGTCCCGTCGTTTGGCACGACATGATCTGCGTGGGCCGCTTTTTCTGCCTGGCTGAACTGCCTTTCCTCCCGGCCATCGACTCCCGCATGCCCGCGTGCCCGGGCCCGTTCGGCGCGGACTGCTTCATCGGCGACGATCGCGATCGTGGTGTCGAAACCGCTGGCCATCTCGCCTTCGAACAGCAGCGGCACTTCGACCACGGCCACCTTGGTGGACGGATCCATTTCGGCAAACCACTTGCCGATCTCGTCGTGGACCAGAGGATGGATCTGGGCTTCCAGCCAGCTCAGTTCATCCGGCTGATTGAAAACGCGGGAGCCGATCGCAGTGCGATCAGCGATCCCGCCAGTTTCAATCTCATCACCCCAGCGCTCACGCAACCGGCTCAGCATGGGCTCACGATCGAGCAGGTCGTGCACGATCGCGTCCGCCGAGACGGTTGCTGCGCCAAGATCAGCCAAGGCCTTGAGGGCCTCCGACTTACCGGCGGCTACGCCCCCGGTAAGCCCGATCGTCAGGACTTTTCGTCCCCTTCAGCGGCTGCTCCGGCTTCGATTTCCTCAGCCTCGGCTACGACTTCTTCTTCGGCAACTTCGACGGCTGCCTCTTCGACGACTTCTTCTGCCACTTCAACGGCTGCTTCTTCTTCGATGATCTCTTCGATCACTTCTTCTTCAACGGCAGTTTCGGCGGCGAGTTCTTCAGCTTCGACCTCTTCGGTCACTTCTTCGGCAGTCTCTTCCTCCACCGCTTCTTCGGCGGCTGCTTCTTCAACAGCTTCCTCGGCGGCTTCGGCGACGTCGACCTCGGCGATGGCTTCTGTGACTTCAGCGGCTACCTCGGGGGACACGGCGTCATCTTCTGACGGAGCCTCTTCGGTGAAGACCTCTTCGGACAGCTCGAGGTCGGCTGCTTCGGCACCTTCAACCGCATCAGCGGCCGGTTCGGTTCCGGAAGCAGCTGCCAGAGCGGCACCCAGTCCGCCGAGCAACATGTTCTGGCCTTCAACCCGCTTGATCGAGAGTGAAAGGCGGCGGCGCTCTTCGTCGATCTCGAGGATCTTGACGTTGAGGGCGGCACCCAGTTCCACGACTTCCGATGGATTCTCGACGTGATGATCGGCGAGCTCGGAAATGTGGACCAGACCTTCGACTCCATCGAGGATCTCGACGAAAGCACCGAAAGAAACGACCTTGGTGACGATGCCTTCGAGCACGTCGCCGGAGCGGTAAGTGCTGACCACACGCTGCCACGGGTCTTCCTGCGTCTGCTTGAGACCGAGCGAGATGCGCTGACGGTCGCGGTCGATGTCCAGCACCTTGATCTTGACGGTGTCGCCGATCGCAACAACCTCTGACGGGTGGTTGACGTGGCTCCAGGACAACTCGGAGATGTGGATGAGTCCGTCGATGCCTTCGAGGTCCACGAACGCGCCGAAGTCGACGATGTTCGAGATCTTGCCTTCGACGACTTCGCCCGGCTGCAGGCGGTCGAGGATCTGATCGCGGACTTCCTTGCGCTCCTCTTCGAGCACGGCACGACGGGAAAGAACGACGTTGTTGCGGCTGCGGTTGAGCTCGATGACCTTGCATTCGAGGGTCTGGCTCATGAACTCGTCGAGGTTATGGACCCGACGGATGTCCACCAGCGAAGCCGGCAGGAAGCCGCGAATGCCGAGGTCCAGGATGAGTCCACCCTTGACGACCTCGATGACATTGCCTTCGACGGGCTGGCCGGATTCGGCGGCAGCTTCGATCTTCCGCCATGCCTTCTCGAAGCGCGCACGCTTCTTCGAAAGGATCAGACGGCCTTCGGCGTCTTCCTTGGTTACGACAAGGGCATCGATCTCTTCGCCGAGCTCGACCTCTTCCGAGGTGTCAACGTTCTTGCGAATCGAAAGCTCGCCAGCGGGGATTACACCCTCTGACTTGTAGCCGATGTCGAGCAGGACCTCGTCTCGATCGATGCGGACGACTTTGCCGTTTACGACATCGCCTTCCTCGAACGAAACCATGGTGGCTGCGTAGTTAGGAACGATCCGGCCGTCAACCTCAATCAAGAGACCGTTGGAACCTTCGACCGGAACCCCCTCTGGGGCGTGTAGGAGTGTGTTTTCAGTAGTCACAGTCGCGGGATGATCGCAGAAACCGGCGCGAATCGCTCTGTGGCAGGGAATCGAGGGTCAAAAAGGGTCCAAAAACGCCCAACCGGAACTTCCTGGCAAGCAAATTGCCCGCTGAGCGGGCAATTTGCTTGCCAGCTCCCGGTTTCCGGTGCCTTTTATTACTCTGGGACACGATGGCGAAAAGGGCGACCAAACGTGGTGACGAGCGCACCGATCTGAGTGGCTCGCGTGACCTCCTCATATGTGGGGCCAGTTTCGCCGGGTTGATGGTGGCCCGACAGATGGCCGGCACCGGAGCTGAAGTCCTGATCGTCGATCGATACGAGATCGGTGAGCGCCAGACGTCGGCCTGCGCCATTCCCACCACCTGGCTCGAGGCTCTGGGCCTGCTGGAATCAGAGAAGCAGCGTTTCGACTCGGTCCTCGCCCATACCGCCCATGGCTCGGTCCGGCTGGAGATCCCCTGGACTTTCTCCACCTTCGATTACCGGACCCTCTGTGACCTCCTCTGGCAGGAATGCGACGCGACTTTCGAGACCGCCAAAGTCAATGGCAGGGCCGAATCCGAGGTTGACGGCCAGATCGCAGTCGAAACCGATCGCGGAACCGTCGCGGCTCCGCTGGTCGTTGACGCTTTGGGCTGGAAAAGGATCCTGGCCAGTGGTGCCCACTATCAACCGCCGGATGCACCACTCTCCCGCGGCCTCGAGGTCCACCCGCCGCCCGGCGGTGACGAGTTCGAAGTCTGGATCAACCGACGGTACGTGCCAGCCGGCTACGGCTGGTCTTTTCCCGCAGGGGATGAAGTGCGGGTCGGAATCGGTTCCTTCGACCCCCGGTTCCCGGTTCGGGAAACGACCGACCTGCTGGCCGAGGACATCGGCGTCGAAGCGGACGGCTACCAGGGCAACTGGATCCCGCACAAGCTGAGGCCCGGAACCGGCGACGGGGTTTTCTTCGTCGGAGATTCAGCCGGACACTGCCTGCCGGCCACTGCCGAAGGCATCCGCACTGCTTTCTACTTCGGAGCAGCCCTCGGGACCGAGCTGCGGGCGGTCCACGAAGGCCATCAGACTCGTGAGCAGGCCCTGGCCGGCTACCACCAGTTCAACGAAAACCACCGGTCACAGTTCGAAAAGATGCTCAGATTCCAGCGTTTCCTGCCGAAGATCCACCCGCGACTGGTCAAACCGATCATGGCTCTGGTCGGTCGAGGCCGGATCGGCGAAAGAGTCTTCAATCGCTATTTCGAGTTCGCTTCACCGGAGTTCGCCCGGGTCCTGGCTCGGCCGCAGGCACGGCAGGCAGATGGAACCCCGACCCGAGGGATGCCACTGATATCATTGATATCAGATGAAACAGCTTCTGGTCCGGAACATCGAAAGCGAAGTGGTGCATGAACTCAAGCTTCGCGCGGCACGCAATGGAACTTCGGCCGAAGAGGAGCACCGGCGGATTCTTCGCGGAGCTCTTGGCCACCGGCCGGATGCTCCCTCACTCAAAGACGTCTTGCTCGAGATGCCCGATGTCGGAGACGATCTTGATTTCAGCCGACCGGATGACCGTGGCCGCCCCGTTGAGCTTTGACTTTCCTGATTGACACCAACGTCGTTTCGGAACTTCGAAAGCAGGATCGGGCCAACGCCGGGGTGAGGGCCTGGTTCTCGAACCTGGACGAAAAAGAGATCTACCTCAGCGTTCTCACGTTGGGTGAAATCCGCAGAGGAATTGAAAGCGTTTCGAGGCGTGACCCAATGGCTGGCTCAAACCTCAATGCCTGGCTGGCCCGGATAAGTATGGGCTTCGAGGATCGAATCATCCCGGTCGATGTCACCATCGCTGAAGAATGGGGCCGCATGAATGTGCCTGACCCCCTCCCGGTGATCGACGGACTGCTCGCCGCCACGGCAAAGATCAGAGGCCTGACCCTGGCCACCCGCAACGTCAGGGACATCGCCCGGACCGGGATTGATCTGGTCGACCCCTTCAGCTAAACGACCAAGCCCTATGCTCAGCGCTCGACGAAGTAGCTGCCGCTCTTTTCTCCTCCGGAGAAGTAGCGGCTGGTGATGGTCTTCTTTCTGGTGAAGAACTCGACTGCGTCGGGGCCGTGGGCGTGGAGGTCTCCGAGGAAACTGGCCTTCCAGCCGCTGAACGGGAAGAACGCGACCGGTGCAGCCACGCCGATATTAACTCCGACCATTCCGACCTCCACGTCGTGACGGAACTTGCGGACCGCCGGTGCGGACTCGGTGAAGATCGAGACTCCGTTGCCGAACTTGCTGTTATTAACCACATCGATCGCCTCTTCGAGCGTGTCGACGTTGACGATCGTCAGGACCGGACCGAAAACTTCGACTCCGAGGATCGGGTCGTCCTTCTTTACGTTGTCGAGGATGCTCGGGCCGATGAAAGCCCCTTCGGGGTCGCCACCGGGGTTCCGGCCGTCGACCACCAGTTCGGCACCGTCGTCGACCGCCTTCTGAACCCAGCCACCGATGCGGTCGCGGGCTTCACAGGAGATGACCGGACCGACATCAACGCCTTCGTCGAGTCCGTTGCCAACGTTCAGCTTCTTCGTTTCTTCGATCAGGGTCGGCACGATGCGGTCGTGCGCTTCACCGATGGTGACGATTACCGAGCCGGCCATGCAGCGCTGCCCGGCGGCCCCGAAGCCTGATCCGATCAGGCCGTTGACGGTCTGGCCAACCACGGCGTCAGGGCAGATCACCATGTGGTTCTTGGCTCCACCAAGGGCCTGGACCCTCTTTCCTGTCTTGGCCGCACCTTCATAAACCAACTGGGCCACCGGGGCCGAACCAACAAAGGAGATCGCGTCGATTCCGGGATGGTCAAGGATTCCCTGGACGATCTCGCGACCGCCGTTGACCAGGTTGACCACGCCTTCCGGCAGGCCCAGTTCATCGATCGATTCGAATACGAGGGCCTGGGTCATCGGAACCTGCTCCGACGGCTTGAGGATGAAGGTGTTGCCGCAGGCGATCGCGAACGGCAGGAACCAGAACGGCACCATCGCCGGGAAGTTGAATGGGGCGATCGCGGCACAGACCCCCACCGGCTGACGGATGGTCTCGGCGTCAACTCCGCGAGCGACGTCTTCGAGGATGCGCCCCTGCATCGTGGTCGGGATCGCGGTGGCAGCTTCGACCATCTCGATCATGCGGCCGACTTCGGCAGTTGCGTCCGGCAGGGTCTTGCCCATCTCCAGGACGACGGCATGGGCGAATTCGTCCTTGCGTGCTTCGAGCTTCTCGCGAAGTTCGAAGAGTTTGCGGGCCCGGGCGATGGTGCTGACTCCACGCCAGACCGGTAGCGCCGCGCGGGCGGCGTTCACGGCGTCATCAAGGTGGCCGGCGGTCGAGAAAGGAACTTCAGCAATCGTCTGACCGTTAGCCGGGTTCAGAACCGGGTGCAGTTCCGCTCCGACGGCTTCAACCCAGCTGCCGTTTACGTAGTTCTTCAGGGTCCTGGTGGCGGCTTCAGTGGTGGTCACGGTCAAGCTTCTCGTCTCCTCTGTAGAAAGTTCACTTCCAGCCTACTCGGCCAATCCGGGCCGGAAAACATACAAAGTGACAGCGCTCGTCGAGAGACCACACCAATCGTCACCTTTTCTGGTGGAACAATTCAGAGAATCGTCGGCGAAATCAAAGTTTCGTCGCGGGAAGTTCCGGACCGATCAGTCTGCGTGTGGATAGGGTCGGTTCGATGGGAGCAGACAGCACCACCTTTCCGGCTCAGTGGCCGAACGCGAGCCCGGGGTCAGGGATGTACGAATCCTTTTACATGCGGGCCGCCAGTCCGGACGATGAAGTCGCGGTCTGGATCCGTTACACCGTGCAGAAGGCCCCCGGCCGCCCGCATAAAGCCTCGATCTGGTTCACCATGTTTGACACCTCGAACGGAAGTCCGGTGGCGCACAAGGCGACGGTCGAAAGAATCGGGCTGGCGGCACCCCATGACCGATGGATCTCGATCGGTTCATCCTCCATGGGTCCGGACAACATCGTCGGCGAGGCCGGGAACGCCCGTTGGTCGATCCGGGTAACTGACGCGGAATCGGGCCTCCACCATCTGGAGCGAAACTGGCTGTATCGCACCGCGATCCCGAAGACCAAGCCGGAGAGCCCCGCACCTTTCGCCCGATTCGAAGGACACATCGAAGTCGGGGACCGCAAGTACACACTCGATAGCTGGCCCGGAATGCTCGGGCACAACTGGGGCACCGAGCACGCTTGGACCTGGGTCTGGATCAGTGGGGCCGGCTTCGACCAGGACCCGGATGCCTGGGTTGACCTGGCGATGGGCCGCGTGAAGATCGCTGGACGCGTGACTCCCTGGGTCGTGAACGGGGCGATATCGATCGATGGGGAGAGGCACCGGATCGGCGGCATGATGCGCCGCGGTTCTGAAGTCGTGGCCCTCCCCGGGAAAGCAATGATGTCCCTGCGCGGAGAAGGCAAAACGAAAATCGAACTCGAAGCCAAAGCTCCAAGAGAGGCATCGGTCGTCTGGCAATACGGCAGTCCGGACGGCCATATTCACGACGTGATCAACTGCTCGCTGGCGAAACTTGAGATCGGCTTCAGCAACGGCGACGGTGCCAGAACGCTGAGCACAGGCCATGGTGGAACCTACGAGCTGGGTCTGCCCGACCGGCAGGACTGGATCAAGCCACAGTCGATCCCCGACGAGTGGTGAGGCTCAGTTGCCAGTCGTGTAAGTGAGGCTGTCGCCGTTCTTCGAGATGACCAGATTCTGCGCTTCGAAGGCGTAGGCCGCTTTGCCATTGATGACGCTCAGGATCGCTCTTGATACATCACCGGTGATGCCCGGGCAGGCCATTCGTGTCAGTCCGATCGGGCCGAAATCGATCAGGCCGTTCTCCTGGACCACAGCTTTGCCACTACCGCTGTTGCACCCGTCGAAAACCTGGACCGTGTCATCTGCCTTGAACTCCAGCGACGGCAGTCGCACCCCCGGCTTCATACTTACGACGTTGCCCGCACTGTCGGTGTAGCTGTTGAGGAGCCAGCCCGTGTCGAGCACTGGCGGCGTGGAGCCAGGCGCCGATCCTTCCTCCATCTCGATTTCAACGCCGAGTCCGAGTAGAACCAGGGTTCCGTCGCGATCGTACGGACGCAGGCCGCCGTCCAGCACACTGGTCAGCCATTCGTCCTGATCCTGCAGCTCCTTCGGGCAACCGAGGAGAGTTCCGGCCGACTTGCCGAGCGAGAAGGCCCCGCCGCTGATGTCGTAAGACCCACGTATGGTGTTGCATCCGGCGCTCGCCGACAGGTTTGCGGAATCGAAGCTGAGCGTGATCTTCGTACCGGTGACCAGGCTTCTTCCTTTTACCATGGTCGAACTGAAAGTCTTGCCCGAGAGGTCCTCCGGAGCTACCGGATCCATTTTGGAAGCCGCATCATCGGTGGAATCGGATCCACCAGAGTAGCCACCTCCGTCGCCACCTCCATCGCCACCACCACAGCCGGCCAGCAGGCCGAGCGCGGCAACCACGACGAGGATCAGCAAAGTTCGGATGTGGGTTGGCCTGCTCATCGTTGCCGCGAGTCTAGCCGCAGAGGCCGGACCCCCATAGCTGTCAGACTGACGTCGCATTCCGTTTCGTCCGATGCCGACTTCTGACCACATACAGCGCGTCTACCTGACGCTGATGCTCGGCAATACCCTTGCCGCTTCATTCATCTGGGGCATCAACACGATCTTCCTGCTCGATGCCGGGCTGTCCAACTTCGAGGCTTTCGCCGCCAACGCGTTCTTCACCGCCGGCATGGTGCTGTTCGAGATCCCGACCGGCGTGGTCGCCGACACGATCGGCCGACGGGTCTCCTACCTCGCCGGAACGGTCACCTTGATGGTGACCACGCTGCTCTATGTACTGCTCTGGCAGATCTCGGGGCCGTTCTGGGCGTGGGCCCTTGTCTCGATCCTGCTCGGGCTGGGGTTCACTTTCTTCTCTGGCGCAGTCGAGGCCTGGCTGGTCGACGCGCTCGACGCAACCGGATTCACCGGCAGCCTCGAGACGGTCTTCGGTCGCGGCCAGATCGTCACCGGCATCGGCATGCTCACGGGATCCGTGGCCGGCGGATTCGTGGCCCAACTGACCAGCCTCGGTGTGCCTTTCGTGATGCGGGCCGTGGTGCTGCTGATCATGTTCGGCTTCGCGTTCACCGCGATGCGCGACGTTGGCTTCAGCCCCAAGAAAAGCCAAGGCCAGCTGCAGGAGATGAAGCTGATTGTCAACGCATCAGTCGATTACGGCCTGAGGGTGCCGTCGGTGAAGTGGCTGATGCTTGCTTCACCATTCACCGCCGGGGTCAGCATTTACGCCTTCTACGCGCTGCAGCCTTACCTGCTCCAGCTGGCCGGGGACCCCGAGGCCTATGTCATCGCCGGCATCACGGCCGCGATCGTGGCCGGCGCCCAGATCGTCGGTGGCATCCTCGCCCCTCGGATCCGCGGACTGTTCCGCCTGCGCACCTCCGCCCTGCTTTTCGCGGTCGGCACCAGCAGCGCAACTCTCGTCCTGATCGGCCTGGTCAACCAGTTCTGGTTCGTCGTCGCGATGATCGCCGTCTGGGGCCTGCTCTTTGCCGCGGCCATGCCAATCCGACAGTCCTACATGAACGGCATGATCCCTTCGCAGCAGCGGGCGACCATCCTCTCTTTCGATTCGATGCTCGGTTCGACCGGCGGTGTCGTGAGCCAGCCGCTGCTGGGGCGCGCCGCCGACGTTTGGGGCTACGGCACCTCTTATCTGTTCGGTGCCGGAATATCAGCCCTCGCCCTGCCTTTCATCTACCTGTCGCGCCGCCAGAAGAACCCGGCCGATGGAGGCACCAGCACCCCCGCCAAAGGTCCAAAGGCCGAAGCGACCGAGCCAGGCTGATTCGCTCCGCGTACCGGGTCGACTTCGCCACCGGGCCTCAGCTTCGGGTCGACTTTGCCGCCGCATACGGGGTGAAGTCGACCCGGAACCATTCCGGCATCACCGACCCTCCGCTTCGGGTCGACTTAGCCGCCGCATACGAGGTGAAGTCGACCCGGAACCTTTCCGGCATCACCGGGCCTCAGCTTCGGGTCGACTTTGCCGCCGCATACGGGGTGAAGTCGACCCG
>Ga0105046_10005970_pt1 | contig 19207 bp, 17 predicted proteins | sample MAT03_FD_78385 | JGI IMG/M metagenome (GOLD analysis project Ga0105046, IMG submission 78385) | Freshwater microbial communities from Lake Fryxell liftoff mats and glacier meltwater in Antarctica - MAT-03 (megahit assembly) | ecosystem: Environmental > Aquatic > Freshwater > Ice > Liftoff... | reverse complement strand
GTGACTCGTTGCGACGTTGGCTTGGTTGCACCGAGCAGACGGGTGGCGCGGTCGGCCGCTTCACGTGCGGCCTTCGCCAGATCGAACTGCTCGGGGGAACGGCCGACGCTGAAACCGAACCCGGTCTGCGTTTCGTCGCCATCGTCGGCAAGTGTGCTGATGGAGACGTAGCAGCCGTTCTCGCGACCGCTGCGACGGATTCCCGTCGTGGTCGCCACTGCGGATTCGACCGACACGTCGGCGTAATTGGAGTCGTCGACCCGAACACGCGAATCGACACCAACGGTGAGCCTCTCGAGTTCCTTCGCCAGATCGATCTTGCGATCGGTCGCATACGCCGCAAGTTCCTCGTTCCACAGCTCCTGTGCGACCACCTCGACACCATCGGGCTCGGCGAGTCCAGCCCACTCGTCGCGGGTGCCGAACTCGAGGTTGTCGCGAGCATCAGCCAGCACTGCTGCGATCGCAGCCGGGTCGAGCGTGCCGGCGTAGGCAAACCCGGTGCAACCGTCACGAATGACTCGGATGCCAATGCCTTCGCTCTGCGCGCTGACGAAGTGCTCGACCGAGCCCTCGTAGACGCGAATGTCGGTCTCGTTGTCGCGCGACACGAACGCTTCCACCTGCTCGCCGGCGCGAGCCTGGGCGATGACGCGGTCGGCGATCTCCTGCAGCGCCGCGCTCATGCTGCCGTGCCGCCGATGGTCATCGACTTCACGCGCAGCGTCGGCTGGCCGTCGCCCACCGGCACACCCTGGCCATCCTTGCCGCACGTGCCCGGGTTGCCCATCGCGAAGTCATTGCCCAGCAGGTCGATGTCCTTCAGCACTTCCGGGCCGTTGCCGATGAGGTTGCCCTCACGCAGTGGCTCGGTGATCTCACCGTCTTCGATCAGGTACGCCTCGGTCATGCCGAAGACGAAGTCGCCGGTGGCGGTGTTGACACTGCCGCCGCCGAGCTTGGCCACATACACGCCGTACTCGGTGGCGCGCACGATGTCGTCGGGCTCTTCGGTGCCGTTGAGCACGTACGTGTTGGTCATGCGCACCATCGGCAGGTGCTGGTAGCTCTGGCGGCGGCCGTTGCCGCTCTGCGGACGACCCTCGTTGCGGGCACGCAGGTAATCCCACATGTACTCGGTGAGGATGCCATTCTCGATGAGCACGTTGTACTGGCTGGCATGGCCCTCGTCGTCGTACGCGATGGCGCCCCATTCACCCGCCATCGTGCCGTCGTCCACCAACGTCACCAGTGGCGAGGCGACGAGTTCGCCCTTCTTGCCGCGGTAGACACTGCCACCCTTCGCAATCAGGTCGGCCTCCAGACCGTGACCGCAGGCCTCATGGAACAACACGCCGCCACTGCCCTGCTTGATGACGACCGGAAGCGCGCCGCTGGGTGCCGGCCGAGCGTTGAGTTTGGTGATCGCAATGCGGGCAGCGTCGCGAGCCAGGTCTTCCACATCGACGGTGTTGAACAGCTCGAAACCCATGGTCTGGCCGGCGCTCTGGTAGCCGGTCTGCATGCCGCCGTCACCATCGGCCACGGCGGTGACGCGCACGAGTGTGCGCACCTGCTGATCGGTGACGAAGACGCCGTCGGTATTGGCGATCAGGACATGCTTGCGACTGTCGCCGTAGCCGGCGCTGACCTGCACGATCGAGCCGCCGGCGCTGCGTGCAGCTTCGTCCATGCGCAGCAACAACGCCACCTTGTCGGCCTTGCGCACCTCGTCGGGGAACAGGCTGACGGGGCTGACGACGCGCTCGGGGCTGCGGGTGAGTGCGATGGTGCGAGTGCCGCCGTCGCCCTGGCTGGCCGCTGCCGCTGCGGCGTCGGCCGCAGCACGCAGGCCTGCCTCGCTGAGGTCGGCAGTATGGGCAAAGCCCGTGGTGTCGCCCTTCACGACCCGGATGCCGGCGCCACGGTCGCGACCGCTGGTCACTTGCTCGACGCGGCCATCGTCAAACGCCACTGAAGTGGACTGCTTGTCTTCCGCATACACCTCGGCGAAATCGGCGCCCGTGCGCACCGCCGACGCCAGTACTCGTTCCAACACGTCTTGATCGATCACGGTCGCAGCCTACCGACGGGGGTGTGCCGTGAGTTCGCCACGCCTGGCCCGAGGGCGTAGCGTTGCGACTCGTGAGTGAACCGGCGAAGGTGACTGTTGGACTGAAGGGCGTGGCCTCGATGGTTGTCGGCGAAACCGACACCGCTCTCGCCGTCGGTTCGGGAACGGTGCTGGTGCTCGCCACGCCGCGAGTGATCGCTCTCTGCGAGCAAGCGACGTGCGCCGCGCTCAACGGACACCTCGATGCTGGGTGCACCACCGTTGGCATGCGGGTGCAGCTCGACCATCTCCGACCCACCGCTGTTGGCGGCAAGGTTGAGGCGGAAGCTGTGCTGGAAAAGATTGAAGGACGAAGGCTCACGTTCATGGTCTCGGCGTCCGATACCAGGGGGCTGGTGGCCGCTGGAAAGGTCACTCGCGTTTTGGTGGAGGTCGACCAATTCATGGACAAGACACAGTGAAACTCATCGCAAATGGGCTGCTGGCAGCCACCGGTTGCCTCGCGCTCTCGGGCTGCCCGTCGAAGACGGCGCACGAGGGTGCGGCCAGCATTGACGAAGCCACCGCCGTGCAGTGCGTTACTGAGCGCAACATGATGCTCCAACAGGTCGAGGCGTACACAATTCTCACGGGTGCGCCGCCGATCAACGAAGCGGCCCTGGTGCCTGATTACCTGCGTTCGGAGTCCGTCTATATGGACCTCGATGCTGCCGGCAACGTCGTCGCTGTCCCCGGCAGAGGCTGCGCCTGACCCTCGGCCGTCGGAGCTTTGGCGCTGAAGTGCGGTAGTAGCGCGTCTCAACGCCGAAGCTGCGACTGGCGATAGCGCTGTAGCAGGTCGGCCACCACCGACGGCAGCGACCGCTCGATGTGTGAAGTCGGCACCCTCTCCACCTCGCCGCCTGTCAAGCGCACCTCTCGGTCGCGCCATTTGTCGTACTCGACGCTCGCCGCATCGGTGTGCCACGTGTGGTGATCGACCTCGATGTAGAAGTCCGCCGTCGGGACGCCCATGTCCGGGTGGACGATGTCACCCGTACGGAGGCGAATCGGCGGGTGACGGACGAGTTCGGTCAAACCAGCGCGCCGGAGGGCCTCAAAGAGCGCCACCTCGCCGTGTGAGTCGGCTGCGGCACCGACCTCGCTTCGAGTACCGAGGACGCGAAGCACCCGAGCCCCACCCGGCCGTCCCTTCGTTCCGACGGCGAATGCGTGGGCCGCCATGTCGTGGTACGTCGCGAGCCCGTCGGCGATCACCTGCTCCCCGATGGATCGAAGGGTCAAATCGGAAACGTGCTTGCCGAGATCGAAGAACGTCTGAACAGCATCAGTGTGGCGTATGCCATCGTCACGGCAAATTGTCCGATCGGTCAACTCCAGTGTCGTGCGATGCACTTTCACCGAAGGACCGACCGGCTTGGTGAGGCGGTTCGTCATCGAGTGCAACCATGGGTTGCCGCAGCGCCGAAGACCGAGGATCGAGCCCGACGTGAAGCAACTGAGCGTCAATGACGGGTCAGCCGCGCAGACAGCGCGGCAGCGAGCGTGGAAGGTCAGCGGCGACGAGGCCAACCGATACACGCCCTCGAAGACACCCAGGGGCACGCCGCATCGCATGAGATAACGGCGTTCCTGCTCGCAGATGTGCAATGCCGTCAGCTCATCGCCGCTGGCAATGCCGTGGTGATCGCGGAAGAACTCCGCGACCGCTCCATTGAATGTGGACACGGACGATCACCTTGTCCGTAGGCGCCCGCGGCGGGGCGATCACTCGCAACTGGGGGAAGCCGTTGCCGACCATACCGGCGAGCCGGCTGCTTCGGCGTACTCGCTAGCCGAGGTTGCTGGTTCTTGGGTAGATGTCGCTGGGGTCGGTGAGGACGTTGACCATATAGGGCACGCCGCTGGCGAAGGCGCGGTCCAGCGCGGGGCCGATGTCGGCGGGGTTGGTGACGGTTTCGCCAGCACCCCCGAGCGCCTTGACGACGTTCTCGTAGTGAAGACCGGGCTGCAGATCGCACGCCATGTCCCAGCCGTAGATCGCCTGCATCGGGTGCTTCTCCAAGCCCCACATTCCGTTGTTGCCCACGACCATCACGACGGGAAGGTTGTGGCGGACCATCGTGTCCACGTCCATCAGGCTGAAGCCGGCCGCACCGTCGCCGAGCAGTAGGACGATCTGGCTACTGGGACGCACCGTGCGTGCAGCGATTGCATAGCCGGGTCCGTTGCCGAGGCAGCCGTAGGGCCCGGTGTCCAGCCAGCAACCTGGCTCGAACACTTCCACGAACTTGCCCGCATAGCTGGCGAAGTCGCCGCCGTCACAGATCACCACGGCATCGCGTGCGAGGCGCTGACCGAGCTCGCCATAAACGCGGCTGGGCTTGATCGGGGCGCTTTCGTTGGCGAGCAACTCGGCGTCGGCGGCACGACCTTTCTCCTCTGCTGCACGCAGCTCGGCGATCCATCCACTGCGGTCGATGCGCGGGCCCGGCCCATCCGCCAACGAACGCAGCACCAGATTGCTGTCGCCGGCCACGGTCGGCACGGACACGTGGTGCGCCCGTTGCTGGTCGCTGTCGACGACGTGCGCGACCCGAGCGTTACCGAACTGGCCGAAACCGAGCCGGAAGTCGAGTGGGGTACCCCACACGACGACGAGGTCGGCGCGTGCCTTGAGCAAGCCGCGGGTGCGCAGGAACGCAAGCTCATGGTCCGCCGGCAGCGTGCCGCGACCCAGTCCGTTGAAAAAGCACGGCACGCGCAGGTGCTCGACGGATGCGCGTAGCGCGTCCCATGCGCCGTCCCAGTACACGTCGCTACCGATGATGAACGCGGGACGTTCGGCGTCGGCGAGTAGCTCCATCAGTCGGGCAACCTCGTCGTCGTTCGGCGCAGCGCCGAGGCCGACGCATTCGTCGACCGCAGGAATGTCGCCGGCAGAAGCGGCGAAAAAAACGTCGAGCGGGACGTCAACGAACGTCGGACCTCGGTGCGGTGTCATCGACAACCGTGCCGCGGCGTGCACCATCGCTCCTGCCTGCTCAGAGTCCTTCACCGTCACCGCGCTCTTCGTGATCGACTGCATCACGGGGATGTGGTCGAACTCCTGCAGGGAACCGCTCCCCCATCGAGCCTCCGGAGCGCGGCCGCCGAGCACGACGACCGGGGAGCCATTGAAGTAGGCCGACGTCACTGCCGAGACCCCGTTCGTGATACCGGGGCCGGCCGTGAGCGCGGCGAAGCCTGGCTTGCGGGTGAGCTTGGCGTACGCCTCGGCGGCGAAGGTGGCCGTCTGCTCGTGTCGAGTGTCGACCACCTTCATGCCCTGGTCGCGAGCCGCGTCGTACAGCGGCCAGATGTGGCCGCCGTTGAGCGTGAACATGGTGTCGGTGCCGAACGCCATCAGTGCCGCCACCGCCTGCTGCCCCGCATGGCCGTCAATGTGCACCGGAGATTCGTCGTTGGGAGTCGCACCTGCGTCGTTCATGCTGCTCAGTGTTCCAGACTCGCACCCGCCCAGTTGCCGTCAGCCTCGTCACCTTTCGCCGCCCATGGGCGGGCCGGTCGCAAGTGGGAGTGGGATAAGAGCGGGACCCGAGGGCGCTCGTCAACTACCCAGCGCAAGTCAGAAGCTGTGGTAGCCGCCGTCGATGGTGATGACATCGCCGGTGTGATAGCTGCTGGCACTGCTGGCGAGGTAGACGGCGAGGCCGCCGAAGTCCGCCGGCTTGCCCCATCGGCGCAGTGGCACTCGCGGCAGCACGTTGGCGACGAACTTGTCCCAGCTCAGCGCGCCGGCCGTCATGTCGCTTTCGATCCAGCCGGGCAGGATTGCGTTGCAGCGAATTCCATGGCGTGCATGTTCGACGGCGATGCCCTTCATCATCGAGATCAAGGCCCCCTTCGAGCCGCCGTAATGCTGCCCGCGCTGCTGGCCATATTTGGCAGAACCGGACGTGGTGAACACGACCGAGCCGCCTCGCGGTGACTGTGCGACCATTTGCCTAACGGCCTCCTGCGCGGTGAAGAACGCACCGTCGAGGTTCACGCGCATCACGCGATTCCACTCGTCTTCGGTCATGCCGACGAAGCTGGGGGCCCGTCCACCGACACCTGCGTTCACGAAGCATGAGTCGATGCGACCGAGCGCCGCGACGGTTGCGACCATTGAGTCGATGACCGCTTGATGATCGCCGACGTCGCACACGAGATCGAACACAGGTTTGCCAAACGCGCGCAAGCGTTCGGCGGCCGCAGCATTCTTCGACGGATTGGTGCCCCAGATCGCGACCGATGCCCCCTGGCCCGCCAGTGCCTCGGCCATGCCGAACCCGATGCCGCCATTGCCGCCGGTGATGAGGGCAACATGCTCGGTGAGATCGAAAAGTACAGTCATCGAAACGTCCTCCAAGACGTCAGTGGGGATGGGCATCCGGGCCCATCACCAGCTCCATCAGCGGTGTGAGGTTCGGGCCGCGGCGAAGGTGATGGCCGCCGTCGGTGCTGATGCACTGGCCGGTGATCCAACTGCTCTCTTCGCCCAGCAGGAAGCGCACCGAGTTGGCGATGTCGTCAACGGTGCCGAGGCGACCAAGTGGCATCTGGTCGAGGTAGTCGGCCACGATTTCTGGGTTGCCGGTGAGCCCAACCGAGATGTCGGTGGGGACCAGGCTGGGGCGGACAGCGTTGGCGCGAATACCAACCGAACCGAGCTCGTCGGCTGCCTGCTGCACGAGCATCTCCAGCCCAGCCTTCGACACGCAGTAGGGCGTCATGTAGCGATGGGTACGCGGTGCAGCGACTGATGAGATCGCCACGATTGCGCCTCCACCAGCACGGGCGAGGTGGACGGCGGAGTGTTTGATCGTCAGGAAGGCGCCCGTCAGGTTGACGCCCATCACATTGTTCCAGTCGTCCAACGTCGTCAGGTGAAGCGGCGCTGCGGAACCGGTGCCTGCGTTCGCGACCACCATCGTGTACCGGCCCACTCCCGCGGCGAGCGCGCAAGCCGCCTGCACCTGTGCTTCGTCGGTGACATCGCACACGATCGTGTGAACCGTCGCGCCAGCTTCTCGCAGGCCACCCGCCGCAGCGTCCAATTTCTCGGCGTGACGCGCGGCCAAGACGACCGACGCGCCGTCGCGCGCCAAGCGCGTCGCACACGCCAGACCGATGCCGCTGCCGCCACCGGTGATCAGCGCGGACTGTCCTGCCAATGAGCTCATCTGCGATTCCTAGCGCGGCCAACCGTCTGACGTTGCACCGGGCGTCGTACCGGGCGGCGCTTGATACCGCTGAGGGTGACGAGCAGCGGTAGCGTGGTCTTGTTATGGCACTGCAGGAAATCCAGCAACCTTCTGACCTTCGCGAACTGAGCTACCCCGCGCTGGACGATCTCGCCGGCGAGATTCGCGACTTCATCGTGCAAGCCGTCGCCGAGCACGCTGGCCATCTGGGCAGCAACCTCGGCGCTGTCGAGCTGACGCTGGCGCTGCACCGCGTGTTCGAGTCCCCCACCGACGCGATCCTGTGGGACACCGGCCACCAGGCGTATGTGCACAAGATCGTGACAGGGCGCCAAGCACAGTTCGAGCAGCTTCGCCAGGCAGGCGGTATGTCGGGCTACCCGAACCGCGAGGAAAGCCCTCACGACTACATCGAGAACAGCCACGCCAGCACGGTGCTGTCGTACGCATACGGGATGGCCGTCGCTCGCGACGCCGGCACCGACCCGCACCGTCACATCGTCGCAGTCATCGGCGACGGCAGCATGACCGGCGGCATGGCGTACGAAGCGCTCAACAACATCGGTCACAGCGCACAGCGCGTCATCATCGTGCTGAACGACAATGGCCGCAGTTACGCCCCGACCATCAGCAATCTCACAGCTGGCATCACGCCGCGCGAAGCGGCCATTTCGGACCACCCCAGCCTTCCCGAGCGCATCACGGGTCGACTGTCGCACAGCCTCACCAACATTCGCCTCAATCCGGTGTACGTCCGCCGTCAACGCAAGCTGGAGAGCTTTTTGCGTGACCTGCCGTACGTTGGCCCGCAGGCGGAGAAGAGCGTCGAGGCGTTCAAGGCTGCCGTGCGCGAGTTCCTGCAGCCGCCATCATTTTTCGAAGCGCTCGGAGTGCGCTACGTAGGACCCGTCGACGGCCATGACATCGAGGCGCTGGAGCACTCGTTCCGGAACGCGATCCAGTTGTCGGCCGAAGGCCCCATCGTCGTGCACGTGCTGACGCAGAAGGGTCGCGGGTACCCGCCGGCGGAGGACGACGACGAGAAGCATCTGCACGATGCGCCGGTGTTCGACCCGATGCTCGGCCCGCCGCCAGCTGTCGTGACCGGGTACACGCAGTCATTCGCTGAAGCGATCGTCAAGGAAGCAGAAGCCGATCCGCGAGTGGTCGCAATCACAGCCGCGATGCCGGGGCCGACTGGTCTCTTGCCGTTTCAGGCCCGCTTCCCCGACAGGTTCTTCGACGTCGGCATTGCCGAGCAGCATGCCGTGACCGGCGCCGCGGGCATGGCGATGGGCGGCCTGCGACCCATTGTCGCTATCTACTCGACGTTCCTCAACCGGGCGTGGGACCAAGTGGTCTACGACGTTGCCATGCACCGTCTGCCGGTGGTGTTCTGCCTTGACCGCGCCGGCATCACCGGGCCCGACGGCGCCAGCCACCACGGCGTCTACGACATGGCGCTGCTGGCGAAAGTACCGGGCATGCGCGTTCTTGCACCCTCCAGCGCGGAGGAACTGCAGTTGATGCTGCACGACGCGATCACACTGGCCGATGACGGCCCCGTCTCGATTCGGTGGCCCCGTGGCGCCGCCGTGCATGTGGGCGAGCACGAGCTCGGTGCCGGACTTTCGGCACGACAGACGCGTAAGGGCGACGGCACACTGTGCATTCTGGCCGTTGGCAAGATGCTGGTGGACGCGCAGAAGGCCGCCGTCGTGTTGGCCGAGCACGGTGTGAGTGCGACCGTGTGGGACGTGCGCTCGTGCGCCCCACTGGACCCTGCGATGATTGCGGATGCGGCAGCGCACACCGCCGTGATCACGGTGGAGGACGGCATTCGTGACGGAGGCATCGGCATGACCATCGCCGACCAGGTGCACGCGATTGCCTGCGCGGTGCCGGTGCATGTGCTGGGCATTCCTGCGAGGTTCATTCCGCAGGGTGCGGCGGACCGCATCCTTGCCCAGTTGGGCCTCGATGCCGAGGGCATCGTTGCCGCCGCCAACGAACTGCTCGCCTAGCTCAACACGCAGACATCGACCGCAAAGCTCGGCATAGATCCGGGCGTCGGGCCGCCGCAATCGCACCGATACGGGTGGTCAGGACACCCCGCCAGTCGATCGTCTCCAAGTTGTCGAACGTAGCGACGCACTCGACAGGCAGACCCTCCTCAGGGCCGAGTGCCAACTCGGTGGGAATCTCGCGGATCGTGCGGGAGACCGGCGCAACGACAATCGTCGCGAGTACGGGGACAATTGCTGAACGAGTGACCACGAGCACGGGTCGACGCTTGTCGAGCCCCTCTGCCCACCACACTTCGCCCTGGTGGGGCACCGTGCGGCGCTCTACCACGGCTCGGCGGCGATCATCCGCAATGCCGCCTGATGCGCCCGGTCGATCTCCGCTTGCGCCTGCGGTTGCGCCTGATAGGCAGCGATCATCTGTCGCTCGACTTCGGCCTGCTGAGTCCGCTCGATGAGTTCGCTGAGGGCGATTCGCACGATCTCACTGCGGTTCGACGCCACTCCGAGATTGATGAGCGAGTCCACACCCAGCAGTAACTCGTCATCAACTCGTGCAATCAACTGAAATGTCATACGATTCGTACTCTACTACGCACTACAACTTAGTTGTGCGTAGCCTCGCGGCGTGACGATCCCCGACTTTGATGCCGCCAGCGAGCTGGCGTTCGCCCGCGAGTTGGCCGACCTGGCCACCGCGATTTCGCTGCCGCACTACATGCACCGCACGTTCAACCTCGACTGGAAGGCCAACCGCACCGAGGTGACGGAGGCCGACCGGGAGGCAGAGCTGGCAATCTCGGCACGGGTCCTGCGCGACCGGCCGCACCACGGTCTGTTCGGCGAGGAGCACGGGTTGGTCGGCGACCTGGACAGCCCCTGGCGATGGATCATCGACCCGATCGATGGCACCAGCAACTTCGTACGTGGCATCCCCGTCTGGGCGTCGCTGGTGGCCCTCACCCACGTGGAGCACGGTGCGTTGGTCGGCGTCGTGGCCGCGCCGGCCATGGGCCGTACGTGGTGGGCGGCCAAGGGTCTCGGCGCATTCGCCGACGACAAGCGCTGCCAGGTCTCCACGGTGTCGGCACTGGAGGAGGCGCAGGTCTCGGTCACCTTCTCGTCAGGTTGGGATGATCTCGGTCTCACCGGCGAGTTGGTGCGTTTGCAACAATCTGCCTACCGCGCCCGTGGCTTTGGCGATTTCTGGCAGCACATGCTGGTGGCCGAGGGCGCCGTCGATCTGGCCGTCGACGCCGTCGGGGTGCAGCCCTACGACCTGGCCGCGGTGATGGTGGTGGTCGAGGAAGCAGGCGGAACCTTCACCGATCGTCACGGCGAGCGCACCTTCTTGAGCGACTCGGCGGTCTCGTCGAACGGACTGTTGCACGAGTGCGCGAAGATGCTTGGTTGAGGGGGGTCGGATGACGCACGAATTGGTGATTCGAAATGCATTCCTGGTTGACGGCACGGGCGCACCGGGGCGCATGGCCGACGTTGCGGTCGGCGGCGAGCTGATTACGGCGGTCGAGCTCGCGGGCACCATCACTGACGGCCTTCAGGTCATCGACGCTGATGGATTGCTCTTGACGCCTGGGTTCGTCGACGTGCACACGCACTACGACGCGCAGGTGACGTGGGATCCGTTCGTCACGCCGTCCGGCTGGCACGGTGTCACCACCGCGCTGATGGGGAACTGCGGCGTTGGCTTTGCGCCAGCCGCACCGGACAGTCACGAGTGGCTGATTCAACTGATGGAGGGCGTCGAGGACATCCCGGGCTCGGCGCTCACGGAAGGCATCAAGTGGGGGTGGGAGAGCTACCCCGAGTACCTCGACGTGCTCGAGCAGTTGCCGCGAGTGATGGACATCGGTTCCTCGATCGCGCACGGTCCACTGCGTGCGTACGTGATGGGCCAGCGCGGCGGCGCCAACGGAGAGCCCACCGACGCGGAGATCCTCGAAATGTCGCGGTTGGTGGAGGAAGCGCTGCGGGCCGGCGCCTTCGGCTTCACGACGTCGCGCACGCCGATCCACAAGGCGAAGGACGGCGAGCTGGTGCCGGGCACCACCGCCGACGAGCACGAATTGTTGGGTATCGCAGCGGCTATCGCCCGCGTCGGCCACGGTGTGTTCGGGTTCGCTCCGGATCACGCGCTGGTACCCGTGCAAGAGTGGCCATGGATGCGCAAGGTCGCCGCGCTCACCGGGCAGCCGATCTGCGTCAACCTCAACCAGTCGGACAAAGCACCCGAAGTGTGGCGAGAAGTGCTGCGGCTACTCGATCAGGCCCACGCTGACGGGCTGCCCATCATCGCCCAAGTCGCCGGCCGCAGTATTGGCATCCTCTACTGCCTGCAGGGTTCGGTGCACCCGTTGCTGTTCCACCCGGCGTATCAGGAGATCGCGTCGCTGCCGCTGGCCGAGCAATTGGTTGCGCTCTCCGAACCAGGGCGTCGCCGCCGGATCATCGAAGACATTCCCGACGATGGTGGGTTCTTCCAGTCGGCGGTACTCAACGGTCTCGGTCGCATCTGGCTGGTGGATGACGAGAACATCGACTACGAGCCGGCTGCGATCGACAGTGTTGCCGCGGTCGCGGCTCGCTCTGGCGTGCCGCCGATGCAGCTCGTGCTCGATCAGTTACTTGCGCGCGACGGCAACGGCATGCTCTACGCGCCGTTCTTCAACTACACGTACGGCGACCTCTCATTCACGGAGGCCGTGACTCGACACCCGCACACGCGCATGGGCCTGTCGGACGGCGGCGCTCACTGCGGCGCAATCTGCGATGGCGGCATGCCGACGTTCATGCTCACCCACTGGACGCGCGACCGCACCCGTGGCGAGAAGCTGCCGCTGGAGTACATCGTTCGCCGCCAGACCTCGCAGACCGCCGAGCTCTACGGCATCACGGACCGCGGCATCGTGGCGCCGGGCATGCGCGCGGACCTCAACCTGATCGACTACGACCGGCTCGGCTTCGACGTGCCGCGCATGGCCTACGACCTCCCCGCCGGCGGCCGCCGCATCGTGCAGAAGGCGCGTGGCTACGTGGGCACCTGGGTGGCCGGAGTGCAGACCGTGGCCAACGACCAGTTCACCGGCGCCACCCCCGGCAAACTCCTCCGCGCCGGCCGCTAGTTCCGCATCGTGCACTCCCCGGGGCGACCGTCGGGGTCCGGCTTCCGGGCGTTGTTCGTTGGGTCGTTGATCTCGAACACAGGCGACGGGATTCGGCTCGCAGCGCTTCCACTGCTCGCAGCGCAGCTGATCTCGTCGCCGGTACTCGTGGGTGCGGTCACTGCGGCGCAGTTCCTGCCCTGGGTGTCCGTCGCTCCACTGGGCGGCGCATTGGTCGATCGCCATGATCGTCGGCGAATGATCCTGGTCAACCAGGCGTGGCGCGGTGCCGTGATGATCACTCTCGCATGGTCGGTCGCCAACGACCTCGTCTTGATCTGGCGCCTCTGTGTCGTCGCCTTCGTCATCAGCGCCGGCGAAATCCTGGTTGACCCTTCGGTCGTGGCGCTGGTGCCGACACTGGTCGACGACGAGCAGCTCGACACTGCGAACGGACGCATCGCGAGCGCCGAGGTCGTGACCAACGACTTCGCCGGCGGACCGGCGGGCGCGGTTGCGTTCGGGCTCGCTCCGTGGCTTCCATTCGCGTTGGACGCCGGCAGCTACCTCGCCTCTCTCGTTCCGTTCCGTCGGCTTCCTAGTGACCCACCTCCAACCGAAGATCGGTCCAACGACCTTCGACCAGGAGCGCAACCGACCTTGTTGTCCGTCCGCCGCCGAGGGCCTCCGATTCCTCAGGCGACACCCAACGCTCGGGCCGGTCACCCCCGCAACGATGGTGTACTACCTCGGGGCAGCCACCGGGTTCAGCCTGCTCGTCCTCCTCGTCCTCCACCGCGCCGGTGGCCCCGCATGGTCGTTCGGCGCCGTGCTCGCCTGTGGTGCCATCGGCGCATTCGTCGGGACGCTCGTCGGCGGCAGGCTTTCACGACGATTCGCCACGCGAGCCGTCTTGGTGAGTGCGACGGCACTGGAGGGAGCCGCGCTTGCCGCAATGGCGCTCACAACATCCGTCGCTGCCCTCGCTGCAATCTGGTTCCTTGGAGGGCTGCCGACCGGAGTTCGCATCCCCGTAGCCCGATCGCGGCATCATCGTCGTCGGCGCGCTCGCCAGCGGCGCCCTCGCGAGCGCCATCGGTCTCCGTTGGACCTTCGTTGCCGGAGGTGCCATCGAGATCCTCTCTGCGATCTTGATGTCACGCGCCCTTGGCATGGCCAGTCAGCACGTGTAGAACAGAGCTAGGGCTGAAATCGACCAACCTCCTCCTCGTCGGGCGCGGGGCATCGCTCATTCTTCGCCGCAGAGCGCCTCCGGTCCAACAACAAAAGTACTCTGTCACACCCCTTGAGTACTGTTGTTCGTATGAACTTGACGGCGTTGCGACCTTTGATCTCGGGCACTGTGCTGTCCGATGTGGCCGTGTGTCGCGCCGAACTGGTCGCGATCGGGGTTGCCCGCGGGCTGTTGGATGCGCGAGAGGTTCAGGTGGTGCGCCGGCTCGACGAACTCGCTGCGACGGACTCGTCGTTGTTTCCGCAAGACGTGGTTGCGAAATCCACGAAGACGTCGTTGACGCATGCGGAACGGTTACGTGAACGCGCCGGCACCTGCTCGTCGATCCCCGAGCTGGGTGCGGCGCTGTCCGACGGGTCGACCACCGGTGACCGGGTCGACATCGTGGTGCGCGCGACCGCCGGGCTGTCGGCGTCGGAACGCGCCGTGGTCGCCCGGCATGGGCGAAAGTTGGCGTTGGCTGCCGGTGAGCAAACCGCGTCGGGGTTCCGCAAGACCGTCGATGATGTCGTGTCGCAGGCGCGCAAGGACGATGGTCGTGCACGCTTGCAACGTCAACGCCGTCAGGCACGGTTGCGGTGGTGGATGGACGCTGACGGGATGTGGAACCTTGCCGGGCGGTTCGATCCAGCCACCGGGGCACGTATCGAAGGACGACTCCGCAACCGGATCAACCGCATCCGCGCTGGCGGGCTGCCCGACACCGCTCCCACTGACCCGACGGATCTGCAACAACACCTCGCCGCGCTCGCCCTCGCAGACCTGCTCGGCGTGCGAGACGACGACGCCGGCCACGACACTGATGACGCTGCGGGTGGCTCCAGTCCACGACCCACCGGTGGTGGTGGGGTGCCGGACGTGACGGTCATCATCGACGAACGCACCCTGCGCGAAGGCCGCACCCGTTTGGGCAGCGTGGTCGATATCGGGCTCGGTAAGTTCGGGCTACCTGTTGAGACGATCCGCCGCTGGGCGTGCATCGGCACCATCACACCCGTTGTCGTGAGCGCTGATGGTGTGCGACTACTGCTCGGGCGTGAAACACGCTTGGCGAACGCAGCCCAACGACGCGCGCTACGCGTGCTCTACCGGTCCTGCGCGCTGTGTGAAACACCGTTCGATCTGTGCCAGATCCACCACGTCGACTGGTACACGCTCGGCGGGTTCACCGACATCGGAAACTTGTTGCCCCTGTGCTCACGACATCACCATCTGGTCCACGAAGGCGGCTGGATACTGCACCTCGCACCCGATCGCACACTCACCATCTCCACACCCGGCCACAACATCAACACCCACCCGCCACCCACCACACGGGCCGCCTGACGGCGGGCGAGTACGGTCCGGGAATGGCCGATGATGTGACCCACTACGACGCCGTCGAGGCGTACTGCGATCAGCTCAGCTACTTGCCCGGCGAGGGTGTCGGTCTGCACGCGTGGTGCTCCACCGACCGCTACGACGTCGAGGTGCGCAGGTGGGGCGCGGCCGGCGAGCCGGTGTGGGCGCAGGAAGGGGTATTGGGCGCGGCGCATCACACGCCCGACGATGCGGACTCGAATGGGTGCGGATGGCCGGTGGCGCTGACGATTCCTGTGGGCGACAACTGGGCCAGTGGCATGTACCTCGTCACGCTGCACGCTCACGGGGCACCGCCCGACAGGGCTACCGGGTACGCCATGTTCGTCGTCCGCGCGAACAGCACCGCCCGCACCTCGGGCAACCCGCTGCTGGTCATCGCCACCAACACCTACAACGCCTACAACAACTGGGGCGGCCACAGCCTGTACACGGGAGGGCATCAGGTCAGCTTCGAGCGGCCGTTCGGGCGCGGCATGTTGCTGCGCGAGCGCACCGAGCGCGACGACCGCAAAAGTCGGCCGGCGCACCCGGGCGAACAGCCCGACGTCGACGGCGAGGTGTACCAGGCGTACCGCAAGGCCCACGGCTACCCGGGCTACATGAGCTCGGCGGGCTGGTTCACGTACGAGCGCCGCTTCGTGGAGTGGGCGCAAGCCAAGGGCATCGCGCTGGACTACGCCGTCTCCAGCGACCTCGAGCGCCACCCGTCAGTGGTCGACGGCTACCGGCTGGTGATCGGTGTCGGTCACGACGAGTACTGGTCGGCAGCGCAGCGCGACACGGTGGAGGCGCACGTCGCCGGTGGCGGCAACTACGCCAGCCTTTCCGGCAACACCATGTTCTGGCAGGTGCGGCTCACCGACGAGGGCCGCACGATGACGGCGCACAAGTACTCGGCGCACCGCAACGACCCCGTGCTGGGCACCGACCGTGAAGGTGAGATGACCGGCATGTGGTGCGACCCAGTGGTCGGGCGGCCGGAGTGGCGCTTCCTCGGTGCTGGCTCTGCGTACGGCCTGTACAGCCGGTTCGGGCAGGCCACGCCACGTGCCAGCGGCGGCTTCACCGTCTACCGCGACGATCACTGGCTGTTCGAGGGCACCGGGCTGCGCTACGGCGACCAACTGGGCTCGTCCCTGGGCGCGGTCGGGTATGAAACGGTCGGCGTGCGGCTGGGGTTCGACGAGTTCGGCCTGCCCGTCGCCACGCACCCCGACGCGGCACCGAACACCGAGGTGGTCGCCTTCGCACCTGCCTCCAGCCTGGGCGAGGGCGAGTACCCGGCATCCGTCGCGGCCAGCGCCGACCAGTGCGATCTGGAATTCGTCGCCGAGCGCCTGTACGGCGACATCAGCGCCGACTCGATCGCGAGAGTCCGGCACGGCAACGCCGTCATGCTGACCTGCAAGCCGGCGGGCGACAACGGCGGCACGGTGGCCACGATCGGCTCGACCGATTGGGTCTACGCACTCTCCGACCCTGCCGTCAGCCAAGTGACCACCAACGTCATCGCACGACTCAACGAGTAGCTACGCGGGCATCGTGTCACCGAAGTTGATCGCCATGTCGCGGGCCGTCAACATCGTGTCGCAATCCAACGGCACCGTCTTCTGGCGAGAGCTGATCTGACTGAGGGGCACGTACTTCACGGTCGGCGAGGCGAGCGCGACCATGACGCCGTCTTCACCCTCGTCCAACGCCCGCACCGCCGCCGCACCGAAGCGTAGGCCCAGCAGCCGGTCGAACGCCGTGGGGGTGCCGCCGCGTAGCAGGTGGCCCAGTACGACGGTGCGGGCTTCCTTACCGGTCAGCAACTCCAGTTCGGCGGCCACCTTCTCGCCGACGCCACCCAGTCGCTCGGCCTGGCCGACCGCCTTACCCATCACCGAAGCGCTACCGCCCATCGGACGGGCGCCCTCGGCGACGATCACGATCGAGAACTTCGCACCTCGCTCCTCGCGCTCGCGGATGGTGTCGGCCACCGGCGCCAGGTCAAACGGAATCTCCGGAATCAGAATCGCGTGCGCGCCACAGGCAACACCGGCGTTGAGCGCAATCCAGCCTGCGTAGCGACCCATCACCTCCACGACGATCACTCGCCCATGAGAGGCCGCAGTCGAGAACAGGCGGTCGATGCACTCCGAGGCGAAGCTGACGGCGGTGTCGAAGCCGAAGGTCGCGTCGGTGCCTTCCAGATCGTTGTCAATCGTCTTGGGCACACCGATCACCCGCAACCCTGCCTGATGGAGGTGATTGGCAATGGTCAACGAGCCGTCGCCGCCGATCGTGATCAGCGCGTCGATGCCCTGTTGCTCGAAAATGGCCAGCAACTCGGGTGTGCGATCGACCTCCACCCAGCTGCCATCCGGCTGTTGAATGGGATAGGCGGTCGGGTTGCCACGGTTGGTGGTACCGAGAATGGTGCCGCCGAGGTGCACGATGCCGCGCACGTCGTCGCGGCCGAGATTCATCAAGCCGCCCTTTGGGTACAGCTCGGGGCGAAAGAGGCCGTTGAAGCCGTCACGGATGCCGACGACTTCCCACCCGCGGTTGAGCGAGGCCAGCGTCGCTGCTCGGATCACAGCGTTCAGGCCGGGTGCATCGCCACCACCCGTGGAGAGGGCGATACGGCGAATCGGAGACGTCATGCCAGCGACCCTAATTGCAAGCTGCCGGTACTCGGCCCGATTCGAAGCAGTTCACGCCGTGATCGCGGTGGGCCCACTGATGAGGCAGAACTCATTGCCCTCTGGATCAACCATCACCTGGAAGCCGCCCAAGTCGTCATAGACGACCTCCCCCACCCTGGTGCCCCCTGCTGCGATCGTCGCGATCGCAGCCTCCTCCAGGTTGCCGACGTCCACATCGAGGTGCACCCGATTCTTCACCGACTTCACTTCGGGAACCAGTTGAAACGAGACGGTGATGCCAGTGGGCGGTTCGAGCGCGACCCACTCGTGGCTCTGGCGCACGATGTAGCCACCGAGCACGCGTTGCCAGAACTCGGCCAGCAGCACCGGGTCGTGACAGTCGATCACGACCTCGTCCAGACGACCGATCACTGACGCTCCCCCAGTGGCCTGTCCGCCCGCCCGAAGATGAAGAACGCATCGATGTACGGCGTCGGGTCGGCTGACCACGTGTACGCAGTGACCTCGGCGACCGTGCGTCGGCCGAGACGTGCACGGAACCATTCGAAGTCACTCGCTTCGAGCTCGACAGGCGGCAACCCGGCCTCAGCGACGACCTCCGCAAAACCGTTTCGCATCGCCGGCGCGGCCCACGCCAGGAACTCCGCAGGTACGGCGACCGGCAGGCCCAACGCTAGGCGTACGTCGGCCTCATGAGTGTGGATGTCCATCACCGCCGCTGAAGCAGCACTACCAGCGGGCGACGACAGGAAGCTCTCCATGAAGGGGCCGGTCTGCTCCCACTCGGCGACCATCTCGGCAATGGTTCGGCCGGCGCCACGGGCGATCTGTGCAGCCGTCCACGCCTCACCCGGTGCGCCCTCCATGTTGCCGGTGCTGGCATCGTTGGCGATGCCCGACAGGTGCGCGATCACGCACTGGACGTTCCACTCCGGAGTGGCGGCGACGAGTAGCGCCGGGTCGACATCGTCACCTGCGACCAGCTGCGAGATTCGCTCGCGTGCTGTTCTGTATGCATCACCGAGATCAATTGTCATGCGGGGCAGCGTAGAACGGTGCCGTAGTCTTGGCTAGATGCCCGACGAAGTCTCGCCTTCACCAACGACTGCACCAACGACGGTGCCAGCGACGGCTTCAACGACGGTGCCAGCAACGGCTTCACAGCGGCCGCTCACCCGCGCGATCACGGCTGGGCGCGGTCACAGCGGGCGCTCGCTGGCACCTGCGCTGTGGGCCAGCAGCGTATGGGAATCCGACAACATGCACGATGCCCGTCGACGTGCCACCGGTGTGCGGTCAGAAGAGTTCTACGGACGCTATGCCAACCCGACCGTTGCCTCCTTCGAGGATGCGGTCGCTGCGCTCGAGGGCTCCGAGTCGTCGCTCGCCTTTGCGAGTGGCATGGGCGCCATCAGCACCGTCGTGCTCGCACTGTGCGGTCAAGGCAGCCACATCGTCGCCCAGCGCCAG